>Ga0153993_100096_pt1 | contig 29585 bp, 30 predicted proteins | sample TSNC077MetaG_FD_104706 | JGI IMG/M metagenome (GOLD analysis project Ga0153993, IMG submission 104706) | Attine ant fungus gardens microbial communities from North Carolina, USA - TSNC077 MetaG | ecosystem: Host-associated > Fungi > Mycelium > Unclassified | place: USA: North Carolina, Lumber...
CGCCGTCCTGGGGCAACGTGATCTCCAGCGGCAAGAACCTGCTCCTCGCGGGCGGCTGGTGGGCGACGCTCTTCCCCGGCCTGCTCATCCTGATCACGGTGCTGGCGCTCAACGTGCTCGCCGAGGGACTGACGGACGCCATGGTGCGGCCGAGCGTCCGCAAGCGCGCCGTGGCCCCGGAGGAGCTGCCGAACGATGCCGGCACCGCCTCCCTCGCCGCCGCCGAGCCGCTGGACGCCGCCGGTGCGCAGGAGGAGGAGTTCGACGCCATCGCCGATGCGGACCCGATGGTCGTCCGCCGGCCCGACCCCGCCCTGGCGCAGCACTTGCAACGCCTCGGCGAGGTGGAGGCGCGGCGCACCGACCGGCTCGTCTTCGACGCGGACGTGCCGCCCCTTCTGCAGGTGGAGGACCTCTCCATCCGCTTCCCGGAGCGGCACGGGGACGTCGCTGTCGTCGACCGGCTCGGGTTCGCCGTGCGGCCGGGCGAGACCATGGCGCTCGTGGGCGAGTCCGGCTCGGGCAAGAGCCTCTCCAGCCTCGCGATCATGGGCCTGCTGCCCGCGAACGCCGAGGTCACCGGCCGCGTCCTCTTCGAGGGCCGCGACCTCCTCACGATGACGGAGAAGCAGCGCAACACCCTCCGCGGCCACGAGATGTCGATGGTCTACCAGGACGCGCTCAGCTCCCTCAACCCGTCGATGCTGATCCGCGCGCAGCTCAACCAGCTGCTCAAGCGCGGCGGCACACGCTCGGCCGAGGAACTCCTCGAGCTCGTCGGGCTCGACCCGAAGCGCACGCTCAAGAGCTACCCGCACGAGCTCTCGGGCGGCCAGCGCCAGCGCGTGCTGATCGCCATGGCTCTGACCCGCAGCCCGAAACTGGTGGTCGCGGACGAGCCGACGACGGCACTGGATGTCACCGTGCAGGCGCAGATCATCGACCTGCTCAACGATCTGCGCGCCCAGCTGGGCTTCGCTCTGGTGTTCGTCAGCCACGACCTCGCCCTCGTGGCGGAGGTCGCCCACCGGATCACGGTCATGTACGCCGGCCAGGTGGTCGAGAGCGCCCCCACCGTGGAGCTGCTGCGCAACCCGCAGCACGAGTACACCCGCGGGCTCCTCGGGTCGGTGCTGTCGATCGAGTCGGGCGCGTCCCGCCTCCACCAGATCCCCGGCACGGTGCCGACTCCGCGCGAGTTCGCGACGGGCGATCGGTTCGCCTCGCGATCGGTCGAGCGTCCCGGGGTCGGCCGCGACGTGCGGCCCGAGCTGCGACTCGTCGACGGGACGAGCGACCACTACGTCGCCATGGCCGAGCCGTCCGTGCTCGCGGAGACGTTCGCACAGAAGGGAGCGGTCTCATGACCGGAGACGACATCCTCACCCTGGACCACGTCCACGTCGTCCACACCGCCCGCACCGGCAAGCTGTTCCGTCCCGACAAGGTGCACGCCGTCAACGACGTCAGCCTCTCCATCCGGCGCGGTGAGACCATCGGGATCGTCGGGGAGTCGGGATGCGGCAAGTCGACGCTCGCGCGGGTGATCGTCGGGCTGCAGCAGCCGACCGAGGGCGACGTGCTCTACCAGGGGCGCAGCGTCCTCAGCCGCGATCGCGCCACCCGCCGGCAGCTCGGCCGCGCCGTGTCGATCGTGTTCCAGGACCCGTCGACCGCCCTCAACGCCCGGTTGAGCATCCACGACATCCTGCGCGACCCGCTCGACGTGCACGGGATCGGCACGGGGCCCCAGCGCGAGCGCCGCATCCTCGAGCTGCTCGACCTGGTCGGGCTGCCGCGCTCGGCGGCCGAGGTGCTGCCGAGCCATGTCTCCGGAGGCCAGCGCCAGCGCGTCGCGATCGCCCGGGCTCTGGCGCTGGAGCCGGACCTCATCGTCGCCGACGAGCCGACCAGCGCGCTGGACGTCTCGGTGCGCGCGCAGATCCTCAACCTGCTCGGCGACCTCAAGCAGCAGCTGAACCTCGCGATGGTCTTCATCTCGCACGACATCCAGACCGTCCGGTACGTCTCCGACCGCATCGTCGTCATGTACTACGGCCGGATCGTCGAAGAGGGGACGGCCGCCGAGGTCTTCGACCACCCGTCCGACGACTACACGCGCACACTGCTCGGCGCCGCGCCGACGCTGCTCTGAACGGCCGGCCGGCGCCTGACCCGCCGGCCGGCACCGCACCACCTGCACCGCCATCACGCACCACCATTGGAGAGAATTGTGAGCACTTCCCGTTTCGCCGGCGTCGTCCCGCCGCTCGTCACCCCGTTCGCGCCGGACGGCGCGCTCGACGTGGCCTCGTTCGAGCGCCTGATCGAGTCGCAGATCGCGGCCGGAGTCGACGGGCTGTTCGTCCTCGGATCCTCGGGCGAGGTCGGCTTCCTGACCGACGCCGCGCGCAGCGAGGTGCTGCGTGAGGCCGTGCGCATCGCCGCCGGTCGCGTGCCCGTGCTCGCCGGTGTCAACGACATGTCCACCTCCCGCGTCGTCGAGCAGGTCCGTCTGGCCGAGTTCGCCGGGGTGGATGCCGTGGTCGCGACCGTCCCCTTCTACGTCCGCCCCAGCCTCGAGGAGATCGAGGCGCACTTCCGCACCGTGGCCGCGTCGACGGCCCTGCCGCTGTTCGCGTACGACGTGCCGGTCCGCGTGCACGTGAAGCTCGGGCACGAGCTGCTCGTCCGCCTGGGCGTCGAGGGCGTGCTCGCCGGTGTGAAGGACTCCAGCGGCGACGACGTCGGCTTCCGCCGGCTGGTCGCGGCGAACCGCGCCGCCGGCAGCCCCCTGGTGCTCTTCACCGGGCACGAGATCGTCGTCGACGGCGCCCTGCTCGCCGGTGCGGACGGCGTCGTGCCGGGCCTCGGCAACGTCGACCCCGCCTCGTACGTGCGGCTCGTGGCCGCCGCGCGCGCCGGGGACTGGGCCGAGGCCAAGCGCATCCAGGACGGTCTGGCCTCCCTGTTCGAGATCGTGTTCCAGGCGCAGGGGGTGAGCGGGGAGGCGGCCGGGCTGGGCGCCTTCAAGACCGCCCTCCAGACGCTCGGCGTGATCGAGAGCAACCGGATGGCCCACCCCGTGCCCGCGCTCGAGGGCGAGACCGTCGAGCGCATCCGGGCGATCGTCGAGGAGTCGGGGCTCCTCGTCCGATGAATGCCAGGCCGATGGGGTACGCCGTCGGTGTCGACCTCGGCGGCACGAAGACGGCGGCCGGTCTGGTCGCGGCGGACGGTGCGGTGCTGCTCCGGAAGGAGGCGCCCACCCCCGCTACCGAGGGGCCGGACGCCGTGCTCGCCGCCGTCATCGGCCTCGCCGCCGCGGTCATCGCCGATGCCCCGTCGGTGCTCACCGGCGACGCTCCACCGATCGGTGTCGGCATCGGCGCGGCGGGTGTCGTCGACCCGCGCACGCGCACCGTCCTCTCCGCCACGGACACCCTCCCCGGCTGGGCGGGCACGAGGATCGGCGAGGAGGCGGAGCGCGCGCTCGGCATTCCCGTCGCGGTCGACAACGACGTGCGCGCCCACGCCATCGGCGAGGCGCGGTTCGGAGCCGGCCGCGGGCGATCGAGTGTGTTGCTCGTCGCGGCCGGGACCGGCGTCGGCGGAGCCCTCGTCGTCGGCGGCGCTCCGCTCGTGGGTGCGACGAGCGCCGCCGGCCACTTCGGGCACATGCCCGCGGTGGAGGCCCAGGGCCTGCCCTGCACCTGTGGCAGGCAGGGTCACGTCGAGACCATCGCCGCCGGCCCCGCGATCCACACCGCCTATCTCCGCCGGGGCGGCACCGAACCCGTGACCGACGCACGAGCGGTCTTCGCCCTCGCTGAGGCGGGCGACCCCCTGGCGGTCTCCGTGGTCGAGCTCGCAGGACGCGCGCTCGGCCGCGCCATCGGCGGCCTGCTCAACGCCCTCGACCCCGACGTCGTCGTGGTCGGCGGTGGTCTCTCCCAGACGTCCGAGCTCTGGTGGGGCCCGCTTCGCGAGGGCGTCGTGGCCGAGGCGATCGACCTCGTCCGCGAGCGCCCGGTCGTGCCCGCCGCCCTCGGCACGGCTGCCGCCCTCGCCGGTGCCGGTTCCCTGGCCTTCGACGCCGCGGTCGCCGCTGCCTCACCCTCATCCGACCCTCTCCATTCCTCTCCGACCGGAGCACGCGCATGACCTCTCACACTCTCTCCGTCCCGGCTCCGCTCGCGGCCCTCCACGGCGGACTCGTCGTCTCCTGTCAGGCGTACCCGGGCGAGCCGATGCGCAGCCCGGAGACGATGGCGCAGATCGCCTCGTCGGCGCTCACCGGCCATGCCGTCGGCATCCGCGCCCAGGGGCTCGGCGACATCGCCCTCATCCGCGACCGGGTCGACCTGCCGCTGATCGGCCTCTGGAAGGACGGCCACGACGGCGTCTTCATCACCCCCACGCTGCGGCACGCCGTCGCGGTCTCCGCCGCGGGAGCGGACATCGTCGCGCTCGACGGCACCCGGCGGCCGCGTCCGGACGGGCTCGACCTGGCCGAGACCATCCGCCGGCTGAAGGACGAGACGGGCACGCTCGTCATGGCGGACACCGGATCGCTCGCCGACGCGCTCGCGGCGGTCGACGCCGGCGCGGACTGCGTGGGGACGACACTGGCCGGCTACACGTCCGAGCGGCCGAAGCTCGACGGACCCGACCTGGAGCTGGTGGCCGACATCGCCGCCGCGGTGGAGGTCCCGGTGATCGCCGAAGGCCGCATCCACAGCCCCGAGCAGGCACGAGCCGCGATCGACGCGGGCGCCTACTCCGTCGTCGTCGGCACCGCGATCACCCATCCGGCGACCATCACCCGGTGGTTCGCGGACGCCGTCGCCCGATGAGCGTCCTCGTCGGGGCCTATGCGGCGTCTCCCGCGCACGCGCAGTGGGCGCCGGACGCCGAGGAGGAGTACTTCGACGGCCTCGCCGCGCTCACCACGGTGCGAGGTCTCGAGCTGCCCTGGATCGACGGCCTCCACCCGCACGACGACGCATGGCTGCTGCGCCGGTTCCCCCGACGGTTCGACGCCGTGGTGACCGGGATCCCCGGCACGATGCGTCGGCTCGGGAGCGACCCGCGGTTCGGTCTGGCCTCGCCCGACGCCGACGGCCGTGCTGCCGCCGTCGCCGAGGCGACCCGGATGCTGCAGGCTGCGGAGCGCCTCAACGACGCCTGCGGCCGCCGCGCGGTGGTCGCTGTCGAGCTCCACAGCGCGCCCGTCGCCTCCGTCGATCCCGCGGCCGAGCAGGCGGCGATCGGCGCGTTGCGCGCCTCGCTGGAGTCGCTCGCAGCGAGCGGTGCCGGTGACGATGCGGCCCTCGTGGTCGAGCACTGCGACGCCTTCGTACCGGGCAGGACGCCCGAGAAGGGCTTCCTCGCCGTCGCCGACGAGCTCGCCGCTCTCGACGGACTTTCCGATCGGTTCGGGATGAGCGTCAACTGGGGCCGCTCGGCGATCGAGCTGCGGGACGGGGACGCCGTCGCCGCTCAGATCGCGCAGATCGCGGCCTCCGGTCGCCTGCGCGGGCTCATGCTCTCGGGCGCCGCCGACCAGGTCACTCCGTTCGGGCCGGCGTGGGTCGACGCGCACCATCCGATGACCCCGGGCCCTGGATTCCCGCACGGGGAGCCCGCCTCCCTCCTGACCCCGGGCCGTCTCGCCGCGGCCGTGGCGGCCTCCGGCCCGATCGAGTGGGCCGGAGTGAGGTTCGGCTGGGCGGATCCCTCTGCCGGGGTCGGGCCGCGCGTCGCGATGGTCGCCGCTGCCACCGCCCTGCTCACGGGCACTCTGGCCTCACATTCGGGCCAAATGCTGGCGTTGCCTACCCAACGGGTCGCTCGGCACTACTGAAATCCGGAGGCCGTGTACCTCTCGGCGTTCTCGCGCGCTCTAACATCGGCGCATCCCGCGTGCCCGCGCGCGGATTCCGAGCGTCGAAGGAGATGGCCGTGCACGCCGAGATCTTCATCAGCCTGTTGTCGGGCCAGCCGATCCGGGTCGGCTGCCTCTGCGGCGAACGTCACGATCACGAACCTCGCCTCGGCTCAGCCGGCCGCAGCACGGACGACGCCGCGACCAGGCGGGCGACCGCCTGATGACCCGCGTCCAGCGACTCTTCGTCGGCGCCGTCGGAGTCGCCTTCAGCGCGGTGGGGCTCTTCTGCCTCGCGGCCCTGGCACTGGTCGTGATCGGAGCCCTGGTGCTTCCTGAAGCAGGAGCAGGAGCAGGAGCAGCGGGCGGCGGCGTCGTGCTCACCGCGGGAGCGGGGCTGGCGGCGGCCGCGGGCGGGTGCTGCTGCGCGATCGTCCTGCACCGGCGCCAGGGGCCGCCGCCGCGTCGAGCGTCCTTCATCGATCCGGCGACCGAGAAGGGCCGGCACGCGACGGGCGGCTGATCCTCGGGCTCAGGCGGCCCGACGCTCCGCGTGCGGGCTGGCGACGAGGGTCCGGATCTCCCGCGCGACACGCGCGGAGGCGGTTCCATCACCGTACGGGCTGGGGAGCCGCTCCAGCTCTGCGTGGACGCGGTCGAGGTCGCCGATCCAGCGCTCGACGATCTCGGAGATCTGCGGGCCGGGCAGCACCCGGTCGGCGAACGACCCCATCACCTCGGGGCGTTCGGTGGACGCGCGGACCACCAGCAGGGGACGCTTGATCACGCTGCACTCCTCCTGCACGCCGCCGGAGTCGGAGACGAGCACGGCCGCGGAGGACGCCAGCGCGAGGAACTCCGGGGGAGTCACGGGCTCGATGACCTGCAGCCCCTGGAGCAGCGGATCGAGCCCGAACGCGTGGATGCGAGCGCGGGTGCGCGGGTGCAGGGGCAGGACGACCGGGAGGCTCACCGAGCCGAGCTCCGTCAGGATCGTCGACAGCGCCTCCCGGTCATCGGTGTTCTCAGGGCGGTGGATGGTGGCCAGCACGTAGCCGTCGACGGAGAGCCGCAGGCCGGCGAGCACGGCGGCAGCCGCGTGCCGGGGAAGGAGTTGCGCCTGGACCGCCTCCACGACGGTGTTGCCGGTGCGCACGATGCGCTCGGCCGGGATCTGCTCGGCGCGCAGGTTCTCGACGTTCACGGCGGTCGGCGCGCAGAGGAGGTCCGCGATGTGGTCGACCATCACCCGGTTGTGCTCCTCGGGCATGGCGCGGTCGAAACTGCGGAGCCCCGCTTCGACGTGCACCAGCGGGATGCCCAGCGCGTTCGCGGCGAGCGCCCCGGCGAGGGTCGCGTTGGTGTCGCCCTGCACGACGACGGCCTTCGGGGGGCGGGCGCTGAAGATCGTGTCGAGCTGCTTCAGCGTCGATGCGATCTGCGCGGCACGGCCGCTGCCGCCCGCCGAGAGGACCGCTTCGGGCTCCGGAAGCCCGAGGGCCTCCCAGACCGAGCCGGAGAGGGTCCGGTCGTAGTGCTGGCCGGTGTGGATCACGCGGCTCTCGGGGCCGAGCTCGTGGATGACGCCGGCGAGCTTGACCATCTCGGGACGGGTTCCGAGAACGATGGCGATGCCGTGAGGGGTGGCGGGCATGGTGGTTCCTCTCAGTCGGGTGCGCAGGAGGGACGGGTGTCGGGTGTGCGCATCGGCCGTCGGGTACGGGTCGGGCCGGGAGGTGCGGGTGCGGGTTTCGGGAGTGGAGAGGCCGGCCGCCCAAGGGAGGGACGGCCGACCTCTCAAGCGCATGGACCACCCGTTAGTCCAGATACGCAACGCCGCCGCCAGAGGTAGGCGAACGAGATGCAGATGACGACGGATGAGGCGACGGCGAAGATGGGTACCAAGGGTCTACCCCTAACGGGTGGTGTCGGCGTTGCTGTGAGTGCTCCGGCGTGCGATCCGAAGCGGGTGGCTCCTTATGAGCGGGTGAGGGGGAGGGGAGGTGGGCGCGCCCGGGCGCGCCCACCGGAGTGGCTAGTCGTTCTGTTCGGAGTCGCCGGGACGCGCTGCCCGTCGGCCCGTGGCTGCGCGACGGCCTTCGGGCACAGGCCGCTTGAAGGCGACGATGGTCATCAGGATGAGCGCGGCGGCCATCCCGACGAGCATCAGGACCGTGCCGACGGGCCCGTGGAACCAGCGGAACGCTTCGATGCCCCAGGTGCTCCAGGCGAAGATCAGCAGACCGAGACGGAGCAGGTTGAGGAGCATCATCCCGGCGATGCCCGCCGCGGCGGAGAGGAGCACGCGGTGCAGCCGGACGCCGCGACGGAGCGCGAGGACGCCGGCCAGGAACGCGATGGGGCCGAGGTAGAGCGCGACGGCGCACTGGATCGTGATGACGACGAGGACCCAGTCGCTGCCGACGGGGAAGGCGACGCCCGGGTTGCCGTCCCGATAGGCGAGGACGGCTTCGGACCCGAACAGATCGTTGGCGATCCTCACGAGCACGTGGGCTTCGAGATCGCGGACGACGCCCTCGTTGAGCATCAGGAGCGCGCCGGCCGCGATCAGAGCGGCCGCGGTCAGCCACGCGGCGAGCCGGCCCAGGGGCAGCCCTCGGCGGGCGCGCCGACGCGGCGCGGTGATGGTCTGTGCGACGTCAACCGACATGACGGCCTCCGATCGCGTGGCGACGGCTCGGCATGGCGGCGAGCTCGGCCTTGTCTTCGCGGCGGTGGGCGGCGATCCGGAGGAGGATCAGGCCGCCGAGCAGGAGGAAGAGGCAGACGATGGTGACGCCGACGACGGTCATCATCGATCCGCCGCCCGTCGCGGCGAGAACGCCGCCGACGGTGAGACCACCGCCGATGGGAGCGGACTGATACATGTGAAACCTCGCTTCGTGAGCCGGATGCGTTGGAGATCCCTCGAACGCCGACTGGCAAAGCAAACACGGCGACGGGCGCTAGGACGCCCGCTGCACATGCAACGTGATGCTGGTTCGGGTGGGGGAGATCCAGATCGGGTGGGATCGGATTCCAGTGTGGTGCGCCATTACCTGCATATCGGTAGTGGCCCAGACAGCTCAGTAGGCGACGTGCCGGGATTCCGTAGGCGCTCCCGGTCGGATGGAGTAGTGGGATCCCGAGTAGCGGGGGTCGGCTCGCGGCCGGCTACCAGCGCAGCCCGATCGGGTGCCGCTCGTCGCCGAACGGCGCGCCCAGCGGCTGCTCGGGGTCGGGCAGGTCGATGGCTGCGCCGCTGCGCTCCGCGATCGCGACCGCATCGTCCTGTGGGAAGTAGCCGATCGCCTCGCCCTCCTCCAGCGGGAACCAGCCGGGGCGGTTGGCGGAGACGCCCCAGACGATCCGGTGGCCCGGCTCCGTGAGCGACGCTACGGCCTCCACCAGGCGCGTCGCGTCACCCGGCGAGAGCCAGGTCGCCAGCGCGCGGGACGACTCGGGATGCTCGTCGAAGGTGCAGATCCTGGCCGACACCACGGCCATCCCGAACTGGTCGGCGTACAGGCTGCCGAGAGCCTCCACCGCGACCTTGCTCACGCCGTAGTAGGTGTCGGGGCGGGGAGGGAGGATGCGGGCGTCCCGCGCGGAGGAGGCCGGGGCCTGGCCGACGGCGTGGATCGAGCTCGCCAGCATCACGCGGGGCACTCCGGCGACGTACGCGGCCTGGAGGGCGTTGCGGGTGCCGTCGATGTTCTCCTCGACGATCTCGTTCCAGGGCCGTTCCGAGGCGGCCCCGGCGAGGTGGATCAGGGTGCCGGCGCCTTTCACCGCTTTCGCCAGCGCGTCCCTGTCGGCGATCGACGCCTGGACGTGCTCCCACGTGGCGTCGTCGGGAGCCTCGGTGATGTCGATCGAGCGGACCTGGTGGCCGTGGCCGATCAGGCGCGGGATGATCGAACGGCCGATGCGACCGTTGCCGCCGGTGATCGCGAACTGTGCCATTACTGCCTCCATCGTCCGCACCATCAGTACACCGATCCGGGCCGATGGTCAGCGGTCGGCGCCCAGGGCGGCGACCTCGCGGACGGCGGCGGCGACCGCCGCGTGGTCCTTGCGGAGGATCGCGCCGTGGTTGCTCGGGACCTTCGCGCTGATCGCGATATTGGGGTTGCGGGCGATCACGTCGGCGAGGCCGGCGCGGATGACCTCCTGCTCGTCGCCGCGGCTGCCGAGCGATGTTCCGGAGGCGACGACATGCCGGGTGGGCACCACGATGCCGTCGAGCACCGGGCCCAGCTCGCCGGTGCTGCCGAGGCGGCCGAGCTCGATGTTGCTCTCGGCTTGCTGCGCGGCGCTCATCCGGGGCGTGAGTCCGGTGGGTCGCAGGAGCGGGGTGAACCAGCCCATTCGCCGGAAGAGCGTGCGGATGCGCGCCTCCATCGCGTCGTCCAGCCAGTCGTAGGGCTGCGCGCCGTCGACCAGCACCGCGCCGATCGCGCGGTCCGGGTTGCGGTTGGCCCAGTGCGCTGCGACATAGGCGCCGTACGACCATCCCACCACCACGGCGCGGTCGACGCCGCGTGCCGCGAGCACGGCGTCGACATCGCGCACGGCGGCCGCGAACGAGTAGTCGGCCGAACGGCCCGACTTCCGGCCGCGGGCGCGCTCGTCGTAGGTGATGTGCCGCCAGGTGGGGCCGAGATCGGCGATCACCCGGCGCCAGTAGCCCTGCGTGGCGAACTGGCCGTTCAGATAGACGATGGGGGTGCCCGAGCCGCCGGTGTCGGTGGTGGCGAGGGCTGTGTCGTCGACCGGCACCATGCCGGTCCAGGCGGCGCGGGTAGAGGTGGTGCTGCGGGTCGTCATGATCTTCTCCTGAGTTCTGGTGAGGTGCACGGGGTCACAGAGAGTGGGCGTCGATGTCGCCGGAGGTGGTGGTGGCGCGGATCCGCACGGTCGCCGATCCATCGGCGTTCCGGAGGGCGTTGCTGATGCGGCCGTGAGGGGTGCCGGCGTCGAGGACGGCGGTGGTGCCCGCCGGGACGCCGACGGAGACGTCACCGAGCTGCGTGCTGACGACGACGTCACCCCGCCGCGCCTCGGCGATCCGGATGTCGCCGCGCGCGGTGCTGATCTCGGCCGGCCCGGTGAGGCGGCCGACGGCGATTCCGCCGTCGAGGGCGCTGAGGCGGACGGACTCCGCTTCGTCGAGCGCGATCGGTCCGACCGACCCCTCGACGACCACGTCGCCGAGGCTCCCGGCCCCGCGCAGTTCGGCACTTCCGGTCGCCCGCACGCTGGAGCCGGCGGGCAGCTGGACCGTCACCTCGACGGAGCCGCTCGGGCCGAACGCGGCCGACGGCTCGGTCGTGGTGATGGTGAGCGTTCCGGCGGCGAACGCCGCAGTGGTGCGCTCCGCCGCCTTCACGTCGCGCGGCTTCGTGGCGTCGACGGGGCGGATGTCCACGCGGACGTCCTGGCGCTCGGCGGCGATGAACCGGAGGCGCCCGGCGGGCACGTCGACGACGGTGGTGACGGGGGAGGGGGTGTCGAAGGTCTGCATGGTGCTCAACTCCTTGATCGGTGATGCTGGTGAATGTTTCGATGCAGGAAACGCTACGTTGCGTTCAGTAATCAGGCAATAGATTCGTTGCGTTGCAAATGTAAAAAAGCTGATCAGCGTGACTATATTGTTGCGATAGTTCAGAAAGTAATGCAATCATCGGAGACAAGTCGTTGCGTTATCGAGCGGATGAACGCTACGCTCGACCCGACGAAGGAGGCGACGGATGGCCGCAGGCAGGCTCACCAGACAAGAGCGCCATCGGATCGCGCTCGGCCTGGCCGACGATCTCGCGTACGCGGAGATCGCCCGGCAGCTGGATCGGCCGACCTCGACGATCACGCGCGAGGTGCTGCGCAACGGCGGCCCCGGGGCGTACCGGGCCGACCTCGCCCAGCGCGCCACCGAGCAGCGCGCGCACAAGCGTCGCGGCACCGTCTCGGGAGCCGCCCGCGAAAGGCAGGCGGACGGACGCGACTCGCCGGTCGTCCGCGCCTACGAGGAGTCCTTCACCACGCTCTTCATGCAGTCCGGTCTTCCGCGCGTGGCGGCCGGCATCCTCACCAGCCTCTACACCACCGACGCGGGCAGCCTCACGGCGGCGGAGCTGGTGCGGCGCCTCGAGGTGAGCCCGGCCTCCATCTCCAAGGCCATCGCTCTACTCGAAGGTCAGGGCCTCGTCATCCGAGAGCGCGCGGAGGGGAGGCGGGAGCGGTACATCGCGGACGCCGACGTCTGGTATCAGTCGATGATCGCCGCCGCGCGCTCCAACGCCCAGATCGCCGAGACCGCCCGCGAGGGCGTGCGCCTGCTCGGCGACGACACCCCCGCCGGAGTCCGGCTCGAGAACATGGCGCGCTTTATGGACTTCGTCGGCGAGAGCATCGCCCGCGCCGCCGAACAGGCGCGCGGGCTGCTCGGAACCGGCGAGGAGGGCCGGCCCTCCTCGCCGGACGAGCGCGTCTGATCCCGAGCGAACGTCAGGCGGTTTCGACCGCGGCCTCTGCCGCTTCGGGCGGCGCGGTCTCGGCACGCTGGGCGGCATCCCGGGTGCGGCGGGTGGCTGGGACGAGGAAGGCCAGCACGAGCGGCACCGCACTCAGCGCCAGCACCCACCAGAACGTCGCGTTGAAGGCGCCGAGCGCCTGGCTCGCCGTGGAGGCTCCCGCGAGGTACTGCTGCAGGACGACGGCGATGACCGTGACGCCGAACGGGGCGCCCACCTGCTTCACCAGGTTGAAGGCGGCGCTTCCGCGGGGTGTCTCCGCGTGGCTGAGGCTCGCGAAGGCGAGCGTCATCACCGGGAGCGAGACGGCGGCCATCCCGAATCCCTGCAGGAACTGCCCGGCCAGGAGCAGCACGTCTCCGCCGGACGCGCCGGCCAGGGCGAACGGCAGCGTTCCGATCATGGCGAGCACCACGCCGCCGGCGATGACGAAGCGGGTGTCGATCCGGTCACCGAGCCCCCGGTTGACGAGGATGAAGCACATCGTCCCGAGGCCCTGCGGGATCAGCAGGAGGCCGGTCGTGAAGACGGAGTCGCCGCGGATCTGCTGGTAGAAGAGCGGCAGCAGGAACATGAGCGCGTAGATCGAGAAGCCGCTCAGGAAGGTGATGACGCTGCCGATCCCGAAGCTGCGCCGCGCGAAGACGCGCACGTCGAGCAGGGCCGGCCGCTTCGAGCGCAGCGACCAGGCGGTGAAGCCGGCGAGGAGGGCGACGCCGATCGCGAGGGGGAGCCACGCGTCGAGGGCGGCGAAACCGTCGGGGGTCGCACCTCGGCTGATCCCGAAGGCGAGCGCGACGACACCCGGTGTCAGGAGGGCGAAACCGAACAGATCGAAGCGGTGCGCCGAGTCCCTCGCACCGACCGGGAGGAAGAGCGGTGCGAGCACGAGCGCGGTCAGGCAGATCGGGACGTTGACGAAGAACAGCCAGCGCCAGCCGACCGAGTCGATGAGCGAGCCGCCGATCAGTGGGCCGAGGATGGGTCCCAGCTGGGCGACCAGGCCGATCGTCGCGATCGCCCGGCCGATCCGCTCCTTGCCGGCCGCCCTGGTGAGGATCGTGATGGTGATGGGGAGCACCATCCCACCGCCGACGCCCTGCAGCACGCGGAAGCCGATGAGGCTCGGCAGGTTCCAGGCGAGGCCGCAGAGCACCGAGCCGAGGAGGAAGGTGGCGACGGCGAATATCCACATGCGCCGCGCGCCGAATCGCTCGGACGCCCAGCCGGAGACCGGGACGACGGCGACGTAGGCGAGGAGGTAGCCGGTCACGACCCACTGCGTCTGGGCGACGGTGGCGTGGAACACGGTGTGGAAGTGGTCGAGCGCGATGTTCACGATCGTCGAGTCGAGGATCGTCGTGATCGCGCCGAGGATCAGCACGAGGCTGATCAGGTTGAGCCGGCGAGAGCTCACGGCGGCGGGTGGGGTCATGGTCATGATCGGTAAACTATACCGTGCAGTGTAGTAAGTAAACCGATGAGTAAGATCGTGGGGGAATCAGGGAGGTCCGATGCAGACGACGACGCCGGCGAAGGGCGTTCGCGAGGGGTCGGCGCAGAAGCGGGAGGCCATCCTCGCCGCCGCGCGCGAGCTGTTCCTCGCGGACGGGGTCGAGCGCACCAGTGTGGACGCGATCGCCGCGAGTGCCGGTGTCTCCAAGCGCACCGTCTACGACTACTACGGCGACAAGCGGAATCTGCTCCTGGCCGTCGTCGAGCAGGCCGTCGACGCGCTCGGCACGGCCGTGACCGCGGCCATCGACGCCGATCTTCGAGGGGAGATCGAGATCGAGGCCGCCCTGACGCGGTTCGCCCAGGACATCACCTCCACCGCGCTCGGGTCCTCCGACTACATCGCGCTGGTGCGCCTGCTCTCCACCGAGTCGGTGAACCTGCCCGAGCTCTGGGACAAGCACTGGAACGTGGGCGAGCCGGAGGACGCCGTGGCCGAGCGGTTCGCGGAGTTCGACCGTCGTGGGCTGCTCGTCACCCCCGACCCGCGCCTCGCCGCCGACCACTTCGTGGCCCTCACCGTCTCCTCGTTCGCCAGCACCCTCGGGCGCCCGATCGAACGCGACGAGCAGCAGACGCAGCACCTGATCGTCGAGGGTGTGCGCGCGTTCCTGCGGGCGTACGGCGCCTGACGCACCGCGACTCCTCCGGGTGCACTGGGGGTCGGTTCCGCTACGCCCCGCCCTCCTTGCGCGCGCGGAACGCGATCATGTTGACGCGGTTGCCGCAGCGCACGCTGCAGAAGCGCTTGGAGCCGTTGCGGGAGAGGTCGAGCAGCAGTCCGGTGCAGTCGTCGGCGGCGCACACTCGCAGGCGGTCCGTCTCACGCGCGCGGATCACGTCCACGAGGGCCAGTGCGACCTCCACCCGGATGCGCTCGGCGAGCGGCGCGTCCTGCGAGGTCGCGTGCAGGTGCCAATCGAAGCCGTCGTGACGCAGCAGATAGGGAAGGGCGTGAGCGTCGGCGAGGATGCCGTTGACGGCCAGGGCCGCGTCGTCGCGGTCGAGTGACCAGACGCGCCGCAGCAGATCGCGGGTCGCGTGCACGTCGGTCAGTTCGGCTGCGGTCTCGTCCTTCCGGCCGGAGTACCGGTTGCGGGCGAGCAGCTGTGCCAGTTCAGCCGGGGTGGGGAGCTCGTCGTCTCCGCTGCGGGAGGCGCCGGGCGCCGTGTTGCCCAGCTCGACGGCGAACTCGAGCGCGTCCACTGTGTCAGGGGCAAAATGCAAGTTGACTCCTTACTCGGCACAAGACTAGCGTCAGGCCCATCATCCCTTTCGATCCTGACAGGTGACTCTCATGTCGCACCGCCACCCGACGACGCTCGGCCTCCTCATCGCGCTGCTCGCGGCGGCGACCTTCGGGATGTCGGGTGCGTTCATCAAGCCCCTGCTCGAGAGCGGATGGTCGCCTGTCGCCGCCGTCACACTGCGCGCCCTGATCGGCGGTCTCGTGCTCCTGCCGTTCGCCCTCCTCTCGCTCCGTGGGCGCTGGGCGGCCGTCTGGCGGGGCCGCTGGCGGCTCCTCGGGATGGCGCTGGTCGGCGTCGCGGGGACGCAGGTCCTGTACTTCTCGGCGATCCAGCGCATCCCCGTGAGCACGGGCATCCTGATCGAGTACCTGGCTCCCGTGCTGCTCGTCGCGGTGGCGTGGGCCCGTACCCGCCGTGCGCCGCACGCGGTCGTGCTCGTCGGATCGGCCGTCGCCGTCATCGGACTCGTGCTGGTCGTGTCGCCCGGCGGCGCCGGTCGCCTGGATCCGCTCGGGATCGTGCTCGCGACGGTCGCGATGGCCGGATGCGCCGCCTTCTACGTGATCGCCGCCCGTCCGAGCGACGGCTTGCCACCGGTCGCGCTGGCGTCGGGCGGCCTGCTCGTCGGAGGACTCGCCCTCGGCGCCATCGGTGCGACCGGCCTGCTGCCCTTCGCGGTGCGGTTCACGGACGTCGAGCTGTTCGGCCGGCCGACGGCCTGGTGGGTGCCGCTGGCGGTGGTCGGCGTGCTCGCGACGGCAGTGGCCTACGCCTCCAGCATCACCGCCACCGAGCTGCTCGGCTCGCGCCTGGCCTCCTTCGTCGGGTTGCTGGAGGTCGTGGCAGCGAGCCTCTACGCCTGGCTGCTCCTCGGAGAGCGTTTGAGCGTCCTGCAGCTCCTCGGCGGCGTGCTCATCCTCGGCGGTATCGTCCTCGTCCGTGCGGACCGGGGCGCGGATCCGGAGGTCGTGGTGTCGGTGCCCGCGAAAGAGGGCGCGACACGCCGACCTGACACTGCGACACGCCGGTGAGACGGGAGTCGCGGGCGGCGGAATGTCGGTGGTCCGCCGTAATCTCGGGGAGAGCCAAAAAAAGTCGAAAACACTACATCTAGTGGAATGACAATCGTGTCATTCGGGTTATATAGTGGGTGAACACCGCGCGAAGCGGTGAAAAACGAGACTTCAGGGGAGGCCATCATGGACTACGAAAACGACAGCGTCGGCGGCTACGCGGTTCCCGTCGACCCGATGGACATGCTGCAGTGCGACAGCTGCCAGTAGGCACCGACCACGCGTAAAGAGGACCCCGGCCAGGTGGCCGGGGTCCTCTTTTTTCGTCTCCCCGTAGAATCGACGGGTGCCAGTGAATCCAGCTCTTCAGGGCCGCGCGTTCCCGCCGACCGCCCCGTACCTCGTGGGCCGGGAGAAGGTGCGCGAGTTCGCCCGCGCCGTGTTCGCGACCGACCCCGCCTCCTTCGACCTCGACGCGGCGCGCGCCGCCGGTCACGCCGACCTCGTCGCGCCCCCCACGTTCTCCATCGTCGTGCAGCAGCTCTCGCTCGACCAGCTGCTCGCCGACCCGGAGGCCGACATCGACTTCAGCCGCGTCGTCCACGGCGACCAGCGGTTCACCTTCACGCGCCCGGTCATCGCCGGCGACGAACTCACCGGCACGCTCACCGTCACCGCGGTGAAATCCCTCGGCGCCCACTCGATGGTGACCGCCGAGACCGTGATCGTCGACGCGGCCGGCGAGCACGTCGTGACCTCCACCTCCACCCTGGTCGTTCGAGGGGACGAGTGATGACCCAGCAGACCTCCGCGCAGCCCGACTTCGACACGCTCACCGTCGGCGACGTGATCGCCGAGCGCAGCTACGAGCTGACTCGCGACTCCCTCGTCCGCTACGCCGGCGCCTCGGGAGACTTCAACTCCATCCACTACCGCGACGACATCGCGACCTCCGTGGGCCTGCCCGGCGTGATCGCGCACGGGATGCTGACCATGGGTCTCTCGGTGCAGCCGGTCGTGGACTGGGCCGGCGACCCGGCGCGCGTCGCCGACTACCAGGTGCGCTTCACCCGGCCGATCCTGGTGGACCCGGTCGCCGGCGCGACCGTCTCGGTCACGGCGAAGATCGGCCAGCTCGACGCGGAGGCCCGCGTCGCCCGTGTCGACCTCACCACGACGTTCAACGGCGAGACCGTGCTCGGCAAGGCGCAGGTGCGGGTCACCCTGGCATGACAGACGCCCAGCCGCCCGCCGCGCCGATCGCACTCGCCGACCTCACCACGATGCGGGTCGGCGGCGTGCCCGCGCGCCTCGTCGCCCCGGCCGACCGTGACGCGCTCGTCGCCGCGGCGCTCGAGGTGTGGGGGAGTGGCGACGACTGGCTGCTCCTCGGCGGCGGCTCGAACACCATCGCCGGCGACGACGGCTTCGACGGAACGGTCATCCGCATCGTCACCCGCGGCGTCGAGCGCTTGGAGGCACCCGACGGCCGCGTGCGCCTGCGCGTGCAGGCGGGTGAGCCGTGGGACGACCTGGTGGCCCTCACCGTCCGCAACGGCTGGGCGGGCATCGAGGCGCTGTCCGGCATCCCCGGATCGACCGGTGCCGCGCCCGTGCAGAACATCGGCGCCTACGGCCAGGAGCTCGAATCGGCCCTGCTCGGCATCGAGTTCCTCGACTACCGCACCGGCGAGGTGACGACGCTCACGAAGGCGGAGCTCGGCCTCGGCTATCGGATGTCCGCCCTGAAGGGCGGCCTCGCGGGCATCGTGCTCTCGGTCGACCTCGAACTCGCGGACAACACCGTGCCCGGCGGCGTCGGCGCACCGCTCAGCGCCCCGGTGGGATACGCGCAGCTGGCGGATGCCCTCGGCGTCGTCATCGGCGCCCGCGTCCCGATCGCCGAACTGCGCCGCTCCGTCCTCGCACTCCGCTCGTCGAAGGGGATGGTCCTCGACCCGGACGATCCCGACTCGGTCAGCGCCGGCAGCTTCTTCACCAACCCGATCGTGTCCGAGAACTTCGCGCGCTCGCTGCCACGGGACGCCCCGCGCTGGCCGGTGACCCCGCCGGAGCCGGACGCCGTGATCGGTTTGCAGCCCGACGGCGTCCACCCGCTCGACGTGCCGCCGCTCGCCGACGGCCCGTACGACGTGAAGCTCTCGGCCGCGTGGCTCATCGAGCAGGCGGGAATCCGTCGCGGCTACGGGCTTCCCGGTTCGGCGGCCGGGCTGTCCTCCAAGCACACGCTCGCGATCGTGAACCGCGGAGGTGCGACGGCGCAGGACGTCGTGCAGCTGGCGTCGTTCATCCAGGCCCGCGTACAGTCGGAGTTCGGTGTGCTGCTGCGGCCGGAGCCGGTGCTCGTCGGCGTCGTGCTGTAGGCGACCGCCCGGCTTTCTCTGAGAACTCTCACACGCACGGAACCTAGGCTGACGGCAGCACGGCGCACCCGCACAGCCGTCGACCGAAGGGGCACGACCATGGGATTCCTCGACCGCCTTCTCGGACGCGAAGAGCCGCGTCCCGCCGGCCAGCAGTACCCGGCCGCGCAGGTGCCTCAGCAGGCGCCCGCTCCGCAGCAGCGCAGCGACGACGAGATCGCCGTCGAGCGCTACCGCTACCTGCTGCGCACCGCGCCGCCCGAGACCATCGAGCAGGTGCACGAAGAGGCGTTCACGAAGCTGACGCCCGAGCAGCGCAGACTGCTCTTCCAGCAGCTCAGCGAGAACGCCCCGGCCGGTGAGCAGCCGCGCGGCGACGACCCGCGCTCGCTCGCGCAGTCCGCCACCCGCTCCGAGCTCCGTCAGCCCGGGACCCTCGAGCGCTCGCTCGGGGGCCGCGCGGGCGGCGGCGGTGTGGGCTTCGGTGGGATGTTCGCGAGCTCCCTCCTCGGAAGCGTCGCCGGCTACGTCATCGGATCCGCCCTGGTCGGCGCGTTCCTCCCGTCGCCTGCCGACAGCCAGGCGGGTGCGAACAACGGTGACGGCGGCGACAACGGTGGAGACGGCGGCTCCGGCGATGCCGGAACGACCGACGCGGCCGGTGCAGACGCCGGTGGCGCCGACGTGGGCGGCGCCGACGCAGGCGGCTGGGGTGACAGCGGCGGGGGCTGGGGTGACTTCGGCGGAGGCGACTTCGGCGGAGGCGACTTCGGGGGCGGCGACTTCATCTAGTCGTCCTCATCTCGTCGTGGGCGCCCCGACCCTCACCCCCTCAGCGCTGCCGCGAACGGGAGCACGGCCGAGGCACCCGCGTCCAGCAGGGCACGCCCGGCGACGGTGATCGTCCAGCGGCTGTCGACGAGGTCGTCCACGAGGAGGACGGGGCGCCCGTTCGGCACGTCGAGACCCTCGGCGCCGAAGCGATCCCACACGGCGGCCAGCCGGAACGCGCTGTTGCCGCCCGGGTCTCCGGTCGGACCTCCGCCGCGCAGCGCGAGCGAGCCGAGGAACGGCAGCCGTCCGACATCGGCCAGACCCCGCGCGAGCGACTCGACGAACACCGGTCGTCGTCGCGACGGCATCGCGATGACCGCGGCGGGCCGTTCGGCCCAGTCCCAATCCGCCAGGACCCGGATGCAGGCGGCGAGCAGCTCGGGAGGGCACGGCGCGTCCTGAGCTTGAGGAGAGAGCACCTCACGAAGGCGGTTGCCCCAGCCTAGGTCGGTGAGCCGGGCGAGGGCCCGGCCGGACTGGAGCTGCTCGGCAGGGGCGATCTTGCCGCGAACGGACACGCCCAACCGGTCCGCGCCTGTCGGCCAGAGCTTGCGCGGCTCGACCTCCACCCCCACCCGATCGAGCATCGCCGAGACCGACCCGGAGGCCTCCGCGGCGATGGCGCTCGGATACCAGGCGCCTGCACAGTTGTCGCATCGGCCGCACGGTGCCGCTGCCGGGTCGTCGAGGGCTTCCTGCAGGAACTGCATGCGGCACATCCCGGTGCGCTCGTACTCGAGCATCGACTGCTGTTCCGCTTCACGTGCTGCGGCGATCCGCTCGTACCGGTCGCGATCGTAGACCCAGGGCTGCCCTGTCGACACCCAGCCGCCGGACACTCGGCGGACGGCGCCGTCCACATCCAGGACCTTGAGGAGCAGCTCCAGCGTCGACGCCTTGAGGTCGACCCGGCTCTCGAGCACGCGGGTCGACTGCGTCTCCTGCGAGAGAGCGTCGAGGACGGCCGCCGCCTTCTCCTCCGACGGCATGGAGGCGGTCGCGAAGTACTGCCAGATGGCGCGGTCCTCCGGGCCCGGCAGTAGCAGGACGTCGGCATTCTCGGTCGCGCGCCCGGCGCGGCCGACCTGCTGGTAGTACGCGACCGGCGACGAGGGCGCGCCCAGGTGGACCACGAAGCCGAGGTCGGGCTTGTCGAAGCCCATGCCGAGAGCGCTCGTGGCGACGAGCACCTTCACCTCGTTGCGCTTGAGCCGCCCCTCCAGATCCTCACGCTCCGCGGTGTCGGTCTGCCCCGTGTACGCGTGCGCTTCGAATCCCGCCTTCCGCAGCACGCGGGCCGTGTCCTCCGCGGCGGCGATGGTCAGCGTGTAGACGATGCCGCTGCCCGGGAGCGCGTCGAGATTACTCGCCAGCCAGGCGAGCCGGGACGTGGCGTCCTCCAGGGTCAGCACGCCGAGGCGCAGGGACCGTCGTGCGAGCGGTCCGCGGATCGTCAGGACCTCCGCGTGCCCGCTGCCCTCGCCCATCTGCTCGGCGACATCGGCGACGACGCGCTCATTGGCCGTCGCCGTCGTCGCCAGCACGGGCACACCGTCCGGGAGCGAGGCGATCAGGTCGCGCAAGCGGCGGTAGTCCGGCCGGAAGTCGTGACCCCAGTCAGAGATGCAGTGCGCCTCATCGATCACGAGGAGACCGCTGCGCGCGATCAGGTCGGGGAGGTGCTGGTCGCGGAAGTCGGGGTTGTTGAGCCGCTCCGGGGAGACCAGGAGCACATCCACCGAGTCCTCGCGAAGCCGCGCGGACACGTCGTCCCACTCGTGGCGGTTGGCCGAGTTGATGGTGACGGCGCGCACTCCCGCGCGTTCGGCGGCGGAGACCTGGTCGCGCATGAGCGCGAGCAGCGGTGAGACCAGGATGGTCGGCCCGGCACCGCGCTGCCGGAGCAGCATGGTCGCCACGAAGTAGACGGCCGACTTGCCCCATCCGGTGCGCTGCACGACCAGCGCCCGCCGCTGCTCGTCGACCAGGGCCTCGATCGCCTCGTACTGCCCCGAGTGGAAGTCGGCGTCCTCCCGTCCGACGAGGGCGCGGAGGCTGGTGACGGCGAGGTCTCTGGTGGTGCTCATGCAGCCATCGTTCCAGAGGGGGCCGACGCCCGAACGCCCCGGGTGCGGATCCGTGGACAAGTCCCAGGCCACGCGGGCTGTGCAGAACCCTCTGCCACGTCAGCGCCGATCAGCCGTCCTTGCGGATCCACCGGAACGTCAGCCGGCAGGCGATCAGCCCGGCGACCAGCCAGATGAGCAGGACCACCGCCATCCAGCCGAGCTGCCAGCTCCCGCTCGGCTCCTGCGACTCGAACGACGCGGGCAGGAAGACGCTGCGCATCCCCTGCGCGATCCATTTCAGCGGGAACACGCTCGCGATGTTCTGCAGCCAGGCGGGGAGGAGGTTGAACGCCAGGTAGACGCCCGAGATGAACTGCAGCACCAGCACGATCGGGATGATGACGGCCGTCGCACTCTTGCCCGTGCGGGGCACCGCAGACAGGGCGATCCCGAGCACCGCCGAGGTCACGATCCCGAGCAGGTAGATCCAGATGAAGCGCAGCCACGCCTCGGGGTCGGTCGGCAGTTCGACGCCGAACGCCAGCCGGGCCATCAGAAGCAGGAGGGCGATCTGGAGCGCGCTCGTGACGATGACCTGGCCCATCTTGCCGATGAAGTACGAGACCACCGGCAGGGGCGTCCCGCCCAGACGCTTGAGCGTTCCGTTGCTCTTCTCGACCGCGATGTCGACGGCGAGGTTCTGCACGCCGCTGAGCAGGATGCCCGCCGCGATCATGCCGGGCAGGTAGTAGGCGGCCTGCGTGATGCCGCCCGAGCCGTCGGGCGCCGCTCCGACCTTCCCCAGCCCCTGGAAAGCGACCGAGAAGATCCCGAGCATGACCACCGGGAAGAGGAACGTGAAGAAGATCGTGTCGCCCTGCCGGAAGTAGGTGAGGGTCTCGTAGCGGGCACGGGCGATGCCGAGCGGGATGGTCGTCACGCGATCGCCTCCTGCTCCGCGGCGCCCGCCTCGCGCACCAGCTCGAGGTAGATGTCCTCCAGGCTCGGCCGGATGACCTCGAGGTCGCGCGGTTCGCCGCCGAGCTCCCCGGTGATCCGGGAGACGAGTGCGCCCGGCTCATCGGTGCGTCGCCGCTGGAGGGCGCCGCCGCCGTCGCGCCAGCTGACGATCGGGACGCGCGCATCCGCGCCGCCGATCTCGTCGACGGCACCGATGTCGATCAGGGTGCCGCGCGCGATCACCGCGACCCGATCGCTCAGCTGGGCGGCCTCATCGAGGTAGTGGGTGGTGAGGAGGATGGTCGTGCCCTCGCGCTTGAGGTCCCTGATCAGATCCCAGAACTGGTGGCGCGCCTCCGGATCGAAGCCGGTGGTCGGCTCGTCGAGGAAGAGCAGCTCCGGCCGGCCGATCACGCCGAGCGCGACGTCGAGCCGGCGCCGCTGGCCGCCCGACAGATTGCGGATGCGCGTCTTCGCCTTGTCGGTGAGGCCGACCGCTGCGATGAGTTCGTCGACGTCGCGACGCTGAGGGTAGAAGCGCGAGAAGTGCACGAGCTGCTCGCGCACCGTCACATCGGCGGCCTCGATGCCCGACTGCAGCACGATCCCGAGCCGGGCCTTCCACTCCGTGCCCCCGTGCTGCGGGTCGACCCCCAGCACCTCGGCCGTACCGCCGCTGCGGTCGCGGTAGCCCTCGAGGATCTCGATCGTCGTGCTCTTGCCTGCACCGTTCGGGCCGAGGAGGGCGAACGTCTCGCCCTCCTCGATGTCGAAGTCGACTCCGCGCAGCGCCTCGAACGCGCCGTACGTCTTGCGGAGGTCGCGGACCGAGACCGCAGCGCGGTGGGGAGTCATGCCCCCATCATGCCGTCTGGCGGCGTCGCTGTGCCGACCGGATCGCACCGAGCAGCGCGAACACCACGATGAGCACTCCCGCGGCCGCGAGCCACAGCGCCCACGCCGTGCCGGGGGTGAGGGCGGCGAGCCAGACCTCCACGGCGGCCAGACGCTCGGGGGCGGACAGGACGAACAGCGTCCCGGCGGCGAACAGCACGAGGAGCAGTCCCCACACCACCCCGCCCCACCGGATCGGCGGACGCGAGGTGGTGGAGGTCGCGGGTGACCACGCGGACGGGGGCAGCGGGGTGAGCCAGGGCTCGGCGGGCAGCGGGCGCGTCGGCTGAGCGGCGGTCGGCTGCTCTGCGGTCGGCTGCTGCGTTGTCGGCTGCTCCGTTGTGGGGAACGCCTCCGTCGGCTGCGTCTCGGACGGGTCGGGGGACTGGTTGGCGTCGGTGGTCATGACGTTCCTCACTTCTGCTCGCGCTGGACGAGCACGTCGTCGAGCTGGGCGATCCGGACGACGGCGTCGGGATCTCCGCCCGGGCCGACGACGATGTTCGTGCTGCAGCCGCCGAGCGGGCGGGGCTGGCAGCGATGGACGTGCTCGGCGCCCGACGGGTCCGTCACGATCACGGCGGACGGCGTCGCCGCCTCCAGTCGCACGGTGGCGTCGGCGGGGATGATCAGCGTCGTCGCGTCCGAGCCTTTGGCCAGGTCGATCTCGGGCGTTCCCGAGGCCGTCACGGCGTCGGTCAGATCGATCGTGGTGTGACCCCAGCCCTGCACGTAGGCAGCGTCCGACGACGGCGAGAGGGTCTGGTCGGCTCCCGCGACGATGGACGTCGCGGCGAAGCTCGCCCGAGCGCCGCCGGGCAGAGCCACCGTGAGCGCGGTGAGAGCGGCGAGGATGATCCCGAAGGTGATGAGGAATCCGCTGCGGCGGCGGGCGAGGCCCGCGATGAGTGCAGCGAGGCCGAAGACCAGCGTCGCGGCGGCGAGGGCGGCGGTCGAGGCGTAACCGGACAGGCCGGTCAGCGGGATCCAGAGCGCCGACACGGCGGCTCCCGCGATGATCGCGAGGCCGACGGTCAGCCAGCCCAGGGGAGCGCCGACCCGGGGATTGGCGGCGCGATAGGCCGCGCGGCGCGCGTTGGCCGCGGCGTTGGCGGCGGCCGCCTGGGAGCGGATCTCCGCCGAACGCTGCGCCTTGACGGCACGCATGTCCTCGGCGAGGCGCGCCTTCCAACGGGCGTGGTCGGCCTTCCATTCGGCCTGACGCTGCTGCCAGTCCGCGACGTCCTGAGGGCTGGCGCCCACGGTCGGTGCCGGAGGGGCGACAGGCTCGGCGGTGATGTCGAGCGGGGGCGTCGGAGCGCCGGCCTCGGTGGTCGCGTCCGCGCTCGCCGCGGTGGTCGTGGTCGCCCCGTCCGCTCCCGTGGCGAACGCGGCGGACGCGGCGGAGGTGGTGGGTGGGCTCGAGGAGTCGGTGGGTGCTCCCTCGGCCGTCGCGCTCGGCCACGCACCGGGCGCGGGAGGTGCCGGCCGGCCCGCGGGCGTCGATGCACCCGGCCGTTTGTCGGCCGCTCGCACCGCGAAGACGATCAGGCCGGCGACGAGCGCCAGCACGAGGAGCGTCCAGAACACGCGGCCGACGATCTCGGCCCAGCCCCAGTCGTGCCAGACGCCGCCGCCGAACCAGCCGAGCCCGCTCGACCAGGGCAGCAGGGAGAGGACGATCAGAACGCCCGCCGCGACGATCGGCGCATCCACGTCGCCCTCGAAGAGGCGCTGGAGATGGATGCGGCCGTCGCGATCGGGGAGGAGCGCCCAGGCGAGCGCGTAGACGAGGAGGACGGGCGCGCCCAGCACGGCGGCCACGACGGCGATGCCGCGGACGATCAGCGGGTCGATGCCGAGCCGGTAGGCGACGCCGGCGCACACACCGCCGACCCAGCCGTCCGCGCGGACGACGCCGAGGCTGCGCATCCAGTCGAAGAAGCGGGAGCCGCGGCCCGAGAGGCCGGTGCTCGGGCCGCCGTACGGCGGCGGCGTGGTGGTGGAGTCGTTCTGTGACATGCTTCGATCCTGGCGTTCGGAGGCGGCGCCGCGACATGGGGTGACACCCTGAGCGGACCCTGATTCCCCCGCCCGTGGGCTGTCCGGGTGGCCCCGGGTCTGCTTGGATTCTGAACATGACTCCGACCGTCCCCGCTGCCCGGCCGCCGCTCGCGCGTCCGCGCGACTGCGTGTTCGGCGGTGTGAGCCAGGCGCTCGCCGACCACCTCGGGTGGCCGGTCGCGGCCGTCCGGTGGATCTTCGTCGGGACGACGTTCCTCGCCGGTGCGGGCGTCCTCTTCTACCTCTGGCTGTGGGCGCTCGTCCCCCTGCGCGCGGCGGAAGGGGACGAGGCCGTCCATCGGGTGCACCGCCGCGTCAACATCCCCTGGTTCTTCGGGATGGCCGGGGCGGCGTCCGGTGTCGTGTCGATCGTCCTGGTGTCGACCGGTGCCCTGGGCTCGGCCATCGGCCTCCTCTTCCTCTCGATCGTCCTGGTCGTCGCCGCCGTCGCCTGGGACCAGCTCGTGGAGGACGACAGCCTCCTCCCCACGCCGTTGTCGGCCACCGCGTTTCGCACGGCCGCCGGGGCGTTCCTGGTCGTGGTCGCGCTCGTGCTGAGCGTGCTCCAGAACGGGCGCAGCTCGGGACCGTTGTGGCTCGGGATCATCGCCGCGACCTTTGCCGGGGCGGCCGTGCTGGTCGCGCCCTGGGCCCTGCGCCTGTGGCGGGAGCTGATCTCGGAGCGCACCGCGCGCATCAAGGAGGAGCAGCGCGCCGAGATGGCGGCGCACCTGCACGACTCCGTGCTGCAGACCCTCGCGCTCATCCAGAACCGCGCCGGGGCCTCGAGCGAGGTCGGCCGCATCGCCCGCGCCCAGGAGCGCGAGCTGCGCGACTGGCTGTACGCCGACGCCGCGCACGGGGCCGAGAGGGACGGCGCCGACCTGGCCGCGGAGCTGCGAGAGGTCGCCGCCGCGCTCGAGGTCGACCACGCCGTCCACTTCGATATCGTCTCGGTCGGCGAGCCGGTGCGGAACGCTCCTGCCGAGCTCGGCGCCGCCTCCCGCGAAGCCATGCTGAACGCCGCACGACATGCCGGAGGCGAGGTCTCCGTGTACATCGAGAACGGCGCCGGCTCCGTCGACGTCTTCGTGCGAGACCGAGGGGCGGGATTCGACGTAGACGCGCTGCCCGACGGACGCCTGGGCGTGCGGGAGTCCATCATCGGCCGGATGCGCCGCGCCGGCGGCACGGCCACCGTCACCTCCCGGCCCGCCGGCACCGAGGTCCACCTGAGCATCGAGTTCGCGAACGAGGCACCATGACAGACCACACCGAGACCGCCCCCGACGACGGGGCAGCCGATCCGCGGCGCATCACCGTCGTGATCGTCGACGACCACTCCATCTTCCGCTCCGGCCTGCGCGCCGATCTCGACGACCGTCTCGAGGTGCTCGCCGAAGCCGCGGACGTGGACGCCGCCGTCGAGGCGATCGTGCGGACACGACCGGCCGTCGTGCTGCTCGACGTGCACCTGCCGGGCGGCGCGGGAGGCGGTGGCGCCGAGGTCGTGCGACGCACGGTCTCCGAATGCCCGCACACCCGCTTCCTCGCGCTGAGCGTCTCGGACGCCGCCGAGGACGTCGTCGGCGTCATCCGCGCCGGTGCGCGCGGCTATCTCACGAAGGGCAGCTCCGGCGGCCAGGTGAGCGATGCCGTGGTGGCGGTGGCCGGAGGCGACGCGGTGTTCTCGCCGAAGCTCGCGGGATTCGTGCTCGACGCCTTCGGAGCGGCTGCGGGCGAGCAGGCGGAGACGACGGACGAACTGGACCGCCTCTCGGCCCGCGAACGCGAGGTGATGCGGCTGATCGCGCGCGGCTACGCCTACAAGGAGGTCGCGGCCGAGCTCTTCATCTCCATCAAGACGGTGGAGACCCACGTCTCCGCGGTGCTCCGCAAACTCCAGCTCTCGTCCCGGCACGAGCTGACGGCGTGGGCCCTGGAGCGCAAGCTGCTGTAGGCGCGTCACCCGTCTCCTCCCCGGTGCGCCGTGCGAGCGAGGATCGCCCGCACCCGGCGCGCGAGAGCGGGATCGCCCAGGTCGTCCGGCCCGAGTTCGACGATGGTCCAGCCGTCCGCCTGCAGGTCCATGCGCCGGCGGAGGTCGCGACGGTACTGTTCCTGCTCGCGGTGGTGGTCGCCCCGGAAGTCGAGGATCACCCGGCGCTCGGGGAACACGAGGTCGCCGCGATAGTCATTGCCGGTGGTCGTCCGGATGGCGAGGTTCGACTCGAAACCCAGCACGCCTCCGGTCACGAGCCGGAAGCGGAGGCGGGATTCCTGCGGCGACTCCGCCCGGGGATCCAGGAGGTCGAATGCCTGGAGCAGCTCCGGCCGGCCGCGCCGCGACGCACAGCGGCTCAGCGCATCGCGCAGCGCGCGGAGGCGGTCGCGACCGGTGGAGCGACGCGCGACCGCATCGCCCGCGACCACCAGGTCCTCGACGCTGAACATCCCGGCGAGCTCGCACCAGGCGCGCGGGAGGGAGCTCAGCTGCAGACCGTTCTCGACGATCACATCTCCGAACGAGACCCTGACCGAGTGGCCGTGGATCCCCGGCCGGCGCGGAGCGCGCGCCGGCGCGGGGACCGACACGTGCAGACCCGACGGGAGGCGGGGGAGAGGGAGGCCGTGGAGCGCCGCGGCCGTCGGCTCGGAGAAGAACGCGCCGGGTGGGGCGACGGCGAGATAGGCGCGGCACCAGTCGTCGAGCCCGCGGAGAGGAGACGTGGTCACCACGCCGCGGAACGGCCGCTGGATGGCCGCCCCGCGCAGGCGCTTCTCCGTGGAACCGAGGGCGCGCGCCTCCCGCACGGCGAGAGGCTGGCGTCCGAGCTGGAGGGCGAGTGCACTGTTCATGCGCATCACTCTGCCGGGCCATCGCCACCCTGATCCGGTTGTCCACAGGCTCATCCGGCACTGAGGCGCTGAAACGTCGCGAGGCGCCCATTCCGACGGCGAATGGTCGCGGAAAAGGGCGTGTCACGACGGTTCACCCGCCCGAGGCAGGGCGCTTTTGCGCAGGTGGTGCAGCGTCCCGTACACTGGACGCGGTGGTTGAATCTGCCAAGCTTTTCTGCGCCTTTTTTCGGTTGTGGCGACGGCAGATGTGCCGAGCTGTGATCAGGCATTCGGAGCACATTCGGATGCGTGATCGGCTAGCCTTGACCGAGGCTAGGTTTGTCTCAGGACGTGCGGAGCGCTTCGCGGGTTCGTCTTCCCTAGGGCGGTAGCTCAATTGGCAGAGCAGCGGTCTCCAAAACCGCAGGTTGCAGGTTCGATTCCTGTCCGCCCTGCAAGTCGACATTCCGATGTCGGCCCACGAAAGGTGTAACGAGGTGGCCCGAAAAGTTATCGACGAGCCGAGTGAGGACATCGTCGCCAACGCGAAGAAGGATCGCGCTGCGAAGCGCAACCCCTTCGCGCGCATCGCGCTGTTCATCCGCCAGGTCATCGGCGAGCTCAAGAAGGTCGTCACGCCGACCCGCAAGGAACTCCTGAGCTACACGGGGGTCGTGCTCGTCTTCGTGGTGATCATGATGGCGCTCGTGTCCCTCCTCGACTGGCTGTTCAGCCTGGGCGTCGTCTGGGTCTTCGGCAACCCCACCTAGAGCGGACGACTCCCGCTCGAGTGGAAAGCTCGGCCGGACCACCGGCCACCCCGACAGAAATGGAATGAATTCAGTGTCTGAGACGAATCGCGACGACGTGGACTGGGCCACCGCTGCCGAGCAGTCCTCCGAGGACGACGAGGCGCAGACCGGCAACGTGCTCGAGCACGACGAGGACTCGTCGGACGCCGCCGAGCACGAAGCGCTGCACGTCGTGGCCGAGGACGGCACCCAGATCGATCTGGACGCCGTGCTGGACGCGATGGCGGAGGCCGTCGACCCCGAGGCCGACCACGCCGTCGACGAGGCCCTCGAGGTCCACGACGACGACGAGGCCGAAGCCGCGCAGGAGGCCGTCGAGGACGAAGAAGAGGTCGCCACCGACCCGTACGAGGAGTTCCGCACCGAGCTCCGCGGCAAGATCGGCAAGTGGTACGTCATCCACTCCTACGCCGGCTTCGAGCGCCGGGTGAAGTCCAACATCGAGAACCGCATGGTCTCGCTGAACATGGAGGACTACATCTACGAGGTCCAGGTCCCGATGGAGGACGTGGTCGAGATCAAGAACGGC
>Ga0153993_100097_pt1 | contig 29502 bp, 38 predicted proteins | sample TSNC077MetaG_FD_104706 | JGI IMG/M metagenome (GOLD analysis project Ga0153993, IMG submission 104706) | Attine ant fungus gardens microbial communities from North Carolina, USA - TSNC077 MetaG | ecosystem: Host-associated > Fungi > Mycelium > Unclassified | place: USA: North Carolina, Lumber...
CTTCTCTTCCCACCACCGCACAATCCGCCTCTCATAGTATTCCACAACCCCACCCAGATAGTCTTCTCCTATCCGAATGCACTTGGCTGCACGGCCGATGACAGTCCTCAGCTCCTCCGCCAGCGTTCCAAGTACATCGCGCGATCTCCATATGGCATAGTCCTCAGAAGGACGACATTTCGGCTCGCACCCGTCAGTCAATGTTGTGGCTCGCACCGCCCCCCGCAATGGTTTCATCTCTGATGGTCGGTGACACGAGGTACCAACATCTACCGGGAAGTGGCTCGTCGCAATGACGTCATCCGATCCTTAATGGATAGAATCCATCATAATCCATTTTTTGGCTTTTGGAATAAACTTACCCTTCTCTGTGCCTAAAAGAGCATGCTCGCAGAAGTCCAGATAGTCATCGACAAGACTTCCGCCCAGATCGCCGACCACCCTATTCCTCTTCTGAACCCTAGCTTGTAATTATGGTCAGAATCGCTTACAGTTCATTTTCAGAGCTAAATAGAACATCTTTCGCGGCCGCATCAAGCCCGTCTTGCTCCTTGAGACTTGCAACCCATTGGTCAGCCTGCGGAAGTGCCAGCGCCGGGTCTCCTGCATTGTTAGGGTACCTGCATGACAAAGCTTATACTTAAGCGATGTCCAAAGCATTCAAGTCGCCAGTACCTCGGTTTCCCATCTAATCCATAGGTCATCTTGAGTACTATGATCATAGAAGCCATCAGCGCCACTTCTGGAGGAACGTTGTCATATTTGTGATTTTTTGGGTCTCCTGACTTGACACGTCCCAATTCAGGTGCAAGAGAGGGGTGTAGAGTAAGCGGTAGTTGGAGAATGTGGGCAATCCGCTTCACTAGGGCATACAAAGTAGCTGGATTGTTTTCCTTCCTAGTGAAAATCAATAAAAAAAAAGCAAGTGTTAGGAAACGCACGCGTTCCATTCATGTCTTGCGTCAGTCGCCAGAGAAGAGGAGCTGCGTTACATTCGGGAGTGAATATACCATAAGTCGTACATATCCGTTTAGCTAGTCGGCCCGCCAATTTGTGAACCAACAATGTAGCAGGAACGTGCTGTTCGACAGATTAATTCCAAAGACTGGTGACACGAGGCTGAGAAGACATACGCGGGGAGATAGTGCCCGGATATTGTGCTTCGTAAGATGGGCCACCATATTTGGGGGAAGCAAGCGAACAGGGTCCAGATAGGGGAGCTCATATGATTCAATGATTCTATAGCCAGATAAACAGATCATAGCAACCTGTTGGTTAGGAACAAACCTGGCAAGGTCTTTATACAGGACTGGAATGCGCAACTGCCAGAGTGCAACCGTAATCACAGCGAGAGTACTTGCTGGTCCTACAATTGTCCTCGTCCATCCCCGCTCATCCATATGTATTCTTTTCGAAGTCAGAGTGGAATCGTCTGGATTATCTTCATCAGATGAACTAGAAATCTCAGAATTCTGGCGAAGGAGGTCCTCCATCTCAGAATTGTCTTCAATTTCAAATTTGTCCTCCTCCCCTGCATCTTCTTGATCCCCGCCGTTGTCAATTAAGGACTCAAATGGTCCAGGACCAGTATCAGGAGTGCTGACGTTTGCCTCCTGGTGCTTCAGATCGCCTTGAGATTGATTTTGATCACTTCCATCCTGTCCTTGCAGGTGATACCAAGGTTCTGGAGGAGGGGTGTCTTTCATCAAAGAAAGGTGTAAGCTCCAAATGTCACGGCAAACGGTCTGCTTTTTCCGTTAGAGAAAGAGGAGTGTGACCAGATATTGAATTTTGCACCTCAAACTCAGGAGGCAGATTCCAGAGCTTTTGCATGGCTTCCACCTGCATGCGGAGTAGGTGTTGCTGACATAGAAAATAGTGATAGCGACCTCGGGCGCCATAATACACTTGTTCGATCGATATACTGGTCTGTGCAAATGAAGGTAGGAACATATCCTACAAGTTTGCAGTGATTCTTCGCACCTTTTCCTCCAGTGTATTCTTCATTTTGCGTTTATGCATGACATGCCCGGCATCGTAGTCGACTTCATTCGTCTCATTTCTGTAATTCTAGATCTATAAATTAATGATGTGATGGGAGTAAACTTTCCACTCAGCATGAAACGTCATCTCACCTGTAAGACATGCCCTTCACTACATGCAATCAGCCCACTCGAGGAGTCTTTATGCCATTGCCTCGAACTACAAGTGGGGCATCGTCGCCTGGGGCCCATGTTCCAAAAATGATCAAGTAAGAGACAAACACCTTGAGAAAAGATTCTAATAGATAAATGGCTCGAGTTTAGAAGTCAAGCCTCAGTTCAGTAACGGTAATTTAGGCAAAGTTGTTTCAACAGTCCAAATGCATTATATTCCCACGGATTGATGCCAGCTCCTCAGCGCGATAGAAAGCTGGCAGCTTCATTCTTCTTTTTGTAACTTGCTCTTGGAAAAGACGACTGTCTCTCAATGAGACTCTATTTCCTATTTTCACTCTTGGCCGTTCTGGCAACGGTTGCTATCGCGTAAGTCACCAAAGTCTGACATCATACCCGCCTATGTTTACCACTGTACAGGTGGGAAAAGGTCCATTCGAAAACGTGTTTATCATTAATTTCGCCGAGACTTACCTTCGTCTACAGGAGGACCATGAGATTTTTGATCTTGTTGGCGCTTTAGAAAATGCAGAAGGCAAAGGAACGACGTTCTATTCCTGGCTAGGCGTAACGTCTACAGCAACTACCTCTGAAATCGCGAAGGCATACCGGAAGCTCAGCATCAAGTTACAGTAAGTGTCAAGGATGAAATACGTATCTTAATACAGCTTAGGCTCTCTCTTTTCTCGTAGCCCTGATAAAAACCCTGGCATCAAGGGTGCTCATGAACGTTTCGCGCGTCTAGGCATCATCTCCAATATTCTGAGAAACAAGGAAAGCCGAAGAAGGTTTGCAGTCTACTTGTTTATCCTCCTTGATTCTCTTCACATCTTCTTAGGTATGATTTCTTCTATAAAAACGGCGTCCCGAGATGGCGAGGTACAGGATATTACTACTCGCGTTTCAGACCCGGACTTGGAGTGAGTGTCAACCATAAACCCCAAAACCGCTATTCTGATAGAGATGACTAGACCGTCCTCGTATTTTTGACACTGTTTACCTCGGCGCTGCAGCTGCTGGTCCAGAGAATCAATTATAATAAAGATCTCGCCAGAATTAAACTTATTACAGACCGAGCACGACGTGCTGCCTGGGGACCAAAAATGACTCCCTTAGCAGGTCAACGCAAAGTCCGCGTCAACCTTGGAGAACAATTTGATGAGGTCGGCTTGGCTGAAAACAATAAGTGGATAGAAATGGTTGTTGAGGGTTTAGATGTGTACCTCGTGAGCCTTCTATTCTGTTATTTTTGTTCATCCTCAGGAACATTCTTCAGTCCAACGACGATGGAACACTGCATCCTGTGGATAGCTCTACTGCCACACAACCTTCGATCGACAACACGTGGTTTATCGCGCTCGTGAAATATCTTTTTATCAAACTGACTTCCAAGAAAGAGGAAGACACGAAACCATATGTTGTTGACGAGTCCGAATCAGATGATACTTCGTCTATTGGGACCTCTGGAGGCACGGGAAGTGAAGCAAATATTCCCCAGGAGAATCATGGTAAAAGCGATGCTCTGACGACGCGGAGTTTACCAGTGGAGAAATCTGGAGGAGGAAGAAGAAGAAGGAAAGTAAACAAGAGGCGTTAGTCCCTCCCCATGGGTTTGTGCATCACCATCGCGCCAAAAGTCTCAATTCGGCGTTTAAGACCTTCTATACTGAAATTACGCTGTCTAGTGGATTGTAATCGTGGTTCCTGACAGATGCATACTGCTTCCTTGAAGCTTATCAGATTATCTTTAATCTCTGTCCTGTTTTTCAAAAGGAGCACGATTTCCTCGATTGACCAAGCATAGAAGCAATGCTCCCATAATCTTTTCTCCTTGGATCTTAAGCTTCGCGGGCCCCGAAGGGTTCGATAGTCTAATCACAGCATCGAAGATGGTCCTGGAAGTATGCTGAAGTCGATTAAAATACATGCTATAGGAGAACAATGGAGAAGAGTTATCGGTATGGGTCTTTATCGAAAGATGACGCTCATCGATAACGGAACACAGCGTGAGTTTTATTGACACCTTGGTTATCACAGAGCCTTTAAGGTTAGGTGAAGGTATCCGGGAGAGCAAGCAACCCCCCACCCAAGATTGATCTACAGCCTGAATAGAAGCAAGGACCTGAGTTTACTGATCTTATGTAGTACCTGCTGATCGAGGCTATAACCTTGAGGCTTCACGGCATGCTCTGAAGGGTAGGGCGAACCAGGTGGTTGGTACCAAAAATACCCTACGCAATATGAACAAGCACTTTGTCGAATAGCGACAGCTGGCACCTTCATGAAACATACCCCAAATGTAGAATCTCCTTCCGATTCGGATAGCATGTGTGCTCCAAGAACGTCCGCGCCTGTCCGAATTCAAAGACAATGGACATTGAAAATCAACGGACAAGTCAGACTGCGCAGTATCCGTTAGCAACGACTAAGATTTCCCAGCTAACCCCGTCAGGCCAGCAGGATGATTGACAACTGACAGCTATTACCATCCCAGCCAACTTCTTTTGATCTTTTGGCGCCCTCTTCAAAACATCAAAGGTCTTGCTCGGCGAAAATCTTTCCCGCAGATTGGCAGGAACAAAAGACCTTTCACGATGCTCCCCAGCTCGTCCATCTCTCCCCATACCATGGACAGCTGTCGATCCATTTCCCGGGATCGAATTTGAAACTCTTCGCCGTGTTTCTTTGTGAGAACACCGGGGTCAGAGAACCCCATTTTCATTTGCCGATCCATGAATTCAAAAGGAAACGATCTGATCTTAGTGCCGCCGTGATAGAATCTAGCTTGGGCTTCAGGATAGCCTTTTGCTGTTGGGGCTGAGCTACTTGCACATAAATTAGCAAATATCAGCAGACCTCCAACTTGGCTGACAGGTCGATACACACAAATGTCGAAGCTATTTCTCTTGGTGTGTTCCAACATGTTGGTGAGTTCAGTCAGATTATAAGCAAGTGCCCATCGTCAACAGCCGTGTAAAGCTAGAGGACTTCATATCACAGCTGTACAGGATTTGACGTATTAGTTGACGTAAAGGGGTTTCCGGCCACCTTCTCGCCGGGATAAACAGAATGTGAGAGTCTGCCGATATCAATAGGGTACAGCTCAGCTTGGAGAGAAAGAGGCAATCGGTTGCATGACACCCGCTTGTCGGATCTCCGCATGTGAAGGGGGGTGATCTTGCATCAGTTAGAAAGTCTTTCTGCTCGTATGACTAGTTAGTCCGAGGCCTGTATCCGAGTTTGTACACAAACGCCCCCCATCGTTCAGTTTCTATGTTGTAGACTTGAGAGCTCAAACAAGTGGAGGGAACCATACTGGTGACATCATCGATACGTTTAATAGTACATTCATCCTGTAAGGATGCCATGCGCCAAAAAAGTCGCGGCAACAGTCCATTCCGACACTTATTCTTCTTCTAAAGGTGTATTCCCTCTCCTCCATAGTCTACAGCAGGTCTGGTATCCTGACTTGCAGTCGCCCTCGGAGTCTCAGGAAGATTAACGGTCTGGACCGTGTTTACACTCGAGAATACGTCCGGTCCGTAATGACCACTATCGACGACACCCTTCTCCTGCAATGCAAGCCTGAGGATGGATATTCGCTCAGTCTGTGATCCACTATGCATGTTAGGTGAGATGCATGGAGAAAATACAAAACCATTCACATCACAACTTCGTTTTCGTCTAGCGCCTTCCGGACCTCTGGATCAGCCGTTTCTGGGATTTCTGTGGATTGATAGTCTCGTAACATTTCTTGAGTTTCTCGCAGGTGCTTCAGGGAGTTGAGAAGACGCGCAATCTCTGGATGGAATTATGAGCCATAAGTAGAAGATATGGCTTTCGCTTGACTTTACCCTCAGTGATCACAGACACATCGAGACTGATAGCCTGTCTGAGCGTGAACGGTTGCGCATAACGAGGCTGATAATCCATTGGCAAAGTTGGCATCAACCTGCGTGCGAAATCTAATCTAAATTTACTGCTTAAAGATCTCTGGCCAGACTTCGCGAAGCTGCTCTAGTGTGCTGATTTCAAGTATGTTGGCATTATCCCTCTCAGGGTCAAGCGGTTCACTTCCAATCTGCTTCGTGACACCCCCTTCCATCACCTCGAGTCCTTTCTCGCGAAAATGGACGCATTTGTACCAGCCCTGAGCGATGGCACCATCGATATTTCCCCGATTGTCGTCGATGAAATAGCATTTAGAAGGATCGGTGACACCGGCTTGTTTCATTGCCTGAGAGCTTGATTAGTAATAGATGCATGCGGTATCCGGGCACATAACCTACTAGCTGATAAAATTCTGCCTCTGGCTTACATGAAAAATCCTCGATGGTATAGTCACAGTAGACAACCCCTTCGACAAGGTCCCTTAATTTCAATATCCGCAAGACCCTCTCTGCATGCTAGTAAAGCTGAGAGAAGCATAAAGATCAAGGGCCAAAACCACGCACCGGCTTATATGCATTTGTCAATGCCCAAACTCGAGCCTTGGAGCGGTTAATATCCTCAAAGATCTTACGTACAGCTGGATTATAGGAGATCATGTCTTCGAGGGGCAACGAACCATCGCACTTGCGGTCAAAATCCAGTGCATCTAGAGGATACATTTGACTTAGCCCAGGTTCTGGACCATACGCTAGTTGCATTACCAACGGCGTGATGACGCTTGAGTCCGCGTAGGGCCAATCCATACTGAGAGTAGTATTGATGATGTAGCACGGCGGCTTCTTCGTGGCTGAGACCGATATTGACAAAGTAATCTAAATTGTCACTGAGCAAGAACATAGGAAGAAGGTTTTGTGTTGGGCTCAAGTAGCTCACTGTGGATCTTCTTGCCCATCGCCTGTGAGATCATAGAACTGGCCGAGTAAAGCGTATTGTCAATGTCAAACCAGACCACGATCCTTGCATCTAGGAGCTTTTATCAGTGTCGAGACGCGTAGTTCTGCACTGTACAGACCTGTCTGCGAATTCTGCTCGGTCATGGTGATTAGGAAACGTTCCACCTAATTAGCATTCCTTATGTAATCACATGTCCTCAAAATGCAACATATCAAAGCATGCTTCAGAATTGAAGAGCTGACGGGTGATGAGCAGCCCGTCTGCAGACGCAGTGGGAAGCACTCTAGGCTTACCTTAGGGGCTAGCTAGTTCTCTTACTGTATACACTCTAATTAGAGTCAAGCACACTAATTTATAGAGGGTCGCATACATGTTTATATACCTAGCAGTTATTCTATTCTTATCTTCGCAGTAGTATAGTCTGTGATGGCATCTTATGATGCCACACTACAACTCGAAGACCTGTCCTGTTTTACGAGTTACTTGTGGTATTCTCACAAGTTCAACATCGGGAAGACCTGTAGGCCCGAGGCCGGTATGGTTGTATATGTGTGTGAGAGTGTCGGGCTCTGATTGTTCAAGAGTAGCCATAGGATAGGAGTTAGTGGGATTAGGTATTTGGTAGTGACTTCAAAGACGCTCAAGTCTATCGCATGCTCGTAAAACACTTGTTCAGGGCATACCAGAGAGGTAGAAATGATCGATAAAATTTTTGATGATGAGGTGGTGCTAACCCATAGGACGGTAATAAATCATCTCAGCGAAAATGGAGGCGGTGGCTTGTTTTATTCAAAGATTTAGCAGGAGGATAGATGCTCATGTGCAGTAGGTTGATAATAGATGATATTTTTATAGGAAGACAAAAACAGATATCGAGCTACCCGTTTCATATCTGGGGAGGAGGCCCGTGGCTATCGTAAATATAGTATCAGCTTGAGATGATGGGATCAATATCATTCTGATCCTTCCGGCATTTTCCGTCAAAACTGTGTAGCTTTACAGCCACCAGATGCTCTGCGGTTAGTAGAGTATCCTATATCGGTATCGGCTCGAAGACCTCAAGAACAAGGTATGGTTGGTGTCCGACCAGCATTATCAGAATGTACGGCGATTGATTTTGGGTTTTAGATGGCCAGAAGCAAGGAACTCGCACCCGGGATTGGAAGTCTCAGTCGCTCCCAGCTCTTCGCCAAGCGCGGCCTGTTCAAGGGTCAAAAGAAGTCCGAAAAGCCTGTTGTTGAGGAGCCTGCGGCAATTCTCGAAAAGACTGTAGGCGGTGCAAAAAATGGAGGCCAGCGCCTTGTTCCTGTACACAAAGCGCCTCGCTACTACCCTGCAGAAGATGTACGCCAGCCCAAGAAGAGCCGAAAGTCTCATAAACCGCCTACTCTCCGCTCCTCCATCACCCCTGGGACTGTGTTGATTATGTTAGCTGGTCGTTACCGTGGAAAGAGGGTTGTCTTCTTGAAGCAGTTGTCGAGTGGACTGTTGTTAGTGACTGGTCCTTACAAGATCAACGGTGTGCCCCTTCGACGGGTCAACCAAGCCTATGTCATTGCCACTTCGACCAAGGTAGAGACAGAAGGACTGACGGTATGTAGTTGGCCGACTTGACGTTGTTGATGGCTGGAATAAATGTAACAGGTTGATGAGAAAATCAATGACGCCTACTTTGGCAGGGTTGCGGTGAAGGGTGTACGCTCGGCGGAGGAGGAATTCTTTGAGAATGGAAAGTCCAAGGCGAAGGAGGTGTTCCCGGCTTCCAAGGCAGCTGACCAGAGGGTGGTTGATGAAGCAATTATTGCTGCTGTGAAGAAGACACCAGAACTTGGCAAGTACCTTAGATCGAGCTGGGGCTTGTCGAAAAACCAGTACCCTCATGAGCTCAAGTTCTGATGAAGGGTCTGTAGGATAATATACACAGCGAGTACCATACAGTTTATGATTGAATGATTTCCATTTGGGTGAGGTCACGCGCGAGAAATGTTTAAATGTATGTTTGCTCTTCGCAGCCATGCCATTGTTCGTCGGCGAACGCATGTGAGATGTTTTTGGGCAGAGTTTTATCAACACCTGACTCCAGCAACTAATCAATTCCTTGACCTTGCCATTGCACTTCCCTTTCCACCCTCTTTTCCTCCCTATGCTTCTACCATCCTCCTTGGAACTGTTATCCTGCGCCTCGCCTTTCTGCCCACAGTCCTATGGGTAAGTCTCCAGGAGACTCACAGGCGATACAGCATTCATGTTCTGCCAGAGTCGTCGCAAGGCTCTCAAAATGGAACAAGCTCAGAAGGACGTCGGCAAGTTGCTTCCAGTTTATCAGCGTCAAGAGTTCCAGGCCATGCAGAAACGAGGCATTCGCGGGCACAAGCAATTCCTCGTCGACACACATCGCGAACGCGTCAATACCGTCGTATGTTTGTCAGGTCCTCTCCACTGCAGCTACTGACTCTCCATTCAGATGACTCAAAAATTCAACCAGCTCATTAAGGAGCGTAACTGTGACCCCAAGTGGACGATCCCCATTTCTATCCTCGTCCAAGCACCCCCTTACGTCGCGTTTTCCATCATTCTCTCCTGTGCAGCCGCCGATCCCCTCACTCCCTTCCGTTCTGAATCTTTCCTGACCCTCACGTCCCTTGCACATCCTGACCCTACAATGACAATGCCCATCGTTCTCGGCATCATAAGTATGGCAAACGTGGATACCCGGAATTGGTGGTTAACTCTGGCAGAGAGAGAGAGGGAGAAGAAGTTTCATGAGTGGAAGGCCACCAAAGCCGAGAGACAAGGAAAACCCTACATAAAGTCGCCTCTAAAGAGTATCATGAGAGGCTTGTCCATTGCGAGGATTGGACTCGCTATGCTTGTGCCTGGGGTGAGCTTCAATATCCACTCTTGATCGGTCCAGGTTTGAGTTTCGTGTAGGGTGTACAATTGTATTGGGTTGCATCAGCAGGGTGTGGCTTCGTGCAGACAATTGTCTTTGACTGGATTGACAGTCGGCGGAGGCAGCGTCAAGTAGTACAAGAAGTACTTGCGAAAAAGGTGTCCGAAGCACCGAACTCTCTTTCGAAAAATTAGGCCTAATGTGAGTGGTATTCGGATATATCGCAATGAGCCTAGCGGGATGAGGACAACGTGGAAATCGAAGGGAGCCTACCCCGTCAGGGTCTGGGGCACCCGATGGATTGGTCTTGATCTAATTTGACCGTAGTGCTCATCTGAATCTATCCGCTTTCAAGGTCCTGTATTGACTATTCTAGACTAGTGATTTACTCGGGCATACATTGATTATACATCCTGTGCCTCAGCGTGACACCTGGATTGGCCGGTATACATGCTCGGACAGAGATTGAAGGAACAAAAACTGAGGCAAGTTCGAATAAGATTTGCAATTGTAACCTATACGCAACAAAGGGACGAGAGTGGAGTGAAGTATATTCATCCTAGGCCGCCCCAAGGACCACGAATCCGACGGGCAAGGTGAATGTCTCTCGGCATGATGGTTACGCGTTTAGCATGTATTGCACACAGATTTCTGTATCCCCAGTCTTCAATAAACGTGTTTCAGGACTGAGAGCTACAAGACTCACGCGTCTTCAAATAAGTGAACCAAGTAAGCTTCTGCAGCCTCTTGGAGAGCTAATAAGGCAGAACTCTGCCATCGAATACCCGCGTCTCCATGACCATTGAGATCTGTGGTCATATCCTCTGCAATTTCCCTCACCTAATGCCATTTCAACCAATATTGCATCAATTACTCCGACCAGAACCAACCAGGCCAACCACGCACCAAACGCGAAAACGGCAACTTTCTCAATAACAAATCCGTGCTTTTTTGATACTTCTTGATTTCCCGTAACGCAACTACACCTGGTTTGAATCTATGTTTCTTTACTGGTGGTCATTTCAAAAGCATCTCAGCGATCCTCTTCACCGCTAATTATGTCCAAAAGGGTACACACCTTGTGCCTGTGGAGGTCGAATCGTAGGGGGAACACCACCGGTGCTTTTACGCGCTGTTGTGCGCCCCACTGTGACTGTTTTCTTTTTCCTTGGTGGTGAAGGGGTTGGAGGTTCTGAGTCTTCTTCCAAAGCTGCTTTCCGCTTCCTTGAAGGACCTGCGTGACTCTGTGTTATTTGTGCCATTAGAACAATAAAAGCAAAACAGGGCTCAATGAAGGAGGAGGTGAGGGAAGAGGTTTTCTTGTTATCCGTGCGACAAGTTGAACTTGCAACCGCGCTGACCGAAAAAGGAAGGTGAAGGATTAGGGTCTGAATTAACCAATCATTACCCTGAGAGTAGAATCAAAAGTAAAGATTACAGATTGTTCTTTGCTCTTTTCCCTGCTGTTGCTGTGGCAGAAATATCGTACCGTGCCACCAATCACTGAGGCTTGTCTAATTTCTCTCGCTGCTACATTGAACGCATGGCTGGTGATCATGATGTCGTCACTGGCTATTATAGATACACTGATATTTGGTTTGAGTGGTGCGTCCGCAGATTTGTCTAGTTCATCACTCCGATCCTCTGAGAAGATTAAAAATGTAAAAAGGTTTAAAGTTATACCCAACGATGAAGATGGGGCCACACTGAAAGCCATACTCGGTTTGTTCCCCTTCCGATGATGAAATGCAGGTCTGAACGGACGTGTATAGCACACGATGCGATAACACACCCAGAACACCCATTGCATATCGAAGGTGTCAAAGGAATCCAACTTTACCATGGTAATCATAGAACGCCACACAAGTATCGATGTTCGGTAATGTGAATGTTCCAGGTACATTCGAGTCTGGAGAAACTCGCCTTTTATTCTCTTCTGCCCAAGTGGAATATGTACGATACTGGCTCCACGCGATGAAGTTGACCGAAACACTGCTTCCGATCCCGTATTCGGATTGTTTGATTTTGTCTTCTGAATTGAAGCATGTCACGACTCATGCATATTCCGATGGAGGTGCTCTCCGCGGTGCCGTCAAGGTCAGTTTGCCTATGCCATTACCAGATTGCTTTCATACTCTACGCGCCTTTTTAGAACTTGGACAAACATAACAAACGCTTGAAAGGCGCTAATCCAGCTTTCCTCTTGTGTTGTCATATATTCCAACGTGTTCAAGACCTCATCTCAGCAAAGTGTGGAACATGGCTTGCAATAGATTTCGAAGCTTGGGAACGTGACCATACCGTGATCACGGAAATGGGATATAGTATACTCAAATGGGACGAACAAGGAAACGAGAAAAAAGAGTGCGGACATTGGATCATCAAAGAAGGAGAAAAGTATAGAAACGGGACTTTTGTTCCTGATTTTCGATATGTGAGTTGGCACACACCCTCGATTTCTCTTTCTTTCAGAAGAACGTCATGCTGAGAACAAGGGAAATACTCTTTTGTCTAGCATTATAACTTTGGTGAATCTGAAAAAATTGCCAAATCAGAATTCAAATCTCGCCTTCACTATCTCCTCACATCACTTCAAACCAACAGTCCATTATACCTGGTCTTCCACGACAATAACCAAGATATCAAATACATGAAATCGAGTTCCATCGAAGCACCCCTCGAAAATCTATCTTACCTCCTACCTGACAGTGGCGTACCAAAATCTGGGTTATTCGTCGTTGATACATCTAATTTGTTTATGGCTTTGTCTGGATCAAAAGATGGCCAAAGGAGGGGTCTGGAAAAGATTTGTAGGATATTGGGCGTAAATACTACATTCTTGCATAATGCAGGAAACGATGCATACGTGAGTGACCCTAGTTTATTGCACTTGATTTTCACCTAAGGTATCGTAACGGAAGTATACTCTCGAAGCGATGCTACAAATGGCCCAAGGTGAAGCTCTGGATGAACAACGTCAGCGGAGGTGGCCCAATCGTATGGCTCCTGGTTCAGTTCAAGTGGAGTTCAAGCCTTGGGAAGAGAATAGTGATTATGATGAGGATGACCATATTGGCCCGAATGTCCACAACACCGCCTTTGCGCGATGAACAAAAGGGACCGAAATTGAGAAAGAAAAAATCGTTGAGATTATTAACATACTATGATGTACTAAGTTAGTTGGTATACAAGTTCTCGATTACCCTCAATGGTAAGTGAGAACAAATTTTGCAGACTTCCAAAGCGAAAATCATTTGCGCTTCTTGGATTCTTGAGGCTGTTCACCATTGATGGTTGGACTCCCATCTTCATCGTCATCACCCTCATCCTCATCGTCGGAACGTTCGTCTGTGGCAACACTCGTTGTGACAGCCCTACAGAAAACGTCAGGTAATTAGCAGTGACATAGGACCACCTTTACCTATACAAGATTCGGAGCATAAGGGCGAACCAGAAGAGGTTGAGAAATTGGAGGAGAAGAAGGGGAGCGAAAACTTGGTATTTCATCCACCAGACAAGGTAGGTGCCCTCAGACCAGACCCAACGCCTAGAAGCTTCGCTAATGTTTTGCAAAATATCAGATGAAGTATGACTGAGTGAAGGTGGACGCACGGAATGAGATCATACTCAGTCCAGACGGACCAGAGGATGACCAGATTCAAATAATGACGGAAATACCTGAGAGCGTTTTTGACATATATTTAACAAAGAGTTTGGGTAGGTACCTACGTCCAAACGCCCACAAAGAAACCAAAGGCATAGATCTTGGCCCGATCCCATTTAATGTAATTCAAAATCTTGGAAAATGCCAGAAATACGTCAGGAATATCCATGCTGACGAAGACAGCGTTCCCAATCAACGTCAAGTTGATAAGATAGCTCCAGCTGTCAGAGGACGATGAACGGGTTAAGTAAGGTGGTGAAATGCTTGGCATACCCAATGAGCCAGAGAGTAACAAGGTGATGCGCGACGAGCTCATGGTAATCTTTGCGCGGTTTTTCGAGGCGAAGAACTAGAACGATGAGTTGCTGGCACCAATAGGCTGCTTGCATGAGTTGATAGTGCTTGAGTTCGGGCAACATGTCCCAATGTGGATAGTCTTTGAGGACAGTGGGGTAAGTGAGAGAAACACACCAGGACGGAACGCTCACTGATCCAAAAGTATTCTGTGCGAAACCAATAAGTTGGAAGTTGAGACATGATGCGCTGAGACAAGCATTGAGAGAAAACTATCTCAAGGCCGTGTAGTACTGACCCATCCCCAAGCACCGAAAGCGGCAAAGTAAGTCAGGGCATAGGCCTGTTCACAAAATCTATCCGTCTTTGCTGGCTTCCTGATACCAAAATACCGCGCGATGGGTCGAGAAACCCGAGAGGAGAGAGATTGGCGAACAAAAGACCAGAAGACGACATAGTATGCGATGAAGACCAAGTCCCAATAAGACTTTTGGTAGCGTAGATCAGCATTTTGTGAACCAGGGACGCGTCCAGCAATGAGGAAAACGTTGGCAAAAGGGTTTGATAGGCCTGGAGAGATCAGTGAGGCGACTAACTCCCAGTTTGCATAGAAGATCAAGGGAAGGGCAAGGACTTTGAATGCAGAGGCTGGGAGACATCAGCGGCTGACCAAGAGTTCACGTGGACGAGGCTGACCTGGCTGTACTGCCCAGCGGACAAAGGGAGAGACAGGGTGCGGTGGCATAGTAGAGCAAAAACAAGAATAAAATTTTAGTCACGCGACCCAGCGTTCTGTGTAATCACGTGAGGTGTTTTCTCCCTGTCCACCATGCTGCCTGTCCTCGGCCTGTTCCATGCCCTCGCCTGCCCCGACAAGCAGTGTTCCAGAGACCCATGCTTGTACTCTCACAGGGACCAGAAAGACCTTCCTCAGCCTGTTTCTCTCCAAGTTCCTGTTTCCCTCGAGGTTCCTGCTGTCCAGGCCCAGCCGCCTAAGCGTCAGATTACCCAGTCGACCAGCTCAGCTCCCGCAAGAGAGCCTCCTCGCAAGCTGCAGCGTACAGGGACAACTAAGAGACCAGTGGCCAGAACAACCATCTCTCAGACCTCTGTAGGCTCATGCGCTGCTGCTGTCTTCTTTGTCTCATCCTCCTAGAACGGCGTGCCTGTTCTTCGGGTCAATGCTGCCCAGTCTCTTGTTGCTCTTCCCGTCAGACAGGTTGGTCCTGCTCATGTGACTCTTGCGTCTTCTCATGCCAGCCAGACCATGCTCAAAACCCTCTACGAGCACTTTCTCGTCCTTTACCACTCCATATCGTCGCTTAGCCCCAGCCTCGCCGCAGACCATGCCCTTAGGCAAGAGGAAGAGGTTTACAAAAAATCCAGTAAGCTAACTTATCGAAATGTAAAGCTATGCTTTGCTTTGTCCTACGTCCAACTCATCATAATAGGCGATCATCCAATGCGTCGCTGCAATCAAACGTAGACCAGTTCCGACTTCCCTGTCTGATTCCTCCGTGGGAACAGAAGATGAATTGAAAGAACGGGCTGAAAAGGCCAAGTCGCTGCAAGCTCTTGTCCTCGATCGTACACGGTTAGAGCCATTAATCATGTCTCAAAGGGATCTGGAAAATTGGGGTTACATGGTTGATATACCCCAAGGTCCAGGCGGGGACGTGCCTCATATGGAGGGCCAAGTTGTCAAATGTGAACGTTGCTCGCAGCCGTTTCAAGTATGTCAGACTGGCTCTGACACAGAATGTTTACACCACTGGGGAAAGCAGCGTACGATCAAAGCGGATGGTAAGTCTGGCCCACCCACGTTTATTGTACCGTGTTTACTTGCACAGGTGAAAGAATCCGAGTATATACGTGCTGTTCTCGCCCAGTCAGCGAGGGTGAGGGTTGCGTTCACGGAAGACATGTCTTTTACGAATCATCAGTGGATGACCTACATTCAAGGCATGCATTTTCACTCTTGCAACCTTCCGGGAATTCGGATGATGCACTTGACATTGCTGCTATGGACTGCGAAATGGTATATTCCACCGGTGGTTTTCGCGTTGCTCGCGTGTCCCTTGTGGATAGCAAGGGAAAAGTGGTCTTCGATGAGCTTATTCAGATGGATGAAGGTGTTTACGTCACGTAGACTTTTCATCTCTCCATCAAGTCTTTCATCAACTCATGAGGCTGTCTGCAGTGATTACAACACTCGGTTCTCTGGGGTAGCAGAAGAGAGTTTCTCAAAAGCTACACTCTCGCTTGCATCAATACGAAAAGCCCTCGACAATCTCATCAATCGAGAGACTATCCTGGTTGGACATGCTCTAGACAATGATTTGAAAGCGATGAGAATTGTTCATAAAAGATGTGTCGATACAGCAATTTTGTTTCCACACCAAGCGGGCCTACCGTATCGTAGGGCATTGAAAGATTTGTGAGTTTGTCGATTCTATACAAGGTCCGTTTGTTCCCTGAAAACTTGCCTGTGACAGAGTAAGAGAAAAGTTGGGCAAGTTGATCCAGACAGGAGATGCATCTACGGGACATTCATCTGCTGAAGATGCAGGGGCATCTCTTGATCTTGTTAGGTGGTTTATACTTAATGAGACTTGCAGCCCGAAATCAAATTCAGGGTCCAATTAGATGCCTTGTTCCATCAAGAGGATGATTAAGCACTATGGTATTATGAATACACAAATCTAGATGGTCAGAATAATGTTATCGAAGCGACTTGAGAAGATTCGAAGACCTCAAGAATGAATCCATCATATCCATATACTGGTTGACTTTGTGTCAGATGCAAGTTGACCAGGGGGAGGACTTACGACGAGTTATAGGATAGGGCAATTGCAGCCCGTCTTCGTCATCTGTCCTGTTGAGATGCATGGAAGGGGGAGGTTCTTTGGGACTGAGGAAGTGGCTGATGGTTTCGAAGCGGTCATCAAATCGTTTGCGAGGCGCGTCTGGAAGAGGTAGCTCAGGATGGCCATGATGTGGAATGACAGTCAACGTACCGTCTTCGTCGTCTTCTGGTGTGCCTTCGATTTCCCAGTTACAACGTTTGTATCGTTGAAAGAGGGGTGACCCGGGCTGTTTGGTGTGAGGACTCGAGCGGAAGATGAGAACAGACGGAGCATACGATGTTTGTGTGTACTATGATCTTCTTAACAGTGTGTGTACTTCCAGAAATAAAAAAGTCTAGTCCATGTTGGAAGTAGTTGTAGAAATCTGTCAAGTGGTTGGATGAGGATAAGATAAGATGGAGGACTGTCTACACACAGTCAGATTCGGCGGTGAGAGGGTGGTTAGTGGAGTGAATTGTCATGCGTTCGTCTTCTTTGTAGTGGATTCTAAGAGGAGGACCAAGATCAAGAGTGAGATCTTGAGCAGTTGTAGTGTGCAGCTTGATGTAAAGAGATCTAGATTTGGATGGATAGAAGTGCAGGCATATGCCATCGCGTCCCTGACATTTATGAACACAGAAGGGAGTAAAAAAGAAGAGAAGGCTTCACCTTGATGACAGCACGTTCAATGTCTCCATGCATCACAGGACATTCGATGACTTCGCCCAAAGGATCGTGAGGATCTTTTTGCAGAATGAGAATCTTCTTGACCTCCTGTAACCTGTCCTCGCTCTGTCTTGTTGCAGCCCCGACGTCGTCACCGAAACCAAACCACAGGCCGGGGTACCTCAGACCATTGTCCCCATTTCCAGATGGATATGTAGGACCAAAAGTCTTGCTGACGCCTAATCGGTGCAAGACGCGGTCTGGGGAACTGAGGATGGCATCCTTGTACTTGAGGATGAGAGGAGGGCTGGAGATTCGAAGGTCGTGGACGTGGATGGTGTGGAGGCGTTGTTGCGTTCCAGAGAAGAGGAGGGAGATGTGAGGACGAAGATGGAGGAGGACGGGAGGAGGAGGGACAGTTGAGTGACAGTCGTAAGTGATGTCGATCTGGGGAAAGTGCTGTTGCATTCTGCGGAGAGTGTCGAGGACATTCCAGAGGGATGCACCTGGTTAGTCCTGTATGTCAGTAGATTTATTTCTTTTTAGTTTGATATATATTTTATCCACCAATTTCAAACAGCCCGAGTCCAATGCCTGGGCGGATGTCATGCTCAAGCGTCGAGTGCATAGTTGCCAAATGCGGAAATTCTCCTCATGGCAGATGCTCGTCAGCGAATAATCATCAAGGTAGTCCCTCCCCTCATCTGCGTCCATCTCTCCCTCTTATTCCTACGTCCAGGTCTTCAGGAAGTACTCCAATGCACTCGGCCCAGATGCACTTTCCTTCATCGAGGATATCCTCACAGAACATCAAATCTCACAAGATGACCTTGAATCTAGTGTAGAAGCTCTCGCGAGAGAGTATAACAGCCAAGATGGTAAGACTCGTCTCTCTCATCCATTTTTCATCAAAAATCAACTTTCTAGTGTTCCAAAGATGCCACCACCAAAGTCTCGGTTGACATCCTCCAAAGGGTATATACCAGTCTGCAAGAGCAAGACGACGACGACGACATCAACGGACACGGTGCAGTCCTTAACGATGGTCTAAATCCGGAAACCCATCTATGGTTCATCGATTCATACGAGATGCCCAGGTGGCATTGGTCAAGTGAGAGAGGTACATTCGAGCGGTGTGCCCTTTCCAGGTTTTCATCGTTCAATAACGAGTTGACTATTTTCAGTGTTTCTACAAAACAGTCAATTTCCTCTTCTCCAGAATCCAGAATAACTGCCATCAGAGACAGACTGGATATCATCCGGCAGTGTATTCTGCGCAACGAGCACTTTGCTCCTTCCACGATTCCCTCGAGAGACCGACAGAATCTGCTCACCTTGAAGTCCACAAAACACCTTCTCGGAAGACCCGGCCTCAAATTTTTGCTGCTAGGAATGTTGTCCCATAATAAAGAGGGGAAGATGTGCTTGGAGGATGCGGATGGAAGCGTGGTATTGGATTATTCTACTTTGGTACGTTTTTCCACTTGTATGGAGACTGCCCTGCTGATTTTCCCCGTTCGTAGGGTGAACCTGGAGAGGGACTATACACAGAGGGTTGCTTCGCCCTTATTGAAGGCGAGTATACAGAGGATTCCACTTTGAAAGTTATTGCGATTGGCCAACCTCCTTCGGAACCCCGTGCAACGGCCAGGCAAGCTGTCAGAGCCTCACCATCTTGTCCTGCTTCTCATGCTCTGCAGGTCAATATATGGTCATATAGATTTCCTCGGTAAAGGAGCAACGTCCTTGTTGCAGGATGTGAGTTTGATGCCTTCGATCACTAGGTCAGAATCTCATGAGCAACTTAGGCACATCTAGCAGTTAGAGTTCGGGAAGAGCTGCAGGATACCCATTTCTTTTTCCTCTCTGACGTTCATTTGGATGTCCCGGATACGCTCAGAAATCTGCAAAGAATGTTTGACAACTGTATCGAGAATGATTTTATACCTAAAGTTATCGTCTTCTGTGGCAACTTCTCCAGCAAGTCGATATCGCGAGGAAGTGGCCGAGACATACAAAGGTATGAAGGTGCGTTTCTCCCTACTTTTTTGATTATCCAGTCCCTGACATGAATATAGACGGCTTTGATGCGCTCGCGGATCTCATAGCACAATACCCACCAATTACGCAGACAACGCATTTTGTACTCGTTCCTGGACCGCATGACTTGACGCTCAATTCAATACTTCCACGGCGGCCAATTATGTCAAGCTTTACGAGTAAATTGAAGAACAAAATACCCAAAATCCATTTTGCGTCGAATCCATGTCGGATTAAGTTTTTTGATCAGGAAATTGTGATATTCAGAGAGGACTTGATGTCCAAGATCTTGCGCAATACGATTGGCGCAAAACCTGACATCTCGAGTTCGGATTTGAAGCGATATGTATGTGGTTTAACGCATTTCAAGTTCTTCTCTGATGTACTGCCTTGTTGTAGTTTGTGCAGACAATACTTGATCAGATGCACCTTAGTCCCCTCGCTCTGAATATCCAACCTTTGTTGGCTGATTATGACCATGCTCTGAGATTGTACCCTTTACCAACAACCGTCAGTCAGGTGCTGCTTTTGTTGCGGAAGAATGGGGACTGATATCATCGTCAGCTCGTGCTGGCAGACAAATACCACCGGTATAAACTGACCTACATGGGCTGCCATGTTTTCAACCCTGGCACGTTCTCGAGCAATACTCCTGTATTCTGGATGTACAAACCTGCAGAACTCAATTCGGAAGAGTGGTGAGTCTAATCTATACAAACAATCGTTGGCAGATTTGCTGATATGCTGGAGTGTCCTTGACATTCCGACTGATGATTGACCAACAATTGGGGTGAGGGAACAAATAGGTTCGAAAAATAGTTGAACTGAGTATTGATAAGTTTTGATACATAATATTCCCCAAGGATGAACAAACTAGTAATACTCAAGGTCTCTAAATGGTCAGTCAATTGAATGTACTGGATGGTCCAAGAGCCGTGCTGCCACTGCTCTCTCGCGTAACACACTATGATTGAAAACAGCTATGAAGCTTAATGAACAACTTGCGGATCATTGTTTGCTTGATCCACATCATTGTTTCAGTAAGAGCCATATTATTCTCCCTCTACGGGAGTTTCGAAGGTGACCCAACGTTGGTGATGTAACAGTCGTAGAGATCAAAACAAAACAAAACAATGCTATGGCAAGTTGCATTTGAGGTCCATTGTAAATACTGTGTAAGGTGTGCGACCGAGAGCATTCGTTTAAATTCTGACATCACAGAAAATAGGCATACTGGCCTGTTTTTCTCAGGTGGCTCAGACGCAGACATCTGCTATGTGTTTGAATGGAGATTTGTATGCCCTGAACTTTGTAATAGCAAGTAGTAGAAAAAGGACATGATCCCATCAGTGGAATGATTCCGAACTCGGAAAATGATCGCTTGACGGTCTTAGTGTAATGATGGGAGAACGTCTGAAGTTGCCCTGTTCTTACTCTTGTCCCATTACTCCATCTTCACCCATTCTCTGCCCCCCACTATCAACTTACATGCGCTTGTGCCTCTGACGGGCACACATCATCGAGTCGTATGTCCCTTTTTCATTCATAACGCTTCCTGCCTGACGCCTATGCTGCGTTTCATTTTTCTTTAGTTCCCTTCAGGCACCTCAATGTCTCAATGGAACATTAACGATTTCTTCTATACACTCATTTATATTTTTCTCATCGGAAATCCAACAACTCCTTGGTCGAGGACGCTTATTTGGTTTACTCGGATCACCACAGTCTCTCTCCTTCTTCGGACATACATCGCACCATGGCTTCTTGCTTTGACATCCAAACACATTCGCATACGCAGCATCAGTTTGAGGTCTATCAAAGGTCTCTACTTTAGAGGAGGGCGGTGGACATGTAGAGCCGAGAGAATAGGATATGTCTTTGGAAAGGTACAAGGCCGCAAACGATTGACGATCCGTATAGATGGGTTAAAAGTTGAGATGAACAAAACTTTAAAGAAGACAAAATATAAAAGACGGACGCATACGCGAAATTTGACTTTGGCAGATCTGGATCCTTCCCCGTTGGCAGGCTATTTATGGCGTGCATTCACCAAGGTCGCTCTAGCTCTTGAACCTTGGTTGAGGCCTCTGTCCCGAAATACTGTTGTTGCATGTCTTCGTATTGGGATCCAACTGATACGCGCTGTTACACAAGCTCTGTCATTTGAGCTGCATTCCACGATGTTCACTCTTGCGGAAATCCCAGGCCTTCAAGTGGTCGCAGATGAAATCAATTTGCATGCAGAATTAGATTTGGTTCAAGTAGAAAGTTCAGCAGAAGACCCCTATCTCGGTAGTGGTGTTCGATGTGCGATAGAGAAGAAGGATGCTGCACCGTCGTCTTGGACTTTTTCGGGGATGGCAGGGTGGAAGAAGAAAATGTCAGATGGATTGAAGAGGGCATTAGATAGGGCTTGGGGAACGATGCATGGAACTGTTAGGGCTTCATTCAAACTGAATGATATCGTTGGTACGACAACAAGGCACGGGCAATCTGGTGGGTCTTTCGTTGCTTTACTAAACAGTTTCGTCATTGATTATTCGTGCAGGACATGAGAGCACCAAGCCTTTCCTTCGACTGCCAGGAATAGTTGTCTTAGATGGACGACTGAACTTTTCCCCACAAACAGCAACTATTGATGCCAATAGCATATCATTAGGGCTGAAAATCGATGAAATTGATATAGGAGTGGATCTTTTGAATGATATTTTTCGCATAATTGTGCCTCCGAAACAAACTTCCGCGTCCAATGCAATGAAAACTTCATTGGGATCTACGACACCGTTGCCGGTTGCCCCCATCTCGCCCCAGTCCCTGACCGAAGTTGCTGCCGTTGTTCCGCAACTATCCCAGAAACGCTCTAGATCGTCTACTCTTTTTTCTGCCGGGTATCTCCCAATGTCACCTACTGCTGCATTTGGTTCGTTAGAAGCGAAATTGCTGCCTTCGAAAGCAAGTGCTACACCGTTTTTGAGAGCCTTTTCTGTGAGTGTTCAGGGCACTTAAGGACAGCAGGTTGTTGAATATGCTTTCAGTCGTCTATTTCATCCACTGGGAAGCTTAGTATTCAGCCTCATCGCAAACTGAAGGATCAACGCTACAAGGTATATGGATGACTACGCATTCATTGCCCATTGTCCTGATTGTTTTCAACCAGTCTATTCTTTCTACAGTCAACAAAGTCGCTCTCCAAGTTACTTCTGTATCTTTAACATTTTCCTCTACGACATCACATTCGATCTATTACAGGACTGCTATCAAGGGTATTGATGTTGATTTCCACCCAAGTAGCACTTATACGGATTCTCTTCATACTCAATGGCTTGGCCAAGCAACAAAACTTGAGTGCTTTGATCCGGAATCATACGGATTTCAGCTTCGTATCGCGACGATCATGATCGAGAGGCACAAAAGGGAGGACGTATTCCCTCTTGTGACCTTGGGTACTCTCGATTTTCAAGCTGTGGTCAACCAATGGCCCTCGCCTTGGTTGATGCCATGTATGTTCATTGAGGGCGATCCGAACGCGCCTTTTTTGGCGACATCATTGAAAATTGGGGGCCTGGACATCGCAGAAAGGTTGGATGATCTGCGTGATTTCTTGGAGCGCAGGATATCCAAATCCAAGGATCCAACTTCAAAGCCAAGTTTATTCACGAAAATTGATGGTCTGCAGCTTCCTCGTTGTTCAATACAGATACACTGTGGGGTTATTTGTGCACGTACGATCTGCGTGAACAATCCTCATCAATCATCCAGCACATTGGAGATGAGAACAAATGGATTTAATCTTGGTATGAAGGCAGAATACGAGTCACACTCAGCCGTAACTTCAGAGCCCTTGCCTTTTGGAGTTGCGCGCCTGACGGGCGCATTTTCGTTCAGCTTAGATCCTGTGCTTTGCCATGTCCGTTCGGGTTGGGCTTCGGTAGGGTTCTCTTCTGATCATGAATTCCTTGATGATCCCCCTGTGCTCTCAATTGGGGCGATAGAAGTGGGAGGGGATCTAGGTGCGGAAGCGGAGGAAGAGCTTGCCGTTTATAGGGTCAAAAAAGTGTCAGTGTTTTGTGACATGCATGTCATCATTGACACAGTTTGTGTGGAACTCTGGCATGCCGACTCTGTCTCTGCGACGGTGCAACTTCTGGCGACATTACCCTCATGTCCTCCGTCATCGTCACGAGGCGATGAAATCAACGTACCTGTCAAACCCATTTCATTGCCTTCTGGGATGATAGCTTCATTAGCGCTGGCCAAATTTATCGTTGTAGTCACTGCACCGGATATCAACCCTCAAGAGACAGATATCTCGCGAGGTATCGGGTTGAGGGCATTTATCTTATGGGAGATCTCCAACTCGGAAATGAGGTCAGATTTGAAGGCTCGAAGTCTCGAAGACCTGCAATCACGCAAATTGTTAGGCTTGCCAAGAGAAAGATTGGTGGATTTAGTCGCAGCTAGAAGTCTAGATCAGCCCACCGCCTCTTCTGTAGCTGCCCGGTTGTCTGTGGAAAACCTTGTTGTACGGTGTGCTGTTGCGACACAGTACGAAACGGATGATCCTTTTCTCGCTGGAAGAGACGACTTTACCCCCACAGATGAGGAGTTCATTCGAATCCAATCCGTCAAAATTGATACTTCACTTGTTGCGTCTGAAGGCGAGGAAAACCCCCAGAGTGCATGCCAAGTTGTCATCGATATACCCTCAATACGCAGTAATTTCCAACTAGGAAATATCTATTGCGCCTTGCTCGCTCTTCAAACAATAAAAGATTTGGCTCATGTCTGCAGTTCCGTCCAACCAAACGCACTCAAGTCCAAATCCTCTATCATGGACATATCCGTGGATTGCCGGATACAAGCCTTTACCTTACGGTGGGCTCTTCACAAGCAAGCTGTTGTCTCACTTGTGGAAGACGCGTACTTGACTTGGTTTTTGGATAAGCCTGTCCAAATCCAATTCAAGTCTCTCGCATTCTGGGTACCTCCTCCAATAATGGTCAATCCATGGGAACACGATCAGGGTCAGAAATGGGACGAGTTGCTCACATTTTATCAATGGGACATCTCGTTGCCTGTCGTGGATCACTCTGTCTCTGTGGCGGTCAAAGGGGAGAGTCTACGACTGCGCATACCTCATGGATATGTACTGGCAGACCTGATAATTGATTTCACCGTGGTTGCCAAAGCAGCCAAACATCTTGTCCAAATCGTGAAGTCTGGCATGTTTACTGACATGCCTGCTCCTGAATCAGAAGGACCAAATCTTTCCCCTAGTATGGTATTTGACATCCGTAGCTTCTGCATCGAAGCTATTGACGATCCGTTCGAGTCGAGGTTGGGCGCGATATGGAGAATTGGGTTGGAAGCAGTAAAACAACGCTTGGAGCGGGAAGAGGCTTTCGCCGCTAAGCTTGCTGCTATACAGGCGGCCGGCGACAACTCGGATACGAAAGTGGTAGTTGAGGGCAGCCATGATTATCGATTCTCAGCAAGACACACTGTTTCCATTGAGGACGCGCGGAAACGATTGGACGAGGTTCATTTCCTGGACTGGAAGTTCCGTTTACAGAATATGAGGAACTCATGGTCAAAACAAGAATCCGAAATTCTTTACCGATTATATGGCCCACAGGCCATGAGCGATAGAGCACAATTCCCCAATTCCAAGGTTGCAGTCGACACGGAGGTTCCACCCTTGTTTAGGCTTTTCATTGTCTCTCTCAAATTATCTATTTCTTTGCCCTCATTTCCGCTAGACAAGATACCCGATTTTCTTTACGAGCAAGGGAAAGGGCTACCCAGAGATACCGAATTTTCTCTCCTCATCCCTCTCCACATCAATTTCACTCTGGGTTCAATACGGATCACTATTCGCGATCTTCCGATTCCTCTTCTCCATGTCCAACGAGATTCAGACTCCAGGAAGCCTACCTGGACGTTTGATTCGGATGTTGTCATTGCAGAAGAAATAGGTTCCAATCTTTCTTGTGACTGGATTGAATGTCCCGTTCTCCTGGAAAATCAGGGCATTTATGGATCAAGTCCTCTTTTCCTGCACGTACCAAAGACAATCATGCCTGTCAAGTCCTATGCATGCCCAAACATTGATATAACCACATCATGCCCAACCATTCTGTCTTGGGGAGTTAGCTACAATCCTGTCATCCAGGACATTGTGAAAATCATTGATACAATAACGCCGAATCCCCGGGACCCTTCTCCTGCGATTGGCTTTTGGGACAAGGTAGGTCACTTGGCCAAGCAAGGGACAATATGGTCTTATTCGTCGTCCTTAATCATTAGTTACGTCTTATAGCTCATTGGAAGATCAGGTTCTCATTTGAGGGTGAAGTGAGGTGTTATCTCAAAGGCACGGTCACCTTCCCCCCTCAATAACTATGCCCTCATCCTAATTGCTACAGGCTCACGCGATGCCGTATGCACGGCGGATGCTGGTGCTGGTTTCGTCCTCGTCTGGAGAGGTTCTCCCGAATGGCTGATTGGATATCCCAATGACGAGCAGGAACTCATACAACTAACCAGTGAGATGATGTTGATTGCTATTCCAAGGTAGATATGACACAAATAAGTGAGAGATTTCTACTCACCTGAATATGTGCAGATTTGGTGAGCTAGCGTCGGATGGAGTTTTCAATCTGGCGCAATCCGTGGCCAGTCCATATCAGAAAATATGTGCCGAGCTTCATTCTGGTGTCCGTTACGGGATCGGCTTCGTCTTTGAAAGGACATGTGACCCTTACTGCAAATGCTCAGGAAATGTGTTCCAGAGACACTGTCGCAATTTCAGCTTCGTCCCACATTATGACGTTCGACTAGAGAACAAACCCGACAGGCCATCACTTAAAGTGTGTATGAGATAATTAAATCAGATATTCCAGATACTCAAAGATAGCTAGGCTGAAAATGACTCTTACAGGGAGTTCCGTTCAGATTTTACTCATTTCTCTTTTTCGCTTGTCGCGTCGACTCAAAAATGCTATAACACCTTCAATGCCCTACATCTGACGCCCAAAGCTTTCACACATTTCTGGACCTGGTGTTCGCTCTTTGACAGTATCCCGACATTACCTATCCGAACTGGCTCATATTACGTCCCCCGTATCATTTCTCCCAAATTTGGGCGACATATAGCGACTATCAAATATCGTATCATCCTGACCAAACTTTTCGTAATGCACGGCTATATAGATGACTCTCACGAAAGTGAGTTTATTTCCCCTTTGCTGATAAGAATTTTGGGTTTTATCAAGTTCATGCAGCATGGACTCGTGGCATCACACCATGGATAGGGGTTAAAGGCATGATTGACGAACTTCGCCTTGATATGCACCAACGTGATCAAGTAACCCTTGCCCTCGGAACTAAATCAGACAAATTGAAGGCGATTCACCACAAACCATTCTACGCAGCTGAACTTATTCTCAAAGGTATTGACCTTAGGACTGTCCTTACTGTCTTCCGGGAATCATTGAAGACGGAGATACCGGTGGCCACCTCATCGTCAAGTACCTGTCTTAGATCTAATCATCTTCCAAAAACGCCTCTCTCTTCTTCATGGTACAATGTTCACGACTTCATTGAACTCGATTGGACATCTACCCTTGAACCTACTGTCCACTACCTGCCATTTGCGACATGTCCGCGGTTTTCATACGTCAAAAGGAATGATGCTAAGACTGGTAAGAAAATGAATAGTAAGTTTGGCATTGAAGATACCCATTTTTGTCTGCTCGAGGAAGAACCTTGTAAGCACCTCAGTCATTTTGAATGCTCAAGTTAATGTTGACCAAATCAAAACTAAGCTGCCTCTCAAATTCAAATCGCACTGGCAATTGACCGCATAGACGAACTCGGGCAGGATTCTATTGGTAGTCTTTCACGCGTACGTTTCTTCCATCCTCGTCTTCATCCCGGCTGAATTTCGTATTATGATACAGTCACAGCAAAGGATGATTGCATTACTCGAAGATTATATTGCCTTTCTCAAGAATACCAAGGTGGAAGCGGACCAACATCACTCTGAAAAATATCATATGCCATCAGAAGTTGCTTTGCCCGAAGAGTGGGCTGAATTCGATCATGCCTATCAGTTACATTGCCCGAGCCTATCCTTGGATAAATCAACGCGGGATGTAAGGTCATCTGCATTCTGGAGATGTTTTGTTGACAGAGTTTTATGATAGATTATGGTCCAGTATTATCATTCATCGCGAGAAAGGAAAGGCTTTGAATATCACTTGGCATCCCGGTTAGGAACATGATCCTGTTGGAGGCTCATTCTCACTCACTTCTCAGAGCGGTTAAGTTCATACGGGATCAAGCAAAAGGGAAAGGGGCTGCACCAGCCTATAATGCCGAAGACTCACCTCCGAATTCGATCAACACCGCAGCTTCGGCAATACGAAAGATGCTCAGAGGAGAAGGCGATAAATTCTCAACCGATGGTGATTATCAAGAGAACCTTGGTTTGCAGACCGACCCCCTCGACGGATGGTCAGATGGAGTAACCCTCCGCAAGGCTCATTGTTGCTTCCTCCTTAAACCTCAAATAGTGCTGAAAGATGAGGACTCTGGAAAAGTGTGCGTTGTTGCGGCCATACAGGCCAAGATGCAATCGTTCGCAATCATGGATAATGTCAATATTGATGATTCCATCAGTGGCAAGATCATGTCACGGTATGCCGATCCTGATTTTGAAGGATGTCACTGACACTCCTTTCTCTTTAGGAACTATACATCGTTGTCGGGATTTCAGATGTTTTCTCCGATTCACATTACCAAACCATGCCGCCTTCGTGTCCCACTGGAAGTTTTGATTGACCTCCGTTGTGAAAGTGATGAATTCGAATGCTTGGTACCTCAAACAGATGCAAAATTCCATTATGACAAATTTAATCGTCTGCGTCTTTGCAATCAAGTCTCATCCGAGCCTCGCGTGCGTCCTGCTGTCGACACGTCAGTAGCACACACTCATCTACAGGACGAAATGGTTAGTATTTCCTGTTGTTCTTGTCGGATAACTTGTGATTTATTTCCCTTAGGATCTAATTCGAGTGCATATACCACACTTCACTGTATCAGCAAACGACCATCATTTTAAGACCATTTCTAACGTTGTCACCAAGCTTCTATTATTTTCTGATACTACTCAGAAAGCACGACTCGAAAAACTGGAAACCCTGCTTTTTACCTATGACTTCACAGATCTCTGTCAGGCTGCCGACGTCACCGTCAGTCTGCAAGGTCGCTTGAGAGCTGCCCTTGAAACAGAAAGGATGCTTGAAAACAACTTACACCCCCTTTCCACCGAAGAAGACACCAAGATTGGACAACTGCGGCTTAGGGCTCATATCCTTTCGCTGACGGAGGAGCTCAATTACTTGTTTGACGCTATTAAGCTTGCACAAGACCGCTTAGATGAGCGCACAGATCAAAAGTCTGCCCTACTTGTGCATGCATCCTCGTCTGAATTATCGTGGAGGATGCTAGGCGACGACAAGGATTTGCTTGCTAAACTTGTAATACAGCACAGCAATTTTTACTGGCTGAATAGACAAGATAGTGCGATGGTCAATGATCTGACAATCGGAAACTTACAGGCATTCGACGGATCTCGCGATGCAATCTGGACGGAGATTTTACTTAAACATGATGAACCTGCCAGCCATCCACTGCGCAAGGTATGTCTTGAAACCTGAATTCTGGCAAACGTGTATTTACAGTTCTTAGCGCAATCTATTCTTGCTGGCCCACTGGAGTATTCGCCCCCCAGTGGGGGGTATTTCAATTTACGAGATCTTTGAGGTTTCTTTGCATCCATTGAAGGTACAAGTTGACGCGAAAGTTGGACAGCGTATCATGGGATACCTTTTACCAGACAGACGTCGCAGACTACAGGATGATGATGAGGACAAGAATAGCGATTCCTCACATGATACACGAGATTCGGCTGAGCCTCAAATAATCAAGCTACCAAATCGCTCATCACTTGACTCTCCCCGGACATTACAGCATCTTCATCCAGATTCCGCAGCTCACAGTGATGGGCTGGCTCCTCCGAGATTACGAAAGTCC
>Ga0153993_100098_pt1 | contig 29037 bp, 33 predicted proteins | sample TSNC077MetaG_FD_104706 | JGI IMG/M metagenome (GOLD analysis project Ga0153993, IMG submission 104706) | Attine ant fungus gardens microbial communities from North Carolina, USA - TSNC077 MetaG | ecosystem: Host-associated > Fungi > Mycelium > Unclassified | place: USA: North Carolina, Lumber...
GATTGCATGTATTGTAAACAGTTAAGAAGCCATTTTTCTCTCATATTGAGTTGTAAATGCATAGCCTCTTGATTTAGCCCATTAATTGACACATATAGGGTCTCTTACGACTCAAAATAACCCTCAGGAGGGAGGCAGCCAGCTGGGAAGGCTGTGGCCATAGTTGTGCTATTTGAGTCAAATTTGTTTGTGAATTCAATGTGTTTTGCATTGAATTTAGCCTAATAACCAGACTTATCCCATGATTGATGGATGACTAAGCGACACAGACCTGTGCGCCTAGTGGGAGCCTCTCCGCAGGTATTGATTATATAATTACTTGATGAATTGATAGAGCGATTTCTTGGACCTCTTCGGCTACCTTATTACTATAAGGTCAGACCTCACTCTTCCTTGTGTACTGTTATGTGGGCTAGTCCATGGCCGCTTCACATCTGGTGTTTTGTGTAGTGGTGTCCTTGTCTGACTGCACTTGACAGGAACTTGTCTTTTTAATTGTTTAGATGCAAGTCGACTGTATCATCTGCTCTCTTTTCTGACTTATTCGGCCAGCAAGCAGATTGTGCCAATTTTGCCAACTATTGAGTGAAGATTGATGACCTTGAGAAATAAGCAGTCTAGTCATCGACAGGACCCGGCTATGTACAGTCAGATGTACAGCTCATTAATTTTTTTTCGCTCAGAGCCTATGTTTGGTATCGTCGGTGGCTTCCAGTGTCACTTGTATATTTGTGAGGCTATCATCCGAATCAAATATTTCTTATAACGCATGGCGCTTCTTCAGAGCTCCCTAGATATTTCACAACGCATCCGGATCCAAGCAATCTAATCGAACTTCTTTGAACTTCTTAGTTCTTCGCGCACAGAATCGCGGCCACGTGGAGAAGATAGTTCCGGTCACCTCCGTACGCATGTGTGAAGTTTGGCTGAGCCGGCATTTATGAAGTTCGAAGTGATTTGCTGTCGCCCCTCAGATGTACAAATTGGTGTAAGTAACCCTCGGACATCCTCAACTTCTTCACTTGCTGGTTGGGAGTAATCAACCTGAACAACTGCCAGGCTGTTTCTTGGAAAGAGTGACAACGGTAATAATTATTTTCTGATACAACTTCAGCGCGTTTCTCTCCGCCCTGGCGAATCAGCTAGGCGAATCAGGACTTGATCATTTAACCCTGGGAGCTCCCGACAGTGTTTCCGGTGCTCTGTATGCATGAGTCGAAATGGTGATCAGACAAGGCGGCATCGATGATTTGCACTTGAGAGGATGCGGTCAGTGCTGAAAGAAGGCTGAGATATATTGTTGTTGAACATGTCGGATCTTGACACTGATGCCACAGCCGAATCAAAAGTACAATTGCTAGCGTTGTGGTCTTTCCTTGGTTCAACTGCCTCTCAAGGTGGACTCGCACAACATTATTACGCCGCATGGTGATGATATTTGACCCTGCAATCAAGAGAAGTCAGGCACCGGTGTTCCTCGAGTTCTGCGCCGCAAGGCAGGCCCGTGTTAGGTAAACTTCACACCGGGCGGCTACTGGGTGCACTAGCTGCAAAACAAGTTGACGACAACTCCAGCACATTTCAGATAACCTTATAGAGTGGATATCGTATCGCAAGGACCTGTACTAGGCGTCAGTGGGATTTGAAGCGCCGCCAGGGGTCAGAAGCTAAAATATTTTCAAGATTCTCGGGGATGAGCCCTAAAAAGCGCCAGGGCCGCGGGACCCATTTATTGTGCACTATTCTTGCTTCTGTATAGACGACATGAGGCGCTCAAATCTCCATATAAGGCCAATGCGTCACTATCCTTGCTGGTTCCCTTTCTTGCCCACTTTCCACTTCTGCTATGGACACGTTAAAAAACTTACTTTCTCCCCTCTCTATGGGCACCGGGGCCATTCAAGATACAATGGTTAGTTTATGTATCTGTTAACAATTAACGTTGATTCACTTGTTTATGGGCCAGAAACTCGTCGTCATCGGTGGAACAGTTGAAACTGCCCGCCGGGTCTCAATGTCTGCATGGAATGGTTTCATTGATTGTGTGTTGTGAAATATACCATGTTTCCCGAGATTGAGCCCTTTTATAGCTTTCTTCCTTACAGCGCACTTCAGTCAGGATGATTACCCTTACGACTGGTTAGCATTCTCGCTGCATTGCACAAATCCACATCTCTAATTTCTTTCTGTCAGGCTGATGTATTGGTTATCAAAAGTGGGCTGTTTCACTGATATATCTATGTCCTCTTTTTCGCCTCCTGAACATGAACCAGCAACCTGCTTGGGGTCGAAGCAGGGAATTTGATATCACCACTCGTGCACTATCTCACAACGGCATCATTCAAAACACTACGGGAGACTTGGATGATGGAGAAGAAGACGAACCTCTTGTTCATGGCAAGAAGAAGCGCAAAGTCACATTCATTCCTAGTCCAGGTGGGTTGCTTGGATTCTCGAGGCGAAATTAATGACTGAGCTTGCTTCATACAGAGACTACGCATACAATATATTACCGTGGCCACTGGCTTAGGGTGTGTTTATTCAGAAAGATAAATATACTTGGCTAAACTCCGCTCAAAGATCACGAGGACGAAGCGCCAGAGTGACTATGGCAGCTATTCACTTAGAATCAGGTATGTGGCGATCATGTTCAGCCGCACGCGACATGACTCAGGACCCTTAGCGTTGTGGCTCGTAACAATGACATCTTGAAGAAACTTGTTTTAGAAGCCAAGCGAACATATGAAAAGGATGCCGAGCACCGTGTCCACATATTCCTAGCCGATACGTAAGTGTAATTGATTCGTTATGGGCCTGAAAATATCGTACTAGACCTTATCAGGTCATATGGAATCTGGCGGTGGAACGGCGCCCGCCAGAAACGCCCAATGAGTTCCATTGTCCTTCAGCCCGGTGTCAAGGATATGATCCTCGCTGACTGCAAGGATTTCCTCGCTTCTGAGGAATGGCAAGTGCTCTGCGTTATTCATAAATGAATGTGAATTCTTATGTCTGCTGATCCTGCAGGTATGCTGAAAGAGGTAAGTTTAGTGCCTTTGGTACTTCCTGTGGATTCGTCCTTAATTACATGCCTAGGGATCCCTTTCCGAAGGGGATATTTGTTACATGGTGTCCCAGGAAGGTATGCCCATCTCTCGAGGTACATCTGAGCATTCCTGTGGTTGATGTGAAATGGAAACCAGCGGGAAAACGTCGCTGATCCATTCTTTGGCCGGTGAACTCGGACTTGACATTTATGTCGTCTCTCTGTCATCCAAGGGGTCAGTTGAGTTACTATTCATTTGAGACAGTCGTGCTTATGTAGATATTTCCTCAGAATGAGTGATAACATGTTGACGACATTAATGGGGAATGTCCCTTCGAGGTAAATATATCAGCGTATTCAGAGGTTGGGTCTCGATGATTTGCTCTTCCAGATGCATACTCCTTTTGGAAGATCTTGATGCAGCGTTCACACGTTCGGTTTCTCGTGGTTCGACGTCAACGGGAGTACCGATTGTACCTACTGTCTCCGCTAAGACCAGCAAAGAAAATTCGGATGGTTCTACATTGAGTTTGAGCGGTCTCTTGAATAGCTTAGATGGCGTTGCTGCCGCTGAAGGCCGGTATGTTCTATCAGCCGACATCGATGGGAAACCTACTGAGGATGTCACACCTAGCCTCCTATTTGCCACCACAAATCATATTGAGCGTTTGGATCCGGCTTTGAGTCGTCCAGGACGGATGGATGTATGGATCAATTTTACCCATGCCACAAAGTGGCAGGCGGAAGGCCTCTTTAAGTGTTTCTTTCCCGCCAAACCATCTACAGAACTCTCTGAGTCATCTGAACGAGGTGGATCCGACGCCTCTCAGTGCAACCTTCCTCTTCCGAAGCGCAAGCGCATTCACGCTTTGCCCCTGTTAGCAGAAGAGGAAATTGCTGAGCTGGCTAGGAAATTTGCTGAACAGATCCCCGAGGATGAGCTTAGTGTACGTTGTCCAACTTCTACCTAGTCAGTGAGATATACTGAAGAGTTGCGTAGGTGGCTGCTTTGCAGGGGTATTTGCTCAAGAATAAGACCCGGCCGCGTGAGTGTGTTGACGAGATTACTACATGGGTGATTCAGGAGCGTGAGACGAGAGAGGCGCTCAAGAAGCAGAAGGCTGAAGTAAGTCCCATCTTTCTACCTCCGACCTTTGCTAATCACGCATCCAGCTTGAAGCAAAAGAACTGGCAGAAGCGAAAGAGAAAGCCAAGAAAGAGGTTTGTAACTACTAGCATTCATAATTGTTGCCTGACCATTGATACGGTATAGTGGGAGGCAAAAGAAAAAGAGGTGCTTATAGGGATTTGTGCATCATGCGATATACCTGACACATTTTCCCAACAGGACAAAGAAAATGCAGTTAATGAAATCAAGGGGGTCAGCCCACTTCTCAGTTCTGAAGTCTCTTTATTGACACCTTGGCAGAAAGGCGAGAAGACTTCCAGATCCAAAAGACGGTCAGTTGAAGCTGCTGCAATGGACTCGATGATGTTAAGCAGCTCCTATGAGGGTGGCATTGGCGCCGACGCTGACTCAGAAAATATGACTTCAGAGGAGGACACAAAGAAGGCCAGCGGCATTGCTCTTCTTGCCTCGAAAGACAGATGGGTTGCCATCAAGTCTCAGTCTACTGGGATGCAGACAGTTCCAGAGGAGACTTAGCTTCGTAAAACCTCTATTGTGGTTTCATCACGACTTGTCCGGCATCTTCTGATTACGTCTAGTAGTTCATGGTGCCCTCCGCAAGCAGCATATGTTGCCTGCTCGACTCCTGACCATACCGACCAATTTCTGTGCGTTTCGAGTCTCGAATGTTTCTTGCGTCGGCCGATGATCCAGACATGCATAGATGGCAGCCTATTTGATTCACCCACATTCACCTGTATATCCTTAGGGTTGCAATATACACATGCTTTATCACGATATGGCTGTCTGAAGGTGATGGTTTGAACACTACGAAGGTGTTCATCATTAGATGCTACGGAAATCACACTTGTCCTAGGGTAACATAAAGGTCTAAGAAATGTCGTGCTGGCCTATGAGGATTTAAGATTAACATCAGAAAGTGTTTTGAATGCATCCTTGTATGCATCCAGTAATGCCTTGACTCTCGTTCGCTCAGCAACGAGTGCTTCATCCTCATTGAGGAGGTTAGTGAAGAGTTCAGGTTTATAGAGTGATGAGACGAGACGATTTTGAACGTGTTGGCAGGTATGATTAACAAGGAGATGCATGATTGCTTTTGGTATTAGGTCTTGAATGCTTTGTCGTACGATGTTGAAGTATGATGTGATGAGTGATCGAATCAGATTGGTCTCCATTTCTTCTCGTGCAGTGAGCTGTGATCCCTCCACGGACACCTGAACCTTGTCAGTGATTTGACACGTCAGAAAAATGTTTTGCACCTACTGCTTCAATGTGTTTACCCAAACTCTTCATATCCCAGGCAGCACTGTTCCCATCCAAACCCCTCTTCCCAGCCATAAGCCCAGAAGAGAGCGTTGAATCAGCACCAGAGATATCTCGTCCAACTGGTACAATGCCGGTCTCGGAGGATCCTGCCGCATGAGATCTGTCCAAACTAGAACCAGCGATTGGTCCAGGTCCATTCTGGCCAAAGAAATAATTCAAGAACGTCTCACGCGCACTAGAAGACGAATCGCTAGTGCTGCCAGCGAATGCGGACGGACGCTGATGTGCTTGAGAAGGGCGACTGGAGCGTGTTTTGGATGAAGAACGCTTGCCAACAGCATTGTTCTGATTGGAGGAGTTGACGACGGAGGATATTGAACCCGCCGTACGTGAACGATCATGCGATCCAGACGTAATACGATTTTCACGGGGCGGAAAGAGGCTCGTTGGAGCATTGATATCATCCGAGAGCTCCTCGTCAATATCCTCACCAGGTGTTGAACGACCATTAGGATGTTCTGTTGAAGCTGGCTGATTATGAAGACAGTGATCAGAAGAGAGGGTGAAAATTCTTGATAGGAATGACGCACTCGAGATGATATCAGGGGTTTGGCGGGCGTTGGTGTCTGTTGTGAAGCTGCTGTTGAGCCACTAATGAATGCAGGATGGTTGGTGTTGATGTACGCTGCTTGGATCTCGATTAAGCTTTGGGCATACTCGGAAGTGGGTCCGAGGCGTTCTCGGAGGAGTTCAGATACAACTTCAATAAGTTGAGCGTGAAGTCTTGGAAACCGTTGAAGCTCCTGAGAAAAATTAAAAAAAAATTTCGGAGCAGTACAGGAGTGCTTACGGCGCTCGTACAGTTATGGCAAATTTTTACCAGCTCTTCGTAGACAAGCTCAACACACCGTAATCCCGGAGCTTCGAGGAGCTTGATCTGAGGCTTCACGAGTAAATCAAATGCGACCTCTGGCACGAAGAGGCTTGGCCTCGGCCCAGTGGAATTTCGAATGGCGGTACGGATATCTTGGTTATCCAGATTATGCGTAGCATCGATGGAGGTCAGGGCTTGACCAAAGACATCGTTGAAAATATAGTATATCCGCGCTCCGCCGGAGAGTTCTTTCGTAGATATATCAAATTTGGTACCTTCAACCGACGAAACGAAGTCGCGGGCAAATTGGGTCATTAGCCGCAGAATCAAGGAACCTTGCTGGGAAATGTTAGCGCTCACCAGTGATGCATTTTAAATATAACAAAAGTCACCTGGTTCTTATCACCATAAACAGCTGCATCACCAAACGAGTTGAGTTCTTGTTGAGCTTGACCCATCAGAGTGTTTAGTCTGGCTTTCATGTCCGGAAGTTTATCACGGATGTGGGTCATCAACACCTATCCAGCATTAATTCCTAATTCGGTCGAGAGGCATACGGCATGCACCTGATTCAAAGTCTTCGCCAGGTATCGTGTACCATTTTTGTGCGCGATGTTGCGATATGCCGAGTGATTACGAAAGAATTCTGTTTCACTCCCAATAGCGTCACTCATACTTTTTTCGGTATTAATGTCCTGCTGGCTGCGGTTGACAACACCGATGAACCCAAGCTTTAAGGGATAGACGCGTCCCGTAAGGATATCCAGAGCATTGGTGCCAGCATCCATCAAGTCGAGCTTGGTTAATACTCCGATTGTACGCCGGCCCTGGGGATCGACCGAGCGGGCAAGTTTCAACGATTCAGAGTTTGCGAGATCGACATTTGCAGCTGAAACAGCAAGGATAACACTGCGGAAAGATTATGAATTTCCATGTGTAGAAATATACAACCAAATACCTGTTGGGGTTTGAGATGTGATCAAGTACCAAATTCCGAATCTGTTTTTCAATGTCACTGGGTTGATCACCAACAGGAATCTGAAAAAGTATGAATTATGCTGGACTCCGAGTGACAGATGAATAAGACCTTTGTCAGACCGGGCAGATCCACCAGAGTCAAATCCAAAACATTGGGACTATATATCCGCAGGGAGATAGGTAGCTTGCTTATACCTTTATTCTGTCCAGCCACTCGATACGTCTCTTGTTCAATCTCCTTTCGAATCTCATTGAAGTCTGTGAAACGTTTGTCGATGTGAAGAAATTGACCCCATTCCGTATATGAAGACGCGTTGGGTGATGGCTCCGCAGGCGTAGGCGTGTAGACAAGCTGGAGGACGAGCGGTCGCCGAGTGACAATGCCTTGACCACGAGGGAGAAAATCTTTCCCAACAATGCTAGACCAAACATTAGCAGCCATATACACGATTTCCTGTGGACAAACATCTTTACGTTTCCAAGACACTGGATTTTCCGGCTGACTGACTACCAACCTTGAATGGAAAAAATCAACTCATATATCAACGTCGAGGAAATTGCTACATACAACAACGATTTGGGGCATGTCTAACTCCCCTCCTAATACAGCGCATTCATGTCCCTTGTTTTCCAAGGAGAACTCATGGTCATACCTAGATTGCTGAAGGTGTTCTGGAGCTCGTTGACAAGTCCAATGAGTTCCTGGTCCATGGTTATCGGGTTGCGAGGTATAGCTTTGGACTGGAAATCGAGAAGAAATGAGCGGAAACCCGCAGGGGTATTGAAGCTTGAACGACCGTTTATTTGGCTATATTATATTTTGGCGATCAGATACTTGCTGCACACAGGCTGGGAATCAAAATATCAGTAAACTTTGTCCGGTCATCTGTGACACTTCACTTCGTACATATCCTATAATACCTCTTGTTCTCCCTATGATGTTCGCATTAATCTAGCTTCGCTCTGGTTTGTATCCTCTTTCTAATCTTCTGAGATGATGTTATTCAAATGAACAAGGCCCGAGACTAGAATCTATCACGACTGTTTCAACCTGTCATGTTATATATCTTCTGGAATCTGAAGCTCATCCCACTGCCAAAATGCGTCGTTTAAGTTCATATTCACCCTTGCAGAGGACTCATCTTTGTGACGTGTCTCGTTATTCCTCTATCTGTTACGAGTGCCTTTCAGGGAGGGTGCATCACGGATTGAGCTCGTTATGTCGAGTTTTGCCATGCCAAGCTCCATTAGTCAATTGTTCACCCTGAGGTCTGTTGTTTACCTCTAAGCACCCCTTTGTACCAAAGGCGGATGTCGACTTGCAAGGTGACTTTCCTGCTGATCACAGGCCGATGCTTGATGTTCTGGATGATCGTACCTTCGAACATCCGATTGTACTGGCCAGGAAGTCACCCCAATCGAGTGCGTGAGATACAAAAAGACGCTTTTTAAATGCCAAACGGATGGACATGTCTGCCGATGCATCGTGTGCCTGCAATCATAAATCATTACTGCATTTCATCATAAATGCACTCTTGTGGCACGATTGGGTCATTCGCGTTGGCGAGGGCTCATCGACATTTCCTGCGTTTCTCTCCTTGCTTGAGTATCGACTTGACTACCCTGTCCCTGTACACGCTCGCCGATCCATATACGTTGACCGCATAATATTTTCCAACAGGTAATGGCAATTGGACATGGAACAATTCATTACACTGTTACCGGATCACGCTATCTAATGTCCATTAATCAGAATGGCTGGCGCACTGACTGATCCAGCGGCTAGTGCATCCCAATCACTGTTGCAGAGGCTATATAAGTATTCAGGCTAACGAAATACCAATACTCACATATTGCAGAAAACAGGATGCATCTTCATTCTTCGAACGGTCAGGCGGTTCATGGGGTTATAGGCAAGAACTTTGTTCAGGAAGTCATACGCATCAGCATCCATTGTCTTATCCACAGATATCTTGTCGTAGGCGTAATCCCGAGCAACCTGGTCAAACTCGAATGGTGCCTAGAAGGAAAGATCTTTCACTCTCGTGAAATCGCAGATATGAAATCAATACGCACATTACTGGTGATTAACATATGCAAAACACAGCCCATTGCAAAGTAATCAATTCCAAAACTGTGTAACTGGCACTTCCACACTTCGGGTGGCGCATATCCCTCCGTTCCATTAGCCAGGTCTGTCTGGTGCGGATTGTGGATCGTGGCCCATAAGAGAGGGAATGTATCCCCGCCCAGCCTTTTTAGCTGATGGAACAAGGGATAATCTTTCTCCGAAACTGTGGCGTGGTCAAATACTTGGGCGAGTCCAAAATCAACGAGTTTGAGATTGAGCTGAGAATCAAGCATCATATTCTCAAGTTTGATATCTCGATGTATGATACCACGAGCATGGAGGTCATGGATAGCAAGAATCTATGGTAAAGTCTGAGACAGAGTCGTAACGATCGGAGAATGTTCACATACTAATTGTGCGATGTAGAATCGGGCCGTTGTCAAGTCCAAAAAAAAGCCCGAGCGTTCCCAATAGGTATGCATGTCTCCGCAAGGTAGATACGACTCGAATGCTTGGTCAGGATTTATCAGATACTCGAACAATAGGGATGTACTCACCAAAGCGATTAAGGCCTGTTCTTGCGCTGTTTGGAAATAAATTAACTCCACAACCCACTCACAACCTTTCGCAGCGCGTAATGCCTGAATTTCGTTCAAGATAGCAATCTCCTGTGTCATTGTTCCTCTCTGCATCAACTTTACTGCAATCGGTCGGCCCCCGACCGCTGTTGCACGGAAAACCTGTCCAAAGCCACCTTCGCCAATTGGTATCATGTCCATCTTCAGCGCTTTCATGAACGTATCTTTTCTGTAGTAGGTACCCTTTGCTTGGAAGGGAGGAGGCATTTTGTTTTCTTTGCCATTACTGCTAGTGGTTTGGATCTTACACTTGGATGCCTTCAGTAACGATGATGACAGCCCTGGCTGGGGCCTCTTATTAGGTTTAGAGAGCTCTGTAAATGGCAGGCGTCTTTTTGGTGTGGACATTGCTGCAGCCGACTTTAATTTCTCCTCGGAGTCATCTGTTACGAGCGTAGCACCTTCAGAAGATATGGCAGTAAAAATCACAGGAGGCGAGGGGAGAGGATTAGCTGAACTTGAGGGCGAGGCCGGAGAGAGTGTACAGGCAAACCTTGTGAGAACATCTGTCGGAGTAGTCGGTGGTGTAATAGCCACATCAATGAATGAACCACTGGACGATTCGAGGAGGACATTTAATTTCGTTGAGTCGTCGGAGCCAGGAGCATCTGAAGTAGGAGGAGTGCTATCAAAATTTACACTGACAGTCGAGACCGATATTTCTGTAGTAGTTTCTTCCGGAAGAGAGGACGCATTGAAGATATCTGGCGTAGTCCGTTGCCAGAGTTTTGGGTAGTAACCCAGAAGCTTGCTTACAAGGCGGTACGGGAGTGCCAGGCAGTATTGCATGTATCCAAGAAAGCTCCGCCTAGCACAAGACCTTATATTGCAAAGCTTTTGTAGAAGGAAATGGGCGAGAGAGGGCTCGATAGAAGAGCCTGATAAGCAAAAGAGCGTGGAGTTGACCATGAAGCGTTCGAGGCTACAAACCCCTGTAAGGATGCAAACCATGGAAGCACACAGTTTAAGAGGGTATGAAAGAATGCGGAATGCTACCCGAAAGATCAGGGAGGAAGAGAGATAAAAGAGAGAAGCGAAAAAGAGCGGGATATCAAAAGCCAGTTCGGTCATTATCACAGTCCCTCGTTCGCCACTCGCACGAGACGAAGGAAATAGAGACAAGGAGCAGATGTAAGGAGTATCTGAAAAGAGACACGAAAATTTTTTAGGCCAGTGCCTTAATGAACAGCCATCCGAGCAGAGGAGAACTGAAACGTTTTCGCCGAGTCCGAAACCAAATTAACGATGATAAGGGGGCCAGTCGCTGTCTTCAAGTGGCTCGGACCGGAATTATGAGTGACCCCTTGACTGGTGAAATCCAAGATGAAGTAACAGTTTGATTTACAGAACCCGGTATGAACGGAGACAGGAAAAATGAGCGGTAAATTCCGAGATCATCCTATTTATTTGGATTTCAGCCTGGCACCTCCATCAAACGTCTAAATGGCCGCTGAACGCATCCTGAGTATTCAATCTCACGTCGTCTTCGGTTATGTAGGAGGAAAAGCTGCAGTGTTTCCTCTGCAGTGCCTAGGATACGATGTTGATGTGAGTAAACTTCTCAGATTGGACTTAATCGGAAGAGCTGATCAGTGCAATCCCAGATTATCAACACGGTCAACTATTCTAACCACTCAGGCTTGCACACAATTCTGACCTCCTGATCATGAACGCTTACTTTACCTGACCAATAGGTTACGGACGTGCTGGCGGCACCAAAACTTCTGCCGCCGAGCTCAATTCCATATTTGACGCGTTGGAACAGAATGAACTGCTCGTGCCTACTCGACTTCTGACTGGGTATATACCTGAAGCCACGTCACTCATCGCAATTCAACAGTTCGTGGAGAAACTGAAGGAAAGAAGACAAAAATTAATATATCTACTTGATCGTGCGTAGCATAAACCGACTTTCATGTGGGTGATGTATAACGAACTTTCCTCTCAGCCGTTCTGGGAGATGCAGGGAAACTATATGTCTCTGCAGATGTAATACCCGTGTATCGTAAAATGCTTCCTCTTGCAACGATAATCACTCCAAACTGGTACGAAGTCGAGTGCGGAACTTTTCCCTTTTATACTTCATATCAAATTTGACCGTGGTTTAGAGTTCTAACCGACATATCCATAAAAGACATCGAATCTCTTCGAGAAGCTCTCAGCATCCTACACGAGACATATCAGGTACCAAACGTTGTAATCAGTTCCATCCCTTTGAGGCCATGGCTTCTCGCTGCATTACCACCTTCTCTATCACCCCCAACATCTGATGGGGAGTCAGAACATCTTTTTTGCCTTGCTTCTTCCATGGAACCCAGTCCTAGTGCCATGCACGTTCATGACATTGATGGACAAAAAAAAATTCATGGTTCCACCAACACCTCTAAAAGATACCTTTACAGGGTACATGCTGCTTGTATCCCCCTTCTCCCAGGCTACTTTTCTGGTGTGGGGGATTTCTTCTCTGCCCTCGTTCTTGCCCATTTCCAACTTATCTCCCCTCATCCAAGCCAGTTCATGAACTCCCCTTCCCCTCTATCTGAGCTCTCAAATTCCCTCACACCCTTAACGTATGCCGTCTCACTTGCAGTTACCAAGACCCACACAATCCTTGCAAAAACGCACGAACATTCAGCTTCACTCCCGGCTGATGAACGTCAACCTTCTGATGATGAATTGGATGTTATGAACCCTATACGACGGGTTAAAAGGATGCGGGGGCGCGAATTAGCGTTGATCCAAGGTCAGGACATCATTCGAGGTATCGGGCTAACTTCTGAAAATATTCGGTGGATGGGAGAATGGGATGCATTCTGGGGGCCTTGAATGTCTGCTTCCAGCTGGTAGGTGGCATTTAAATGATCAAAATCTTGTCCCTGCTTGGATCAGAGAGTGATAAACTTATTTTTTTCGTAATATCATATGGTGATAGGGTAACAATTGCACTACATTCTCTACTCCTACAGTACGGTCTAATACAGCAGCAATCAAGACAGATTATCTCCTACTCGCCCCTGTTGAGCTTATCAAGTGCCCTGGGTCCCTGTTCAAACCACTCCTCTCTTGATATCCAAAACTCCTCGCGGTTTTTCATGATATCGGCGAGCACAGCACCACCTAAAAAAACCATATGCTTCCTCCGTGGGGGATCTTCAATCCTAATCTTGAATTTCTGTGTGACAACGTTAGAGAATGGAGATCGTGAGGAAAAGCAGACGTGACATACACTCAAACGAGAAGCATCGCCATTCAGGACCCGGGTCAAGTATAGTTGTTTCATTTCTTTTTCAAGGCGACTGGGAAGACCGGGGTACATACTTGAACCCCCGGAGAGCACAATGTGTTTATATAGTTCTGCTCGGACATCAACAGCAGCTTGTTGGATCGTGCCGAAGAGTAGTTCTGTATGATGATACTGATCAGATTGAGAACAAGAGGAGGAAAGATGTATATACCTGCCACGCCAGGAGATTCAAGGTCAACAAGGTGGGGCTGGAACATGCACTCTGGTGCTTCAAATCGTTCCGAGCCAACCTTGATTGTCCGACCATCAGGTAGCTATCAAGCAATCAATCAGTCATAAGAGAGAGCATAATAAATAAGGATTACTGTGTAATTCTCTACAAGGGTGGTTGTCTCTTCGGCTAGTTTGGTATCTTGATCAAGATCATAACTGGCATTCACAACAGTTCAGTGATGCAGTAGAATATTAAGGTCAGCAAGCGAACCTAACATAACAGAGTTTCTCTTTGATCTCGCGCACGGTCTCGAAATCCGCAGTACGGTTGAACGCGTATCCTCTCATGAGTAAAAGCTTGATCAGATATCGCGTTACATCGCGACCCGCAATATCTAATCGGCGAGTAAGATGTGGCATGGCGAAGCCATCATATACCGGTACTATGTGCGTAACACCATCTCCAGAATCCACGACTACTCCAGTAGTCAAACCTATGCGAATATATCAGCCATAAAATCAAATCAGGTTGCCGAGTGACACACCTTGCGCATAGAGTGTCAACACTGCTTGAATAGCAACGTACACGCCTCCAAACCCATATTCCTCAAACATAACCTGACACATCTTCTGCCGATTTACTTTTGGATTCATAGGCGGTTCGGTCAACAAAACCTTCCTTCCCCTTGGGTCAACTTTCAATTTCTCATCAAATGTATAGTCCCAGAGATGCTTCATGTCTTCCCAGTTTTTCACAATACCATGTTCCATGGGCTGTGTCACCTGCAGGTAATTTCGATTCTGAGCAGCTTCGTCGCCGATCATGATATCTTTGATTACAGCAGATCCTACCCGCTCTTCAGCGCGGAGAATAGGTCTACCAACTATAGATGGAAATACTGTTTTGAAAGGTCTTTTAAGTAGATAATCGGAGTATTTGGATGATTGCATGTACCGTGCTCAGGAAAGTTGGAACCTGCATAACCAACTTTGACGAACTGGTTGCAAAGACTTGAGGCTTGATTGAATTAATTGAAAGTCAAATCAAGACCTACACCAGTACCATTATCTACGACGAGCGGAGTTTCTGAGTCCATGGTGGTACGGTGCTGCTATGGAAGTGTTCACAATAACACTGTATTTGTCGTTGTTTTTAATGAACAACATATGATTAATGAAAGATGCCTGCTCAGTGACTTATCTCACTAGTCTTATAAACGAATCTAGATTTGGATTCAGCATTTAGATGTCACTAAGACGCGGTCTCAAACATTAAGGAGATAGTGATGCAGTCATCAATGATAGTAGATGTGAAGACAAAGTTTCTTGGTGAAGCTTGGTGGTCGAACAATCAAGGGCGTACGTGGCACTTTGAAGGTTGGCGACAGCTTGGAGGTCATTTGATCGTTGGAGCGATGAGGCGAGCCAACTTAGGAAGTATGACAGCTTTTGTCTCCGTCCTTCCTTCCTCGCAACGAAATTTGTCTCGATCATCATTTCCGCTCCATCAAAGATCCATTCTCTAGGCTCACCAGTAAACTCAACTACTTTCTTCGCTATGCAGGAACCGTGCATGTTCGTCGTTGTGTTGAATGAGCCAATCGACCCCTTTCCTATTTTCTAGCATCATGTATTCCTGGAATATTAGCTTTAAAAAAATGACCATTGAATTTTGGTCATGGTCTTCCTCTTTCTCTCTCGATCACTTAAACCTGGCATCTTCTGTAACCTGATTCTCACGCAAGTGTCGAGTGCGGGGTGCCACCAAGGAACCTAGTTCGGTATGATGATAATGAAGCAGAGGCAAGTACAGGTGCACATGACCTGTTTTGATAGCCATAGAATAGGCTTAGGATACCAGAACTCGAAGCTGATGGTGGCGTAGGCAACTTTGACAGAAGTGTTAGAAGTAAACAGCGCTACTCGGAACAATCCGTAATGATGGCAGGTCTTCTTAGCATCATTTCACCCAGTCGATTCTTTTGGTGGAGCTTTTTGACTTCTTTCGCTTCTTGATTGAGGTAAAGAAACATGCAAAAGATATGAGACTATTCTCAATGCTACAGAACAGATGTTCGTAATGATGAGGTTCTCAAATGCTGATTTAGTTTTACCGCCATCTATAAAGCACTGGAGGCTGCATCTAGGAGGTCTGGGTCAGGGATGAAGAGCCACACTACTGTTAGAATATTAAACTAAATATCGTCTTCCTATGGTTTTAATTATTAGTTTTGTACTCCATATTTGGGGATCGTTGGGTAGAAAATTGCGCCATCGTTTACTGAATGCAGCTCAAATATATCATTTGTAAATCAGTCTTACCATGATGGATAACAACCAAGACTCATTTTTCAAATAGTTGTGCTACCAGAACAGCATTGCAGGGGTAGCAGCAGATAGGGTACTCACCTGTATAACACTATAGGGCACACAGAGGGTACCAGAAAGGCTGTTTTAGTCTTAGGATCACACACGAGTAGTAGTGGGTTCGAAGAGTCCTGCAGCATGTCAGTCTTGCGCTGTGATATGCGTGCTACTACTGCGCATCCCACGGCATACTATTTACAATAACATAAGTACTTAAATTATAAACCATCTGATCGCCTACTGATTTCGCAAGTAATCTGTGACACATGGGTACAGTGTCTTTCAACAACCTGACGCATGGCATGGATCAAGGACCATGAAGCTAACGAGAGGGACCCATGCTGCTGTTTGTGGCTAGACGCAAGGTTCTATATTTAGTTCCAGGATCGGCGATGTAGCGTGAGGCATTTCTCTATGGTGGAACTTGTAACTTACTCCACCGAGGGGCTGGATAGAAATATACGTTCAGAAAAAGTTTCAGCTTCCTTGAAACCCATTTGTTAGATGGACAACATTTATCGTAGTCGCAATTGGATCAAAACCTATATTTAGATGCATTTGTGCGGCGCGCTGGTTGATAGACGCAGAATATCCGCAGTTCTTCTTCCCACATGTCCATCACAGATATGATCTCTCTTCCTCGGAAATGAGTCTCAACTCCTCAATAGTGACCACGGTATATTCTCCATCACAATGTCAGATTAGGACTTTCAGCCTCCATGTTCACAACTTGCCTGTAACTGACTCTCAATCAGTAGTTCCATTCCCACAGAGACTTTAATCATCCTCACCCCATTAGTACTTCGAACCCAACGCTAAACCACTTGAAGAGATGTCCTGGATTGGTCCGATCAAGGATCTCCTCGGATCATCTTCGCGAAGCTGCGCCAGGTATAAATTCTACTGGACCGCTGTCGATGACACGATTGTCGCTCTGGATTATTATTAAGCCCACTCCACCACATTATGCTCTTCTGGTGTATTATGGTATCTTCCCAAAGAGCACAACACTCCGGGCAACGCATCATCGTTTTCGTCGCGACCGAAGTCAAGTGTGATGATTCGGCGCGGTAATTTCGCGACTTCACACAATCTAAGCCCGATCATGATCTGTCCTTTGATGCCATGGCATGATATTCAAAATCTCTTGCAAATGATCCAAGGTCAATGTATATATATCTTCCAGACACAGAGGAAAGGAAGAGTCAAATTTGGAGGGCGAGACATTATCAGTAATCCATGATGATTTCAGATATTTGGTTAAAATCAAGGTTTTCTGTCAAACTATTTCTGTGACCGAAAATTGTTAGACTACACCAACCAGACACATTGTCCATCAAACGAAGACACATGGATACCATTGTTCCGCATGCTGCATTCCAAGGACGTAACTAAATGCCGATTTCCGACTTGATGGATTTTTTGTCAGGTATTTGCGATGTTAGTGCGCATTGGTCTCAGACACAGCTGTTGACTGTGAATCGATCAGCTTCAGTATGATCTGTGTGCTGTAACCATGTCTTTTTTGATCTGAAAGTTGTTCTCAGCACGGAAAAATCTCTCCGGGTCTCTAGCCACCCCCAGTGCGAACACCTCAAGATTGAACATCTTATCTCTCAATCCTGGTACTCATATTGGCCTTAGCCTTGAACCGAAGTCTTTATTAGCCCAATTTTTTATCACCCAGTCAAACTGTTTACAGACGATCACAATTCACGTCAAGGATCTACCCCGGAGGGGACCATGAGTGTACATAACTATTTGGATCTTAAATTCCTGTAGGCGAAGTTTTCATGCTGGGACCTTGGCTGCAATTAATCAGTACAATAATCAATGCCATATTGACTCAAGTGGCTTACGTCCAAGTGAAAGTGTTTGTCACTGTTACCATGTAGGGTGGTTCCGAGGTTAAACTGCGAGAAATTTGTGTCCCAGTGAACGTATGTGGGCCACCTTGTTCTGCATAGTGCCCAGCCTAGGCACCTCGTTGAGAATTCAGCGAACACCGAAGTTGAGAGTGTACGTACCGCAGTTGTAATCAAAGCGAAGGCAAGGAAAGAAAATAAAGACTTCATGGTACAAGTTTGAAGGCAAGAAAGAATGGGCGACAGAAGCTTTTCAGAACGATTATAATGTATTCTCACCTGCCAGATATTTTCTCACTCCTGTTAGTCTCCATAGACTCCTAGATCTCTATGAGATGCCCCCTATCCCATCTCGCTCACACTGTTGAGCGAGTAGAGAACTCACTGGGAATTTGAGCCTAGCAAAACTGAATGATTTCATCCGATTGAATCTTGTATCCATGTGTTTCGGACAGGATGTACTTTCAAGCTTCACTTCCATGTCCAAGATAGCTCAGAAATGACCCACTAATATTCCACAGTCGTGCATCTCCATGATTTCTGCCATAATTCTCTCGGCTAAGCACCGAACTGAACGGTCGAGCGGCCAACTCTAGCTGTTTCCTACTCATTTCGGCTGGACCGTTCAGATCTTTGATGCGATTCTATATAAAGTTCTTTGTTAACACCATAGATAAAAGGCCGTGCCAGTTTTTTCTTCCCTAGAGCTTTCTCATTTTTGACGATGAAGACGGCTTTGAGTCTTCTTGCATCCCTCGCTTCTCCTTTTCTGTTTGGTGGTCTTGTCCAAGGTGTTAGCATTGGGCCGGTCGCCGACATGTACCTCGTCAACCAGGACATCTCTCCTGACGGTTACACTCGGTCGTAAGTGCTGAGATCTATTTTTTCAGTCATTCGATACCGTTCTTAATCGGTCCAGGGCTGTTTTGGCGGGAGAGACAGAAGATAGTGCCAGCGTTCCTGGCCCGTTGGTCGTAGGGACCAAGGTTTGATTTCAGTAGCTGCTAATCTGGCTCTGTGGCTCAGTTGACGTAGGGCGCAACTTTCAAGATGAATGTCATTGATAACCTCACAGACACTACCATGTTGCGAACCAGTAGCATTGTAAGTATGTCAATCCGTTTTTCTATAGCACTTTGACGAAACATTTTTGAGCACTGGCATGGAATGTTCCAAAATGGCACTGCTTGGGCTGATGGAACTAGTGGAGTTACGCAGTGTCCAATATCTCCCGGAAATTCATTCCTCTATCAGTTCACAGCAACTGACCAAGCTGGTACCTTCTGGTATCATTCCCATCGTTGTGCGTGTGCCATGATGTTGCTCTTTCATTCAGTCTCTAATTTTGATGCCATCAGCTACGCAGTACTGTGATGGCCTGCGTGGTGCATTAGTTATTTATGATCCGGATGACCCTTATTTGTCTGAGTATGTGCATTGGTCGTGAGAATTTACCAACTACCCTAACATTGTGATTAGATATTCGGTTGACAATGGTTTGTCGATCTTTAGAAATCCTTGCACGTGTTCTGAATCTTTGATGCAGAAACTTATGTCATAACGTTGACAGACTGGTGAGGGTTCTCCTCAGAATATGGTCCAGCTAACTTTGTATAGGTACCACACAGTCGCGCCTTCTGCTGGTTTAGTTCCCACTGCTGACGCTACCTTGATCAATGGCTATGGTCGCTATACTGATGGCCCTGCAAGTTCCCTTCTTGTCGTTCAAGTAGAGCAAGGAGTCAAATACAGGTTCCGTCTGGTTTCCATTTCATGTGACCCTAATTATACTTTCTCCATCGACAATCATACTATGGTTGGTTTGCCCATAAAAGTTATCAGTAAAATTTTTTATCATTTCTGTCCAGACCATAATCGAAGCCGATGGGGTCAACGTCGAACCTGTTGTCGCTGACTCAATACAGATCTTTGCTGGTCAACGTTATTCATTCATCCTCAATGCAAATCAGTCAATCGATAATTATTGGATTCGGGCGGACCCGAACGTTGGTACAACCGGTTACGACGGTGGTCTTAATTCTGCTATCTTACGATACCTTACCGCGGATGATGAAGACCCGACAACACCAGAAGTCACACTTACGAATCAACTCGATGAAGCCAGTCTCATACCTCTTGAGAATCCAGGCGCCCCTGGAGGCAGTGATGCTGCCGATGTTTCTTACAATCTCGCAATCACCTTCAACGGTACCGCTTTCCTGATCAACGATCACTCGTACACTGAGGAGGTCAAGTTACCTGTATTGCTTCAAATTTTGAGTGGAACGACTTCTGCTCAGGACTTATTGCCCGAAGGAAATGTTTACACTGTTCCTCGCAACAGTACTATTGAAGTATCCATACCTGGAGGGACAGTCGGCAGTCCAGTAAGCAATTTGCTTGATTAACATAAACACTGTACTCAAGAATATCATTCTAGCATCCTTTCCATCTTCATGGGGTAGGTAATTTCATCTTTGTTACCACTCATTAATCATCTATAATTAGCACACTTTTGATGTAATCCGGACTGCGGGTAGCAGTACCTACAACTACGATAATCCGCCACGCAGGGACGTTGTGTCGACAGGAACAACAGGGGATAATGTCACAATTCGTTTCAGCACCTATAACCCTGGTCCTTGGATTTTCCACTGGTGAGTGGCGAGTGACTGTCATTGTACATTACTCATGAAAATCATGCAGCCACATCGATTGGCATCTGGATGTGTGCGTCACATTAGATATTTTTACTGATCAATCAAATTTAATAATGTTCATATAGTGGTCTTGCCGTTGTAATGGCCGAAGCCCCTTCAGATATAGAAAATTTGAGCGTAACTGGTATGTCGTTTTGCGAGTTTTATCCTCTCTGGGATAACTGACAGCATGAACAGATGCTTGGAGTGACCTATGCTCAATATATGAAGACCAAGATGCTGAATGATGAAATGTTACATGATATAGGAGTGGTCGATATGATGGAGTGCTGTTCTGTGATCTCTTGGTTATCCGATATCAATTATTCTTTATCTTTGCCTTGATATCTTTGATCAAAACAAGAATTTGAAATCGGTTCGCAAGTCGAGATGGTTATTAATTGTGCAATGGGTCACCATTAATCAGGTCCGCCTGTGAGCAAGGACTAAAAATGTAAGAACATAAAGCGGAAAAGATACGCCGAACGGGAATCGAACCCGTGCCGCTTGCTTGGAAGGCAAGCATGATAACCACTTCACCATCAACGTTGATACCAGTTATTGTTCCATAAAATTTATTACGACATCAAGTCAGAACAACTTCCAGATCCCACACTAAGAAACCTTGATATGCTTGATATTTGTAGTAATAATTAACAGTATTTACATGAATTTAGTGGGGGCTTACCCTACCCTGATAGGCCGTAGGTTTGAGCCAAGTCATAAACTGTCTGTGAACACATAAGAAATATTCTCAAATATGAATACTTTTGAAAACGAGCCAGACCATCTTGAGGCAACACTAGATAAAGGTAACTTCGATCAAGGTCAGCCAAAGGTAAGGATCTCCTTTAGATTACCCTCGGCGGTTTTGATACATGTACCACTTGCAAGAGCTCTCAACATCCAATACTGTCGAATTACTACTCGTCATCACCTTCACCTACCTTCCCTCTCCTTTTTCTGATCCTTCCAGCCTCTCTACACCTTTTTTTCCACCCTCGCGTCAACTCTCCCTTCTGTTCTTCCCATCGCTGTCTAATCTGATCCTCAGTCTGTGTCCTATGAAATCCAGAAGAAGGCCACTCCCAGCTCTTCTCTCGAGCCATTTCAAAAAGATCTTTTGGTCTATTTTTCGCACCAGAGTTATGAACAAATGATGAGTTGTCGGCTAGAGGATGAGTAGCGAGGAGTGCGAGAGGGAAAAAAAACGGTTGAGAAGGATCAAGCGTGATCTGGTATGTTTGTCGAGCCTGATGTGAGTCGATTTTCGCAGCGGATGTTGTCCTGGGGACAGATATGGTTTGTTCAGATACCTGCGTGTCCTGCGGCAAATCGTTGGCTTCCTGATTTATGGAGTATGGAACGTCCTCGTCAAGCTCAAGATCGTCATCGAGGTTCAAATGGCCAAGTAGTGAAAATTGGCCTGTAATACGAGGAGTGAGTTGTGAATCATAAAAGTGTGAGACCACATACCTTCATTCTCAGCAGGCGCGAAGAGGTCCCTAAGTTTCTTGGATATTTCAGGTACTTTTCGGACACGCTGCTCTACGGAAAAGTCCTCCGGCATTTTCTCATTGAGTTCTGATGAAATATCCTCCATTTCTACATCTACATCTTCTCCAGCCGCTTCATGATCACCTTGGGGAGCAATCTCAAAATGGTCGCTATTGTTTTGACTTGTCTGAGGTCGAGTATGAGTTTGCTTTAATGGAGTATCGCCAACATCAGCGTCCATAGATTCTTTCCCAATCCAATCGTCTTGACCTGCCTTACTATCTACACTGAAAGGATGGTCGACTTCGAGAAACCTTCCCTTAAGGTACTCGCTGCCGTATTTAACCATATCAATCTTCTGTATGCGTGCACGTATATCTGGTTTCTTGATGCGTTTCCGCATCTTCATCGGCGCCTTCCCTTCCAATTCCTTTCTAGAATTAGAAGAGCTCGTAGATGGGACGGGCGGCAAAGGCCGAGATGGCCTCATCCTTAAGGGTCTATGCATCCGTCCGAGGGCTGTGACAACCCAACCACCCTTGAGTTTCGCCCTTTCAAGGGTCATGGGGGACATGTCTTGAGCATGTTTCGCCTGATATGGAACATATTTCCACCGAACTTTCTTACATGGAGGCTCAGGGTCAGCATGTTTCTCGTTTTCTGTCTTCAGCCTGTTCAAATGATCGTTTCGAGTGATCCAGAGTAAGAAGGTAGACGGCTGCACACCTTTCGCGGAAGTCAGGTTTGGCTTCTCCGATGCGGAGTTTCGTCCCTTTCCAGACAGAACCACTTAAAGCGCTGAGACCTGGTAGGTAATAAGCCTCGGTAAACTGAAGACTCAACACTGGAAACGAACATTTGGAAAGCTTGGCGGGTGTGGCTTCAACGGTTGCATACGCAAATTTCCTGGGCTGACCAACAGCATTAAGAGTTCCTAGCCCGTCAAGAGATTTGACGTTTGCGAAAGTTGAAAGCCTCTGGAGTAAATCTTGTTGAGATATTGATGGCGTAAGGCCAGAGATGTGCAAACGTTTTATGACAGTTGGTTCCATGATTATAAGGAGGTTTTCGTACATATGTTTGAATTAGGTGTTGATGCCAAATTACAATAATAGGAGTCAACTAAACTAAACTAAATTCACTCTTCTAGCTGGATTTTGTACTAAGACTCTGGAAAAATTCGTTGTACGCATGTTCTATATCAAAAAGTAACTGATGTAAATGTTCATCATTCAATCTCTCTGAGATCTGCATTCCGTTGAGCGTAATCAGCCAAGAAATCATGCGACTTCGGCTGCCAGAGTCTTTATGACCTTTGAACTTGGAACAGCTTGTGACAAGATCCCGGAGTAGAGGATGTAGCTCTTCCTTTGTCCTAAGATTCAGACGTAGTGCATCCATGAAAGTAATGAAGTTCTGCAGAGCACAGTCAGATTCACAAGGAATCAAGTGAGAAGATAACTTTCCTGAGTTGTCTCAGCAACTTGTTTGGCAGTTTCTGGGCCTGCCTCACTCGAATGCTCGACTGTCGCTGGAACTCCGACTTGAATGCGATGCAGAGCAGCTGGGTTATCCATCTAGCGGGTACAAGTTCGCCATGATACTACATCGCCAGGGCAAGAAGATACCCACCCGATATCGGGTCATAAATTGTTCGATCGACAGCACCTCATCGTTCACTAATCTAGACATGGTCTTGTACTGGGAGAGCAATCGCGTGCACGCCGGTGAATATCTCTACGTCAACGTTCTTAGCAATGTTCTTGGCAGCAGAAGAGAGTGCTATTCACTCAGCCGCGGTGATCGAATCCCTAACGTATGCCCTTTCAAGGTATTCCAGAGAGACGATAATCCCAAAGAGCGTTGCAAGGAGATTATACTTCTCCCTCTCTGTATTGTTGGTATATAGACGGACCTCTTCGTCGAGACTGATTCCAGTCATGACTGACGTCGGGTTCAAGGTCAGGGAATGCCGGCGAACCCCGAATCTTTGGAACATCCCGTGATCTATCAAAAGCCCAAAGAAGAAACCTCACTGTCCCTCAAGGAACGCTTTGACCCTCTTCACAAAGAGAGCCAACCAGGCTATCGCGTGATCGATGACTCTGCAGATCGAATCTCCTTTTCATGTAACAGAAATGACTTCAAGAAAGGGAACTCGACCATTTCTGTCTAAGTGCTCTCGAACAACCAAATTCCTTTGTTGTTGTTACTGATGCCAGCGTCGAATCCAACGGATCACTACAGGCTGTATCAATTGCTTATGGCTGGCAAAAGAGTATTCAAGTCATCTCCTCCAAAGCCGCGTCTGGGAATATCACAGCTCCAAATGCAGAATTAGATTGGGAATTCCTAATGCTACCTCTCAAGATGTCGACCGTATCATCACTTCCTATCATCTGCGAAAAGTGCTCTCGACTCCTCGCATCACTCGGGTCAGAGTGAATCCATTGCCATTGCACACCTCCTCAGACCCTTCTTCAATCGCAACAGTAATAACAAAGAAGAATTCTGGGATTGCCCCGATAAAGAAAAATGCCATGAGGGAAAAATTTAACAAGGCATGTACTGATCAATGGATCACCACCTTCAACTTTGGCCACAACAAAGGCCACCAATTTTTAGAGCTTAGAATTAACAAAAAAAGTCTTATCACCGTATATTAAAGGAGGGGATGGATGAAACATATTGGGACTTCGGTTTCCCTCTGTACAAGAGCCACAAGAGCCATCCTGAATCATGCTCTGATCGAGGAATTCAGGAAGAGGTTTTTTCCTCAGAGCAATTATGCATGCCTTGGCGGTTACTAGGCTAGAAACCAGAGCTCACATTTTGAACAAGCGCAGTTGGTTCAACTACAAAACTGATGATCGCATGGTGATCAGATACTTTGTCCTGTTCTTAACAGACAACTCTAGAGCGTTCGCTTGGTCAAGGAACATCACTTAACATGTGGTCATTGAATGCTGCTCCTCTATTTCTATTCTTTTCTCTTTCCCTCTTGTCTGAATCAGTTGCAGGCGATCTGGTTTTTATGTTTCTCTTTGTAGTTTGGGCTATTGTAGGGTCCCAGGTACTTTATCGCGGACTGCGATCGAGCACCGCGTTACAAATTTATGATTTCAGAAAAAATCCGTGCTGGTTCAAAGGTAATTGTTTGCGTCACATAATGCACTGGGATTAATATTGAACCACTAGTGCAGTTTATATGCTGCAGCTAAGTCAACTTGACCATTCTTGTTGTAAAAATCATCGATATAAAATGCTCCAGAAGCAGGATTTGTATAGAGCAGCATATCAAATCTGCACATTCAAAAGAGTACACAGACACAGCCATCACGAAAACAGACCAATCGATTTCAACCATCCGCTTTCCATCCTCGGCGCAATGGTGTCATCATATCATAATAATCTGCTGAATAACCAGTCCACCTCCTGACTCAAGTTCTAGATCTGTTATTAATGTACTGCATTCTTGTAACTCAGATCCTTTCCTCACGTTTACGATGGGCAGTTTCTTCTCTCCTCCACCATCTTCAACCCCTTCACTTGGTTCTGGATTGGAGCCGTGGCACCCAGAATGCAAATTCGAAGTAATTAGATCGTCGTACTCATCTCTATGAACCTATCTCACTGCCAGCATTTATAAGTTGTTTGGTACGGGCCTGGACGTTTCGGAATTGACCCCTGCCGCCGAGGGATTCGATGCGAAGGAAGTTGCCATTAGATTCATAGCCAAACGTTACTCCGTTGACGCGGATTCATTGTTCTATCTCAACGGATATGAAGATGATACCACTAAACATGTCTTCGTTGGCGAGACCTATGTACGTACACTTATTTTTCGAAATGTAACACTCACAGAATCCGTACTTTTTACCTAGAATGGCACTCCTTTCACCAACGAGGTGTCGGGTCATGTTGTGTTCAACAGACAGAACAAAGTTGTCACTTCTAGCTCTTCCTTGGTGACGATCGGTATTGTGCCAGAGCTGATCTTCTAGTCTCCAATTTCTCATCTACTTAATTCAGTAACGGCGTTAATTTCTTCTTCGACACCTACAATATCACTACAAGAAGCTATCAAAAGGGCAGAAGAAACATTGCATGGGACATGCGTTCCTCCTACTGTTTCTGCCGCCGATACCGGTGATGACAACAAGTTCTTACAGTATCTCCCGAATGCCGACGGCTCTGCAACTCTCGTGTACGCCATCTCCATAGATAATGACACAGAGGGTACAAACTTCCTGGCATATGTCGATGCACACAAGGGAAATGTTGCTGCTGCGCTCAACTATGCTGTCCGCTAATTAATCATTTTCTGTAAATAGTTTGATGGGCACGTAATTTGATTAAGAGACGATGTCTCGTTCGTAAGAACACCTTGGAAACTCGCCAACGAATATCAAATGGATGGATCGCCTGCTGGTCGACTGAACTTGGATAAATGCAGACCTTTCTCAATAACGTCATCCTCCACAAAGACCCATTACATTCGGGAAGAAATTTATCTCGTATGGCATTCATCATGATGGTATAGGAGCGATCGAAAAATATTCAGATAATCCGACAAGAAGTACTTGTGCTTGACTGAGCAATTCGAAAGACTTGATCAGATTGCAACGAGGACCTTCTCCAATTACAAATATAGTCACAGATACTTCATCTTCTACATAAGGGCCCATCAACCACTGACTAAGCCACCTCAAAGCGCAGACAGGCTCCATACTCTCATTCTTCATCACTGGAGAAACCGGTAACATATATCTTAGGATCTTTGGCACCTTTCAGAATCTCAGCTCTGTTCTTCTCTATGTTGTCGTACAAGTTCTTCGAGTGGATCACTGGCTTGTCCCATTCCAACCACCGTCTCCCACTCAAGATGAGGCGCAGTATCCCGCTTCCATGACTGCGCCACCAAAGCAGAATCTCCATATCTGTCTCCGTGCACGGTTTTCCTGTGACCGTTTCTGTGAAATCTCGAATAATTTTGATCTCCTCTGAATCCTTGGGGAAATTCTCGGGGTAAACATCGGTAGCAATGGCTCTATGAAGAGTCTCATTCTGCATGACAGAGAATCGCTTCTCCTCAATCAGATCATAGGGATGTTTGTCGACTGGGTCAAGGGAAGACCGAAAGTATGCTGGGATCCGAGAACAGCCTGGAACACATAAGGATGGAGGGAGCTTCTCCACGATTAAAGATGCATCAACACAAGCTTCCATACCGAATGAATAACTGCAGCAATCCAGTGTGAGCTCTTGGCCACTGACAGTTTTGAAGTAGATCCAATAGTGATGATCAGGATTGCTGACCATCGTTCGAGTTTCGTCTTTGGGGTCATAATAGGTCCAGGTCTGCAAGCGATTCGACCGCGCCTTGACTCTACCTTGTGAGATACCGAAATCTGCGATTGGACTTCGTCCTTGCTCGAGCCTGAAGCATGGCCGAATCTTCCATGGTAATGCGCTGTCTTTTTCAGAATCCTCTTTGAATGCGAGGTATGTAGAATATACTTCAGCGAGGAGGGAAAGACAAGTTGCGACAAGCAGTTCTGGGATCCGCAGCTCTCGAGAACAATGCTGGAGGAGTTTGAGACAGCCGGCTATACCGTACATGCGCAAACCTGATCGCCACCAGGTTTCAAGTGTGGTAGATTTTCTCACTTCGTGAGGTCCACCAAGTGTGACTGTATGATGAACGGGATGATCTGAGGGCTTTCCCCTTCGAACAACAACAGGAGAGGATCTGATGATCTTGTGGCTGAGTGCAGGATGAGGGAGTGGATGCATATTATGGTTGTGTGGCGTGATATTCCGCATATATTCGATCATATAGGCAATTGCGGGATAGAAAATCTTCAGGTTGATTTGTAGTGTATTTGCTGCAGTCAAGTAAGCACGGCAAACGGTATCACATAAAGACAACATACAACACCAGCTCTTATGATTCGGCCAATCCGTCTTTTGACATTCCCTAGAGCAATAGATCTCCTGTCAAAATGCTTGAGCGTAACTGGACTAAGTTCCATGACGAAGATAAATACCGAAGCACAGCTGTTGCAAACTCTCAAACCCTTCGTAGAGTTACAGACACGACACTTGTCCAGTGTCCGCAAAGGTACAGAGATTGACCTTCCCGTGAATTTGCCCGTCCGTGTCGGGACCTCATGATATTCTCGGTCTCCGGTGCTATGTCTCCAAATCATATCAACAATACTTGGTATACCAGGCAGGTCCTCCCGTGGAAGCCCTCCTTCATCTATTAGGCAACGTCAATGAACGGTCCCAACGCTGTATAACTGAAGATTCAACTTCTACGTGGCTTCGGCATGGTGGTTGTTTGAATGTAGGAATGGACACAATGAGCTGAACACAGCCTATTCCCCAGAGGTTCACATGGGCGTCATCGGCTAATCAATCAAGAATCAACCAGAATCAGAAACTGCCAGGTTTTCATCCGAATTCTCATGAATTTGGAATCGTGACCTGATGAAGCTGATTAGTATCTATCTACATTCGGAGTCTCCGGACTTGGACAAAAGGATTTGGCGTAAAGATCAGGACTGACATTGCTATTCAGCATTCAACAAACTCTCCCACATTGCTCCACCACATGAGAGAATATACTCTCATCGCTGCATCGCCTTGCATTTATTGTCACACGAACCTTCGCTACTGATTTAACCGGCTAATAGATTGACCTATAAGGGGGTTGGACTAGTACACACGATAGCTGTTAGCTGTTAAGTGATGGCTTGATGAAAAAGCCTATTGTTAATGTCACAGGTTGGAAAGATTTGGCATCATCATCGCTTTTTTCCCACGTACTACCATCAACAATGGTAGCGCCCATAGGAGAGTCTGCGAATATACTAAATTCCCCCCCATACAACCCACATCACAACCAAACCCCACATTAAACTATGATACAAACAGTTATCCCAATGATGACAGCAGAGGACGCACCCAGACCAATACTAACAACAACTCACAGAGACCACCGTCAATGGAATCCAACATTACCACGTCATCTCTGGATTATGCGGAAAGAATGGAATCCCAAAACAACAATGTCCCATGGGCTGAGCAAGTCAGCATGGAAGAAGACATCTCTCCCCCTCCC
>Ga0153993_100099_pt1 | contig 28962 bp, 33 predicted proteins | sample TSNC077MetaG_FD_104706 | JGI IMG/M metagenome (GOLD analysis project Ga0153993, IMG submission 104706) | Attine ant fungus gardens microbial communities from North Carolina, USA - TSNC077 MetaG | ecosystem: Host-associated > Fungi > Mycelium > Unclassified | place: USA: North Carolina, Lumber...
AACAACATCCAGCTGAAAACATAGAGAAATTACTTTCTATGCCATAAATGCAAAGAGCGCGCGCTAATCGGCCTTTGAGGCTTCTGAGGATTCCGCTCCTCTTCCACAATAAAATACAACATGCTGAGTAACCTAATTTCATTTAGCAACTCTTCAGAGCAACTCGACTGACAAATACAAACTAGATCTGGGGATAGTTCAAGTTGCGGTTCGAGTACGGTGCAGTGTCGTAAGTATCAGCTAAATTGCCTTGAGAAGCCACAAAGTGGCTAGTAGGATGTTGATGGTCATCCTGACGATAGCTCATCGCATGTGAGTTTCTCGCACTCGTCCCAATTCCCGTCATGTTCTGAACACCAGGACCACCAACTGACGACGTTGACCACGGTCCACCACTGTTATGTCGAGTAGGTGGAGAAGACGTTTGTGGACCAGGTAGTGGGGGGCTACGAGGAGAACCAATGGGACCCTGGCCAGCCACGGAGCCATCATCCTCCGCATTATTTCCCCACTTGTAGGACCTCTGCCCGATAGAGGTTGCCTTTGCTTCAGGTGCAGCCGCTGGTTCACGTCGTCGGAGGCATGGCCAGAGTAATAGACCGAGAAGTAGAACGCCAAAAACCCCAAACAGGACCGCCAAAACGATGACGATGACTTGATGACCATCTGAAGCTGCAGAATTCGATGATTCTCCCGATTCCATCACAGTATATCTATACAAACCCCGATCAAAAAACAGGTAGATGATTTGTTCTCAAGACTTACATGAGTCCATCTACGATCGTATTTTGCTGACCACGCCCAACAGAAATGCGAAGAGTATGTGTCATATTCGAGAGATTCTCAGCGCTCCATACTACAGCAGACCTAACAGTCTCTGACCCACCTCCTGTGGTGAGAGGTGAATCGTAATCAGTCAAGTCAACAATATTGGTAGGCCGTGAATCTAGCGTCAAAGCCGTGGAAACAGCGTATGGCCATAACGGAGACAGAAAATAAACCGCAACGCCTTCAGGGGAATTACATTTGGGGTCGCTTTCCAAGATTCAAGAGTACTGACCAGTGAAATTGACATATGCCTCCGAGGTACTGTTCGTGGTATAAGCATGGGACCCTTCATGGTCCAAGTCATTTGGATCAGATTGACTCCACTGTCCGATATACTGAATCGAAGAGTCGTTGTCGTCAACCGTTACATTCTGCAAGCAATGGATCGAGAAAACTAGACAGGCGATGGAATAGAACAAGGGCAGAGCGCGCATGAAGAAGGATGGGATAATTAACGGGCTTGCTCATATACAAGTCACTGGGATTAAGCAAAACGAGGCCCAAGCTTTGATAGGCATTGTCAAGCTCATGGTAAAAACGTGGCCAGAATCAGCAGATGAACAGGGTGCAAATTGCTGAGTTGAGTGCAGGCCTAGTGTGGGTGGATTTTTCTCCATAGTGATCTACCGCTATACGCATGTAGTCTTTGTTGATATTGGACGAGCGCACTTGGGATCGAAATCACGAATATTAGTCAGCTCTTTTTCTTTTTCCTCATTTAATTCTCTTCCTTCAATACGTCATTGTCTCAGTTGCAGATACAGTATGAATATTCGAAACGCATGCATCCCTCCCTCAGTCGTTACCACATTAGCCAGTGTCTGAGGTATGTTCACTTCGAGCCTTTTCTTAACCTTGGACTAATGTATAATATGCAGTCTGTATTTTCATAGGTGAATAAACAAGTCGTTACCACATCGGTCAATGTCTGAGTCTGTATTTTCATAGTTCCTTTGTTATTCATTCAATGTCAATATACCATAATTCTAGCGCGCTCTTAGACTGAGTTAATTCTTAATCATTCCGCCAATCAAGTTTGTGATTAATAAGGACTCGATTAACTCAATCATACTTTCTCCCTCCTCATGCATTGTTAAATGTCTTAGACAAAATAGAGATACAATTTCAAAAATGTTTTGTCCTAAACCAACAGTCGGTCGTAGGTAGTTCTCTCACCGACTACAAAAACCAAAAACAGAAACAGAACGTTGAGAAAGTGTCATAAGAAATAAGCAAACGCATGCCCTGAGAATCAATACATAAAGGTCGAATGTAATAAAACAAATGACTTTTCTGCGAGTCCTAAGCCATGAAAAAAACAAAAATCTAGGTGAACCATAAAATGAGGAAGACAGAAAACAGAGTCCGGCATGGGAAAGATATATCTAGTAGAGATCATAGATATGAGATGAAAAAGTGAGAGGGAAATCCTACCCATGTCGGTTAGTCTCCTCATCAGCCACAGAGTCAGGCATTACAACCAGAACATAGTCGTCGTCATTGCATCGCCTCCCTCATTTTTCTCTTCCGTTGTGCTTAACCCAAGCAGGCGAGCCATATCTTCATCCCATTCTCCTTCCAACCCCTCGAGGAATTCACCATCAGGATCGAACGTCCTTGCTGGACCAGTCTCTCCTTCCCTCAATTCAAGCCCTGGTGACTCATCGGTCCAGGTCCACTGGTTGATGTCAGGAAATGGCGCACTCCAAATTGATGTTGAAAAATTTTCATCGGAGCTCGCGAAAGGACCATCCCATCCCGTTGGACGAGGAGTATTTTGCGATGAATCATTGGACTCGCTATCGGCCGAAGGGAGGCCTCGAAGCTCAGGAGGTGGAGAGGTTAGACTTGTAGATTGATCGAAGAGGACTGTAGATACACCCGAATTAGAGCCAGAAGTAGTTTCCGCTGATGGCCAAATCGAAGTTGACATGAATCCAAGCTCACGTTCAGGATTAAGACCCAACGCGCCTCGCCGCCGCCGTGAGCGAGCTAAAGGATTGTGATTGATGGTTTGACCTCCCGAATCAGATGACAGTGATGCCGCTGCTGCTTCTACTCCCCTTATAACGTTTGCCCAACGGGCTCTCAACTGTCCAAGCTCCATTTCTTCTCCTGCATGAGCAGGACCAGTATTTGTACTTCTCCTGAGATATGTTTGGCTAGCCAAGGCAGAATCGGGCTCGAGGCGGATGACAGAGGGCTCAGGGGAGGCAGTGATATCACCACCAAGAATCCTCGGAGATGTTAACGAGAGACCGGGTGCACGAAAATCAATACCCATCTCCTCGTCTGAGTCTGATATGTCTGAATCTGACATCAAGCGAATCAGTGGTGGCGGCGGGGGCAATAGTGGATGCGTTCTAAGCCGGGAACGACGTCCTCGGAAAATTGGCTCAACGGCGGGAAATGTTGACGTTCCTGGAGAAGTTGTGGAATGACAAAAAAATGTGTATATATGATAGAGTTCCTCATCAGAATGATTATTCACTGAGGTTCGGCTACTCCGCCGATGAAGGCGGGACTGTCGTAATGATATACGTTTTCGCATATTTTTGCATGGAGTTAGTCGCAAGCCAAGTGGATTTCCGCTAGAAACGTGTAAGTACATCAATAAAAAGTCAGAGGTAAATCAACGCACCAAGTGGCGCAACCAACGCCGACCCTCAGACAACCGCAAAGTTCGTGCTTGATCATCTTCGGCGATAGCTTTTCTTTGCCACAAATCTCGTCGAAGTAGTCTCTCTCAAGAGGGACTACCACGTCTGAGGCAGGAGAATTAGCCGTCCACAACGTCCGATGGTGACGGTAACGGGGGAAAGCACGCGTATGAATGACAGTACCGCAGCCATTGACTTGAGCTGGTGGATGCTGCGACGAACTGGATGACTGCACTGATGATGATTGAGGAAGTATGAATGATGCAAGTGCAGAGTGAACCGATTCTAAATCCGCCTGTGCATGCACTACAGTATCGTCGACAGGACCTCCACAGACTAGAGTATATGGAGTGTTCTCCAGATTTTGCTTCTCTGAAAGCGACTCAGTTGAACTCCAACTCCTCAGAGATACTAACTCATCCAAGGTGGAATGTCCTGTCTGTTCGGAAATTGCATGGTTGAAGGATGCAGAGAAAACCATCTCATCTCCTGAGTCTGAATCTGAATCATCAGGATCGTCATCAGGAACCTCTAACATAGGAAGGTGTCTATGAGTGTGACGGAAACTGTTCTCGACGATTGTCCAAGGATGTCCAAGAGAATCCCCATGCACTGTGTCATCTGCGTCCTGCGAATTGATCGTGGAACGTCTACGCAGGCGACTATTTGTTGCGCTGGTTGGTTCAATGCGCATTGCGCCACGACGCCGCAGACGAGAAGTTTCACCAGTACGAATTAGATCAGAAAGGACGACTGAATCATCAGGGAGAGACTCTTGGGGCGACGCGAAGAGGCCATCGACGGAACTAGAGGAACGATTTCTGTTATGATACGTCAATGGCATTGCAAATTAGAATAATAGATAATGAATGAAATAGAAATGTTGGCTATGAAGTTGTCGTGGTGGTTGTGGACAAGATGGTATAACGATATTTATTCCCAGGCAGTAGTATTACTAATCTAACAAGCGGGATTCTCCGAATCTAAATGTCCGAGCATCAAAGACGAGAGGACACCATTATTGGCGCGGATTTCAATTCTTCCTGTGCCCATTTACGAAGCTCCTTTCGAAGGATTTTGCCACTTGGGCTAAACATGAATCAGAAGTTTCCATTGTTATTGTTCAAACCAACACGTGCCTTTTTGGAATTTCGGGAACGGCCACTACTCCTATGGGAATCTCGGTGAACGGCTTCCGTGGGTCAGCTCATGCTACTCACCACCACGCAAGTATTTGTAATATGCCACCTGGCCTCGCATCCACTCTTCGATAGCTTTCTCAAAGTTCCTCTTCGAGTTCAGAGTAGTCAGGTCTTTTGGTACAACGTATGCTCTGTTACCCATGCCCTGTAAGTAGGTGACGAGTGACATCAGCGTATTGATAAGTATCTCACCGCGGAAGCTCATTCTTGTCCAACTCACTAACAACTCCTATGACTCCCACGTCCGCTATTGTTTCATTCTCAAGAAGAACAGCTTCTAGCTCTGCTGGGGCAACTGGAACACCGTAAACAATCAGTCTTTTCATTCCAGCATTTTAACGAACCTTGGAAGCCCTTGAGTTACCGTTAGTTGCGGACTCTGGTGGATCAAATTACTCGCACCTTGTATTTAATCATTTCTTTCTTTCGGTCTACGATATAGTAGTAGCCATCGCTATCCCTCCTCATGATATCTCCACTTTTATACCAGCCTCCCGGCGAAAAGCTATCTGCTGTTGTTTTCGGGTTATCCAAGTAGCCCTCGAATGGATCAATTAGCGCTAGTCAAGAATAAGGCAACTTTGACTCACTTTCATTATCGTCGGTCCTCGAACCCAAACTTCACCTGGCTCTCCTACAGGAACGTCATTTTCGTTGTCATCCATCAATCTGAGCTCAATGTTAGGTAACAGTTGACCGATACTTCCGAACTTTATTTGATGGTCAGGTGGTAGAACCATCTGGGTAGGGCATGTCGTCTCCGTAGCACCGCATCCTAGTATTCAAGAATATGAGTACATGAGGCATATTCCTAAACAAAGTGACCGATACATACCCTGAATGAGTTTCACATCGGCGCCTTGTTTTATGAGACGCTGAGTTAAACGTTCAGCCACCACGGGTGACAGGGGCGCAGCAGCTGATGCTATACACTTCAGAGAAGTCATGTTGTGGCGTTCCATACCTTAATAAATTATCATCGTGAACTACCGAAAAGTTTGAAAATTAGGTACCTGGGTGCAGGCTCAATGTGAGGATAATGGGTGGAGCAAGCATAATGGTCGTTACACCAAAGCGTTCAACGTTGCGACATAGGCCCTCTGCATCGAAACCATGAAGCATCAGTACGCATGGTTGCCCTGCCATGAAAGGATAATTCAAGTGCATAACCAATCCTGATGATGGAATTAAAGCTGGATGTCAAGAGGCACCGGGATTATTCGAGCATACCGAAGATGTGGTAGAAGGGCATTAAACCCAGTTGTACGTCTTTATTTGTCTCCACATAGGCCCAAACGCTCTTGCACATACCCATGATGGTACATACGTTTTTGTGCGTTGTCTGAAACAAGTGAACATGAGCCTAGGCAGCGCATCTAAAGGAGACGTCAGTCACCTCTACTCCTTTAGGCCTTCCCTGTGTCATTTATGGTTACACTCAATGCCAAAAATGAAGAAATTTAACATACCGTAGTTCCAGAACTATAACAAATATATGCAGTCTCATTTGCATCCTCTTCGTCGAATCTCTCCTCGGCAGACAGCTCACCGAATTTCAACAACGTCCCCATCCATTTTTTCGTTTGATACTGGCCTTCTGGCAGATTGTCATCCCAAAGTTGATCCATTACCCATAATCTCTGGTGAGCCTCTTTTCTAGGTACACCTATCAGGTCAAACATCTTCAGAGCTACGGTGACGAGATCTGGAGCGACAAATATAACCCGTGCTTTACTATCTGTCCACTGCCAAGACAATTCTCGAGGTGTTAGACTGCAACCTGCGAAAGTCATCCTCAGTCCTGCGGCTAGGCATCTGAAGAAGAATACATCAGAGTCAGGGGGTCACTCGGTCCTGCGGTCAACTCACCCAAATACTGTGGCGGGCCACGACATTGTGTTTGAGCTAAACACCATTACAGTGTCGCCGCGCGTCAATTTTGTGAACGACCGTGGATCCAGCGTCGAAGGGAGTAAAACATGGTTGCGTAACCCAAACCCAAGTCGGAGAGAGAGGTGCTTGAGCTTCGCTCTCGTAATTGATATGTTGGAATCGGCATCAATGAAAGCAGGGCGCAATGGATCATACTTGTGGTAAGTTGACTTCATCAAGTAAGTGAAAATGGATTCCTGGATTATAGGGGTCAAAGGGAGGCTAGATTGATAAATCCTGGGTTGAGTGGACATAGCTGCGCAGCTCTTGGAGGAGGGAAGGAATGAATGAAGTAGAGATGATATACTACATTTGAACAGCCATTAATCACACACATATAGTCTCGCTCAGATTGGAAAAAAGCCGAGAAAGCCGTTGAATCGTGATAATCATCACCAAAAGTCTGCTGTCCAAGACTAAGCCGGACTTGTCGCGGAGACGTTAAATGTCATATCAACCGTGCGCGATGCACGTGATGTGACATGTTGATCCCTCTAACTTGGGTGGTTATTAGCTTGTTATTAGCTTCCCCTCTAGATTGTATCTGGCGGTCATCGTTGTTTACTAATGCAAATGATACCTGCTTCGCTGTACACATGCAGGCACATATAGAAAAAAGGTATTCATGAACGCAAGTGATCGCATGGTATATACCTGTCAGGATTCGGATATGACTAGATAGCTTGATTCAATCCTGATTTACATCCCGACATCTGTCCTTTCTCTCTCTTGTTCCCTATCTTCATTACCATAGGGACCGGGAGACATAAGAGCACTTACCTCATACTGGCCGACAACTTATCCGAACATCGCCAGCCTTTTTCTACTGGAACAACAGAATGCTGTTCGGATACCCGATCTCGGCAGAAGTTTGCCCCCAACCTTTGTTCCGATCCCACCGGTTAGATGCGATGTTTGAGGCTGATTGATTCATCCAGAAGGTAAGGCCGCAACTACGACCATATCTCAACGAATGCCTTGGAAACTCCCACCTCCGAAAGGTCGATATTTCAATGTCGCGTTGGTTGTAGGTCTGAAACACGGACTTGGGTTGGGTTCAACTCTTGTGATTGTGGATCTTCGTCATGTGGGTTTTTTCTTCTCCTATGGATGGCTAATTTATCTAGCACAGGTTCATCTAAACTAGGCTCATAACGAGACTGGTAATTTGGGGGCACTCATCATATGGAATCATCGATGCATGATGGGCATATAGCAGCTTTGAAGATCAAAACAAAACAGAGGAGTAGTAACAAGTGCACGCAAACAGCTCTTCTTTTCATTTTGACAACTTTGTGAGATAAAGTCGCAACAAAATTGTCACATCATACAACACGAGTACAATTGATCTACGCAGTTTGCCGGATAATTCCAAAGTTGGCGCGTTACAAAGTCAGCGTCGCGTGATTTCAAGACAAATTAAAGCTACAGCTACTACTGTTGATCATCCTGGAGTGTGGGTCATCTATCGATCTGCCAATGCTCTGGCTGGTAGAAGCAGAGGAGCCAATCAGATACAAGATCACCTAGTCATCTTTGTTCGACTTCCCGTGCAAGCCAACGAACGATCATGGGCCCCGGTCCATCTGTCGTTAACACTGTCAGTGGTCCCCGCTCGTTTTTTGCGATTTATCTTGTCCTATTGCAGAGATATTACCATCTTGTGAAATTTTTCCTCTTGGTGCGCTCTTAACCAACTGCCAGCGGCTAAGACACGTCCAAAAATATAAGTTTCCTTGCATGCGTAACCCCATAATAATATCTCAATTTTAATTTTTGATTTAAATTCAGTAATTTATATAGCAGAGCTCGTACACAGACAGCCATCGCTATCTCTGAGATAGATATGGGTTGCTCATAACCTATTGACAATGCACTGGGACTGATAGCCCCATTTTTACGGTAATGAGAAGATGTCATCGCCGATAGTGCTCCAAATTCTCCAATTCAATGTCCGGTACATCCGTTTTTCCAGAGATTGGTTTAGATCTTAGGGTGGGAATAACAGTTGATAACCCGAGATTCTAATCTACCTTCGAATTCTATGTACCCAGTTCCTCCAATCACATGATCCGCTTTTCACTCAGTAAAGGATTCATTACAATTACATTTACTCGATAATGTGGATTTACATGTTGTATAAACATCTTTCATGATGAGAGGGCAGCTGTGTCAGGTTCAAGTCCAAAATCACCTCTAATAATCGACGGAGCATATGTAGACCCGCTCATAGCTCCGGTTTCACTGAAGACAGAACTTCGGCTCCGTAAGCCAGAACCCCTTCTCACAGTCAACTCGAAGATACTAGGGTCCAATGATTGAGCAAGCGCTTCGAACAATTTTCGTGCATCTTCCGCTTCGAATCCACCAACGGTCATCGCCTTGATGAGAGCCCTAAATTTTGTGCATACCACACCGGGCATGTCCGTCATCAATCTTTCGAGCAGAGTACCGAGTTCCTTTACATCCTGTTTGAAGGGACTCGTTCGCTCTGAATAGGACGGTAATGATACAGTCAACCGATCAGAGCTTCCCCTTTGGATCCTTCGGGTACGCGTAAAGTTAACAAAGTAATACCTCACAGGATAAATGGACCGATCGAAGTCTGCAGCGTCAATGGATTGAATGAGATGCCGGTGGTGATGTCGGTCACCGGTCTTGAAACCTTTCGGAGTTGTTGACGGATCTCGTTCTTGGCCCTGCGACATCATGGTACGAGCGGGCAATGACGTATATGATCCATTGTTTAAGCCCAGACTACTACTGAGGTCAACCATGAAAGAATTTGGGTCCGCGCAAGAGAAACCAGCGAATTGGTGTTCATGCAGGAATGACAACCCCTCGAGAATCTGGCGAAAGAAGTCAATGTATTGAGCAACAGTCTTCATCGGAGGAGCGTTGAATTCGTTCAGCCGCTCCATGAAAAGATAAACATGCTGCGACGCAGGACCATGATCGATGGTCTGAAGGACATGTGGACAAGGATTCCAAGGATCTTGACGGAGGTCGACGGAATGGAGGTCGAAGATGACTGCGAGTTCCGTGGATCCACGAGGTATCCGTTTAACCATGAGAGATAATTGAGGAGGAAGTGAAAGAGATGTGGTAGGATTGGGGTCAAAGGTGACCTAGCAATCGAATGTCAAATGCTCATCATCCAATCGATTCTTGGTCAAGAGACGCTCACGAAATTTTGAGGGTCCAAGTCGTCGAAAGGGTTGTCTGGCAAACTAAGAAAATCATCTACCACCGCGTGATAATCTCTGTAATAACCAGCCATCAGTCAGAGATGTGAAGGGAAAGTGTCGTTTGACGTACATTGTATATGACGTCACGAACGGTAGTGATGGAGAGGAGCAGCGTGAAGAGCAGGTTTTGTAAGGGTGATAGATAGTTCCATGACCAAATCTTCCAGCCGAGTCGAGGTCGAGTTCAGCAATGTGACCTTGGGACCGAGGCATGCGTTCCAGGGGATGCCCAAAGTCTGAGAAAAGCTCTACAGCCTCCTCAAGCGTAACGTCACTCTCGACTGACTCATCCTCAGATGCATAGCCGGTCGACTCTGGACTAGCGGAGCATGATCGTCCAACGTCTGATGTCATGCATGAGTTGTGTGCTGAAGAGGCTGCAGCAAGGAGGTCTGTGGGTGGACGCCACTTAAGCTGCATCACTAGTGAGAAACAGGTTGACAGTCAGAAAGAAAAAAAACATACCATGCCTGGAATAAGAGTTAGAATAAGAATTGAAGAAGCTCCAAAGCCAAGTCTCAGATTATTTACCCCGTTCTCTTGTGACTCTACTTAGCCACAACCGGATCTTGCACGTGCACAGCCTGTAGTACGCAGCAACTCCACTGGGTGACAATTTCAACTCCTATTCTGAAAACTGATGCGTTCATGATCTAATAATCTATGCCACAACTCAAGATACCATAAAAAGGAACGAATTATCTTAAATCTAAATTGCGAGCATGGACATGTCCAGAGAGAGAGAGGGAGAAATAAAGAGAGAGCAATTACGTGCATGCAAATCCAGATGAAAAAAGAACTTGCTACTCTACAAACCAATCAGAATAGTCATATTCTCCCCCTATCCCAAGAGAGAGAGAGCGACAAAGAGAGAATTCATCTCATAAGTCCAATGCCAGCTAATAACAAATGCATCGAATGATAAAAAAAAGGAAGGGAATATAGATCGGTAGGGCGGAGGCTGTGGGGGATCGGGAAACCAGAAACCTAGACAACTAGTGACCAAAATAACGTCCATGTGTATATACGATATGAAAAAAAGTCCAAAAAAATCAATTCTCGAAATCAGGAAGAGAAAAGAACGGGCATGTAAAAAAAACAGTCTATGATTCCGAAAGAATTTTATCTATAGATTGATTCAAAAAGTCTTTTCTAGAAGAAAGTTCAGCCTTGGGAAATCGTGTCGCCATCGCTTCGCGAGTACTCCTATCAAAAAAAGAATATCATCAGCACACTCACGCACAACGAAAGAAAATCCTCGTACTTTTTAGTAACAGTCATCAAATCTTGAGTACTCAAATAATTCCTAAGAGCCTGGAACAACTCTTCATCCGTAGGATTTTCTGTCATATTAGGTGTCGCAAACGGATTAACACTCGTCGCAAACGAAAACGTCGACATCGGCCTTTGCCCCATTCCTCCAAGCGCATTCGTCGACGAAGGTAGTGGCACTTGCATCCCATTAAACTGCGATCCCTGAACACTCCCGGTGCCCATCATCCCCATATTCATTCCCATCGGCATGCCATACATACTCCCCGTATTCTGATACCCGAGCGGGGGCATCATCGGCATACTATTAGCACCTCCATAATCAGAACCTCCAGTAACTGATGGCGTTCCTCCTCCAAACGGCATCATCGACAACTGAGGCATCCCACCACCGTACTGCGACGTGGGCTGAGGCACAGGGCCACTACGGTGCGTTGATATATTACTATGAGAATGTTGACTGCTCGGTGGTGGTAGTCGAAGATTCGGATTACTGCTATTATTATGCGTCATGTTCGTGTCACGATAAAAATCTCCCGCTTGAGACGCTTGATGGTACGCATTAGGTGATTCATACCCCATTTGTGAAGGATCACCACCAAGACGAGAGCGAGACTTGCTGTACTTGCTTTCATAACCAGTTTCATCCGAATGACGTGATCCCATCTCCCATGCTTCCGCTTCATACTCTATATACATACATTCAATCAAAGAGTTAAAAACACACAAAAGTAGAAGGAAAACGCACCGCTAAACTTCTTAAGTGGTATCATCGACTCATCAAATTTCTCTTCCTCACTCATCAATACCTTCTTTTCCTTACCCTCACCAACAACCACACGAGTATTACCCCAACTAAACTCGTCCATACACCAGAACGAATATACCGGAAGGAAGAAACTATAAACCGGGTACCTATACAACCAGAAAAAAAGAAGAAAAAAACCATCAGTGCTCATATCATATTCACCAAAGCAGTACGTACGAAGCAAGATAAACCACCATCCATCCAACGAGCATAAACTCCCGCTTCAAAATGAATATAATCGCCTGCAAACCATACGTGACGGCTAACATAATTATAGCAATCTGAGGGAACGCAGCACTTCGCGTAGCGACAACGATAATCAGGTAAAGGAGCTAATAGTTAAGAAAAAAGGGACCACATCAACACTCCTTCAACCCACCCATAAAAGATCAACCACTCACATAAACGACCGTAGCGGGAAGAATCTACATCAAAAATCAAAAATCAACCATCTCCTTCCCCATTCACATTCATTTCCACACTCACCAAAGTCCCCAACAAATCAATAAACACAAAAAACCTCATCGAAAAACAACAAAACCCAAACAACTCAGGCAAAAGCACCAGCTCACACAAATTATGCACCGTCGAATTAATCCATCGTCTCCTCTGCGAAAACAACACCCTCCAACTCTCAGGCGCCATCGTATGCGCAACAGCATCAGGACAAAACTTGGTCTTGAACGTCGGGAAATGCTTCATCAACAACGTCGTCAAAAACCGATCCTCTCCCAACGAGAACAAGTTCTTCTTGTGCAACGTATCCACATTCGGCTCAGCATATTCGTCAATGATCCGGTTCGAAATGATGATGGGTCGCCCTTTATCCGCCGTACGCACACGATAGAGCGAGAAACATCCCGGAAGACAAGTCACAGATCCAAAAAGCGATTCAAACGCTTTGGAAAGATGATGAGAGATATAGTACTCGTAAACTTGAATCATAGTCCACCATGAACCTTCTTCGTTCTCAAGCTTGGTTTCACCACAAATTCCAATAACACTAGAATCATCCGCACAAGAAGCAACGAGGCGATTGAGTGAGGCAGGGGTAACAGTCTGTACAAGATGGAGAGAGGGAGAGAGAGAACCAATCATGATCAGCACTACAATAACAAAGAAAAAAATTACGCACGGTATCAGCATCGACCGTAAAAATATACTCATAGAATGCAGGATCGATTCCAATCACATTCCTCATCTGATGATACACCTCCAGCTCCAGGGGCGACATCGGTGCATCAAAATGCACACGATTCAAATAATGCATCAACAAAATCTGCGAATCTCGCTTGCCACGATTACCAGGTTTAGACCGTTCAGTCGGTTTACCGACTTTGACCACAACCATGTACCTATCAATAAACAATGAACAACGAAAACAAAAAAGTGATTAAAAAAGGGAAAAAAAACGCACGGCACAACATGTCCCTCAAATTCATACAACCCTGAATACACCTTGGCATAATTGATCGCTCTCGATCCCTCTCCAATGCTCTTAAACAACAACGGTTCCGGATCTAGTTTAGGATCCACACCAAGAATATCCAACACAATCCTCGGCGTCGTACGATCATTCCCACTTCCAATGATATTCCCGTCACAGATGATAAATATAAGTTTACGTTTATCATCATAATTCAACGCTGCAAGCGAGTCAATAGTTCGACGAAGTGAATCTTCCCCCTCAGTATAGCAAGGAACTTGACAGAGAACAAATTTGTCTTGATTTTCAGGATATCGTTTCGATCCAAGTTGTAAAGCCGCCAGGACTATGATATCATTCAGTTTCAATACCATTCCAAAAAGGAAAAAGGGGGAACAAAAACACACATTTTAATCCCATACTAGCCATCAGAATTCCAGACGCAATCAGCAACATATAATTTTGCACTTGACATCTCGGCGTCTTCCTAAAATCCGTGTCTCCAATATAAAACAAGTTCTTCAGACAATCCGTATGTTGCTCTCTCGCCTGTAAATTCATAGCACTCAATACCTGATTCAACTGTATCGTCACATCCTGCCCTGATCGTTGTCGGAATATATCAGAGACACTCGCATTCAAGAACGCGTATTGCGGCGCCGCCGAATTGAGTGAAAGCGTGTTGACATAATCTGTTAAATCATACAGCCCCTTTTCCCAAACACCCCATATCCTGAATTGTAACATCCATGACATGAATCAACAAAAAAATAGAGACAAAGGCACACCCACCTTTGTATATCCTGATCCGCCGCCTGCGCTTTAATCTCCTTCCAATCCCAAACAAGCGGTCCCTTCTTATACCCTTTCATCTTGGGCAAAAACTGGGCCGTATACCAATTATCATTCCCCAACGCGCTACTTCCACCACTTGCATCACTCCCACTCTTATGCATCGCCAACGGAGCCAACGGTGTAAAATTCTTCGGCGTCAAAGCCATATTATTATCCGTCACTAAATCAGGACACGCCAGCATCAATGGCGGAGGGAAATATTGTGTCATATCACTCCCCGCTAATACATCCAACGAATCCGGTGCATTCGATGGCAGATTAGCAATGTCTGAATGATCTCCCCAAACAAAATTAGACACATCATAAACGGTACCTTGTACTGAAACCCAAAAATCGTTTGATCCTTGATGTTGAGCGACTTCCTTGTTCGACCAGGCTTTATCAAACCCAGGACACAATAACCTCCCAAACTCGATGATGTAAAATATCACGACCGCATTGAGGAGGAAAATCAACCAAAATATGGTGATTTTTTCTCTCCACGCGAGTTGAACATCTGGACGTTTCATTCGACCAACGTGTCTGAGGACAAAGTTTGGCATGAACCAAGTCGTGAGCCAGACAATCCAGAGCCACCATCGACGTGAACGCGTTGTAGGAACTTCTTCAACTGCATTGGGAGCTTCTTTGACTACGAGATCCACTTTGGCTGAATGAGGAGGATCAAATCCACGTTCTCCATCGCCAGTTGGACTGAAAGGACCACCGGGAGATTTCTTATCCCAATCAGACCAAGCGCCAGCTTCGTCTGTACCAGGACCACCAGGGTTGAGAGACCGTTGACCAAAGTTAGGTGTAAGTAAACCGCCGGCGGCATAACCCCCTTGCGCAGGATCGTTCAATTTCAACAAATTATCTGCCGACTCTGATGCAAAATACCCGCCTGGGTTAGACTCAAATCCCACACCACTGCCATGGGTATAATCCGTTGCATCATCTCCAGGACCAAAATCGTCCTCTTCAATCACATCGTCGGAATTTTTGCGTTCCTTCTCCACCGCTCGAATGCGATCTTCAACCATTTTCCATGCAGGATAGGATAACCAGATACATCGATGTCCTAAAGCGTAATCAACACCTTCTTTCCATCCATTTGACCTAACACACTGTGTGATCCTTTCCTCATCCGAACCGCGCATTGTGGGCACATAACGATCACAGAATGCAGTCAGTTCGTAATCAGCGACAAACTCGACACTTTTCTGAGAAGCAATATCAGGTAAGAGTAAAGATCGAATCTGGTTCTTGACACGACGTTTATCGAAAGAGTTGGGTGAGGATGAATCATTGGGTCGAATGCATGATATCGTCCATAATTGTGCTTGATCGAGAGAGCCAAAAAGTTCGGAGAGTGTGAAGTTGAGCTGGGTAGTAACGGGATAGGTTCTGGAGGGGTCGAGTCGAGGATGATCGTTAATGGGCGTAGAAGAAGAATCAACTGTCGTGAATTGGCGGAGGGGGCGAGAGGACACTTGAGCTTGAACGATTATGTTCTCATCTTTGTTGTGCTTCTCTGCGGCTAAACTGGGACCAGAGAATAATTTGGAGACAAAAGCATCAGACGAGCCACGGAGTAGAGAGACATATGCTGAATCTAACAAGTCGGCGTCTTTCTCAACAAACCCTGAGATGTCATATGTAGATGACCCGGCGTAGTGATTGATACCAAAAAGATGACGGTCCTGAGCGCCACCTACAGAGGGAGAGGCAATGTAGGAAGCATGAACGCCGAATTTGGATGCCATTTCCTGAAGAAGATCAGAATCTTTGTGATCACCGCTCTTTCCTGACTTGAACGATGAACAAGCTTTGCTGAGAACGCCAAGCAAACCACCGGGTTTTCGTTGAGCTCGTTCATTCAAGGCAGTGCCACGAAGAAGTTCAACACAAGCGCCGTTATCCATTGTCGATATATTCGGCAACGTGATGCCATCGCCGGCAATCTGACCATTGTACCCGACGTTTTCGAATGTATGGCGGAGGATGTAAGAGTGCAGCATTTCGTCGTTAAAATTGATGCAAAACTCCTCAAACGTGTTTTGGCCGTAGGCAGAGATGAGGGGAGCAGCACCAGAGAGGGCGATAGACGTGGTTCCTGACGGGTTACGAGTCTGGAAACCTGGTTGGTCATGAAGGATAATTTGAGTAGATGAGGGAGTATCTTTTGAGGCGAGTCGGTGGTTAGCGGTCTCGACGATAAAGGCAAATAGGATGGCGTAAAGATCTCTGACGCAATGATCGCGTTGTGCGGCAGCTTGCTCTGCACTAAGAAGAACAGTATAGAGTTCCTTTTTGACATAACTGGTCTTGTTGGTAAGGACTTGAGCGAGGTCGTCTGGTGCTACACCGAGAAGACGTGCGGCACGGTCAAGGACATGAGGATTGACGATATAGGCAGCGACATCCTTTGCATCGGGATCGGCAAATTGAAGGTTGCCGAGGAGGAGGATGGTAACGAGGAGACCAAAGATAGATGCCAAGTGCTTTTGCTTGAAACCAAGAGTGTGCATGGCAGCGCGGAGGTCGCCCATACCTACGGCATCGTCACTGAAGGGACCAGAAGGCAGGCGGTAGCAGCCTGATGAAGCGAGGAGGGCATAGTCCGAGGCGTCGTCGAGATCGAAAGCATCACGTTCTTGAGGTGTAGAGCCAGCAAGGAGCTGATAAAAGACATGGTAGGTGCGTTCTTCAGTGGAGAGGCGGTTGAGACGGGATTTATCAAGGCCGTAGGTGAGGGCCTTTGCGGAGGTGATGCGGCCGCGGTCATTGAAGTGGAGTTGGAGACAACGGCCATGGCGTGACGCATTTGGGTTCATGAGGGTTTTGGCATTACCGAAGGCATCAAGGACGGTGCTGAGCGCCTGGATCTGGGCAGATATGCGGGACTCTTTTTTTGAGTGTGTGGAGAGACGGAGAATCTGTGAGAGGAACAGACGGAGGCTGGAGGATTTTCCGGAGCCGGTGATGCCTCTGCCAGGAGTAACGATGGGATTAATTTGTATTTTTCAAAATAAAGAAAAGAAAAGAAAACGAACCTGGCTACGATAGCCTGGGACTGGTGACGCCTGCGCATGAGCAAATAAACCTTTGCGGCCTGTTCATAAAGATGGGGCTGAAGGGGCCTAGGAGAGTCGACGAGAGGAGCCGAGGTGTCTCTGTAGCAGCGCTCCTCATAGTCCCTGGCGCTGAGATCGTTTGTGTTGGCAAGGGCCTTGTAAGGGTTGATGACGACGAGGTGGGCATTGGCAATGCGGGTGTAGGGGAGGTCAGCACGGAAACGGGCTTGGAGGACGGCGAGGACAGCGTCGTCGTTGGGGTATACAGTGAGCTGGGCGGAGGAGGAGACGAGGTCAGCGAGGTCTCCGCAGGCCACCGACATGGCCGCTCTGAAAAACAAAACATAGCCGACTTGGTGGCCAGCCTCAATGGAAAGTCACGTGGGTCATGATTTATTTCGAGAAAAACAAGAGACTTGATTAAATTGATTAATGCTTCTGGACATCAACGTAAGTCTCTGCCGTGCTCACTTGAATACTCACAAGTCCTCCAGCGCAGATTGTTTGCACGCTCAGAACGTGTAAAGGGTGTCGACTTTCATCCCACTGAACCCTGGCTCCTCACCGGCCTCTACAACGGCACAGTCAGCATCTACAGCCTCGACTCGGCCGCCGTCATAAAATCCTTCGACGTCGCTGAAGTCCCTGTTCGTTGCGTCAGGTTCATCGCCCGAAAAAACTGGTTTGTTGCAGGTTCAGACGACTATCAGCTCCGGGTCTTCAATTACAATACACACGAAAAAGTAGTGGCTTTTGAAGCCCACCCAGACTACATTCGATGCCTCGCAGTTCACCCCACTGCTCCAATAGTCCTCACAGGCAGCGACGACATGACCATCAAGGCCTGGGACTGGGACCAGCAATGGCGCAATATCCAGGTACTTCCTCCCCATCACAATTTATCACCCCTCATCTATTCCTTCAGACATACCAAGGTCATACCCATTATATCATGAACATTGCCTTCAATCCAAAAGACTCAAACACCTTTGTCTCCGCCTGCCTCGACCGTACCCTCAAAATGTGGTCCATCGCCGCCTCCACTCCTAATTTCACAATGGACGCCCATGAAAAGGGCGTCAATTATGTTGACTTCTATCCCGGCTCAGATAGACCCTACCTCGTCACCACTGGCGACGATAAGACGGTCAAGGTATGGGACTACCTCTCCAAAAGCTGTGTCCAAACCCTCCAAGGTCACACAAACAACGTCTCATTCGCTGTTTTCCACCCCAGTCTTCCCGTCATCCTCAGCGGAAGTGAAGATGGCACTGTCAAAATCTGGAACAGCGGCACATACAGAATCGAACATACCCTGAGCTACTCACTTGAGCGAGCCTGGTGTCTTGCTCTCCGAAAGGACACAAATGAGGTCGCTGTTGGCTTCGACGATGGTGTCGTTGTTTTCAAGGTACTCACCTCCCTCTCCTATCTATCTCATCCACTAAATTATCATCTAGCTTGGTAGAGACGAACCCACTTTCTCCATGGATCCCTCCGGCAAACTTGTTTACACGCGCAACCACCAAGTATTTTCAGCTAACCTTGCCACCCTCTCCGATACCGTTTCTTCTCCCGAACTCACCGATGGTGCCTGCATCCCACTTCAAACCAAAGACCTGGGCTCAACCGAACTCTTTGCTTCCTCTCTCCTCCACTCCCCCAACGGTCGTTTCATCACAGTTGTAGGCGATGGCGAATACATCATCTACACTGCTCTTGCATGGCGAAACAAATCTTTTGGAAATGCCATTTCCTTCGCTTGGGCTCCTGACTCCAATACCTACGCTGTACTGGAAGCTCGTACTAAACTCAAAGTCTTTAAGAATTTCAAGGAGAAGAGTATCGGGATGAAAGGTGCCGGCACTTTTCCTGTTGAGGCCATTTATACTGGGCCAGTCCTGGGTGCTCGTGGGCCTGGTTATGTCATATTTTGGGACTGGGAAACTGGAGAGATTGTCAGAAGAATCGACGTCGATGCTAAAAACGTAAGAGTTGCATCGTCGTGACTCAACTTTCCAATAACTTGATGATCAATTAGATCTATTGGTCTACAACAGGATCACTCGTGGCCATCACCTCCGACGATTCTTTCTACATCCTGCGCTTTGACAGAGACGCTTATCAAGACAAAATTGACGAAAACGGGACAACTCGAATCACAGACGAGGGCGTTGAAGAGGCTTTCGAAATCATAACAGAAGTCAATGACAATATCCAAACAGCCAAGTGGATTGGTGATTGTCTAATCTATACCACGTCCTCTCGTCTTTCCTACTTTATCGGTACAGCCACCTATACCATATCCTCTTTCGACCTCCCTTCTTCATCTTCATCTTCGGCTTCTGGTCGACTATATCTCCTTGGATATATCCCTGCACACAATCGGGTTTATTTAGCTGACAAGGATATGAAGATATATGGATATGGGTTGTCACTTTGCGTCGTGGAATACCAGACAGCGATTCTGCGTGGGGATATGGATGCTGCTGAGGAACTTTTGAAGGCAGTTCCGAAAGGTGAGATCAATAAAGTGGCGAGATTTTTAGAGGGTCGAGGTGCGTTTCCACCACGAATATCGATTAGATCTGTATATTTCTAATTGTGCTATAGATCTGAAAGAACTCGCACTTCAGATCTCGACTGATCCAGAACATAAATTCGATCTCGCACTTTCACTCGATGACCTCGATACAGCTCATTCCATTCTTTCTTCTTCCGCCTTCTCCACCTCCACCACCACCACAACAACAACAACAACGTCAGAAGAAATAACAGCTCTAGCACAACTGAAATGGAAAGCTCTCGGTGATCGAGCACTCTCACTTTGGAAATTCGATCTCGCCAAAGAATGTTTTATTCAAGCTGGTGATATAGGTAGTTTATTATTAATCGTCCTCAGTATCGGAGATCGTGAAGGTGTATCAAAGGTGGTTCAACATGCTAGTAAGTCATTTTATCTTATCCACACGAACAGCAAAAAAAAGTATACTCATCACACTTATATAAACAGTTGAGAAAGGACAAAACAACCTCGCATTCGTCGCACTTGTTCAATTGGGTCAAGCAGAGAGATGTGTAGATTTATTAATCGAAACAGGACGTGCGCCTGAAGCCGCCTTATTTGCGAGAACGTACGCACCCAGGTTCGTTCGTTCGTTCGTTCGTTCGTTCCTCCCCCAGAAAACACACACATATTCATTCATCTCTATAGCAAAGTACACGATGCAGTCGTATCATGGAAAACCCAACTCCAATCGAAAAACAGAACAAAAATAGCGGATGCAATAGCTGATCCTTCGATCAATCCAGAGCTATTCGAGGAAGATTGGGCTGGAGCGTTGCAGAGGGAGAAGGAGATCGGTATGAGTCAGATAAACGGGAGAACTGAAGATGAGAATGAAGGAGGGGAGGCGGAGGAAGATAATGAGGAGGAGGACGAAGAGGAAGAGGACGAAGAGGAGAGTGGAGAGGAAGAATAGATCGTCTGTCTCCTTTTTTTTCCGTTCTCTCTGTTGTTGGTGTACACCCTCTTTGTTCTTTTTTTTCAGAGTGTTCGGACTATCTATCAAGATGTCCATTTTCTGAGCCAAGTGTTCTTTTGTTTATCCATCCAGAGGTCGAATGCTACAAGTGCTTATTCCAACACAAGCATCACTTCTGTCGACCTAAAAACCTAATCTGCTATTTCCCACTATTTTTCTCCCTATCCAAAGCTTTGTATCCCTCCAAAATCGCTTTCCCTTCTTCAACATCATCAAAATTCCATGGGTTCAGTCCATGAGAGCGCATCCAGAGGGGCCAGTTACCAAATGGCTTGTAGTAAGAATTATTGGAGCGTTCGCCAGTTGGGTTTGATGAACTCGAGGAAGAGGTATTCGAGGATTTACCCTCGGGGTTGCTTTTTCCTTGAGGTATAGGCTGCTGGTACTGGAAGATAATTGAGCCTTGCGTACCTAAATGTAGAGAACAAAGTTACTTATGAGGTATTTAAATTAGAAAGTTGAATAGACTATCTGTTGGTAATGAAGAGAGGGCGAAAAATGTGATTGAGGATCTCTTATAACCTGTATGACATAAGTACACTCTGAGATAAGCTTAATTTGGCACGATCGGCATGTTTGGGTGAGTAAAAACTGTGAATCGAATCATTCCAAGTGCTCTCTCCCACTCACATCCCTTCCCATCCTAACATCAATGGCCCATTTGACCGCATCTCTTCTTCCTTTATGCACATCAACCCCAAACCAAATAGTAAGACTCGCAGCGGCACAAAGTGCAAAAAGGAAAGGAAACCCCTTCCAGTTACTCCCGCTCTTATCAATAATCGCCTGGATCACATTTGGGCCTATCATACTCGAGGCACGATTTGAAAGCCCGAAGAGCCCAAAGAACATATTATCATAACCAGGAGGACACAGTTCAGCCATCATGGTCTGTGAAAAGGCGTAATAGGGTGCTTGAAAAAGACCAAAGATAACATTGTACGTCCAGAATTCCCAGGCATTATGGAATCTATGCATAAATCAGTAAACAGAGATATACAGGAAGGGAAAAAAAACTAAATGCACCCAATCTTTTCTGTCCAGATACCCAACATGCCCCAAAATGGAATGAGGATTGTAAACACATTCGTGACAACAAACTAGGGCAATTAATGAGACGACTGTGACGTTAGAAGTATCGCGAAATTCGCTTGCCATCTTCTTCGTGCTAATCTTCCAGTACTTTTGGATATACCAGAAGCCAAGTGTACTGGCAGTGGAGGTGAGGGCCTGCGAAAGCCCAAGATACGTGTTCTGGAGGAAACTAAATTCAAATTTATCATTCTGACAAATAGACACAAGAGTCCCTGTTGTGTTCAGGCCCTGAAATGATCGCAATATCAGTCTAGATCTATATTGAGAGGATTAGGGAGAGGCCTACGTCTGCGAGGAGGAAAAACGCAAAAAGGTATATAAATGTACTAGGGAGTTTCTTGTACTGCTTGCTTGCAAGCCAGATCTGTTTCCAACCAATTGTTAGGTAGCTTTCGCCCTTGGGCAGCGGGGGCCCGGGGCGATGTTGCTGGAAGATGACTTTGGGGACAAAATCAGTCTTGACGGTGACAAACAAGAGTATAGGGAGACGCACACCACCAGATTCCAGCGATAACCCACCACGCATTGATTCTGAAGTGGGTCATTTAGACCCGCTCTTGAACAAGAAATTGTATGCGTACAGGATGATACAGTAATTATTAACCTTGGGATTGTTCTTCAAAGGCAGAAGTAGGGAGAGATTCAAGCAGAGAACGATGATGTAGCCAATATTGCTATGTGCCTATCGCATGATTTGTCAAGAGGCAACAATGAGATCACAGGCAATCATACTGTGCTGATGTTGCTGATTCTGTTCTTCTCTAAGCTCTCTTCACGTTCATACTCCTCCAGATCGACTCCCCCTACCTCATATTTCTCTCGCAACTCTCGTGCGTGTGCAGTATTCCTGGCTAGTCTCGGAAAGGCAGCTGCGAAGAATACGAGTGTCGCCCCATAACTGATGAAACCAATCATGAACAATGCCATGGCTAATCCCCACCGAGAAGGCTCTATTGGAAATGATTGCCGATTTAATTTCGCGAAAAGAGACTTATCACCTACCCGTCAAGCTCATGCTGGCAAATTGGGCAGCCCAGCATATGACTGTCACTGAGGACAGTAACCACCGCCCGAATATTCCGTAATCTGCAGCTGAGCCGATAGTAGTGAATAACAGTGTCATAGCGGCAAAGCTAACGCCGTTCGCAATCAGAACTATACTTGCGACTGCTTTCGTTCCACCACCCCACGGAAGTACGCATTGTCCTGATGCATCTTGTGCGAGACACGAAGACCCGGGTCCTCTTGTAGGGTCGTAACCAGCTGCAGTAGCGAGGGATTGAAACAAGGTCATGGAGAAGCCATTGGGACCGACACCCTGTCATACGCCGTTTTAGAGCCACAAAATATAGGCGATATCAAGAACGAACATTATTCCCGTTGTAATACACTGTGTTATAGTGAGAGTCGATAACCTTGACTGGGTCGATGCAAGCACATACTGTAATAACTCCATAACTCTCTCCTCGTTACAATCGGCTCGTCTCGTGCCACAGGAGCCAGAGCCATTGCCAGGTCATTTTCGGCTTTGTCCAGTCCCTCAGTCATGACGATTTCTTTATCATCACTGGGAGGCTTGGCAGTCGGCATCTTTGGGGCGTGTGAACCCCTCGCAAGAAAGTCACCGCATTTAATATCTCGCGGGTTAAGACTAAGGCCATGTGTGGGCTGAAATGCGTGACATACAAGGAGCATGTGATGACTTAATTTATAACTGCTGACCTTGTTTGGAATGATCAATACTAAATACACGGTCCCGCTGACTGTGGGCCTTAAATTTCGGATATTGGAGGACCGTTCCATCAGACTCAAAAATTTGAAAGTTGCCGATGTTTTTTTCCTCTGCCAGTTACATTAGATCAGCTCGAGTTTCCCAAAAGTCAACAAGTGAGTGAAGTCAATATAATAGTTAGCTCCATTCAGAATTAGTGAATATTGACGCCCATGCCTTCGACACAGGTGAAAACCTCATAACCATAGAAGGAGATCAACATAAGGAACCAGATAGGTCCTCGCGTGGCAATTTACGTCAGTGGCGGAGGTTCATTCTTGTGGCGCTCACGAGGATTGAGCATGTGTCAAGTAATCATGCTTGCCCTTGCAGTCACAGGAGGGTCACATTCTGAATTGTAGTCGGTTCATCTACAAAAATAGCGATCGCATAGTGATCAAAGATTTTGTCCTGTTCCTAACAGACAACCCTGGAGCGTTTGCTTGGTCAAGCAACATCACTTAACGTGGGGTGCTATCACGGAGTCATTGAGTGCTGCTCCTTTATTCCTGTTTCTTCTTTTCTCACTTCTCTTGTGTCTGGATCAGTTGCGAGTGATTTAGGTTTTATTTCACTTTTTTCATTAGGCGCACCGCGTTATAAATTTATGATTTTTTAAAAAAGATTGAGTCTGTGTCACTTGTTGTATTAGGCGAATCAGGAACAATCCATATTCCCACATCTTCGAAAATACTGTGCAACATATGTAAATTGATATAATATACAAAGTGTGGTCAAGGGTATCTATGTGCATAATTAATATCACTATGAAGAAGGCGTTGCAAAAGCAAACATATTTCCACGGACTGCGATCGAGCACCGTGTAATAAATCGATGACCCAAAAAAAAAGCAAACATATTTCTTTGAGCAGATGCACAACAGGAATTTGGTCAATTTTGAACGGAGGTAAATGATCAACAGTGGGGATTTGATAACTCACCGTTATTCGGATCCGTGGAGACCCAATGAACATAGGCAAAGACGAACTTGACGATGACGAAGAAGGGGTATCAGGCGTGCTTGAACCAACCCATGAGGCTGACGACGGAGATGTTCTTGATGTGGATGTGGACAAGGACTCACGCTGAGATTGGGATTCTGAGAGTGACTTGCGCGCTGAACAAATCCAGGGACAAGAGATGTCGTTGAATTTGGTTCTGGCACAGGGGTGTTGGAAGTGGAGGCCGCTGCTCTTGCTGCTCTCCGAGAGACCATGTCATTGGGATATTCTTGCGATCTACACCAAAGTCCTGTAATAAGGCAGACTCGAATTTGGACGATATCTCATTGTCAACGTTGATCTCCTAGTCGAGATAACCACACATTTCCCTCTGCATCTGATTTATCTCCCGTAGAGTGAACGTTGCCTGAACAACAACTGTCCAAGAATAGGTGTCATCGCAGATCACCTCGGAGGCAATCATGAATGCGGATATAAATAATCTGTGTCCCGACAACCCACGTGCTGTGGGGAAGCGAGCTTTAAGAAGAGGACAAGAGCAGCATAAGTGACAGCAGAATGAAGTTGTGTGCGGTGGAGAGCATAGGCGATGAAGTTTGCCATGGATAGGACTGACAGATGTTCCTGATGAGGGAGGATTTTCTGGGCATGCAAATAGATGCGTGGTGAAGCGAGCGCAGATACGAGCAGTTTTCTCGTGATCATAGAAAGGATCTCCAGGCTGGGAATTCTGAGGGGCCTGGAGAGGGTGAGGGGTTGTTTTGGAAGAAAACGGGGAGACGTACGACAGGGTATGCAGATTACTGTGTGGCGGTGCCCTGGGGGCTCCGATGGGCACAGCAGGAGACTTGTCGCCTGGACATTTCCTGGGGAGGGGCAACACTAGTGGCCATGTACGAAAGAGGAAACCGACAAAAAATTTTTTGTCAGTAAGATCAAAAGTGGCAACGTGGCCGTGGGCAGTGCATGGTATACGCACCAAAGCGCACTGTCGCAGGATTCATGCAAGCGCTTACAAATTTTTTGTTAGGTAAGATTAACGTGACCGTGTGAAATGCATAGTTTACGCACCAAAGCGCCACCAAAGCACTGTCGCAAAACGTCGCTCCAAATCACTGGCCTTGCCTCCGTCTTTCAAGTCTCTTTTCTCCATCACGTGTCCCGTCTGTTCATTAGGTCTTTTGACATAAGTCATCCACATCACTAGTAGCCTGGTGCCTCATCGTCCTGCATGGCCCTACATCCCCAGAATAGCCTCATATCCCCAGCATAGCCTCTAGAATCTCGCTGGGTGGCTCCTACTGCTCGTTTGTAAACCTGGCAATCAGCCCGCTTCATCTCACAGCCTTTGACATGCACGCGCAATGCCGGCTGCGATGTCCCCGGTCATCATGATTATTCCTGGCTCGATATTGTGTTCGGACCGTGATAAAAGTAGCTCAGCGACTGTAAGGGACACCGACTTGGACAATACTCCTTCACACGTGATTCAAGATGACACTTTGCGTTTCTGAAGTGAAGTCCTACGATGTTGCAGCTGAGGTTCCCGAGCCATCATCTTTTATAGGTGTCCATCAAACTATGTGTTTCCCCTTATAGGGGCTTGTGCGCGTGGGAATATCATCAATCTCATCCATACAAAACCTTTGTCTGCAAGTGATCTGACCACCAGGATGAAGTCCACTTATCTTCCACCCATGGCGCGTTCTCCATCTCCTAGGCAAGAACCTGTTGGTGAAAAAGTGAAGAAACCCACTACACCCAACCACTCGACCCCTTCAATAATGTTAATACCCGAGCGGCCAACTGCTGAAGGGCCTACTTTTCGGGAGTCTCTATGGGCGATTTTTTGTTGTTCCTGTATGTTTCGGCATTGTCGCGTTTCTGCATGTGGATACTGACCTCCAGCTAGACTTGAATATTATGCTTATCTTCATTCCTGTTCCAGTAAGTGACTTCGAGGCCCAATTTTCGGGGTCGGCAGTGCTCTAACAGGAAATGAATTGCATAGTGGGTTCTCCATTTTGTTCTCCCTGAAACAATGAGAAACAGAGATGCGCTTGTTTTCGTATGTAAGTACATTGACAAATGTGGAGTCAACCTTGACGACTGTGTTGCGTCAGTTTCTTTCCTTGCAATCATTCCTTTGGCAAAGGTCTGTTCTTTGTTCAAGAATGGAACCTGACAGCTGATTAAATCTTGTTCTTCGACATCGTTAGCTATTAGCTTGGGCCACTGAAGAACTATCTATGTATGTCGGCCAAACACTAGCTGGCCTCTTGAATGCAGCATTGGTAAATACTTCTGACCCAGCATAATCGTCACAACACTGACTTGTGTATTTTTGGAACAGGGAAATGCGTAAGTGGCCCGCAATTTCCCTAATCAATATCAATGAGCTTATTAGTGATATACTGCAGGGTGGAGCTTATCGTGGCTGTTCGTCACCGTTCCTCACGTGATGCGTGTACCAGTCTGATAAATAAGTTTCATTCAGACCATAGCCCTCGTCAAATGTCAATTGCGTATTGTGCAGTCCTCGTGTAAATCACTTTTACCTCTGGTGTCGACGTTGACGACTGATCTTTTCCGCAGTGGTCGGACTTATACTGAGAAATCTACGTACGCCTCCAGAAATTTTTGAAGAAGTCCTCAGAACCACCTCTAACTTACAATCGTCTGCTTCAACAGTTTTTGTCCCTGGAATGTGTTTCTTCGTGGGTGGTCTTAGATATCAAGAGCAGAGTTTCGGCGCTGGTAATAGTCCAGTTCATTTTTCTTGTGCGATAACTGACATCTGTCAGACGCGATACGACTGAACTTGTCACTCCTAACTCTGAGTGTTATTGCCATCTTGTTACCGGCGGCTTTCTACTTTGTTGCAGGTGATCAGATTTCTGGTGTAAAAGATGCTATTTTGGCTGTTAGTCGCGGGGTAAGTGCGCTTCATTTTGAATTCCGACAAAGGTTGATTCATTAAACCTATTGAGCAGACGTCCATCATCCTTCTAATTCGTGAGTGATATAGTTGTAAAGGAAATTATGTCCGTTAATTTTCTTTGCAGTCTATATTGGATACATGACATTCCAGCTCTATTCGCATCCCCGGATGTTTGAGGATGACGCTCCTGACGTTGCCCCGTCAACGGAATACCCATATTGGGGGCAGCAAAAGGCGATAAAGACATCCGAAAATAATCCCAATGCGCAAATTTTACAGACAACGTCTCACAGCTCTGCGCAAGAGAAACACGCAACTGTTGAACATGTTGTCGTGACCAATACCTCTGATGAGCGTATAGTGGGCGCAACGGCTTCTTCGTGGCCAGATGGGAACACTTCCAGCGCTCCAGCTAATGACCCCGAAGCTAATAAAAAGGAATCCCATGTTAGAAGGCCTTCGTTGACCATCCCAATTGCTCTGTCTCATTGTAGTTACCACTTCAGTAAATATCCGATTTGTTTTCACTACCTTTGTCTGAACTTGATTTTTTAGCTGGTTGGGGTGACCACTGCATTTCTCGTAGACTCTATCGATGGCCTGACTGCCTCCGGCGCTATCGGGAAAGAATTCGTTGGAATCATTCTCCTACCTGTTGTTGGCAATGCAGCTGGTGTGTCATCTTAATGATGAGGTGTTAACCCAAGTCCTCATTTCTTTTGAAAACATAGGACATGTTACTGCTGTTGCCGGTTCCTTCAAAGACAAGCTCAGGTTGAGTCTAAGTGTGGCTACAGGTTCTAGTCTGGTAGGCTCCATCTGCGTTTCCAACCAGTAAATATCGCTTGCTGATCTGCGCCCTAAGCAAATAGACCTTGTCGTGATTCCGTGAGCCTTTCCCCTAAAATCACTCTTATTGGCACTTCATGTCCTTTATCTAGTGTTATGGTTACTCTCGGTTGGATTATCAATAAGCCAATGACCCTCCTTTTCGATCCCTATGAGTCTATTGTTCTCTTTTTCTCAGGTAGACCAGTTCCTACATTTGGATCTCGGTGACTGAATTCCCATTATCATCAGTTCTTGTAGTCGATCATGTCGTTCAAGATGGAAAGTCAAATTGGCTGGAGGGACTTATCCTGATAAGTGAGTTCATCAGATGCTTGTGTTAGATGATTTATCTCATTCAGGTTTTCAGTGCTTTATTTGATTTTTGCGATCACGTTCTGGTTCTACCCTGGTACATTGTGCAAATCCGTCTATGAATTACTGATATTGAATACACCAGCTTTTGATGTTTCAGGACTGTTTTCCCAATGCCAATGACCAATGACGCTGTTCGTCTTGGGAATTGTTCAGTA
>Ga0153993_100100_pt1 | contig 28910 bp, 37 predicted proteins | sample TSNC077MetaG_FD_104706 | JGI IMG/M metagenome (GOLD analysis project Ga0153993, IMG submission 104706) | Attine ant fungus gardens microbial communities from North Carolina, USA - TSNC077 MetaG | ecosystem: Host-associated > Fungi > Mycelium > Unclassified | place: USA: North Carolina, Lumber...
AGGATGAGCTTGGGGAGGGTGAAGGGATAAATTATAATCTAATCAAGAACTTTTTGGAGAGTTTCAGAAGCCAGGGTGGGCTCTCGGGCCCAGTGAGTAATTTGGCGGGGAGATTACAGCCTGGATTTTCGCTTCCGAGAGATGAGTCGTAGTGTACTCGAGTCACTTTTTAGATTTTGTACAGTTGAATGCCGAATGGTAGCTTGAATCATAAATAATGCCCATCAACTAAGCCTAGGAATAGCACTTGTATTCACACCTGATCAAACAGCGACACTCGTGAAACATTTCAACTGTCATGATCCACGCAGTCCTTATCTGTGGGTCTCTTTACCGTTGCTTTTATTCGTTGGCTTACCCTACCTGGAATCACAGTCAATACCTCTGGCGTGGCACGTCTAACCAAATTCTATACACCTCTACATCAATCCGCACAAACTCTCATCCAGAAGATATTCTCACTGATCATCTCTCGACCTCCTGCCTTGTGTAATTTCCTGGACGCACCTGAATTAGAGGCTTTTCTTGGACCTAAGAAGATTGCCCATGCTAAGAAAAACACGAACGATTCCGGGAATGGATGGGAGGAAGATGAGAAGTGGAAGGTTGTATATAGGAGTTATGCGACGCTATATTTTGTCTTTGTGGTTGACGGTGCAGAAAGTGAATTAGGTGTCCTGGATCTGATCCAGGTAGGTCTCTTTGAATATGTGCGCGTGGGTTGGGGTTTGACTTGTTTAGGTGTTTGTTGAGTCTCTGGATAGAGCATTTGAGAATGTGTGTGAACTCGATCTCGTATTTCATTTCGACGAGGTGAGCAAGAAGTCGGGTCGATCTGCTGTAATTGACGCTCACTGAGTTATTACATCAGGTGCATCACATATTATCAGAAATAATTCAGGGTGGATTAGTTCTGGAAACGAATATTGAAGACATTGATGCTGCTGGTACGATACATTGCTCTTTCATTCAGTTACTCGGTCATTTAAATTTGATCATGGTCAGTTTCATTAGCTTCAAAGCTCAGAAAAGAATCATTTGTGTCTGCCAACCCGCTATCATCACTCGGAAGTACTGGAACAAGGGGTGGCGGCAATCTCAGGATGCCATTGGAGTGGTTTGCAGGTAAATTGGGAGCACGATGATGTTGCACATAAGTTACAATGATCATGCCTTTATTGGATTAGCCGAAGGAAGCCCAAAATGGCCGTGGGAGGTTTTCAAAATTGCCTGAGAGTACAAACATTTCAGAAGGAAATGCGAAGTTTTCATCTGGTTTAAGTTGGAGCAGACGGTGCTAACGAGGTACCTGATGGGCCCGAGGATGAGGATAGGCTTCGAGGAGGAACGAAAGAGACCACTCATACGTTTCTTCTTTTTCTTGGTAATAGTCGTTGTACCTCTTGTTATCTCCACAACAGCGGCCGTGCTTGGCGAGCCTTTGCTGGTTGATTCTTGAGAACCAGGAGTAGGTGTTGCCGATGAACACGATTGAGTTGGAACAGGTGTTTCTGCTGCAGTGCCGTTGTTTGCAGCTTCGGTAGTAATGGGGGTATAGGAAAGCCTAGAGTGGGCAGCAGTGGTTCGCATGGCGTTTAACAAGAGTATGTTATTCTGTTCACGTTTGGGTAGACGTCTATCAGAGCCTAGCGTGGCGGCGAGAGTGTCGTTTTCTGGAACGACGGCATTGGGGTCGTGCTTTCGGGGTTTGGAAGTGTCGTCAGACAGAGAGGGATCTGTAATAGGCCAAACAAAACCAGTCCTTGGGGTGTAGTCAGGCCGGTGTTTGCGCAAGACGTCAAGGGAGGCCTGAAGGGAATAAACAGCTGTGAGCTGGCAGGAGAATAAGTTTGGAAGGTTAGGATATAGTGGGACAGATGAGTTACCAGACGGTTTGACAGAATGGAATAGATGTCGGGTGATTGGTAAATTCGATTGTGCACTATAAAATAGGCTGCGAGGGGTCGAACTACAAATTGTGAGAATAAAGGTAGAAAATGGGATACTATGACGTGCCTTCGTCAGGAGAAAGGCGTTCGCGTTTGTGGATGATGAAGAATGCAGGTGGCTGAGCGTGGACGAGTGCAAATTCGGTACCTACGAACCGTCTGCTGCCATGAATATGTGGTAACAGATGTCGTCTGGGACATACCTCAGCTCTTCAGCCTCGTTGGCAATTGGGATGCCGGTATGTATCGTCTGCATACGCAGAACTTGATTATTGCTTTGCTTGTCGTAAAACATGGACGTAGTAAAGTAGTCGAATACATTCTCAGCCGAGAGAGGGCCGTTGGCCTATTCCTTGTGAACACGAAGACAGTAAACTACAAATTGCTGACCTGAATCCACTCGTGCCAGATAAAGAAACGATGACCGTAGTCATCTGGGGGATGCAGGTCATTGAGGTCCATGTTAGGGTATGCCAAGAAAAAGCTCCTATATTTCACAAACAAAACCATATCCTCGTTGTCATGATATAAACAAGTAGACAAACGAGAGTATAATGCTACATATCCAAAAATTGTGAAGCATCCATCACAACATGAGAAGTGTCCTTGTAAAATAGAAAGTCCATCAAATCCGACTGGCTGACGATACAACCACGAAGATGAGATTATATTTAAAAGAGAAAGAGGCAAAACAAGGCGAGAAAACAAGAGGAGAGAGGAAAGCATATCGCGACCATGACCGTCGCGGGGCCGTGTTCATCACAGGGCGGTACGAATCATGATACGGCGTGCGTGCAGGACTGGCAGCATTTGCCGAGCACAAGGGTACTATGTATTATGTACGTCGTGATGCTTTCAGAAACAAATACTGACAGTCCTAAAGAGCGGAGAGGTGAAGCTATAATGCCTGGCAGATGACATTAAAGTTAGCCAATAATTTGGAATTCTGATTGAAGGATAGCAAAGAACACACCAAAAAATAATTCCGAGAAAGATTGGGACTCAAAAAGGTAATCCATCTACTTGACGTCGTAACAATCGCAAGAGCTGCTGCGGCCGATAGAACTTTTTCCGCAGCCATGACACCATACCCTATTTGCTCTCTCGACACCAATCGGCCTCCTCGTAGACCCAATGTGACCATTGGCAACGGGAGCATCGTCCCGATGGATGCTCACGCCGTGACGAGTGAGATCATGTTTACGGCTAAATGACCTTCCACACGTACGGTGAGGACAAACATGGGGCTTGAGGCGATTAGGATCATGCGTCGCCTTGTGAGTCTTCAAATTGTAGGCGCGAGCGAACGCTGGTGATATATCAGAAAGTGAGCGGTGAAACAAGTGATGATAATCACCTCGATGGCAATGCGGACACTTATACTTTTTTTTCGGATCTGCCTTCTGGTCGTCGACCAAAGTACGCGCTTGCATCAATGGTTGTTGGAATTGATGTGACGACGGAGAAGAGATACAAATGGGGGACACAGTAGAATGACCGCCCATGGGACCAGGGTTAAATGTAATTTGAGGGTATATTTCAGAAGCGATGGAGCTGCGCCTAGAAGAGGCATAGTCAGGGTAACTAGTCCTACTGTAGGATTTCATAGCAGGAGAGTTGCGGAGAGGTGTAGAAGGTAAGGGACCGAAAGACGTCGGATCAACTGAGTCATTGATACTAATAGTCGATGGCACGGTATAATCCTCGACGCAGACAGATTGGAAATCCAATGCCATTGCTTCAAGTTCGTAGGCAGATGAATACGTGGAGCCGGCGTACGAATATATGGAACCAGAATTGGGAGAGGGGGGATTATAGGCACTCTCTGAATGATTTGAAGAAGATTCATATGCCGAGTCTGTAAACGCGGAAAGAGGCCCGCATGAGGTCAGAGCAGGCCTGACGTAGGAATAATCATTCTGCTGAGCGAGAAGATGAAGATGTTCTGTTCCTTGGTATCCCTCCAAGGTTGAATCAATCTCGGATTCAAATTCACCCAAGTCTGGATGTGAAGGCAAGGCATCAGTAGCTTGGAATAGGAAATCGAAAGGATGTTGTTTCGAGTGGTCAATGAACGGAATGTATGAGTCGAAGCCTGCTGTGAACAGCGAGGAGTCCGACATTGCGTTGCTGCGGGTGTAATGATGAAAGAAAATGAGAGTTGAGTTGGGATGGTGGGTGGGAGAGAAAGCTGTTGCGAGGCCCCCATACAGGACCCCACTGCGGAGTTATGTAAGCATATTGATCATTTGCCGTCTCCCACGGAGGTTTGTTACGACCGTTTTCTGAAAACCGCATGGGTGGGCCGCACGCCTTACCACTTGCCGATCACGAGTGCTGACATGTGTTCTGGTTGCTGTTCCGTGATCTGTCCATATGCACTGGTGTCGACATCAATTATTGCTAGGTTTTGTGAAGCGCTTGTCCAGGTACCATTTACTTGGAGGCACTAAATCCGACCCGGACCTTTTCATAATTAGCCTCGATAAAAGCTTGTACCTCGGCTTCAGTGTTATGACCTGGACATGGTGAGAATTCAGTACAAATCATGAGACTGAGTCGAAACCGGGAGCCATTCATACGTCATTGATTGAAATATGATAGAGTTTCATCTTCTAGTACTAAACGTTGCTCGCCGATCACAAATATAATGAGAATGACCAAGACCTGCAGGATCCTCGCCAAGTCCAGTAACGGAGACACGGTTTGATCGACCCGAACCCTGAAACAAATAACCACATGTTGCTTTGTCCGAATGACAGGCTCTCTTTCCGGTCGTCTTGCCATGAGGGTTTCCACTACTGATGTCTGCATAGAATGAGATCGGGAATTGTCAAATTTGAGGACATCCAGAGACGACAGGGCGACAGCAGATTAGCTCGAACTTGACGTTGTATACACGTCGTGAAAAACTGATCTGAGATAAGAGGTTACATGAACCTTTCTACGACAAAGCGACTTTTGCCATAATCGATTAATCATAGACAAAATAACATCCTGCGAGCTGCTCTTCGTCAAATGCCGTTATACCCACATCTACGATTTCATGCCGAGAGCGTATATTGTGATATGCTAATTTCACCGGGAGGTACAGATTTGAGTCCGAGATAGCTTCTTGAAGCAAGGTGCAAGTACGATCTGGAGGTGGAGTATGTGAAAGGATACTGTGCAAAATGGAGCTCTCCAGTAGACTTAACGCCAGCGGTCTGGCCTTTGAGAACGCGTGTCGCTAAAAAGTGAATTGACCAGATCCGCAATAATGTTAAGTCGAACATCATATCCAAACACCCAGAAGCTTGGATCCGCATGAAACATCTGTCTGAATGTCGTTACAGGCATTCATACGAAAGTCCAACGTAGCTTGCTTACAACAGTGGCCATCGTTAGTTCGTCGCGTAAGGGCCGGCCCTCAACATCATTATTCTCTGCTCCGATCGCGCACGCATGAATCATATTCTGTGTTTTTCTAAACTCCTTTCGCTAAGTCACTTTCGTAATGTCTGGATTCGACGCAAACCGTGTGTACAATGTATCAGTACACGATCTACCTCCCGCCACAACTCCTGATTCCAATTCGGAAACCGAAAAGTTACTGGTCGAGTTCTTACAATCATTCCGCATTGGAGGAGAGTTCATCTACAGGTTTACTCTTTATCTTCCTCATGTCAGCAAAGTGACCATTTGATGCTACTTAGGGACAAGCTGCGGGCGAATTTGCTATTGAAGCAGTATATTCTTGAAGTTGATCTTCATCACATTGGATTATTCAATGAAGAATTAGCTTTTGCTATGCAGGATAGGCCTGCAGATGTTCTGCCTCTGGTATGCAGGAAAAAAACTGTATAACTTGAGAAATTTATTGCCATTTGCTAGTTTGAAAACGCTGCCACTCGAGCAGCCCGTTCAGTGTTGTATCCTTTAGGTAGTCTCGAAGAAGGCGAAGAAAACTCTTTGATACCTAAAATTCAAATTTCCCTTCGAACCGGACTCAACATGCTGCAATTCCGCGATTTGACCGCCAATACCATGAACAAGCTTGTTCGTATACCTGGCATCATCATCTCAGCGTCCGTCCTGTCATCCCGTGCAACCAAGCTCACCCTTCAGTGTTCCAACTGTCATTCTTACAAATTTATATACCCTCAAGGGGGACTGGGGGGTCTTGGCTCTGGTTCTGAGCGTGGATTGCCACGGAAGTGCGATGCCAGTCCACCGGGAGGCGAAGCTAACTCTTGCCCACTCGACCCATACATTATCATTCACCAAAAATCAACGTTCACCGATCAACAAACACTCAAACTACAGGAAGCTCCTGATATGGTCCCCGTCGGAGAGTTACCCCGCCATATGCTGTTGTCGACAGACAGGTATCTCACCGGAAGGATGGTGCCCGGCTCAAGAGTCATCGCTACAGGCATCTACTCGACCTTCCAATCTGCAAAGAATGTACGTCATTTCAAACTCTTTCAGGCAATTCCAAGATAAATTTGCATTAGAAAAATGCCGGACCTGCTGCACTGCGGCAACCTTACCTGCGTGTAGTTCATCTGGAATTGGCATCAGTTGGAGGTGCTGCTGGGACAAATCCTTTTGGAGTTCAATTCACTCCAGAGGAGGAAGAAGATTTCGCCGAAATGGCTCGAAGTGACGGTTTCTATGAGCTGTTTGCCAAAAGTGTTGCCCCAAGTATATACGGAAGCTTAGGTCTGTTGTTCGTGATCAATTTCTCTCTTCAGTTTCACAGTGGAACCTAGACATCAAAAAAGCCATCACTTGCTTGCTGTTTGGTGGGTCAAAAAAGGTTCTGCCTGACGGAATGAGACTCCGAGGAGATATCAATGTTTTGCTGCTGGGTGATCCTGGTACTGCAAAATCTCAGCTTCTCAAATTCGTAGAAAAGGTCTGCAATAGTGTTCTCGTGCACTACCTGATCTCAAGTCCAGGACAAGGTCGCACCCATTGCGGTCTACACATCAGGCAAAGGCTCCAGTGCCGCTGGTTTGACAGCGTCAGTCCAACGAGATGCAGCTTCGGTAAGGATGTATCTGCGATTTCAAGGTGTTTGTTTTATCCATTTTCATTATGTGTAGCGAGAGTTCTATCTTGAAGGAGGAGCAATGGTACTGGCCGATACTGGTGTGGTATGTATTGACGAGTTTGACAAGATGAGGGATGAAGATCGAGTGGCCATCCACGAAGCAATGGAACAACAAACGATCTCAATTGCTAAAGCTGGTATCACAACGGTACTCAATTCTCGGACAAGTGTTCTCGCTGCAGCGAACCCTGTGCTCGGTCGTTACGACGAAGGGCGCAGTCCTGGCGAGGTAAACTTTCTGATCCAATTTCTATATTTGCTCTCTGAACCAGAGTGAAGAATATTGATTTTCAAACAACTATCTTGTCCCGATTTGACATGATTTTCATCGTCAAAGATGAACATAATGAGCAACGAGACAAGGTATCTCACTGAATCCAACGTACAAAACCTATTGCTGATTTGTTCAGTAGCTCATAGCAAAACATGTCATGAACGTCCACATGAATAGACAGATCCAAGAAGATGACAACGCACAGACCGAAGGCGAGATTCCATTAGAGAAGATGAAGAAATACATCGCATACTGCAAGAGGTAGCTGCTGTTTTTGGGCAGTCATCTCTTTCTCTGACAGGATTGACCAGTAAATGTGCTCCTCGACTCTCCGCAGAAGCCCAAGAACTGCTCAGTAGTCATTTCGTTAGCCTCAGAAAACAGGTGCAACGAGTTGAGCAAGACAATAACGAACGAAGCTCTATCCCAATAACTGTTCGGTGAGCTTGCTCAGACTCTAATGTATCAGTGTACTCATTGAGTCGTCGATACCGCAGTCAATTGGAGGCCATTATCCGCATATCGGAATCACTAGCAAAGCTGACACTATCGTCCACGGTCAAAAATCATCACGTTGAAGAGGCGATACGACTGTTCAAATACTCGACTATGGATGCCGTCGTAGCTGGCTCCGCTGATGGACTTTCCAGAGGAGAGCTCAATGAAGAAATGAGTCGTATTGAACGCGATATTCGCCGGCGATTGCCTCTAGGCTGGACTACAACCTATGCCACCCTCATTAAGGAGTTCGTCACACAACAGGGTCATTCGAACCACGCGCTAGAAAGGACCCTCTACATCTTGGAGAAACGAGAAGTCATCAGGTTCTCTGGACAGAAGAAAGTCATACATCGGTGTGTTGTCCACGCAGTCCGGTTCGGATATCGGTTGACTTTTCTTCAGAATTGGTGTCTAATCGGTATGCATCTCACATACATCTTGCTCAAGTTGATATATATAGTATCTATGTATACTAGTGTGTACCAGTAGGTTCGCCCGGTACCAACAGATCGTCTCTGCTATATGAACCCCAGTTCTCTAGTGGAGCAACATGAAAGCTACTCTTTGGGAGAAGTAGACATATAAGGCATTGACGTTTCGAGTTTTTAAAAAAAGCATAAGAGACATCGAAGTCCGAATCTTCGCCAGGCAGTTCAAACTCGATTCTTTGTAACGATGAGTTCATTGTCCGACAAATATTGCGACATCGACGATGACCGTTGGGACAAAAAATATCTATCCTACGATTATGATTCAATTTTGGAGGGCCCATGAACTCGGGTGCGTTTCATTCGGAAAAGAAGCAGGGCGATACCGGCGAGGCGTTTCATACAATATAAACCATGACATCCCATCTCCGCATGTAACTGCTTAACTTAATGCCATTCAGGCCCTCCATTGCCTTGTTTTCCCGGCGCATTTCTCCTTCGTAAGCCTTGATCACTTCGAGAAGTTGTCAATACGAGATGCTTGTCGACCAGCTAAAACGGATAACAAAATCAGTCTTCTTCGCAATCACAGGAAACTATGAGGAGCCAAATATCTGAATAAAGAAGGCTCACATCATTGAGAATGTTAGAGGACTTAGTAAGCGAGGAGAGAAAGGCCGTGAGCTGAACGTCTTCGTATTCCTGGCATCAGATGCGTTGAGCACAAACAATGTATAAACATGGATAATATAGCCACTTACGGTGTCAAACTCATGGCGGAAAGCTTTGTTCTCTGTGGCAGGTAAAGAAGCTATCAGGGCAGCCAAAGAACGAAGAATCGCATCATCTTTGGGGGCTTGACCTAGAACTCCTTAATCCAATTGGACTACCATCTGTAAATTGCTACATACCGGAGATGACGTCTGCTACGTATTTAACGAGGACAAGGATACGATCGTGCAACATTTTGACAGCTGATCTTTGAGTCTGGAGGTGAGAATCCACTGAGACGTTATCAACCATATATCAGATCGTAAAAAAATCAAGAACTCTCACAACTTGTACCGCTTCCACTACCTTTAGCTGTCCAATCTACAGCAATCCGCTCAGCTTCACCCGTCTCAACCTTGTAAGGCACCTCAATAAACACTGATCTCGATATTCTTTCTTTAATCTCGATTGAAGGTTCGTAAGCCTTGAAGGGAAGCGTTTGGGCATTTACATCCGAACTAGAGACAAAAGCGAGCATAGGTTGTAGAATTAGTAACAACGGCGAGGGACAATAGCTGGTGAACTGAAGAACCGGGCAGTGAGCTGTTGTTGTCCAAATGCTACAGTTTCGCAGCACACACCTGCTCATGCAGCAGAATATGTTTGGGCGTCGGTTGTAACGTAACTGTATACCAACCAATGAACTCTAACGAAGGAAACACCTGCTTATCTATGATTAGACAGTTAATTGTCGGAACTGAAATGGTAGCTGACATAGATACTTACATTGGTCCCTCCGAGATACGAAAAAAGCGTGGTCAACGGACTCTCCATTGTCTTCCACTGCTAGTTCGAAAGTGTTAACAATCTCTACTTCACGACCGTTCTGTGTTCCAAGGAGGGCCCCAAGCACTGTGCATCGATTCCATTCAGCTCGAAATTAAGCAAAGCTGTACAGAGCAGATACCAAAAGGATCATGGGTATTGGTCTGTAGCCTCCTGCGGGTGAGATGCTCCGAGATATTCAAAATAGGTAGGGGATGTCTATTTCCCATGGAAAATATGAATGATTTTCGCAACGAACACATAGATCCTCACAGAGACACGGTAATTCCAGAAGTTGTCAGTGGAAGGACCACGGGTGTATCATCGATTTCCATCGTAAGAAACGAGAACAGTGGTTGAAATGAAGAAGTTAACGATTTGGATCATACATATACAAATCATATACTTATTTTTCGCATTATTAGACTTGATACAAACAATTCCGCATATAGCTGTACTTGCTGACAGCCTTATATTGGAGCCAAACTGAGGCAGTTTGGATCGATTAAGTATTTGACCTGCCCTTTTATTCTAGTACATATCACGTTCTATGTCAAATGAAGCGAAACTAAGAGAATATAATAAACTGCTGATCCAGCTAAGGCAATGGTCCGAGGCAGAACGGAGTGCGACTAGCATATCGCAAGGTGCATTGCATGCTACATAGGCGTGGACCGGGTAGTTGCACATTCAACAGAACAACCTGTGGAAGTTCTACTGGATGTCAACATCCCTCCCATGCAACGCCCTTGACGAAAGAATCGAGAGAATGCAGTTTAAACTCGCTGATCAACATGAATGAGTCAAGTCCCTAAATAACGGTGCATTAATGCATTGACAAACAAATACTGTCTCCCGACCTTAGTTTCTGTGCATAATATGAATACTTGTTTGTCCTAGGATGACATGGTGTTGCTGCTCCCTGAAATGAGTGTTTACTTATAGATGATGTGAAAATCACACCACAATTGTTATTGCTAGGAGACAATAAAACACAATCAACATGAAAGTATTAAGATAACATAGATCGACAAGCTGGTGACGCACGAATCAGAATAGAAGCTGGATTGCAAAATTGCATTGTCAGAGCATAGATTCGATGTTATTTACTCGCACGAGGTTGAGATTGAAGGAAGGTCATGACTTAAATACCCTGCGCTTTGCCTCCTCGATGATACTATCAAGAATGCTGATTCTTGAGTTTCGTGACCTAGTCAAATCGTAATCGTGAATTGATATACACTCGTTATTTCCTGATGATCCCCACGGCTACCTATTATTAATGGCGGACCAACTATGGGAACCGGACTTGAATTCTCTGTCGGTATCAATGGTTTCTGAAACAAGATCCTTCATCACCCCCTTCTCTTGATTTTTGTCTGGGCTTTCACTAAGTTGCAATCCCACACCCTGTGCAGATATAAGTGGCGACCGACCATTATCACCCGAGCACTTTGAATTGCCGACCATCGCCTTCAAAATTGAGGGTCTCTTGGCTCCAGAAGAAAGCCTTGACCAGAAGCTACCCTTGATGATGTCTTCATTTCGGGGTGGGCATGTAGGATAGGTAGGGCCAGGCTCGGATAATTTTGAGTTTGTAGGTGATTCTGAGAATGAAGAAGGGTTGGTAGGTGGAATTGATAAACCTTCGGCTGCTACATCTGTTGATGTATTACCATTGGAGGCTGAAGTGAACAATGGAAAATAATTGTCTTGTTGCGGATTAGAACTTTCATCATTAGAAATCTCTTGTTCTGATGTCGTCATAAGAAGATCGCCTATCTGCTGCTGTCGGAGTAAAGAAGGAGAATGGGTTGTTGAGGCAAAGTCCCATGAATCAATGGTAGCAATCGTGGGTGGCTGTCGTAAGGCGCGACGCTGTTGGCGCTGAGTCAACGGAGGAAGATCTTCTAGAGCCGTGTTAGTTGTATCTCAAAAGAGTGGTACAAAGTTGGCTCACTGAGGATTGTGCTGATCAAATAGCCCTTCTTCTTTGCGCCCCTGAAGAATGGGGTTTGAAGTAGATGTTCAGCACTGGGGCTATATACGGCTCAGGTCATGTTATGAGGAAATATCTAGAATCACACCGTTTGGATGGATCTTTCACGAGGCAACTGTCAATCATATCCTTGAAACTCCTTGTATAACTGTGCACCCCACATTCCCTGTCAAGCGTAGGGGGAGTTTCATGAATACTGCATATACACACAGATAAATTATTTCGTCCAATGCGCAAACGCCTGACGCACATTCTCAAAAGCACATCTTTGGAGGGTTCTCTTGATCGAGGGGGCCGTCCCTGGCTCAATTCGAGCGCAGTTATGCCGAAGCTCCAGATGTCAGCTGCCGCGTCATACTGTTTACCCGCAATTAGCTCAGGCGCCATCCAGCAAGGCTTGATAAGCTGTCAAGACCTCTGTTCCCCGAGAACTAGGCAAATACATACAGTTCCAACAAACGACTTCCGCTTGTTAAGGACCAGTCTTGGTTGAAAGGTGACTAAACGAGGTACTTGCGTTTGGTTGAGATTAGCTGAATCCAAGGCAGACTTTTCTGACGATGCTGTATAACGCGATGATTCCTCACTCAAATCAGCAGCGACGCCCAGGTCGCCGAGCAGCACAGTGCCATCGTCGTCAATGAGCAGATTGGCGGCCTTGACATCGCGATGAATAAAGCCATTGATATGAAGATAACTGCCAATCGAAGTACTATCAATCTCACCCTCCCCATAAAAACAACCGGAGATGCGTACTTCAGACCTTGAAGCGCCTGTCGTAAGATGCAACAGATTACTTCCTCTTCCATTCCTCCTGACCAACCATATTGCATTACGTCCGCGGCGCTCCCTTTATTCATTAATCGCAAGGCAATGTAAATCTTATGTCCGTCAATCCAGGAACCCCGTACCCGAAGTACATTTGGATGTTTCGAGAGTGACATTAACTTTGTCTCTCGTTGCAAGAGTTGCAAGGACCGTGGAGAGAGAGAGTCAAGATCGAGGACCTTGAGTGCACAGGGTATAAGGGTAGATGAATTATGTGGCCCCTCAGAGGAAGGTTTTGGTTTATATGTGGCGGCATAGACAATAGAAGAAGCCCCAAAGCCTATGGGTTCTCCTATCGTATAGTCGGATGCGCAATCACTAGGTATACTTCTTGATGACTGTCTGAGATATGCTATGATTACTTACCTGAACAAGATCCATTCATCTTCAACTGCTCCAATGAATCTACCAGGAACTGAAATCGAAGTCATTCCCGGATGATCTATTTGATCTACTAGGAAAGAGGAAGAAGGCGTGGGAAATTTTGAGTAGAGGCCACTTTCAATACGAACTAAGGCAAGCTGAGGATGGGCAGCAGGTATCGACGGAGCAACTCTAAGAACGAAGAAGCCCATATAGCTCAATTTCATAGAACCCAAGCTAGTATAACTTGAATCTTGATTGACAATCTATATGTTATATGCATGTTGTTGAAACAAATGCGCGATGGTCAGATCGCTTGCTGCAAGTGAGCCAAACGTAAAGATATCTACAAGTAATACCAATTCATGTATCTGCCGAGTCAAGATAGAGAAAAGATTCGTTCCAAGCGCGCAACGAGTCTCTATGTTACTACTTATCTCTAAAGAGAAACACTTGAACACCAAGAACCCATAGGAAAAAAAACTTCTTCCTAATGACAACCACTTATGTCCCTGCGACTTGAGTCCAGAGCTCTAAACAATTGTCGATGGTTTACGTATAAAGCGGAGGATTGTCTGATGATAGAGAACTTTATCGCGTTTCTGGATGTCAATCCGGCAGCCTTTGCTTGGTCCAATGCTTAGTATGCGTCATTTCTGGACATATTCTATCTTTGCGTTTCTATCTTCTTTTTCTCTCTCTTGTATTTGGATCAGTCGCGAGTGATTTAGTTTTTCTGTTTGAGTGTAGTATATTTACAGAAGAGTATCACGTACCCTACCGCGGAATGTGATCGAGCACCGCGTTACAAATTTTTAAAAAATGAGTATCAAGACAAGAAGTATGTAGCGCTCGATATCCCAATATTTGATTTGAATAGAAGACCAAAACTGAGGCATGATATGTGCATATCACACAGGTTTGCTTAAGAAGAGCGTGGAAAAGATAAGTACGCCGCACTATCAGACTAAGAAAGTACAGTATAATGTCTATGCTCGATTGGCACAGTAATAATTAGGCGGACTGGCGGAACCATTGGAAATAATTCAGATCAGTAACTGTTACTGTCCGGAACATTGTCAATAGGAGCCCTCTTGAATCATAAGTTATCTTTCCTTTTGACCTGTAGGCGAACCAAGACAGCCTCAGACTCACCATGATCACACGAGGGGTGCGAGGCCTAAAGGATGGAAGATATTGAAGTTAAACATCAATTTTTGATATGTGAGTGTCCATTGTCTCTGTTGCCTTGCTTTCCATCTCTGTAGTTGCCATAAGGACTGGGTCATGGCAAATGACTTGCTGTGGTTTGGCTGTGACGTCTACCTACCTGTCTTCTAATAAGTGCATAATAATGTCAGAATGGGAGAATCTCTTGTCATGATAACATTCTGGATTTATCATGTCGGAGAAGTATGAAGACATTTCTACCTTACGGGTTGATCCAGTTCATTACCTGGTCCGTCCGAACTGACATTGTGATATCTCGAAGTCATATACATTGCCAGAAAATATAAATTAAGAGTTGACAGCCATCTATGGTACGCACGTAGATGGTGCATCGGAGGCATCATTATGATTGGCGACACAATCACTCTTCAGAAGTGGCAGCAATTCAGGTACGCTAGTAAATTGCTCTTACTACATCGAACAGTAGACGCTGCGAGGTAAGTCAGGCCAAAACCATTGATTGATCTAGACACGTCTCATGTACGATGTAGACCATGGATCTTGTTGTTCAGGACCTTGTAACAACCATGGCCATGCATTGCGTGATACAACGGGGAAACAAAGCTGGGTGCTACGTGCAGAGATGAAGGAACCTGGAGATTTACTGTATGTTCAGAGAAGGGCAAACGCGGTGAGGGTCCGTGCCATCACGATGGAGTCAGATGCACTCATAGAGTTCTGAGTGTATCTGGAATCAAGGCCGCCATTCAATCCGTCGGTCCAAGCGTCATTTGCCACTAGTGAAAGCGGCAACCCAGTGTGTAGGAACCCATCGAGATGACTTGTGACCTGGGAAAACGGAACGTCAAATGGACATGGTTAAATTGTATTAAGCATGCACCTCGCGGTGCAATAGCCATATGGAGAGTTTGATAAGCGATCCTGGTGACAGGAGAAACACTAATTACCCTGGCCGGTTCAAGATTACTCACGGCTGCATGCCGATTGGGCAAGAGTTACCTCGTGACATTTGTCACGTCGGGGTCACTAACGATACGAGGCTACCTGCTCTCCTCATACATTATCCCCTTCTCTCCCTTGTTTTCTTTTCCTGTCTTTGCCACCTCACGGATGGCTTCCAAACAACCCTGTCTGAAGTATCAATACGTGGTGACACCATTGGGTCCAAAGATCTTACCCATGGACGAGCCGTCTTCCAAGGACGAGGAGAGCCCGGTAGATTATAATGTCGGGGGTTACCTTCCCGTGAAGATTGGTGAAGGGTTCAAACATGGTCGCTATCGCGTCGTTCGAAAGCTTGGGTGTGTCATGTGCTCCTTGGCTTCGTTAGTCTTGGTCTTGACGTGTATTTTCTGCAAGTTGGGGTCACTTTTCGACTGTGTGGCTTGTCAAGGATAGTCAGTAAGTTCTGGTCAAAACACATGTCTTGAGTAAGTTCAGTGGAACTTTTTTCGATAGTATGCAGCGCCATTCCGCTCTCAAAGTTGTTAAATCTGCGGGACGCTACGCCGAGACAGCAAGAGACGAGATCAAGTTGTTGACTCATGTATCTTCCTTTTCTCCCTCTCACCCTGGGCGTCAGCATGTCGTTTCTTTCTTTGACTCCTTCTCTCACCGCGGGCCTGAATCCTCCCACGTTTGCATCGTGTTTGAGCCACTTGGCGAGAATCTCCTAGCTCTTATAGAACGGCACAAGAAGAAGGGCGTTCCGAAAGCGCTTGTCAAAGTGATCACAAAGCAAGTTTTGCTTGGACTCCAGTATCTTCATGACGAATGCGACCTCGTGCATACGGACATTAAACCCGAAAATATATGTGAGTATGCCTGGGTTTCTGTTTTCACCTGCAATACCCACTTGCCTTGTCAAGCGCTAGTTGTCTTATCCGCTTATATATCATTGCTGATCCTATGTCCCTTTCGTCCATTTTAGTAATATCGATTCCGGACATCGAGGCGCACATCTATAGTGAACTGGCACAGGCTTCTTCTCCGACGTCTCGCCGAGTAGGGGTTCCTTACCCTACCAAGTCCCGTGCCGGTATGTCGATACCACATAATACATCACGAGTGCGCAGACAGGTACAAATCTTCAATTCTCAGCCACTTTCGAGCCCGAGGAGAAGCTGGGATAGAGGTGTGAACCAATCCAGTGTGGGTGGTTGTCTGACTGGAAGCGAAAGCGGTGGAAATAGTTTACCTGGTTATTTTGCCCAGATGCACATTTCAAGGCTGGCAGGTTCGGTGTCAGTCCCGCATTGTGGACCTAGTGGAACCGTGGCCAGCCACAACTCCAGTATTCCCAAGGTATCCAGTGGTCTTTCCTCATACAGCACTTGTGCCGGTGGCGTTGTCCGTAGAACAGAGAAAAAGCCACCTGTCGCCTCAAAGTTACCAAAGGCTTCTGAGCCTCCAGGGCGACCAGATGTCGTTTCTCCCTCCATGTCCTCCTCTTCATCCTCGGTATCTTTCACTCTGGCGTCTACTGCCGTTGGTTCCAGTAGTATGACAAGTACACCCCCCACTTCCTTATCCAACTCCATCGGTAATGTTGTTGCTGGGTTCTTTAGTTTGGCTAAGGTGGCAACAGAAGTCAACTCACGGCTCGCTGGCTCCAGTCAACTTGAACATGACAATCAGTCGGGAACTGATCATGTCGCGTCGCCTGTAAAGAAGGAGCGAGAGACGCCTGAGAATGATCTTCAGAATGCAGCAGCACCTTCATGGAAGTTTCACCTTGGTTTGTCATTGTCATGGAAAGAGAGAGTATCCTCATCCTTTGCCTCTTTCCGATCCACGGCATCAGCAGATACTAAACCACAGTCAACTGCTGGACCTGATCATCATATACGTCAATCTAACGGTATATCATCGTCAAGCTTCTGGAAGGACCCGGGCACTGCACCTCTTGCCCCTGCGATTGTAGTCTCAGCCATCGCCAGGGCTGACGGTTCTCAGGGCACGAGTGAAATTCTTCCTTTGCGTGATGTTACGTTCCCTTTGACTAAGAATGAAGAAACAGCTGCCTCTGGCAGTTCGTCAGTCACGGCAACCCCTGCATGGCCATCGCCAATAGGAACACCTTCACCTATGGAGTCAAAGATGGCGAAATCCGATGTGATTTCTTTAGTTACGCAACCTGTATCAGCGAGGGCAGTAATCGGGGCCAAGCGCACATTACCCCGTCCTTCGCCTCCTAAACAAATATCTCAGCTCTCTGCGCATATGCATACCTACCATCCTTCATCATCAGGTCAATGCGAGTGTTTTGGTCATCATTCCAGGCGAACTACCAAGTCGCGCACCTTAGCTCGTATCCTACAATCCCCTAATCCTACTCATACCCCTATCAGTGATACCCCTATCCCTGCTGCACTTACTCCGTCTACACCACCCCCAACACCCGTCACTTCACCAACTACTTTCCACTCCTTCCCACTCAGTCGCGGTCTGGACTGCGGTTCTCTACCACCAGGATACATCGTCCCTCCTATATCTGTGAAGATTGCGGATCTCGGTAATGCTACACCGTCAACAAAGCATTTCACAGAGGATATTCAAACACGTCAATATCGGGCACCAGAAGCCATTATTGGACGTCGCGACTGGGACGCTAGAGCAGACATCTGGAGCGTTGCGTGTATGGTGGGTAATAATTGCGATCATTTTCGGCTGCAGCTTATCGGCTACGTAGGTCTTCGAGCTTCTGACAGCCGAGTATCTTTTCGATCCCCAAGGTCAAGGCGAACTCTTCACGAAAGATGATGATCATATGGCTCAAATTATTGAGTTGCTGGGTGATTTTCCTCTACAATTGAAGATGGGTGGTAAATTTAGTCGGGAATTATTCGATCACACTGGTATGTTATCTTCGTGTAATCTCCACACATCAAGTCTCATTCGGTGACGTGTACTTATAGGCGCCCTTCGTTATATCCGCACATTGAAACCGTGGCCACTCACACGAGTCATGGTCGAGAAGTACTCCTACTCTGAAGCCGACTCCATTGATTTATGTTCTTTTTTGGAGCCAATGCTGACTATCGATTGGCGAGAACGCAAAGGCGCCCGGGACTTCATTGATCATCCTTGGCTGACACCTACTGAAGCGGATGGGGTTGTGACAGAGTGGTGATTCCAGGATTAGCAATGGTTTGGAGCTTTGCTTATCGCTTGAACTGATGTTGCTCATTTGACGCCGGTTTTAGCCGTGGTTGTGCTTCTCTCGGCGCTGGTTATTTGTCAAGCATTTTTCTTTTGGCCTTCCGATGTAGCCACACTGAGATGGTTTATGTTAGACCTTTCGTCTAAGGTCCCGTCATATCATTACCATGTTTCGTCCTACCTTATTTTTCTACTATATGCCATTATGGGGCTGTGGTTTATTATTCTCTCTTCTTATTATGACCTTTTCTTGCTTTCTGGATCTCTTTTCTTCTAATGTTTCTATACGCTTCTATCTGCATCTTGTTTCTTCACTTTGATTTCATAGTCTAAGCCATGCCACCCTCATCCTTCTCTCGTGCAATTCTACGTCTTGTAGATATGTATGCCTTAAGTCCCCTTGTTCATCCTGATTGAATGATACCATGGCTTCCTCCCTTACTCCATGTTCCGAGACTTTTATAATTCTTGTCTTGCTCTACTTGCCTTCTTTTGTTTGATCTTTCCTTCTGGTTTTAGTCTCTCCATTTGAGTTATTTCTGAGCGCATTCATTCACCCTTGCAGTAGTTTAGGTCGCCGTAGACTTAATCCAGAATATACCCAAGTATTATTCCCAAAATGTTATCTCGTTGCCTGTTGCCTATTATACCATTCGGTGATGAAACAAGTGATTTCGGGTGCAGGCCCAACATGTGACTCCTCAACTGCAGAGCAGATGATTGAATACCACTTGTAAGAATAAGCCCAGAAATAGTCTGATTTGTCCTCACGTTTTCCTGAGTGACTGGATTTCTAAAAAAGATCAATTTGGACAAAGGCTATTATTATGTATCATCACGTAGGGTCCACTATTCAGAACAATGAAGATGGAGTTTGCAAGAGGGGTTGGTGCGGGGGACAATAATTAAAGTGATGGGAATTTTTAGTAAGTCCCCTAACGGAATTGGTAAGATAGCAAAGATAGCTTGCTAAAACATGGCTGATGAGCCCCTCAAATATCTAAACCTTCTAATCTTGAGAAATGATGAACTCTGACATTCGACTTCCTCCCCCTCTTTTTTAGTCAAGTTGTCTCGACTATTTATGTGAATCTAAAAATATATGGAGTCATCAACGTATTGTTATGGGCCGCACTTCTCCAACAAACACGTGCCGGGGGTCTTTGGCCGGAATATCTTACGAGCCCGCCATGAGGTCCAACTGACATTAGTCGTACCTCCGGCAGGCAACCTCGGAGTTTCAAAGAAGGGACCCATTGTAAACAGGGTGACATGTCAGATCCACAGTAAATCTGCCCGATTTGGGATTTTGCCAGCAGTTCACTGGACATTACCAAAAATCTCTCTTCACCTCATGTTTCCATATGCCTGAAAAAACTGGTTCAGAAACAAGTCCTGTCAATGAGATAAGCAAGTCTAGCAAGCAGAGGATGTGTGCAAATTAGTCATGCAACATAATTCAAGGCAAAGGTTCGAAAAAAAATGAGGAGCTACAACAAAAGTATAGAAGTGATGATGCCACCTATTAAACAAAATCTACATAAATTTTCGGCAGATCATGTTTGAAATCGTTTGAATTCCATGAAAAAAGGTCCAAGGAACAACAGTGATATAGATTTCAACACATCAACATTTCTCTCATACCTCACGATCCTGCGTGTCCAACTGGTAAAGAAAGAGAGAACAACAATGAAGGCGTTTCTTGACTGTTCCCTAGCAAGTCCTCAAAGAGCGTCATATTAAAAAGAGTGAGTCAAAGAAGTAGCAGATAAGAACAAGACTGGATGGAAGATTTGAAGCGAGATCAAATGGGTCACACCAATCTAAAAGGTGGCGAAAAGGCCGGCGAGGACAACAGCAAGAGACACGATGAGAGCAGCAGAGTTAAAGTAAACCTTTTCGATGGTGCCAGAACCGGTGCTAGAACTCTGACTGCTTCCACTGACGGCGGAGCTGCTGGTGGTATTGATACCTGACTCACGCGAGTTAGCAAATGACATAGATAGACAGAGAGCAACAATCGCACCGAATCCAGTATCAGGGGGATTAGTTTTATTGTCGTTGGTCTCAATATAGGCATTGGCGATGGGCATTTTGAGACAGGCGTACACGGGCTCGATCGTCAGACTGCGCGACAAGGCATCCGGCAAGATGTAACCTGTAGCAACTTCAACTGTCTGTTGGAAAAGGTCGTGTTCTAAAACGATGAAACCACTGTCTCTGGAAGAAACATTGTTCATGATCCCCTCCCAGTTCGATAAAACTTGTTGGACAGAAACTGCCCCACTGTGGATATCAAAATCTGGGAATGTGACACATTGGCAAGAAACCCCATGGAAAATGATGATGCTATTTACCATCGGTATCGAATGTCTGGGAGGGACTGATACGGGTCCACATCACAGGTGTCAAGTCCATAGCCATCGAAATCGCACGTACTCGGTCGCTGTTCCAAGAGAATCCCTTAGAAGATTGATCATCTCACAGGAAGGGAACCTCACTCAATATCACCATATGGCGGCCTCATCATGTTTGGGGTGACACCGAGGACCCTTTGAATGATTGCTTTCGTGTACCCAAGTTCAGCGATGATTTGTTCATTGGATAAGGTTGTGAGGGGATGATGACTCCAAGTGTGAACGGCAATATGATGTCCCCTCAAGTGTTCACTCTGAAGGATAGCAGGAAAAGAAATGGCACGAGAGCCGACCACGAAAAACGTGGACTTGAGATTGACCGCATCCAGGTAGTCAAGCAACTGGGTGGTGTAAAATGCTGGGCCATCGTCATAAGTCAAACCCCAGGTCTTAGCATCGGGGCACTCGGTAATATCAGTGTCACGAGTGCAGCCACCACAAGTCCACCAGCAGCGGCTGGTATCCTGAACCGCATCGAGATTGGCGGGACAACCGCCTAACGAAGAGAAAACTCAGCCACTGATAGGAAAAAAATATTATATCTGACCGACCATCTACCGTTGCATTGAAGGTGGGGATATTGACACCCGTAGCCTGGACTTCTTGGATCCACTGTTGAACTTCTGGAGTGTCGGTGGGTGCTATTTGGTCAAGGGGGGGCCACTGTTTAGGGTCCAATGTTGCAACTAGGGAGTTAATGTAAGATGGTGGTGTATGGCAAGCGGTTAAACAACGCACTATCTGGTAGGGGTGGAGCACTCGGAAAATCGGAAGGCTGCGCACCGGCAGTAGGAGTGCTAGCAAGGGGCTCGGTGGCGGCACTAGCGGCATTTCCATTGATGCTAGCGAGGGGAACAGCGGTGGGATTAGTTGAAAGGAGCGAGAAGGAAAGGGTAACTTGGGACGCAGCCGGGGTGCTCAGCACGGCAGAGGTGGAGGCGACGGCATTGCTGGGAGACGAGGCAGCGAATACCTGGCGAGCATGGACAGAGCGGCGAGCATGGACAGAGTCATCTGCACAAGCAGTAACGATCGGAACGACTGCAACGGCGACGAGCGCAAGCCTCATGACTGGAGAAAAAGAAAGAAGTGGAATTTTGATTCGGCCTTTGTTGTTGTATATATCCAAAACTATTTTTGGAAGAGCGCGTGAGACCGCTCCATACCTAACCATAGGTCAACCGGAGTAATCTACACACGCTGTCTCTTTGACCTCGGCTTTTCAAGATCAATCTCATCCTCCTCCTCTTCATCTTCGTCCTCATCCTCGTCCTCGCTGTCCAGCTCCTCTCCTCCTAAATTGCCAAGGAAGTATTCAATGGCATCCGGGAATATTTCGGTTGCTATCGTCACCCCGATCTGACGGTCACAATCAATTTGGTTTTCTATTACGAAACGCAGAGGCGAGAAAAAAATGTCACCCACATCCATCGGATCACTCTCCTGTTCAAAAAAATTGAAAAAACTGCCGGGTTCTGCAATCGAATCCTCATCGTCAGGATCTATCTCCCGCGGATACATTTTCGTTAAATTCTTGTCGTCACTTTTCCAATCAATTTTCATGTGCTGCATAGAAAAAAAAACCACGTCGTCAGCCATTAAACATTCGGGCTAGTAATGAAAGATACAGTGCACGACAATTCTGCGCACATCAAGGAAAAAATTGTCTCAAACTCACGCTCAATTGGATATCCCGGTCCCACGAAAAGTCAACCATCTTTTCCGTAACTCCATTCTCGTCCGGTTGGTCATCGGCTGCTGAAGGTGGTGCTATGTATTTGTACTCCTTACTGAGCACGCTATTGGAGAAATAAGGGTTTTGCCCAAAATGCTATTTAAGGAAACATGGAGTGTCAAGAATCTGGTCACTGTTGCGAGAACCGAGAAGCACTCACGAATTCAAGCTTGAAAGCGCGTGGCTCTGATTTATCATGTTCAACCCACACATCTTCCAGATAAACGAGCGCAGACTGGTCTGCGCTGTGTGCTATGTGAAGGGACATATGGCCATGGCGCATCAAAGCTACAGGCCAGAATTTCGGGATGACCTTGAGGATCTCACGGCGCTTCTTGAAGGCGGGACGGAGTTTCTGATATCTTATACTTTCTAAGAGTGCAGCCAAGTGTCAATTGTCACACCAAGAGATAGGAGAACTTTCTATTACGCACCTAGTGCAACTTCAATGCGAGCTATCTCGCGCTGAAAGGTCTCCAGATTTTTAGCCTCCTCGTCCCCGATCTCAACTCCTTCAAAGATGTTTTTCTCATCTTCGTCTCCAACGGTTCCACGTTTCAGTCCCTTGGTCATTGTCGTTCACAAGACAGAGAGAAGGATACAGAGGAGAACTAAGCTCTACTTAGCTAAAAGAAATTTTGTGATTATGTACTACCCATATCAAGTAAACTTGCTCCCACATCCGTGCTATTTTTGTGCTTTTTGTGCTATACGCTGGCTTTGATGAACTTGCACATACATCCTAGAATGACACCATAGTAGACCCAGAACAATCGAATAGCTTTCAAAACAACCAGCAAGCATTAGTATGTAAACTAAACTATCAATCTACACGTTTCCTCAACGATCCCAATTCCAGCTCCTCGATACGCGTCCCCTTCGTTCGTTGTTTTGTTTCAGCCGCCTTCGTATTACCTTTTACCCCCATTCCACGTCTCGCAGAGCGGAATCCGGGCCCATCATAATAGATTATATGAGTCAACGGGTTGAGCCGCGGCCACGAAACATAGCTAATTCCGTGGACCATCATGAAAAGGATTGAGACCGCGAAGAGCCAGAACCAAAGAAGGAAGTAATAGAATAGTGAATAGTCTGTGAATACACACAATTGCGTCAGAGGATTGTTTTTTCCACTAAATCTAAAGCCATCCCAACCTGATGTACGAGGTAACGTCAAGCCAGCGATGACCATGAACAAAGAGAACGACGCGATAAGTGGTACCTGGAAGAAAGGCGAAACGTCGTTCAGTCATTCGACGAGACGAATCTCTTCATAAAACGGTGCGTTTTTACATACCGATCGAATGATGAGTGGACGAGCATCGGTAATCAAGAACAACGATGCCGACGGTGACCTTTTAGTCACCCATTGTCCAGTCACTAAGTCAAATCCATCCTAGGAATATAAATTCACATTATATTCCAGTTGATCTTGTCACTATCCCACATACCTGTCTCGTGCCGTCAAAGAAATTGTTCTTGATATACCGCATTGTAGATTTGACCCCATCCTCGAGGAGTCCCTTTCTTGTTCTCTTACCTGTCCTTGTAAAGTCGGACTTGAGGGCATCTGAGCCTCCGTAGGCTCTAGCAATGGCATCGGCATGCTCCGCCCACACTAATACAAAAGCCAGTTAAGTTTTGTCGAATGTGGGAAGGAAAAACTTACTCTCTCTAAAGTCTTTACTGAAAAGCTCATAATCATCTACACCCGTATCCCCAGACAGGATACCCAATTCCCTTAGTTGTTGGTTCAATGTCCATTTGGCGATGGTAGCCTGAACCACGTTTGTCCGATCCAAGTTATCCATACAATTCGTCCGAACCGTACCCGCCTGCAATTTAATTGGTTTCTCCTCGTCTGCACCGAGATAAAAGTACCTGCGTTACACCGTTAGTTGTGTGATTGATTCATCATCTTAGAGTTTCTCACCCTTGTCGCTCTAGGTCTTCCTTGATTCTCTCAAGGAGGATTGAGACCCGATCCCAGCGCATCTTACTGCACTCCGTGTGGAAATCAAAATACTCATAATGCACACTTGGCATGTTCACCTTGTGGTCAGCGAAATTGAATACGCTTCACAGATCAGGGAAATAACAACATACTTCCGCGACAAACCGCTCATAAGCCTCCTTGACAGGTTTTTCATACCCCTTCTGATTGACAAGATTGACCAAAGTCTGATTTCCATACGTATCGACTTGCTCTTGCAGATGGCGTCTCATGACATCAGCCTAGAACCAACACCAACCCAGGTGGACAAAGCAAGTTATCAGCCTTTCCTCAGTACCTCCCCTCATCGGATTCAAAAACTCACCGTTTCCTGCAAGTCCATGATCTGCAAATCAGGTTTATATCTCAACGTGTTGATCTCTGCCCAGAACACCGGCACGCTTCCACGTATTTGGACAAAGCTCAATTTGGCTACAACATTCGTATCTCCTAGACCTGGCGTAGGACTTTCAAGCAGGATGATCTGTTCCGTTTCATTGAAGTTGGCAACACGACCATCTTTGTCAATTCCTCGACGGAAGTAGCGTGTCCCGGCACGAAACCGGCTGCGTCGGCTTATGAGGCAAAGATACACGTGTCGGTCGTGCAGAATGGTCGGTCGCAGGTCAAATGCTATAGAAAGAAAAAAATGAATTAGCTGAGCTGCCATCGATTTAATGCAAAAAACTCACTTCCATACATGATTGGAAGGAGAAATGGACTGAACTACGAAGGGTACTTTCAGCAACCAATGTCGATCGCTCGTGAAAAGGGTACTCACATCTTGCTGAGAATTCGTCAAGTCAATAAGCCTTGACTGAAGGTACCTGTTCCAAAAAAATCTATCATCCGCCTATACAATCCAACTTGATCAACACAACAAATTCATTCTTCAGTCTTTGCAACAAGTCTTACCGTTTCCCAAAATGCCTTCTGTCCGTCTTTCTCTCTCATTTCCCACTGTAGCTGCAACCGTCGCGTTAAATCCCACTGGTAGGAGAACACGAAATTTCCCGCATGTAAATGTGACCTAACAAGCGCCAACAAGTGTGCCTCTACAGGATGGGGTGGGTTATGCGACGAAATGTTCGGGTTTATCGGTAAAATGTCGAAGCTGGTCGCACGGTATATGTCATGGTCCATCAAGCGGCCTAAGAGCTCGCGGCCAGTAATGACAATGATATATTCAGCTGTAGATAGTCAACATGAGTGGAAGCTACAAAAGCAAGGGGCAGGCGTACAGAGCGACAATGATATGATTCCAACGATGCCGAAGAGGGATTTGCCCGACCGATGTGCAGTGGAGGGTATAGGTGTTGTGGGTTCTGTATCCAGCAGGGTCGTTCCAGTTTCCAGAACGATCAAGAAAATGACTTACTGTTCAGTATGATTTCGCCAGAAGCGCGGTGAACCACCAAAGTTGGTGAGTCCGTGCCGTCGGGCACAAATGTATATGTGTCATTGCCTTGGGTGAATCTGACGAGTGAGCATTCAATGTGAGTACACGAGAAAAACGAGAAAATGGAAAGACAAACAGACTAAGGCGCTGGTGGAGGAACCTCATGGGTGGGGGCAAGGTGTAGAGTGGAATCAAATATTGATGGTTAAGACTTTTAAAAGACTTTTGTGACTGATCCCTTACACCCACCATGAAACTCACCCCCGAGCTCCTTGCGCAAACTGTCTCGAGTCTAAATCCCGTAAAAGAACGTCAACTGGACCTTCGGGGTGCGCACAATCCACCCAGTCATTTTCACGACATTGAATCCGCGTCTAGGTTACAAAATCCCAACAATCGAGAACTTGGGTGTAACAAAAGCACGTCCTTGCACATTTCGGAATAAAAGTGATTTCAGCTCAACGAGGACATAGGACCAACACGATGCTATAGATTTTACAGACAACAGTATTGTCACATTGGGCAATCTGCCTCTCCTCAAACGCCTGCGCACGCTCCTCCTCGCCAACAACCGAATATCCGCGATCTCGCCCTCTCTCCGTCTCTCCGCGCCCAATCTCACTACTCTTGTACTCAGTAACAATGCTCTCGTAGAACTTGGTGACCTAGAGCCCTTGAAAGACCTCAAACACTTGGAGTATCTCTCATTACAGGGAAACCCTGTCGTTGAAAGAAAACATTATCGGGAATGGCTAGCCTGGCGAATTCCGAATTTGCGGGTGCTCGATTATCAGCGAATTCGCGACAAGGTAAGCGGATTGTCTCGTTCCCAGTCATGATGGAGTCTTATCGAGTTTGGTCAATGACTATAGGAGCGTAAAGCTGGCAAAGCACTCTTCTTAACAGCCGATGGCGTACCGAATGCACTCGCAACAACCCTATCTACCACCGTGTCATCTAATGCAGGAAAGGCTGTATTAACAATAGATGAACCTAAAGCTGTACCAGGGGTCAGGGGCAAAGCTGGTCATCTCATGTCCAAAGAGGATCAAGACCGCGTCAAAGCTGCCATTGCGAAAGCTACATCGATGGAAGAGATCAGACGCCTTGAAAGGAGTTTACGAGATGGCTATCTGCCAGAGATGGAATCGATAGGAGCGTAATTCAAAATTCAAACCAAGTGTGTCGTGTGCTCTTATCTCAGGGTGCCCGTTGTTCGTACATTTGCAATCCTTTCTTTGGAGGGGCGCTGTACATTGACGGACAGGTATTTGCATATTAAAAATTACTGTTCTGGAAGACACATTCGATGAATGGTTTTGATGTAGTCCAGACCGCATCTAGTATCCCTTAATGCCTGCTTTACCAATCCATAATCCATGAAAACCTAATGCGATGACGGCAATCAAATTAGCCAACGAGCTAATTCCATGGAGCGAACCAAATTGACGATTGAGAGCCTTCATCTCGGCGGAAGCCTATACAGAGAATGAATGTCTATAGGATAACTCCTAAGTCGACAGAGAAACATACTGTAGGATCATTGTACTGCTTGTTTTCCTCCTTCTCAAGTTTATGGCGCGCAAACATTGTTCTACAGGTTGTTAAACATGACAAATAATCATTCTTCCCTGGAGAATCATTCACCTGCTTGTCATGGGTCCAATGACGAAGTAGTTCACACCATGTGCGACCAAAACAGTTCCGAGTACATAGACTTGAGCAACATCCGCGATCCAGGGCTTAGTCATGTATGCTGTGACATCCGGGTGGGAGTAAATCCACTTGGTCAAGAGTGCACTAGAAAGGATGATAGTTTGCACAAAATAAACGGGAAAAATTTTGTGCTGCAGAGCTCCAAACTGTTGACGTGCTGTTCAAGAATGAAAAATCATAAACAAAGATAGGCAGACAGATGCTATCTGGTATCGTTAGCACTCACGGAGTGTCTTGAATGCAATAATCCCTGAATGTTCTGCGTCAGCAGAACTCTGACGTACAATTTCTATTCATCTTACCTGCAAAGAAAGTGACCCAGACAGCTGCAATACGCCCAGGTAGTCAGATATTCGTCTATACCAAGACAAAAGTGTTGGATTATCTGCCTACCCATTCCAAATGCCCAGGCATATCCGAGCAGATACAAGCCATCTGCGTTCACCAGACTGATGATAGAGCTTAGAGTCAAGGGTTCGACGCGAGACATCTCAATAGGGCACAATTAACACTTGGAAGGTGATCAAGGTAATAGCCAAGGTTAATAAGGGGGTGGTGGATACTTCTTATATCAGTAATCTCCGTAATCAGGTTCAACTCGCGAGAATCCTGAGTGTGTGACATCAACTCTATTCGTCGGAGAAATAAGACTACTATTCGTCTATTGTTATATTTCAACCAATAATGAGTTTAGAGTCACCCTCAGTGAACTCATAGGTCGGCACCTCGAGATTAAGCTGAAAAGAAAAAAGCATAAGCATCGTCCACTGAAAGTATATAACGCGTGATCCTTACAGGAGCGGGTCCCTTGCGAGCACGCCCAGCTATTCGAGAAGGAGTCAGTCGGCACGTTTTTATAACCAAAGGATGGAATCTCACAGATATCATAATGCGAACCGTGGCATGGGCAGAACCTAGAGACTCAAGCATTCAGACAATCCCTCTCTCCCATTTTGAGAAAGTAGACGCACCATCCACCAAAATCACCAGCCTCACCAATGGGTACACAACCCAAGTGGGTGCATACACCAAGCATAATAAGCCATTCAGGCTTCTTGACGCGATCCTCGTCGGGCTGAGGGTCTCTCAGCGACTTCCACTCCACACTGCGAGCCTCAGCTATCTCGTCCTGAGTCCTATGCCTAATAAACACCGGCTTTCCTCTCCATTTAATGATAACATTCTTGCCCTCAGGAATCTCCGACAGGTCAATTTCGACCTTGGCCATTGCCAAAACATCAGCAGAGGCACTCATTGTTTGCAAAAACTCGGAGATGGACGACTTTGCAACAGATGCGGAGAGAACACCGAGAGCCCCGACC
>Ga0153993_100103_pt1 | contig 28611 bp, 44 predicted proteins | sample TSNC077MetaG_FD_104706 | JGI IMG/M metagenome (GOLD analysis project Ga0153993, IMG submission 104706) | Attine ant fungus gardens microbial communities from North Carolina, USA - TSNC077 MetaG | ecosystem: Host-associated > Fungi > Mycelium > Unclassified | place: USA: North Carolina, Lumber...
AGACCAAAACATGAACAGACAGTCACCTTCCTGATCACACTATAATCAATCACCTGCCAGCTCACTTTCATCACAAAAAATATGGTTCCAGATGATCCAGGAGTGACAGATTGGCCGGGACGCCATTTCCACATTGACCAAATCCTCGATAACCCTGGACCACGTACAGATCCTGGTTTCGCGGCAGGTGCTGAGGCATGTTTTGAACCTTCCATTATCTGAAGGATCGAAGTCTTGTTCAAACACAAACTGACTATTGCTCGACTTTGCCATCTTTAGGTGAAAGCATTCCTTCGCAATCAGGCCAAAATCTTGGTCATCGGAGCAGGGGGTCTAGGATGTGAGATTCTCGCGAATCTCGCGCTGACTGGATTCAAGGATATACATGTCATTGATATGGATACAATTGATATAAGTAACCTGAATCGGCAGTTTCTCTTCAGGTACGTCGTGCGGTTTGGATTTACGGGTCAAGCGATTAATTCGTTGTCCAGACCAAACGACGTGGGTAAATCCAAGGCCAATGTAGCAGCAGAGTCTATCATGAGGAGGGTACCTGGTGTTAAAGTGACACCGTGAGCTGTCATTACTTCCCTGTAGCACCCCAACGTCAATGTTTCTCGATATGCAGGTACTTTGGGAAGATCCAGGACAAGGGAGACGATTACTACATGCAATTCAACCTGGTCATCTGTGGTTTGGATTCCGTAGAGGCACGACGATGGATAAACGCAACACTCGTTAACCTGGTGGACCCAGAAAATCCAGAGAGTTTGAAACCTTTGATTGATGGTGGTACAGAAGGTGAGATATTCCCTACTTGTCGCAACGTCCTGACTCCCGAAATGACTCTAGGTTTTAAGGGTCAAGCTCGTGTAATTCTTCCAACAATTACATCATGCTATGAATGCTCGTTGGACATGCTGAATAAACAAACTACATACCCCATCTGCACTATCGCGAATACTCCTCGCTTACCCGAACATTGCATAGAATGGGCTTCCGTACTGGAGTGGCCCCGTGTTCATGGAGGTCAGCTACTCTCTTGATAGTCAATCATCGATGACTGACATGTCATGATTTAATGCAGATAAGAAGATGGATACCGACGATCCTGAACACATTTCATGGCTATACCAGACTGCAGCGGCAAGAGCAAGCGAGTTCAAAATCGAGGGCGTGACGTGGTCACTCACGCAAGGAGTCGTTAAGAATATCATCCCCGCCATCGCATCTACAAATGCAATTATCGCTGGTTGGTACCGATTGATGCGACGACTAGGTTTGTCACTAACATACCATCTAGCCGCCTGTTGCAATGAAGCCTTCAAAATCGCAACGAGCTCTGCTTCTTATCTCAATAACTATTTCATGCTCATTGGCACAGATGGCATCTACTCTTATACCTTCGAACATGAGAAGCGGCCCGATTGTCCTGTGTGTGGTGGCCAATCTGTTGATTTTCCAATCAGCCGCGAATTGACTGTCGAAGAGCTCATTGAGATGTTGACTGAGAAACAAGACATGTTTGTAATCCCTCGTTTTTTGCTGCTCGGCGACTGACGCACGTGTACCACGTAGTCAAATCAAGAAGCCTTCGCTCTCAACCCCGACGAAACAAATATATTTCCAGGCACCACCGCAACTGGAACAGGCCACACGGTCGAATTTAGAGAAAAAGGTATCGGAACTGGTACCAGATAGTGGAGAAGTAACGGTCACCGCCAGTACACTTCCTTTCAGTCTCTCTCTAAACATCTTGTATTCTTAAAAGGCATTGTCGCTCATGCTTTCCTTTGCATTAGAGTTCTAGTATCACAAGAATTGTCTCGCTTACGCATTATACACGTCCTCGCCTCATCGAAAAATTACTACGACTGTTGCTTCTTCACTCCCAATCTCACCACCTCCGATCAATTCAAGCCACCTCTCAAGCAATGGCCAACCAACTTCGAATTTTGTGCACAGCTCGTCCGAATGGTGCTCACCATCCAACAGTTGAATCAATTCTGACGGATACTGAAGCCCACTACTAGCTGCTAATCTTCCTTGACCTGACTGGGATGCTGACCCCTGTGACATTGAAGTGCTCTGTCCATAACTTCCCCCAGGGGCTATTCCTTGTATTTGACCTACCTGCTGAGCAGATGGTGAACGTGACATCTTGGGCCTCGAGGGCATAGTCAGCGTTGCTTTTGGAAGCACTGGGGATGGAGGTGGAGCAACGTTGATCAAAGATTGGCGATTGTCAGTGTGTCGTACTGTTCCCGCGTTGCTCACACCACCAGAACCGAGCGTAGACGTTGGGCGAGAAGGTGATCCTTGAGGTGGGGGAAACTGTAGCCCGGAAACAAGTGCAGCGCCAGGACCAATACCCATCACGGCACCTGTGCCAGCACCAGTGGCAGCAAGACTATGGTGGCTTCTTGTTGTCGAAGTCGGAGTGAGAAGGCCATCGACAGTATGAGTGGGTGTCACTGAGCCACTTGTATCGTGTCCTCCACCAGCCTGCAGGGGGTTGTGTGGTGAGGTGGAGGACGAAGGTTCTACAGAAAGATTAGAATCTTGATTCTGGAAAGGGATCCATGATGTCCTAGGAGGAGCATATCCTGCTGCTAGTTGCTGTTGCTGAGCTGCCGCTTTATCTCGATTACGCAGTTGTTCGAGGACTTTTTCCGCTGCACTTGCTCGTCTGGCACGATAAACAGAGGTAGAAGTCGGCGGTAACTGCGTATGATTGTGATAAAAGGCATCACTAGAGGATGCCATTCCGTGCAAGGAGTGTTCTGAGCTTGGGAAAGTAACTGACGATGTTCCAGCTGTTGGTCGCGCGACACGATACATCTGAGTGTTGGTTGCTACGTCGCCACTTTGAGCTGTAGTGAATGGGAAACGCAGAGGGGCTGCGTTGTTCAAACTGTGTCCTCGCTTGCGAGAGAGGAGATTATTCATGTCGAAAGAAGCACTATTGTCTGCCAGGGCTACCTTGTTTTTGGACTTATGGGCTGGTGAAGCTGGGGACAGGAGATAGACAGGCCAGCGGTGTACTCGTCGAAGAAAGCCTTTGATGACTCCAAAGGAAGCAAACCGTCTCACATCGACACCTATCCCCTCGACTTCGTATTCTTCTTTCCATTCATGTATTGTCTTGCCGGGCTTGAGTCGTGAATAAAGATGAAGTAGTTTTGGCCAGTCGGGAATGTTATGTCCTAACCAAGGGTTATACTTTGAACAGCGGCCAAAATAATACTCACCTGGTTTTGTCACGTACGGACCACATTCCTCTTTCACATGAATTTCGTCTGCGAGCCATTGTATACTCTTTCGTAGGGTATACATATTTGACCATTGGAAGATATCGATGGTCATTATGACTTGATAATACCTGATTAAGAATGAGTAAGTCGTTGATGGAATCAGATAAACCTCACAAAAGGTGTGAAATAGCCTGTCGAGCGAGTGCAATATCACAATTAGCCAGATAAGCTATACGGCTGACATGGTTCGTGCCATCTATGAATTGACAGATCTGTTCCAAGTTAGAGGTGACCACACACACAGGGTGGATCGAAAACATGCTTTGGCCATTGTGAGGTCCCAGTTATCTTCCTTGCGTTTAGTGAGATTGATAAGGGCAAGTGGGACCATCCAGTCTTTTACAGGTTGCGGGTTCGGATAAAAAGGGAATATTTTGAGTTCTATCGAATTAAACTGGTCGAGGGAAATCGATGTTTCCGCATAGGAATTCAAATCCTCATATAACTGTTCTAGAATCGCAGAGATAGGATAAGATTTGGATGGTTTCGAGAGAAATTGAGACTCTTCCTGTAACCAAACATATATAATGTTGCAATGAAATCAAGCGAAAGGGAAGTTACATACCTCACAGGCTGTCATGACACGGCTGACTTTCCGCACAATGGGCTCATAACAGCTCAGATCAGCACCCCTCTCAAACACAAAACAAATGTTATATCTGAAGAAGTTCCGCTCGTATCGTCTCCCCTTTAATGCGACAGGGAACCCAATGATACGGTGATCTCTTGTTGAACAGATTACCAAGCGGCCACAGAGGGTGCTGGGGGGTATGACATATTTTTGGATATCATCGAAATTAAACAGCGTTCTCGGGTGCGCTGATCCACTTCTATCCTGTTGCAACGAGTGATCCCAGTAGGGCGGCCATGGGCCGACAAGAGAGACCATAGATGCACCACTTGAATTGCGCGACAAGGCTCCGTTGCTACCATAATTCGAAGGGGTGGCAGAGGGAGGCTGGGAATACAATGACTGGAGGTCTCGCGGCAGCAACTCTACGGAAGAGGTGGGCAGGACCAATGGACTGTCTGCTGACAAGGCAGAAAGACTACCTGAGGAAACTATGAGGTCCTCTGGGACTTGATAGTCTATCTTGTTTAACGTCGAAAACAGCGTAAAAGACAGATTGAATACGTGGAAGAAAGGAGCCTCCTCCGTCTGGCATTCTGAATGTCCGGGGATGGCATGGTTGTGTATCAGGAGAACAGATCCAGGAGCACGTAGAAATGTATGGACTTACCGTTTTGTGATGAGATCAAGTTATGACCTCTATATTTGTAACTCGATGTCCTTTTTGTCCCTCCACATCCCAATTGCCCAGCTCAACCTCGCTGCCGTTCTCAAGTGCGGTCAATCTTTCCGCTGGTCTTGCCTACGCCTCCCGATAACAGAGAACGGACCTACTCATGAGTATCGTTTCTGTCTAAGGGATCGCGTCATATGTCTACGCCAGGCGTCAGACACGCTTTTTTACCGTGCTGTTTTCCCAGAACCTCAGCCTTTGGCTGGCCAACTTGCACAACGTGATGCAGAAACACTGGCTTGGCTCAGAGACTACTTCCAGCTGGACACTGACCTTGTATCGCTGTATGAACAGTGGTCTGGACGTGACAAAGTGTTTGCCAGATTTCGGGACCGTTTCATGGGAATACGCATGATTAGGCAAGATCCATGGGAGAACGTCGTCTCGTATGTGTCATTATGTCTACTATGCTCGTCTCATAGGCTCTTCAGGTTCATATGCTCCTCCAATAACAACATTTCCCGCATAACAAAGATGGTCAGGGGACTTTGCGATCACTACTCGCCTCCACTTTTATCCCTCGCTGATCCTGAGAATCCAAACCTCTCGTATCCGTACCATCCTTTCCCGCCACCGTCAATTCTTGCCCAGCCAGATGTCTCCGATACTCTCAGAACTTTGGGTTTTGGATACCGAGCAGCATTCATCCAGAGGACAGCCGAGTTTCTCGTCAGTTCATATGGGTCAGATACCCTTCCAGATGATCCGAGCGAAGCTGCGGAACGTTGGCTACGGGGGCTTCGGAGAGTGAGCACCACAGAGGCCAGAGAAGCTCTTCTCAAGCTGACTGGTGTCGGGAGAAAAGTCGCTGATTGTATATTATTGATGAGTTTGGACAAGGTATGTAATTTCAATTTGAAAGGCTTACTCGAAATGATGCCGTGTCAAAGAAAGAAGTTGTTCCTGTGGACACCCACGTGTATAGCATTGCTGTAAAGTATTATGGGCTGAAAAGCATGAGTGCTGGAAAGACGAATATGACCCCCAAAATTTACGACGAAGTGAACGCTAAATTAGTTTCTGTGTGGGGCGAATACGCCGGTTGGGCACATTCGGTAAGTCTCGTTTTGAGGAAATTCTCTTGTGTATTCTAAGAAGGTGTTCTCTTAGGTCATGTTTACGGCTGACCTCAAATCTTTCGCCGACTTTAACACCACACCGAAAAAGCCTTCCACCCCAAAACGAAAACGCGAGAACAACCCAAAAGGAGAAGAGATAGATTATCTACTGACTCCTCCGATCACACCAGGTCCAGCGACATTATCCGAAGCTACTTTGAAGGCTTCTGCTACTATTTCGAAGGATAAACCGTCGGATTCATTTCTAGTACCTGCAACAATCGCCGATCGTGTGAAAAGACGAAGACATTCGAGAAAAACATGATTTTACTTGTACGGTTACCTATAATATTATACCTAGATATACTTGAAATCTACGATGGCATATGTCTTCAACTGCACTGCCACCATCAAAACAGGCTATCGCACCTTCAACTCTTTATCTGCCGTGATATGTCAAATACCTCACTACCAGAATTATACAAACGCTGTCTCGAGAAAACGTCCAAGCTATGTGATTTACCAACTATCGATGAAGAAACACAGGTGAAGAAGCAGCTTTTCTCCTCTCATACTTCCACATGCCTAGAATTACAACTTACACCTTAGGAACTCGTGCAATCGGCCCTTGGGGACCTCAGACAAGTACGCATGCGCATTCGAGAACTGGTGTTGTTCAGTCCAAATGAAAGACTGGATGATATCTCCACGAGGGATTTGGTGTACTTGACGCTACCTTATGTCTTTGCTGAGGTGGAGAACCGTGTACGGACGACGGAGAGGATGGATCGGATGAGTGTGTTGTCTAGCACCATTGTATGTCCTCCCCTACCCCCCTTCTTCTCGCGTTTGTGTGATTCATTTCAATGGTCGGTTTGGTTAAGGAATGTCATCGGGCGTTCGTGCGTCAGCTAGAGCACTACGAGATCGTACAGGAAGATGAGAAAAATATCTACTCGTATAAATCATCTAGTCTTGCCAATCCAGCGAAAAGGAGGGAGGTCAAGGTGAACCAGTACAAGAAGACCAAAAAGATCAAGGACCATATCCAAGTAAGACTTGGCTCTGTGGTGTGTCCTCGTTAATGTCCACTTGTCAGGTCCTACAAAAACGACGTAGTCTACCTACGTCCTCATCTGAAGACACCCACTCCCAATCTGACTTTGATTTAATCTACTCTCTTCTCCCGTCCTCACCTCCCGTCTACAATTCCACCATTTTTGCTTCCTCTGATGAATTAGACACAGAAACAGACGAAATTCTCCGTACGACGACATTACTCCTTCTCCGAATGTTGTACGGACAAGCACATACGCATCTCGAATCAATGGACCAAGAACTCGAACTGCTAAAACAAGCACCACAAGAGTTTGGTGGTGGTGGTGCACCTCCTGCCCGGGGTGAGAGAGGGGATTTCAGAGTTGGGACACGAAAGGGGAAGGGAAGAAGCGATGAGCAGATGTGGAAAATTGACTTGAATGTACTGGACGGAAATGGTCCTTTGCTAGATGGATATGGACATGTGAGTGCCGCGGTGTCTTCTTGGATTGTGGATCATGGATGGTTCCAGCCTTTGCGACCCTTTACGATTCTACCATCGAATGTAGTTGAGAGAACAAAGTTGAGAGCCAAGGTGTTTGGGCCTGGTTACAATCTGCCTACAATGTCGATTGACGAGTACCTGACAACTGAGAAGGAGAGAGGCAATATCATTACTGGTGGCGGGTAAGCGAACAATCTCTTGTTTGAATAGATTGGTTGACGGCGCATTTTGCAGGAAAGCAAGTTTGGAGAAGCCCACATCATCACAGCAGCTTAAAGTTGATTCTGAGATGGACGGTACAGTTGCTGGTGAAGAAATGGCGGAAAAGGCAAGGAAAAAAGATGAGAACTGGTCTCAATTCAAGGATGCAAATGCAAAGGGTGCGGGAAATACTATGAATAGGGGTTGATCGGCTTCCGGAAAGTATAGACATCAGAACTTTGTTCATCAGGGTACATAACTGATTTGATCGGGATCTGGATTAATGGTACAGGGATGGTGGTAGTGTACAAGAGTGCGTCAACAACATGAAGATGCCTGTGGCACTTCGCCCGCTGCCGTCGTCGTAACATCAATTTCTACCCAAGACGATGTGAGAAAAGATTAGTTGGAAACAGAAAAAACAGGCGGACTTGTATTGGGCTCCGTTTGTGTGTCCTTGTCCATCCCAGGAAGTGACATGGCGATCTTCTTGAACAAACTCTTGACGTTGTGACCAGCCTTTGCCGAGGTTTCCATAAACATGATATTCAGCTGCGTCGCCTTTGTTGTGGCTTCCTCTAGCGTGACTTGGCTACAGGAATAAATTATTAGTATTTCATGGGGTGTCCTGAAGGAGTTACAGACCGCTTGTCGGACAGATCCGCCTTGTTCCCCACCAGTACGATAATCACGTCGTTTCCCCGCTCTGACCGTACATCTTCAATCCATTTTGCTGTTGACATGAATGACTGTCGATCTAGAAAGAGAAGGTCAGAGGACCGTCAGTCGTTGGAATTGCATGAAAGGGCGCTCGCTTGTGATATCAAAAACGACGATTGCAACTGAGGAGTCACGGATGTATGAAGGTATGAGGGAGCGAAATCGTTCCTGGATGGGGACATGAGAAGTGGACGTAGAGGGAGGACGTGTTGTACCTGACCGGCGGTGTCCCAGAGCTGGAGACGGACAGTCCTGTCCTCAAGGTACATTGTCTTGCTCAAAAAGTCGATGCCAATGGTTGCTTGGTATGTATTATCAAAAGTATCGTACATGAATCTATTCGTTGAGGAAGCAGGCTGTGAGGGAGAGAGGGACGGCACACCTTGTGATGAGGCTGGTCTTGCCGACGGACTGGTCGCCGAGGAGAACGATTTTTGTGCGCTTGGGAGGTGCAGAGGACAGGTCGGTATGTTCGGTCATGAGGGTAGACGGGTAAGGGGTGCACGTGACGGGGAGACCCTCGAAAGTGGACGATGAAGATAATCGACAAAATCTCGTCTTTTGCGCAGAGCAGACCCTTGTTCACATTCGAGTTCTTTCCTCCCCGCACGGACCAGGCATGTCCTCTCTTCCCCGTATTTAAACCAGCTCACTGGCTCCAGGGCTTTGACAATCTTCTTTCTCGCATCGACCGCCTTGCCCTCCTCAATCCTCTCGCTGTCAGTGTTACTTGGGGGGCTGGCGGATCTACAAAGGACAAGAGCATCGAGCTTGCCTCTCTCACGCAAAATGACCATAACCTGACCACCCTCTTACATCTCACCTGCACAAATGCAGAACTCGGCCAGGTCGATGCTGCTCTCCAGGTCTGTGTCTTGACCACTGTCCTCGACGCTTCCTCTCATGTCATCTCATTCAGGCAGCGCAAAAATGTGGTATCCAGAACATTCTTGCTCTCCGCGGCGGTGAGTCCCGTTCTCGCCATCTCTTTGTCTCATATCCCTCCAGATCCACCAAGAGGACAGGAAGAATGGACTCCCTCCGACCTGCGCTTCCAGCACGCCATCGACCTCGTTAAATACATTCGCAAAACCCATGGCAGCCATTTCTGCATCGGAGTGGCAGGTACCCCCCTCATCCTACTCGCCCCATCGCCTCCTGTTCACATGTCCTCTCAGCCTACCCCGATGGCCATCCCGACAATCTCCTCGATACGGATGTAGAGATCGACAATCTTAAAGCAAAAGTCGACGCTGGTGCCGATTTCATCATAACACAGCTATTTTATGACGTTGATGGTTTTCTGGCGTGGCTGCGCAAAGTTCGCCACAAAGGTACGCTTGACGTGCCATCTCGACGTTTGCCCCTCCCTCATTATGTTTTCTAGGAATCAATGTACCCATCATCCCCGGAGTGATGCCCATTCAAACTTATGGACCATTTCAACGTCTGACACACTTGACGGGAGCCAAAGTACCTGTGCATATTCAGGAAGCATTGAAGCCTATCAGCGTATGTTTGTGAATCTCTAGTTTGAACGTCTAGTCCTGACATTGGGTTCAGCACGACGACCAGCAGGTAAAAGACTATGGCGTCTCCCTTGCCGTCGACATGGTTCGCAGGCTCGTGTCCGAAGCCAATGTCCCTGGAGTACACTTTTGTACTCTCAACCTTGAAAAGAGCGTCCAGCGTATCCTTGAAACCCTCCAGTGGACGGATACCCTAGCTCACTCTCACAATAGACTCATCGCTGTAAGACCATTTTCGTCGTCTTCAGTTAGCGACTCAGGTTTCAATGTCAACAAAGGACGCACCCGACAAACCAGTACCTGTGGGCGATCCCGACCTCGTGGTGACGGCAACTACCGCAACCCATGACGCAACACAATCTCTGGCATCTGGCACGGTTACAGATAGTGAAGCTGGTCGAGGAGAACTTAACAACGCGGCAAGCTGGGACGATTTCCCAAACGGCCGTTTCGGAGATTTCAAAAGTCCTGCTTTTGGTGCTGCGGATTTATGGGGAAACTCTGGTCTCGCAGTTCGTTTCCTTTTTCTTGCAGCAAGGTTCTATATTAAGTGTTGTATTTGTTTTACTAGATCAATGAAATGCTTCGACAGTGGCGTCACCCAAAAACACTTTCAGAGCTCACCCAGATTTTTCTGGATCATCTCCACTCCCGAATTTCTACTACGCCTTTCTCCCCGGGGCCTCTCTCGTCTGAATCGTTGATGATTCTTCCGGAGCTTGAGCAGCTGACACGGAGGAGTTGGTGGACTGTTGGCTCGCAGCCTGTGATTAATGGTGTTAGCTCTTCCGATGAGACTGTAGGTTGGGGTCCAAAGGCGGGATACGTTTTTCAGAAGGGATTTGTAGAGTTCTTTTGTGATGAAGCAGACGTCGAGTTGCTTGAGCGGCGAATTGAGGAGAGAGGGAAGGGATGGGTACATTACATTGCTGGGAATCACAAAGTGAGTAAGGATGGTCTAAGTATATATCATGCCTCATGTCTAGCTTGTCAGGGCGCGTTCAAGACCAATGTTTCTCAAAATGAAAGGAACGCTGTGACATGGGGTGTATTTCCTGGACAAGAAATCATTCAAACGACGATTATCGAACATGAGTCGTTCCTGTCCTGGAAGGTGTGCTTTCTATTAGTTCTTTATTCATCGATCTGGATTCTGAGCACGTTGTAGGAAGAAGCATTTTCCACTTGGTCTGACTGGGCATCATGTTATCATCCAGAGTCGGATGAGCGTAAACTTTTGGAGGGTGTGCGCGATCAGAGATGGTTAATTAACATTATTCACCACGACTACCAAAACCCTCGTGCACTGTGGGACATCCTATTAGATAAAAGTGACATCAATCGTGTAGAAGTGTGAACAATTGCAAGCTTGGATGATATTGTACAATAACATATCGTAAACTTGTTGATTTTCAGTAGTGACAAGGTTGCATTCAGAGTTCGGAAGGTTCTTCTTCCTCCTCCATGGATTCTTCTTCCATATGGCCATTAGTGTTGTTGTCCTCCTCCTCGTCTTCATCATCTTCCTCATCATCCTCATCTTCGTCAAGGTCTTCCATACTTGCATCGAGATCTTGACCAGATTCATTTTCACCTTCGTCTTCTAGGATAGAAGGTGCACCTCCTGAACCTTCTGAATCCTCTGAATCCTCTTCTGCCTATCAGGGTTCACAAAATCAACCATGTCATTGAACGTGATAGAGATGTGGGGAAACAGAAAACATACGTCGTTTTTTTCTTCTTGTTGTGTCATGGATCGACCGATAGGTATGAGATGGCTGTATCCTCCATTATGTATCGCTGTCGTCTGGTATCACAAACAAAATAATTCGGGTTTGTTTGCGCAAAAAAAAAAAGGATCTCTCTCATGATACACGCATGAAAACCAACAAGAATAACACTAAACCAACGTACGAGATCTTCCAGTTCATTTTCTTCATCACTCAAATCATCCATCTCGCGTTGTAAATCTCGAATAGCATTCAGATTGGAATATATGCGTTTTCGAGGGAGAGGTGATGGATGCGGAGCGTTTGGCTTGGGTAAGAGATGTGGGAAGTGAGGAGGTTGGCGGATTAGTGTGGGAGATACGACGGGCATCGGTGCATTGAGCGAAATAAACCTGGCTCTGGCACAGCCACGAGCTATTATTTGTGTTTACTCTACAAATTATGTGTGTAATTATACATCAGGTATCAACTTTGTGTTCCCCCTTCGCAGTCGTCTTCGTCAAATTCAAAGGTCGTACCCATAGCTTGACGTGTCCAAGTTTGGTCGCCGTAATAACCACTCTGGGCATAAACGCCATATCCGTCAACAAATCGCTATCCATAGGTTTTACCTATATCATCTGATGCGTTTCAGCTGGTAGGGTGTGTAGTGTCAAAGACGTACTAGTACAGGTTGAACGATGGCAATTTCATTACGAGAGGGTGCGGGGTGATGGCGTGGAGAGTGGGTGGATTCTTGGACGAGGTGGTACTGCGGGAGATTACGGAATGCGAGAGAGATAGTAGATGAGATGGAGACGCGTTGGTGGTGTGTAACCTGAGAATGACTGTGAGTCAATGAAGTATAAGGGAAAGAAAAGAGTGTGTGTATGTACCTGGTGCTTTGGTCGATGTAAAGCACCACTAGAAAAGTCCCACTGAAGGGCAGGTGAGATACGACTACAGGAATGGAAGTGGCAGGGACTCACCAAGATGAGTTTGTTATCCTCTCCTACACTGCCAAAGCGGTAGGTGCGACCATCACATCGCAAGTCATCAAAGGCGACAGCAGAGACGAAAGACGAGTGGCCTTGACATCGGGCGACGACTCGTTGCTCCCAGGGCGAAAAGATGGTGATAAGGTCATCTTGACCACCTGCAAGGACAAATCGGCCATCTGGAGACCAAGCGACGCAAGTGAGTGCGCCAAAATAGGAAGCGTAGCAGTCGACTAGCCTGTTTATATATTCAAGTTGTGTGAGAGAAAGATAAAGCCGTACACACTGTTCAGCCAAAGCATCGATGATGCGTAAACAGCCGTCCTCGGAAGTAGCAGCAACATATTTCACATCGGGTGAGAATGCGAAGTCTATATGGACATGAGGAATGCCATCTGAACAAGGCAAGGTACTGACTGGAAACAGCTTTGCGAGATACTCGCCAATGACTGACAGGATTTTTAGCAACTTTGTCAGATCTGCCGGGGACGGGAGGACCGGGGGTAGTGGATGTGGTAGGATGCCAAGGGGGCATAGTGACAAACAGGGTGTGAGTGGGATCCCAGAGGGGCGGGGGGCTGAGATCGAAGGGGCCATCAGGGTGTTGGGGAGTAAAGACACCGTCGTCACGTTCTTTGTCGTACAGGAGGATGGTGCCGTCGGCATGGGAGACAAGGAAGAGACAAGGGGAGGCAGGGACCCAGCGGACAGCGGTGCAGGGAAAGCTGGATATACAACCCTGTTTGTTGAGGCGAGCATAGCGGGAGGATATGGGGTCTTAGAGACAATGAGTTCGTTGGGCGAGAGAGACGGGAGACGAGACAGACCAAGCCAGACGATATCGCCTGTGCTGAAGCCGATGACGACGTCGAGATGGTCGGCCGATGCTGTCGTATGGTTGATGTCGTGGCAGGTAGGACATGCAGAAAACGACACGCGGGCGAGGGGCTCCTGCTTGGACCATTGTTGAGTGCACATGTGTGGAAGGGGACAGGCCACACCTTTGCCCTCGATGCCCCATCCACGAGGACCAGACTCTTTGCGACGTTGTACGCGACTACGGCAGCCGCACCGTGCTTGGACTGCAACAACTTGGGCCAGCCATCGGTGCTCTGGATACGGGTGACGAACGATGACGACGATGTACGCAGGTTGTGCTTTGGGCGCGCACTTGACTTCTTCCCTGGGCGCGGGGAGAAAATCGAGTGTTGTTCAGGCACCGACGGACTCGGCGGTTCGTTGTCGTCGCTGTCGGACGAGACCAGCGCAGCAGAAACACGAGTAGGATATGGCGTGGACACGCCGCTAGATTGGGGCAAGTGCTCACTTGTAAGCGAGTAGACACCTTCAGGAGCGACAAATGTGGCCATGCAAGGCTGAGTGTCTCATTTGTCATTTATCATTCCCATCACCGCCATCATTCTCATAATGCGCATCACCTCCATCAATACCGCCATCAATAATTTCATCAATATCAATACCATGTTCACATTACCTCCATGCTTTCTACTACCATCACCTCCCGCATCTTACCTCGCATCTTCCATATCTGCGCCCGCAGCTCTTCCACCTCCCTCTCTACTCCTCCTCCCGGGAACCCCATTGCAGACTCTAATCTCTTCGCTACAACAAGGCACTCGGCCCTCAGAACCCCTGCCATCACTTGGTTCGACGACACTCCCTCCTCTGCCTTTCCTCTGGGCCGTGAGACCCGCAAGATAAACACTTTCCAGGCTGTTCGCGATGCCATCAGGTCAGTTCCGACTTCCAAACCCCTGTACGCTCATCCACCTCGTCTAGCATCGCACTGACCAAGGATAATAATGCCGTGGTCTTTGGAGAGGACGTTGCTTTTGGTGGTGTTTTCAGGTGTACCATGGTCTGTATCACACCTTTGCTTATCGTCTGCGCACTCATTCTCCATCTCCAGGGCCTTGCCGAAGAGTTTGGTAGGTCACTACTACCTTCCAACCCTGCTCAAACTCAACCGATCCAGGTCGTGAACGTGTCTTTAATACACCCCTCACGGAGCAGGGTATTGCAGGCTTTGGTATTGGCCTCGCTTCCATGGGTCATACTGCCATTGCCGAAATCCAGTTTGCAGACTACATCTTTCCCGCCTTTGACCAGGTAATCTTTCTCCACCTATCGTGAAACATTCATTCAATCCATTCTGTAGATCGTCAACGAAGCTGCCAAGTTCCGGTATAGATCCGGCGGTTCATTCAACGTCGGTGGTCTCACCATCCGCGTACCAACCATGGCTGTCGTAAGTTTTCACCTGCCCAGGCAGACTCGAGCTCATCGATCTCTAGGGCCATGGTGGTCTATATCATTCCCAATCCCCCGAAGCTTTCTTCATGGGTGCATCGGGTCTCAAGGTAATAGATCCGCCAGCCCCCGAATAATCCAATCTGAAAACGCTACGCAGATCGTCATTCCTCGGTCTCCAATTCAAGCCAAGGGACTTCTACTCGCTTCAATTCGCGACCCTAACCCAGTCATATTTATGGAACCCAAGATTCTCTATCGTTCGGCAGGTTTGTTGACCCATTTCCCTCGCTCCTTCACAAATCTTAAGTACTCCCCAGTCGAACAAGTCCCCGTAGACGATTTTTTCCTCCCGCTGGGCAAAGCAGAAACACTAATTCCTGGCTCAGACTTAACCCTCCTCACATGGGGAACTCCCATTTACAGTGCTGAAGATGCTATCAAGTTATTACAGAATCCTCCTCCTAGTTTGGACTCTCTCGTCCCTCAGTCACTCAGGCAGGCGAAAGTGGAACTCATAGATCTGAGGACTATTTTACCTTGGGACGTGCAACACATAGTTGATAGTGTCAATAGAACTGGGAGATTGGTTATCGTTCATGAGGCTGGGATGACAGCAGGCGTAGGTGCTGAAATCAGCGCCCAGGTGCAGAAGAGGTGTTTCTTGAAGTTGGAGGCCCCGATTAGGAGGGTTACTGGATGGGAGTGAGTATTTTCTTTTTTTTCATGTCCCTGGATCCCAGCTGAGGCATTGTTAGTCTTCCAAACGCAATGCAATTTGAGAAATTCCATCTGCCAGATTCCATCCGCATTTTGGATGCTATCATGGAAACACTGTCATACTAGTACCATTTATTACATACCCTTTGATTCTTATTGTGAAGAACATATGGGATATATCTGTAAAACGCGTTAATTAGGACACGAGCACGTGATCCGGGCTTGAGCGCGTTAGCGCGTTTCGAATTCATCTCACGAAAACATCACTCGAAGCTTTACATAATGAAACGGAAGCACAATGATGAGGCTGACGATACCTCTAACAAAAATCCACTCGACGAATCATTCAATAATTGCTTTTGCAATGTCAGCAACCTCGCTACTGCCCTCGGATACTTTACTGGCAAAGTGGATATGGTTTGGTCTCATATTCCAGACAAGTTGATATGGAATTTCGTTGCGAAATGTTGTCTTTCGGATAAGAAGCACAAGATTTCCGTGTCCCTTGAGGGCGGTTGGGTTCAATATCTGAAAGAGTCTAGACCGGAGGCTGTCGCAATTATGGATGACCTTCAACTCTCCTTAGATGGTGTCAGCTTTGTTGAGGAACGAAAGACGACAGCCAAGCTGGTATTTAAAGAGGGCATCGTCTTTCGGAAATTTAGGAATGGGGAGTCGTTTTTGATGAATACTTGGCAACGTGAGTTGTGATGTTGGCTTATTCGAGTTCTTCTATCCTGATAGTCCCTCTCAAGTCCAACAGCCGGAGACCACAAACAAGGAAGATGACTGGTTTGGTACTCCTGATGTCCCTTTTCCTGAACGAGTGTCGGATCTCATTAAAAGAATGACTGGTGGCCGACCGAATGATGCTATCCCCAATGAAGAAAGCACGACAATGAAAAATATGTCGAATGAACGTTCAATGACTCTGGGCTCATCCATTCTCGGGCTAACGAACGGAAGTCGAAGATCATCTGTATCGAAGCAAGAGTCGATGGACGTTGATATAGATCTCAACTGCAAATCTCCCGTCACAGCTATACCTATCCAGGTCAGGGAAGGACAAGTTACATTGCAGTCTGGACAAGCGGTTCTGCAAGGGCCGCAGCGTAAAAGCAAGAAACGGAAGAAGAAACAAGCTGTTCAGCAAGACGCAGCAGCAGCAATACCAAAATCCGTTGTTCAGCAACCATCGGCACAAAATTCTCCCCCAGACACTGTTGCCATTGCTGCCAGATCTACAGTTATCGCAGACAATACTAAAGCTGTCGAAGGACCAACCGTGATTAACTTGGGCGTACGTTTTTGCTTGCTTTTTCTGTGAAAAATTAACACCTCGAAAAATATTACAGCGAACCAAGGCGGCAAAAATAGATGATAACACTCTAGAAGGATGTTTGGCACAGTTGAACTGCTTACAGGTAGTTTTCAAGGTCTATTCTTTACGTTCAGGTCTAAATAAGTAAATCACAGCCGCAACTTACCTACAGTACGCTGAAACAAATCCTCAACATGAAGTCCGGAACGTTAATCAATGTGATTGGAATTGTCAGAGGTCGTAAAGCGCCGCATGAATCAAGAAATGGGGGTGGGTCTACGAATGCTGACGCCCGCTCTCGTTGCTCAATTGCAAGTAGATTGGACTACCACCATCCATTTACAAGATTCCACTTCATTTGAGGATTCTGACTATCTTCCTACCGACTTCAGCATTGTGTTCTTTCAGGGGAATTTCGAGGAATGGTTACCGCAGGCAAGTGAGGGGGACATTTTGATCCTGCATGGTATCAGAGTGAGCACGACCTTTCCATCTCTCCATAGTATATCAGATCCTTGACTACATAAAGCTGCAAGATTTCAATGGCTTATCTGGCGTCGGCCACAAGGATCGAACAAAATGGGCGGCTTATTCCACTTCCAAAGAAGACTTGCTTCAGCCCGATATAGGCCAAGCTCCCGAAACCAATTCGCTGGCGGCGGGTGGTTTTCATTTCTCTCCTTTCCTGAAGGAACTAGAGCATGAGAAACGCTATTGCAAGCGATTGGCCGATTGGTGGAAGGAGAAAAACCCGCCTGCCTCAGAGACAGAGACAGAGACAGACGGTCAGGTTCACCAATTGATTGGTTCCACTGTTCGCCAAAATCGCGAGCATCGACTCTTTCATGATGCAGGGCCGGAGGTGGAACCAAATGGTTATTTCGATTGTACATTTGAGGTCAGTCACTCTCTTTTGCTTTCTGGCTGTCATCCAACTGACATGACAACAGGTTCTCAATGGCTTTGAGAGTGAAAACGGAGTTTTCGTTCTTTATGTCACAGATTATACCAGGAACGCCCAAACTGCAAGTTGTCAAGCTCCGTGGTGTCCTGTTGGATTGAACGAATACGTGCTTTTATTCAATCTCTGGGATGAGGCGGCTACCCGAGGAAGAGATTTCCTACCTCAGACTTACTGGGCTGTGAGAAACGCTCGAATGATTCGCGGCAATAGCGGTTTTGTAGAAGGCAAGCTGGTAGAGACAAAATTTAGCCAAGTCGACTCCGACGATGACTATCCTCCATTACAAGCATTACTGGAGTATGTTTCAGTAAATCATCTCATGAATACCAGCTGATTATATGGTATTCTACAAGGCGGAAGAAGCAATGGGAGAAACAGAAGACTCAGAACTTGCCTTCTTTTCCTCACAAACTGTTTAAAGATGTCCAGGAACAAGAAGTTTTTAATTGCACAGTGGAGGTAATTTTTTTCCAGTCGAAGCACCACTTAAATTCTCACAATTTTTTTAGTTACTCCATATCATTGATAAAGCCCACAAGACGCGCCTTTTAGTAACCGATTATACGAAACATCCAGGATTTTTGTACCCCTGCGATCAAGATTGGTCCCAAGAGTTGGAGGGACGTGTCCTTGCCATCCAGCTCCGAGACAATCAAATTCAGAACGCGAAGTCCTTGAGAAAGAACGGTGGAAAATTTGTTACAATCAAAAATCTTCGTCTTTCGTCCGATGGAACTAGTAAGAAGCTTCAAGGCGACTTGGGAGGTTATGATTTACTCCTGAATTTGCTTCAACCCGACAGTCCAAATGAAGACCTTCAAGCACTACACCAGTATGTTTCAGGTTTCTCCATTCCATCAAATCCCTGTTCATTATTGCAAGGCGTAAAAAGGAGTTTCAGGACGAAAAAGAAAGAGAGAAAAAGAAAAAGAAGGAGGAGGAATCAAAATCACATAGTCAGGCTTGTGAACCCAAAACTCTACAAGCTGCTATCAGACCAAATCTGAAGATAGCCCAAATTAGAGCTTCTACGCAAGATTACCTGAAAGCAAGGCTTATCGCCCGGGTTATTGATTATCATCCTCGTTCACCGAGTGATTGGGTCCGTCTCTGGTGTTGTCAGTGCAAACAAAGGTCCAATTTCTTTCGACTGTCATTTGAGTGCTTGACTAAGTTATGTTGAATAGAATTCCCAAAGAGAATAAGGCATGCCGTGAATGCTTAGACATGGACCATGAATTCGTTCGCCCCAAGTTTGAGCTGATCTTATTAGTTGAGGACAAGATAGGTGATACGACAGAATTAATGTTGAGAGGCGAGGTACGTCTTTGTCATACTATTCACTTTAATTACATCAAAGCTAATGGAAGATCTAGAGTGACTTTCTGCAAGGAATTGACATAGGCAATAGTATGCTCGATCTCAGCATTTCAGGTGATCTCTTACAGAGACTCAAACCCTTGCTCGGCGACTCAAGTGAGAGAGAGGATGTTGGAGACATACTTTGTCGTAATTCTGTGTTTTCGTCGCTGATTATTGGACGAGTCAAATTGCCCGATTCGGTGCCTATTGGCCTGTTAATGAATGTCGAAGATTAGGTACTACTGTTTTTATATTATCTATTATTTTTACATTATATTATCGGGGCACGGCCTACTTCACATCTGATGTTCTATATACTTCAATAAAAACTGGCTGGGCCTAAAAGACCCTTGGAAATGGGATAAAGCAACTTCTTTGATCACACAGTATGCGCCCGATCAAACCGATGGTCCTGAACAAGGATCGCTACAATAAGTTTGAATAAACAAACTGTGACAGAACTGGCCTCTTGCCGCAGAAAATAACGACACCAGCAGGATTTGAACCTGCGCCCTCAAAGAGGAACAGATGACCAATCAAAGATTCGAATCTGTCGCCGTAACCACTTGGCTATAGTGCCCCTACCAGTTTGGTGTCAGCTAGATTGATTCATCTTTAAGTATTTTCATTATCAACGACGACTCAAAGCTTCCTATTTTCATTATCAAATCTCAGCACAAATTTAGCACCAATAAAGAAGATTTGAAGGACTTTCGGAGACATCGGAGCTCACCAGTTGTCAAGCTGTAGTTGACTAAGAACTATCTATTGCTATTTTCTTTCAGGCATTTTTATCGGGCAGGAGGTGTATTTTTCGGAGGCAAATAAGCTGAACGACCAGTGAGGTCTATCTTTAAGACTTGTATGGTATTCCTTTTCCAACGTGAACGTCGGTCTAAGTATGAGGTGACACTTGACGTACCATTTTGTAACTGGCGAAGAAGGGTGAGCCAAGTCGTGATGGCGAAATCCGATGCTTACCCGTTGAAACTCATCATAGGCGGTACTCCTCACATTTTCATGAGCGTTTCGAATAATGCCCATCATGAACTCAGCAGCCTGGCGATCGTTCAAATGTAGTGTAAATCGGTCCTTCAACCTCCGAATGGTTGCTTCGCCTTTGAACGAGGGGAGGCCAGTATCAAGCATGAGCTGGATGGTGTTTATGATTTGCTCTGCGTATGGCCGAACAGCTAGAAATGCTTTGACGGTCAAACTCTGAAATAGCTGATAACCTTGAGAGTATTTTCCGCCCATCAGGACTACCATCTCATGGTTGAGCTTAAAGGAATTTGGTTCGAATTTAACCCCCTCCGGATACCATCAAGATAATTCCCAGCAACTAACAGCGAACATACTCACCCCCGGACGTGGATATCATACAATTAATCAGTCACCAGAAAAGTGAAATGAGTCATAACAGGTACTTATCTATATCGAACAAAAACCCAAAATCTGGTAAAAAAACCATGTCAACATGAGTCAGAATGATTGGGACGCCAATGTCCTACCTATATGTACGATGTGCCCATCACCGTCAATCATAATGTTTCCATTGTGTCGATCCTTGATCTGGAGAATATAACAAGCCACGGAGTATGCAGCCATCGACTGAATAAAGTTCAATTGTGCTTTCTGAAAAGTAACAGTATCCTGGCCTCCATATTTGGAAGTGAAAAAGTCCAACAAATCGTTGACCTTAGCCCGACCCATTTCATCGCGAGAGGTAGCATTCGGGACCACATCTATGACGCCACACTATGCAAGGAGTTGAGTCTAACTTTCGTCGTTGAATCACAAGTTCTTACTCCAGGAGCCGTCGCCGTAACACGATATGGGAACAGATAGAGCGGGAGGCCGAGACTTGTATAGATATTCTTGAACATGGCAATGACCTGTAATGCAAGAACATCCTGGCGGCAGTCGTCGCCGACTTTGAAAATCGCTTGTTGCAAGACATCATACTGAATGCGCTTCTCTACCCCTGTACCATCAACAACAGAGTCGGGGTTTGTTTCAATTTCAGTCCGCTCTTTCCTGACTTTGAAAGTGGCCATAAATGGTGCCTATGATGGATCGCTCAAATGAGGGTTACAGAGGGTGATCAGAGATACCTTCGCATGACTTTGCAAAGGCCTCCCAGACTTTTTGTCGATATCGACGATTACGCCATCTGGGTTGCTAGGGAGGTAAACACCGACGTCAACTTGTATCTTTGCCATTTCTTCGTCAATTTTGGCCTTAAAGAGCATAAGGAATATTGGTGGCGACCAACTGGGAGTCAAGAAAAATCACCTTTTTCTCGGGCTTTGTCCTTTTAATGTAGGGTTTCAGCTTCCCAGAGATTGAGGTAACCTCGTTGAAGAAGCTGAACTCCCTGTCATAGAACTCACGTGCTTCACCAGATAGTGATATGACTACTTCATCCGTCATAGCGTCGAGAGTAGGTTTCATGGGATCCTCCTAAGAACCGGTTGAGAATAAGAAATTACAGGAATGCTATACTAACAATTTCTGCTGCATCATCTTTGAAACAGTTTGCTTTCATGTTCCAAATGATTTGATGACAAAAGAGCTGTGAAATCTTGGCCGTCTCAAAGATGAATCGGGACACATAGCCTGTGACTTCATAAGCCTTAGTCGATCAATTAGTGAGATGAAACTCACCTAAAGTGTCATAACGAAGTGCCTGAACGACCTGAGGAATGAAGAAAAAGGTCAGCTTAACAGGATGTTCTTCTAATACACGATGTGCATATTGCAAAATGTGGGGTTGGTTGTTGTATCGCTGTTCGAAGTAGGTTGTCGCAATGATGGGGGGCACCGCTTGCCACAGAAGGAGATACTGTGATGATGAAAGAGTAAGAGTTACTGAAATGATTTGCTTGGCTACCTACCTTGTGGTCTCTCCGGACAGTTGGATCAAAGTTCTCGCCAAGCAAAAAATGGACTGCTTCGCATATATGAAGGACTTGTTTAGGGCTCGAACGTACTAGCCTTGAGACTTCATGCCTAATGAGAGGCAATTTAAAACGCTCGGGCAGATGGACCACAATGGCTGGATCAATATTCCAGATAGAGTGAATGAGAGCGACCCAGGTTGTATCAAAAAATCCACGTTCTGTGGCACCAGTTACATCCGTAGAGCGTTTGATGTCGTTCGTAGGGTTGACCCAAACGGAAAGACGAGAGAGTTCAGACTCAATCAAGAGGCGTAAGGGCGTGTTCAAATCTCTCAACCGTGTAGTATAGTCTGAAAACTGTGAGCTCACGCTCATATTTTACTATCTAACTTACAAGACTTTCGTGTTACACATCGTAGAGGTGATAGGCTTGAAGTTGATGGGAGACCGCGGACGACATCGACTTGTAGGTATGAAAGAAATTCGGATAAAATCTTTAATTCAGTGTTCAACTGTACACGGTCAGCACCAAATGTCCATCTTCGCAGATGAGCTGGTCTATGAGCTGGAACGCAAGAAAAAAAACTCACTGAGGTAGCACACTATACCAGGAAAATGCAAGTTGATAGAGAGATTCTCTGAATATATTTTCGCAAAATGCATCGAAGTGAGAACTCTTAAGTGCTTCAAAGCCAAAGAGCAGGAATGAAAATCTGGGCTCTCGAGCCAAAGAATGAGTGCTATGTAACTTTTCAGAGAATTGTGAGTGATTACTCGTCTGATACATACCTGAAACGTCTATGATTGCGGGTAGACCGCAGAACAAGCTGTTGGATAAGGAATATGATGTTGGGTTGGTAGTATCTGGCGGCCTGAAGGCGACTGTAAAGCAAATGCAATACTAAAACATGAGGACTGAGAAGTTTGTGAGCATCTTTCAACTCTTTGCTAATCCGCTCTTTATCAGTTGGAGCGTATGCGATAGGAGAGTTAAAAGGATCATGATAACTGTTTGTAAACATATCAGGAGAAGATAGGTTGTGATCTAGATCGGACTGACTTCATATTTCGAGAGAATATACCTTTTTCATGCTTAATGGTCAAAGACCAGGCAGAGACAATTTCGCTCATCAGGGCCACCTCAACTACTGATTTTTCTGATATGAGCCAGCTCCAAGTTTCAGCGGCAACAACCATGGCAGATGGAGTAGCCACAGCGAAGGGTAGAGCAACAATATAATGCAGCAAATCATAATCGCACTGTAGAGATAGTCGATCTTGAGTGCCCCGGGTTAGATGCGAGAAAGACGTACGTAGTCCAGCGAGACCAGCACCGCAGCACAGCGGTACAACAAACGACGTAATTCTTGAACAGTGAGGGACGGGTGCTTCGACCTGATATCTGCCATTGAAGCTTGAAGCTTTTCTCGCAGTGCCCGGATCTCACTCTGCGGCGTATCTGCACCCTTGACAACCCTACAATCTGAGGCGTATGGCCAGATTAGAGATGATCGTTGAAACAAATCGAAGCCACATACACTCCTTGCCACAGAAACGGAAACCTGCAGCCTCCCCAGAATAATAGCTCTTGATCGCGATTTGACTTATTAAAGCCTTTGCCTGGTCCATGCTCCAGCGAGACATAGATTTCAATGAGACTGGAAAGCTTTAGCATTTCAACACGAAATCAGAGATCATGTCATACAAAGATGACGATGTACAGGTCCAACATCCTTCCCAAAGCGTTCAGCAACGGAAGCGCCGAGTTCCGCCGAGTCCGCTCCCAGGACCGGTTGATTAACGGCAAGATATTTCTAATGAGAGAGTTAGACCAATATAGTCGAATACCCATTCAAATGACCTGTAATGTCGACTGTAGTTCCAAAGGGGCCCGGCTCAAAGCCAATTCGAACCAGGAATTCGCATTGCGCAGAATATTGTCAAGGATTTCTCTCCGGATTTGATAATTATCGGTCAACTGAAGCGAAATCTTGGCTCGTTCGGAATAATATTCCCAAGTTGGTTCATACTATCAAAGCCATTAGACAAGCGAGTGGACGAGCAGCGATGAACATTACGCGCCTCGTTCACGAATTCATTCTCAGTTCCGCGTTGGAGTAGCGTCAAAACCTCAAGTATCGCGAATACCAAGTGAGGATCACACATCAAAGATGGGAAGGAGACCAAAAGTCGGTTGAGATATCTGGATGCGATTTCCCTGACCTTGGGAATTCGATGAGTGCTGCTGACAACTAATTGTTTGAGTTCACCCGAGAGGCACTTGGGAAGAGCTTGTTGAGAGGCTTTGCCAGTCAAAGCAATTTGGCAACCTCCGATCACCTAAGACTGAGTTAGGAAGTAAAATTCAGGATGTTGAGCCTCACTTTCTCAGCAATGCCTTCCATACAAACACTGAGCACGGTGTTCTTATTGAGGGTATCGTTGATGAAGTAGGTAACTAAGGAAGATGGCAAACCCTCTGATGCTCTCAGACTTTCAATGTCGTGCATCGCCAAAAGAAAGATAACCTGTCCAGAGGACAAACTTCGAAGTTCACTGGATCTTAGCATAATGTACTTGGTCAATCGGATTCGCTGTTTGGAGAGAATCTTGAATCATGATGTCAATACATAGATTCAAGAGTGGAATGGCATTGCACAATGCTTACCGACTCGGCATACTCCTGTCGGATGACAGTATTGTACTCAATGTCACTCGCAAATGCACCATGGGTTTCTTCAACAACCATGCAAGGAGTTTTGGTGGCGATATGCATGAGTGTAGGGAGCAGCCAATCTAGAGAAGTATCGCTCCTTTCATCCAATGAGGTGAAATCGAATAAGACACAGAGGAACCACAAGTTCCTGAAAAGAGAAACTGTTTCTGAAGAAGCGTTCCCCCAGAGCTTGAAGTCTGCGTGAGCTAACAAGGCATCAATAGGAAGCAGAAGGGAAGTCAGAGATTCAATCTTATCATCGATCTTGGAATCACGTCAATAATATACACATGAGGTGAGCCAGGATAAAAACAAAATCACCTTCACTTGGGGATTAGTGATCCGTAAGTTCTGAATTGCAATTCCCTTGTCAAGAAACAAGGTCAGTAGCTCCGTTAAATAAATGCCAAAAAGCTCGGGACGCCGACCCAAGTCTTGGGCAAGTCTTGTTTGAGCAGCAAGGACCTGCATCACCTGATGAGCACCACATCAAGTGAGCTGAAAAGATACAATACCATGTTGTTGGAGGACCTTGGGTCATCTACATTTACCGAACGGTTGATAGCGGAGAAGGATCGAATAATATCAATGAATGGGCCTTCCGGCGCAACGAGAGCCAGATCGACAAGGTTGTATGCAATAGTTGCCTCAACAGTAGGCTCTGCAGAGCGCAAACGTTGCAGAAGCATTGAGATCGTTAGTTTAGTGACCTATAGCAGTAGATATTGATATGAAAAGAATATTACATTTTTGAGCTACGCACCGCTTCAACGCTAAACTCCAATGCCAAGCGAGTCACGACAGAGATAGTACTAATACCTGTCAGACGCTTTTCCTCCTCCGACAGTTCGCGTAATTCCGTTTCCAATGACTGGAACGTCCCAGAATCATAACCATCCGGGCCACCAAAAGAGGCATCATGAGTATCTTTACTCGTCGCAGCGATGAAATTGAGAAGCGAATATATGTTCGACATAATCAGATCATCACCTGGGGCAAGCTTCATAGAATTTAGAGATCAATTTTCACTTGAATATTGCCTATGAGTCAGACCTTGATACACAGGGAAAGGCACCTCGCGGCTGCAGCCAAGGGGGGTGCACGACCTTCTGCAAACTCAAATTCACAAAGAAGGAGAGGTGATGTTACAAATCTCCTTAAATGCGAAGCCATTATAGAAGCAATTTCTGGAAACCTGGTGGAGGATATCAGCAAATACAGAAACTCAATACAAAACACTACCTTCTGACAAGGATGGCTGCAGATTTCAAAGCAGCCTCTTGTACCAAATTATCCGAGATAGGAGATTCATTGCTAAGCAGGAGGGTGATGCGAGAGAAGATGTTTTGGTCGATTTCTCCTAGGGATACAGAGCAGATGGAAGCTAATTTCTATCGAGAGGGATACTTTAAGAAAGCACATATGCAACGAGCTCATTATAATGCTTACAAGACTTTCTGACATCGTCTCCCATGCATAAGTGTCGATAGAAGGCTCACTATCCATTTCCTGAACCTGATCGAAGAAATCCGCAAAACATTGCATCGCATAAGCCGCAACAGATCTGATAGAAGTTCTATCTTCATCACTAAATGTTCTTGTATCCGTGATTTCGTCATGAAGTAATGCAGCATAAGCCCTGTTCGCAGCGTCGGCCTCCACATCAGTGGCTGTTGTCTTTGCAGGTGGAACAAGGACTTGAGAAAGAATCATCCACTCCGTTTCTATCACGCAGCAGACGATGAAATAACCACTAAGGGGTCGACCTTCAGAGACATAACGGGACACAAAAGTCTGGATGAATTGCATGCATTTTCCGCTCGCCCCTTCCTTTTGGATGATGTTGACCAATAGGTGATTAAGTTTTTCAACAACCTCACTGTGACATAACTTTTTTAACTCTTGAGAGATACATCGCCATTGGCTTATGTCCCATTTGTAAGGGGTAGAGCTAACTGCACGGTAAAAACCATGTAATGCAGGCATGACCTGGACGAGAATGTCGAAAGCTAGAGACATCAGAAAACGTCCTCTCAGATACTGTAAAGCACTCACAGCTGCACACATTGATGCCTTCAACAGTGTTGGAGAGGAAGGTGCAAATTGCACCTGTAGCTTCCTTACGAAATTGTGGTTGTTCGTTGCAAACCTGCAGTAGTGATGATACAGTGGAGTAGATGAGTTTATCAGGCAATGCCCAGTCTAAGGAATTAAGTCAGAGCTGAAGGATAAGGCAGATGAAAAAAGAAGCAACCTCTCCAGGACAAGGACGGATCAAAGTTGATACGAGGAACATCGTTCAAAACTCCAAGGAGTGTTGTGAACAGGCTTTTGGCATTCTCTGCTATATAAGAAGGAGAAGAATACTTGATCATGTCACCGTATGCAATGTTATATTGCACCCGAGATACCGTCTGAAAGCATAGTGAGCTGCTAGCAAGAAAGAATGGAATCGAAAGACGGACCATGTATACCCGTTGCAAACCTTGCACCTCTTCAACTCTGATTTCATCTCCATTTGCATTTGCATCCTCATTGATAGCCGCACTATTGCACAAAACTTGAACTCTCGGAACTAGTGGATGTTTTTCACGTCCAGAGCCTCCAAAACGATTTGGATCACATGCGGCAAGGTCAGAAAGTATCTGTTGCCGTATGTTCAGTTCGAGGCTAGAAAATATAATACGGTAGGCATGGATTCTCATATATATCGTCCAAGCTCACCAGTCCATGCACTTCAAAGGGCAGAAATAAATATTAGTCATTGCCCTACCGGGCTGATGATGTAAAACCCATTTTTAGCAGCTAATCCTTTCCATAGAACAGTCACATCGCTCTAATACATGCCACCCAACAAAAAACAGCAACACCTTAAGGAAATAGAGGTTACCGATGTCCAGGAAACAAAGTAAGCTTCCCTCAAATTGATTGAAGGATCCACTAACTAATTGATTAGATCAGCCCCTGGTCAGTAGAGCTGTGTTGGAATATCATTACCAAATATCTCATGGGTTATGTGAAGAGGAGACGTTCCAACTCAAGAGGCGCCGTATTTACGAGAGAGCTCGAGATTCAATAAAGGTCCTGGTTGCATCCCGTACTCACCAACTGCATGTTCTTGCATGAGCTTTCCCGTTGAGGTTCTCATATCTCTATTTTCAATCGTTCAGGGAACAGGCACGAGCACAGGTCCTTGAATTCAAACTGCAAGAAACAGAACTGGGCAGAGATAACAAGGACTTCGAACTCTGGGATGCTAGTGACGAAGATGCATACAAGCAATGGCTCAAAAAGTATGGTGCTTCAGCTAGAGAATTGGGTTACTCACGGAGCATCGTGGTGGACGCTGCGAGCAAAATGCGTGAGTAATCATTGGTCCTTGGCTGAATGCTGATTCAGAAATATATAGTCAACATGTCGTCAAAGGAACGGCAGGGTATTCTGCGTGAGACCCTGAAAGCTGCTAGGTTACATGTTGAACAAAGTAAAGAGAAGGAAAAGGTGTGCATACCTGTTGTTCGCCACTAACCAAAGCACTCATTAAAATCGCACAGCTGGCGACAGATGCTTCGGCCTTGATTCGCCATTACAAAAACTTACTCATCGGACCGGTTCAAACAAGCAGGAAAAAGTAGACACGAATACAACTAATTATAAATATGTTGTATAGCATATACTGACAAAAACGATTTACTGGAGTCCTGTCAATCATGATAGCTTGTCAATTACCAGTAGGACTCACCAAATCTGAGATGTTTTTTTCATACAGACTATGTCCCACGTTTGAAAGCTATCTCAAACAAAACTTAGATCATTCAGGGTAGATTAGAAGAAGAGGCCTACAGGTTGACTATCAGGTTCGTGTAGGTCTTCTCTTTTGTAAGGAATATTGGGTTTGAGGTGCAGGTATTCGGAAAGGAAGACCCTCAATAACAGAGACCACCGACGCATTGTTGGAAGGTCAAGAGCACTGGC
>Ga0153993_100107_pt1 | contig 28285 bp, 28 predicted proteins | sample TSNC077MetaG_FD_104706 | JGI IMG/M metagenome (GOLD analysis project Ga0153993, IMG submission 104706) | Attine ant fungus gardens microbial communities from North Carolina, USA - TSNC077 MetaG | ecosystem: Host-associated > Fungi > Mycelium > Unclassified | place: USA: North Carolina, Lumber...
GACATGAACATATCAGAAGGGTATTGATCCGGAATTAGTGAATAGTGTATACAAACTTTCTTAATCAATACCCAAAAACCAACACTGATCTTGACTCATGCATGAGCGCTCCCAGGGTCAGCCAGACCGACACCGACAAATCTCCCCGTCAAACCTTGGACACCGGAGCTACCCAAATTTTCTTTTCTAGGTAGGACCCATGACGGCGTTACACTTGCGCTAGTTGGAGAGGGTTTCGTAGAAGGTTCATAAGCACCTGTAGTACCTCCACCGGGACTTAATGTGCTCAAGGTTGTATTGTTGTCGAGATCGGAAGTCGAGCCAGGTGAGGTGGAGGTGCCGGCGAGGTGTTGAGTGGCGGGAGAGAGGTAAGATGTCGGAGATTGTGTTGCCAGCTGCTGTTGAGTATTTGCGTAATCATATCGATGCTGCCCCTCTCCAACATTTCCACTTTGCGACCCACTTTGTCCTGAACCTCGATCTTGCCCTACAATCCCCTGCGCCGTTACCGCAGGTCGACTAGTAATAGTGCCACCCGTCAGTCCCGGCACGCTCACAAAATATACACTGCCCGCTGGATCCAGTCCTCCTTGAGCATAATATTGTGCCCATGCTTGCACATTTGAGTCCAAATAGGTCGCGTTGCGGTCGAAAATGTAGGGAGGTCCTGATTGAACCGATGGCTGGTGTTGATATTGCTGGACGACTGGTTGGAGTTGAACAGACTGTGGCTGTTGGAGATCTTGTTTATCAGGTTGCGATGGGTCACTGGGTTGTGTTTGCTGGACAGGCTGTTTGACAGGTTGCATTTGATCACCGGGTCCATTTTGAGTAACCTGGTATTCCTGGTGTTGGAATTGAGATTGTGCCTGGTTGTCAGTATACAAAGTGAGGGGTGATCCTTGTTGTGGTTCACTTGGTTGCTGCAACTGAACGGTCGGCTCATTATGCTGAGAGGGCTGGTTTTGATCTGGCAAGCCCATCTGCAAATTTGGTTGTCCCTGGATCAAGGGCTGAGATTGTGGTTGTATCTGGTAAGGTGCTTGACTGTGATGTGACTGGACCTGAGGCTGATCAAGAGTAGAGCCGGTTTGGAACTGTGGCTGCTGTTGTTGGGTAGGGACAGGATAAGGTGTTGGTCCTTGAATAGCATAAGGTGCATTCGCTATCTGGGCATAAGTGGGTTGTTGCGATTGTTGCTGAACAGGCTGAGGTTGAGGTTGAGGCCGCGGCTGTGCCTGGCTATCCTGTTGTTGGGATTGCAACGGTTGTATTGGTTGGTGCGGTATCAAAAGCTGATTTGGAACCTGCTGATTTGGAACCTGCTGATTTGGAACCTGAATAACAGGACTATCGTGACCATATGGCGCAGACGCAATAGTAGTAGTCGGAGTTGAGTGATATTCGGTAACAGGAAAAACAGATTGAGGTTCAGGAAATGCCCGAGGATTGCCGACAGGTCCCGGCTGGCCAAACCCAGGATATCCTGAGGCAGTGGGGACATAGCTTGCTTGATAATCATACCACCCTAGGCCTTCTGTGCGTGATTCGGGACGCACTGAGATGGGATATGGGTTGTGGGGATAAGAAGGCTGGTATGTAGGTTGGTCATACGCGCCAGTATGTCGAGCGAGCGATTCTTCCATCATACGTTCAAAGATAGTGCGCGCACGGACAAAGGTTTCGTTCATCGAAACGAGATCGGCTGTAGCATATGAAGAACAAAGCGGACGAAAAAAAAAGTACAATCTTGTGAGAAGACGCGGTGAAAATCAAAGACAAGTATATACCTCGTTTCTGACTGTATTTGTCAATCAGCTTGACAATACGTGGCCTGAGCCCCATGCCTGACCTATATAACTCCTGTCGTTGCTTTTAATACTCGGACCTTGATGAAAAACAGGATTACGAACCTGGATCTCTTCGTTGTCAGCCAGATTGTCTTTTGCAGGATCAAAGGCTCTGAGGAGGGACAACAGCTTTTCAACATGCACAGCCTGTGCAAATACTGCTGCTTCTTGTTCAGCTTCATGGGCAAGCTCAGATGCAGTTGGCTCAGGCATTGGTTCCTAATGATGTTGTTATTCACTCATGCTAGACCCTGACACAGAGAACTTACGACATAATTGACGGGAAAGATCCCTGTTCGCCCCTTCAGTTGACCGCGCCACCAATCTTTGTAACCTCTGTCTACAACTTTAATGATATCATTCTTCTCGAAAGCAAGTTCTCCTGGCTCTGTTGGTTGGAATCTATGCAGAGCCCTAACCCTTGTTATGATTGTGCTAGTCCCTGCTTGCGATCTTGTGACAGAAGTGAGTGCAGAGGGAATCCCATTTACTGACACGCTGGACGTATCTGGATGGGGATGGTTACTAGAATGATCCTCTGCAGAAGTTTGAGACGAATGTTGCTGGCTGGACTGCGGGTGATCCTGCGGTAGTGCAGAGGAAGGATGATGTTGGATCTGCTGTTGTTGGCGTGACGGTGAAGGCGAACGCGCAGGCACGTAGCCACCTTGGTACTTTGGTGCAGTGTACATACTGCTCACTCCTCCTGTTCCCCCGTCCGTACTGCTGTTAGCATCAGGTTTCAAAGACGAGCCTGCAGCAGCGGAGCTGGAGCCAGCTCCTGACGGTCCACCTGATGCCAGACTATATTGCGCCCACTTAGCCCTGCCGCCTCGATCGTGCATCGACATTTCCAGTACACGTTGGAGCTCCTCTTCTTCCTTTCGTCGAATTTCATCATCCACAGTTGGTGGTAGGGGCTCTTGTGGTGTTTCAAATCTATGCCCTGTGGCATGTTGATATTCTATACAGAAATCATTTACGAGCTACACACCTTTTGATTTAAGATTGTTGTAACAGTCCTCCATGATACCGAGCGTTGGATCATCTTGGAACTCATCCGTCCACTGCGCAACAAGAGTGAGAACACGTTTACGGACTTTATCATGCGTGGTCTATCGTGAGATCATTAACACTACACTTAGCATGAAGTTCAACAAATCAGATACTTACACGGTCTACCACAAGTTTTTCCAAGCTTTGTGTGAAAGCTCGGCTTGCAATCTCCTTGTTTACTGCCACACCGCAGTTCTTAGATAGCGCATCGGTTGTCGAAAGTGCGTATAGCTGGACATTTGCAGATCGATGCGCGAGTCGCTTCAACAGAGCTGTTATGACATTATGTGCCCTAAACCACATTATGACAACTTCTCAGGGGTTTATTTCCAGTCTACTTGCCCTTCGTCGCCTTCATCAGTGACTTTATCACAAAGGTTCATAATCAACTCCCAATTCTCAGTAGTTAAATTCTCATCGGTGGCCTTCGCTGTATATTTGAATAAAAATGATATTCTACGACTCAGGTATAACTTGACTCACCGACAACATCATCATAGAGATTGCTCGCGCCGCCGCCAAACATTGTTACAGGATGGTGATGGCTGATACTCAAATTGCTTGACGCTCGCGTGGCTGCCTCGTGGCTGCATCACGTGAAATCACACCGGGCCAAGCAAACTCCCGCCCGTCAGTAATAATCTCGCTCATAATTAGCAAAGTGTTTTTTTTGCTCTCGAGATTCTTGGTGTACCATGCTCAGAGCCCGACAGCCAGACCAATGATTGTATCAGCTGCTGTAATTGAAGCTGTTCCCAACTAGCAACAACTAACAAGAGCTATCAAGTGTGGCTCTCTCCCTCATATGTTCTTCTATCAATATCATAGGGCCACCGGATTCCGAATGGTGATTTGTTATCATAATGCTTCCTTGCGATCCACTAAAACTTATCCAATAACCTTTTTCAATGAAGCGTTGCCACTGGTCTGTAATTGAACGAAATCTTCTTTCACATCGTTGCGATCTTTTCTCTCAGCATGGCACTTCACTTGACCATAAACAAACTTAACGTCTCCTGCTAATTGCTACGGATCAGTAGTATCAGCCATCAATGATGCAGTTCTGATGTCTCTGCTATCGTCTCAGATATTTTGCTTCTCCTTTGCAGGCAACGTAGAACATCTGTTCAGGAACTTATCAAGGCTGCCAGTGAAATAATCAATACCTGTAGTATGGTTTGTCCATATCAATATAAATTGCGTCCATGTCTGGAAGCTAATTTGTGACGGACCTTTAAGATATTCAGCCGGCACCCCTCAGTGTCAATGACGCTTACCGACAGAATGAGAGACCCTCCTGAGACTGCAATACTCGAAATTAATGTTGGTAGGATACGATGACGGTATTGTGCAAGCATATCAATTCAATTCGGTTATCTCCGTACACGGGTTCTAACTTAGAACACCTTTGAGGTGATATTATACAAACTTCTTCCTCTCTCATGAGCGCACTCAACACGGGGGGCCTGATCAATACTGGTAGGACTATGATTTCCTATGCTATCATAAATCAGGTTCTCAGTAGCTTAACGTCAGAGCTATATCATGATTTGATCCACTACTTCAAGTATGCATCGTCGGCATATAGCCCTGTCTGTCCTCAACCAAACGGCAAGAAGCTCATAATGCCGGTGCGTGACTCCGTTCAGCATGCGAATAAGCTCAGTTCAAAATCTCCTGAGATCAGTTTTCCAACATTTCGGGAGACATCCAAGGATATGTTGCCCGAGATGATGATCGACACGAAGTCATCATCGCATTTCGGGGAAGGTAACCATTGGCGTAATGAGTCCCAACAAATAATTATATCTTGAATCAGTGTTTCCATCTTGACCTGGATTGCGGATGCGTCGCTCATTCTGGTCCCCTTCATTGCATCCGGTGCGAAGGTACAGTGTAGGTATTCCAGGAGCACTTCAATTGGACAACTGATGGATTTTAATAGCCGGGGTTCGTGTCCATTCAGGATTTCTATTATCGTGAGCTCTTTCAAAAATTCTCTTAAGGCAACGTTGAAAACGAAAAAATAGATGGAATTCGATCCAGATCATAGTCAGGATGATAATTTCTCAACAAATGAAATCGCACCCAAACTACGCGATTGTAACATCCGGACATTCTCTCGGAGGAGCACTCGCCCTATTATGTGCTATCGTGCTCAAACAACACTATCCAAACACGTAAGTCAGTCATTTTCCGTCGCGAATAAGAAATATCTCCGTAACTTTTTCTTCAGGACTATCAGAACGTATTCATATGGAGCACCCAGAGCTGGCGTATGTTTGCAGTCTCTTTACCTTTCTTCCATCTCATCTTCCATGGATGTGTATTCTAACAAGAGGGATTAGAATGAAAAGTTTGCTACTTTCGTAAATGACATGTTCAGGGAGAACGCACACCGTGGTGAGACATAATCTCAATGTCTCCCTAACTATGACTTATGATTGGATATCAGTGGTGCACGCTGATGATGGGTACGTTCACGAAGCAAGCCAAACTTTGCAGTAATCATGAATCAACAGTGTCCCAACGATAATTCCGACTCAATTGGGATATCATCATCATGGTCTGTTGTTCCGCTATTCTGTTTGAATTTTCCCGTTATGTCTCAGACTGACAATTGGAATAGGTATCGAGTACTGGCAGTATACAAATCCTGCCTCAGAAGAAACGACCCGTGCATGCGATCCTCAAGGAGAGGATCCGCGATGTTCTGCGTGCATACCAACGAAAGGGATTAATCCCGCTCATTGGACAGTAAGTCTCTGCTCCTGGTCTAATTCCTGAGATAACTAGAAGGTTGTATAGTATTTCGGGATCCCATGTCTCACGCCTTTCTGTTCATGAGGCCGTACAGCATCGTGGAGGATCATGAGAATACGGGAAAAAATATTCGTCCTCTATTCGAAAATTTTTTTGAAAGAAAAATAAGTCGCAGTTTGACCAGGAGCCATTGCTCTGCAGGTTCGAAAAAACATTGTAGCATTAGTAGTGTGGGAGTCAAACCTTTCTATTTCTGATGACGTGTAGGAAGCTTTTGCCTGATCCAGTCGCCTCCATTCCCTTTCCCCACTCAGAGCACTTTCTTGAAGTACTCCACTCTGCTTGACCATCACGTTCCTTGAAACCTTAATTATTGAACATTGTGATGCACTGGGCTCAAGTGACCCAATGATCGGTGGCCGTGTGGACTTGGTCACCATCACTATTATACCTACTCCGCATCACTTGGCACATGTTCCGAACTAAGGACGGATTGAAATCCTCAATGAGACCAGAAACAGGTTTACCTCACCAATGGAACGATTGTTAAGCTCGGAAAGTCTGAGGCTGACAAAGGACAGGACGATTCGCGATCTATTCAGGCTCTTGGACAATTCAGTCTCAACATTTTTCTGGTTCTATCGCTTGACTCCTCTCGATTTCACACTTGAATTTCCCTCAAATTTACATCCCTATCTTGCGCTCTTACAATCTGTGCAAATCTTCCTTGTTTCTCTCAAGCAGTCTTGGCCATTACCATCAGTCTCCGTCGGTAACTGTTTTGGGAGACCGTGTGGTATCCAGAGTTGGTGTCGAGCATTATCCATTCATCATGAATATTGGAGTTCTCGGAGTTGGTGTCGGTGGAGCCAATTTGGGTGCAGCAGAACGACCTTCAGCTAGGGATATCATCCTCGATGCGGCAGCTCTTGCTTCATCACTTTCTCTAGATCAACTGTCGCAATTGCACAATCTTGTTGTCGGCCATGGAAATGATACTTTGTCTACATCGCTATTGGTTGACGGGAGTACTAGAAGTGGAAGTGTTGTGGATGGTTTGACCAATGGCCTTGATGGTGGTGCTCAGGATGTAAGAGAGGAGTCAAGTAGAGGTAGTGCTATGGAATTGAAGGACACCAGTCTCGGTGGGCTTTTCTGTTTCTCAGACCTTGGGTCGCTTGTTTCGGCTTCAACGAACACGCAAGACACTGGTCAGCCTCAACTACCGATGTCAACTTCTACCTCCGGCTTAATATCTCTACCTTCTTTACAAAGTTCACAGACTATCACACCCGCATACTTGGATACTAGTCTTTCAATTCTTGACGGCATCTCATCTTCCGGGGATCATCTACTCGAGCTTGAGTATCTACCTGAATCGTTATCGATGACGAAACCGTTTGGCTCATTGTCAGATCTTCAATCACTATCAATATCAGCTCTAAATGGAGATTACCCATTGGCTTATGATACTGTAGAGGCAACGACCGACGTTATGGATATGTCGTGGTTAAATCAAAGCAACGTCATCGTTCTTGGCCCCGACGATCGCGACAGCAGAGACAACCAATGCCATTCGTCAGCTATTTCGAATCCACTCAGAGAAATGTACAAATCTGTAAGCGGAGATGCAACTTTCGGCATGGGTCATGATCAGAGCTATCAAGACACTGCTACTGGTGGTCATTACCTCGGAATCAATGGTTCAATATCATCAATCCCGTCGTATCTACCTGGTTTAATTGAACTTAGCATCCCGCCGTCGCTCTCACCAATGATGCTCCATTATGATGGCCAGGGAAGAATCGTGACCAATGTCGTTGCGGAGACTGGTAACATGGCTGGAGATAGCGAGGACTTTATGTCTGTTTTGAATGGTTTGGGACACGTTGATGGTGTAGAGTCGTCTTTGAACGGGCTGAAGAAGCAAGGAGATAGAGTAAGAGATACAGAAGTGGGGATAGAGCCAACGATTGTGCTCAGGAGGGCAGGCTTTTCTGGTTCCGGCGTGTCTTCTGCTAATGGGATAACGAGTCATGGATCGAAGAGAGGACAAATACAGACGGCACCAGTTCAGTATACAAATATACCCATTCCCCTGCCGATACCCACGAGGAGCAGGCCGACGTTGTTAAAGGGATGGCAGGGGGACGAGAAAAGTGGTTTGGTGTCGTCATTCGGAGAAAAACACCAGACAGAAACTATACAAACAGAGATGCTTGTGGGGCAGAACAAGAACAAGAAGAGGAAAAGGCTGGGACAACCTCAGTCGGAGGGCGATGAGTCGAAAGAGAGACAAAAATCTACTAGTTTTCGGAGGGAGATGCTGGGGTTGCGGGCGATCAGCGAAGATGGTACTTCTAGTACTCTAGGTGATGAATTGCCTGAGGAAAAGGATAGAAAGAGAAGAAGGATCGGGTCGTTATCGATCGCGAATTTGGCCTCGAGCAAGGACAAGGAAAAGGAGATCAAGACGGATTGGGATGGCAGTGACGAGGAATCTGAATCGGATTCGGACACGGATGTTTATTGTCCATCTCGGTCGTCCTCACCTGCGTTCGACAATTATGGATCCTCGTCACTTACAACAAACAGTAGTCGACGAAGTGGCAGTGTTCAGACGATGACTACGGTTACTACGAGTATGTCATCGTCCTATGAAGAAGGCGATGAAGAAGAGCAGGGACAGCGCAAGAAAAACAAAGGAAAGGCCAAGGGTAGCGCTGCATTAGCTCTTGCCAAAATCACGATGATGAGCGGTAAACCTGCCATAAGTCCGTGGGGGACATACGTTCCTTTCCCAATAGATGAAAATCAAGAACAAGACATCTTTCCTGAGGATGATACAGAAATTCGTGCAGGAAGGAGAAGAAGAAATGGACATATACCACTTCCGGTTCCTGTCCCGCACCTGATCAAAAAGAGTCGTGGTCGGAAGGTACCTTATGTCGCGAAGGAGGCAACATCACAGGGCGACAGGAATTCTAGTGGCTCGTCGAAAAGGGTCAGAGAAGGAGAGCAATGGAAAAGGATGTTTGTCTGCGAGGTTCTGGGTTGTGGCAAGTGTTTCGTACGTGGAGAACATTTGAAGCGACATGTTCGGAGTATTCACACACACGACAAACGTACGTTTTTCCCCCCCTTTTTCTCACTATTGTCGTACTCAATAGTAAGGAAGCGCACCCCTGCCCATATGAGGGATGTGATAAGTCGTTCAGCAGACGTGACAACTTGGGACAGCACGTGCGGATCCATCTGCCAAATAATAGTTGATTTGTTTGTCATAGTTGACTGTGCAATTTCACATGCAATTTATTTATTCTTTACCTTCACATGTCTTCCGAATCTCCTCCCAACATCCGCCACCATGTCAACCCCAGAGAGTCTTTCCCCTACCTCTGCCAATGATGATGAGAGCACCCGAATACATATCGCGGTCCGTGCGCTTGACGACATGCGGTCAAGGATATCGGTCCCGAGTTTTGGTGAGACTAAGTTTGGATCAGCAATTGGTGCTTATGACATTTGACATATTCTGCAGTTCGAGCAACTCGAGGTCGCAGCAGAGGCGGAGGACAAGACGAATCGCAACAGAAACCTACCCGTGATTTTGTGTCACGGATGTCCTTGTTTCCACTCGTCGGCACAGCACTACGAGCCTATGAGCAAGGGAAGGCTTCTTCAAGGATGGTCAAGGTGTGTCTTCTTCGTCATATTATACAACTCGCTGACAATTACATGCAAAAGTATGGGGCGCAAATGGTAGAATCTGGCATGAAAACGATATCAAAGCCTGTCATAGACCGACTTCCTGTGAACCAGATCGACGAATTTGCATGTCGCCAGCTTGATAGAGTAGGTAATTGTCTTATAAATCCTTGTTTGCATTTGCTCCAATAACGATTGGGCTTATCTTATCTTCCGATCACTGCTACAAGCACGTGAAATTGACACCCTTCCAATGTGTATCGTATCTGCTCACTCCTGCTTCTATTCTCTAGCTTGACAAGTATCGATGGCCCTCAGATGGACCAGAATCACCCGAGTCCTCCATTTCTCCCCACCCCACAAACAAACGCATGTCTCATGGGATTGACGCTGGCCCATCATCAATATCGTTTGATCGGGGGCGATCGAAGTTACAAGCAAAAACACTAGACAGGTCTCTAGACGGCATTGCACGAATGGAGCACCAGGAAGGTACCTCCGATCGGTGGGAATACATCGACGGTGAGAGGAATGTACCCAAATGGATTCAATGTACCTTTTTGGAATTTACGCTTGAAGAAAATGACGTTGACTTTATTCTAGCTACACGTCCATCTACACGAGCTGTCGACTCTGGAACAGCTTCTCCCATCGATAACTCTAGAGCTGGTTCTCCCATAATGACGGAAGATCAAAGAACAAGCCTTCCTGATGGTCACCAAATATCGCATCTTCGGCATAGACACCCGAATGGCGACACACAGGTTTCTGAACAAGATAGTCAGGACACTGATCGGCAGGTCGTTCAGCGAAGTATATGGCAGGCTGTGCTATTAGAGGCGGGTGGCTTGGGCGTTGCCCTGAGTGACGAGAACATACGACGGTTGAAGTACTGCCTTAACTGGCTCCTGGTTTGTGATCTTGGTCCTTTATTTTCTTACCGACTACTTACTTGGTTCGTTTATAGTGCGCAACCGCACATATTGATGCACAGATTCTCATTCTTCGGGACTTAATCGAAAGTATTCAACCATTGCCTCGGACGAACTCGGTTCATAATCGTCGGCCGCCTATTTCTGAGGAGCACCTACGAAAACTCAAAGAAGTTCGAAAAGATATTGTAACCACCATCAGACAAATGGTGGACGTTGTCAGTAAGTGTGCTGGCGGGGCGTTACCAGAACCCGCAAGGAGTAGGGTTAGAAGCTTCGTACTGAAATTGCCACAACGCTGGGCCAGTCGAACAGCAGCTACCGGTGCTGGTTCCACTCCCACTTCCGGTAGCGCTGGTGAGTGGGAACGCGAGACCATTGCAGCGGCAGGGAGTAACATGGGTTCGCTCAGAAGAGGTCAGGGAAGAGACAGGCGTGCCGTTCAACGTGAACGAGGTACTGGCTCCCGAGCCCCTTCGCCATCCCCATCAGATTCACATGCACGCTCTCTGCATTCTGGTCAAAATAGCACAGTTGCAGGTCAACAATTAACACAATCCAATGCAGCGGGTGCAGCTCGGCGAATTCTCACATTGGCCACTGAGAGTTTAGATATGATGCGGAATGTAACTGGAGTGGTGAAGGATAGTTTGGATCGAGCCGATGCGTGAGTATCTTGCTTTCTCTCCCTTGAACTTGTGAATTTAATTGTTCATAGGTGGGTGAATCGTCTGCGGATGGTTGGTGTTCAGCGTGGTGGGCAGGAGGGTTCAAGCGGTAGCGACGAAATTCTGAATGATGAAACTCTGAACGAGGACCTCCAATTATCCGGGGATGGTTTGCACTATCATGCAGTGTCTACGAGCAGGGACGATCACCAGGTCCTGCCCCAGACTCATCGGAGCGACGCAAGTATTGCCTCTTCAATTTCTGTGGGAAGGGGGGAAGATCCTTCCTCTGGTTCTGTGCCTGCTTCTCCATTCACGACAGCGACCACGTTAAGTCACGGGACGAGTTTCATGTCGACTTCGTCGTATACTACAGGTTCAATGAGTACTCCCTCCACACCGAGTGGTACTTCATTCACTTCTCTGCCGATACCGTCTGTTTCGATGAGAGACATGTACTGTGACACAGTCACAAGGGTGCCAAGCCCAGGTGCGATTCCATTGGCAGATATGCATATCGCGTCGCGCTTGAATACACCTAAGAATGGTGTTGTCGGGTTGTCGGCGGAAGATGAGGTATTGATTGAGAACGGCAAGGAAGAGCAGGTGATGTCGTCGAAGAGGCTGGATATGGCATTGCAAATGGAGGTTGACGAGTCATGACTGACGCCTACCCTGTGTCTTCATTGTGGCTATTTGTATTGCTGTGTGACCAAAGGACTCTTTTACTCATCAGTTTTTGCTTCTTTCTATTCACATGCATGCTCATCGCTTCTTTTCATTTTTTGTCTTTTTTCTCCGTTCAATGACATACGATCCATTCTAGATATTCAATCTCATTATGGTGCTTCTTCCCTTATAAGTACGTTATTTATCCATTCTCATGTAACCAGATATCTTTTGTTGTCTCAAAGGATCGTGGTCGGAAGGCATATATCGCCAAAGGAGGAAGTGTAATGAAGTTGATGGGTGATCAATGTAATACTTGTGTTGTATATTTATATACTAGCATGCAATTATATGTAAATAAATGCTGCAGTAGCCAGAAACCATTGATAAATATCAGTTCCTGGTGTCGTATTCCTAGTCGTAGGTAGTTTCTAACTAGAAGGTGCAAGCCACTGCAGTGCCACTGCAGTTCACAGTCATAGCAGTCAACACAGACAGGCGAGAATTCACAATCACATGACTTAACCAGCACTGGACAGCAGGAGTAGTAAATGTAGAATTATGTTTCAGGCTTGAATTTTTAGAAAAAAATGTTTCGGGCTACTAATATTAGGGCATGACAAGGGTAACCCTGGAGTAGATCAGTTACTATCTTTGCTCTTTGCTCTTAAGCAAGGGTAGATTCAGGGGTAAACTAATGACTACCTTAATAATATCCCTGGGTTTAGCTCTACTTAAACCTCACCTTTAGTAAACTCCCAGTGTTATTTTAAAGGTACATTATTGTTAAGTGTATGTCTTATTTTAAGAGCACTTGCATTCTACTGCAGACATGTAGTTTTCTGATGCGTGCGGTGGGATGTGATATAGCAACATAATCAAGAGATGACATAACTCATCATCCATTTATCACTCCCACACTTATCGCTACTATCCCTCTTCTAAGATCGTCTCACTAACACTGCACCTCATGGCCAAAGGTACTCCGACAGATGGATCTATTTTCATTCGCTTAATCTTTATTGCCAAGTCCCTCGTAACTTCAAGCTTCTCGAAGAACTTGAAAAAGGCGAAAAGGGCATCGGTGATGGGTCATGTTCATACGGTCTTGAAGATGGCGATGATGCATATATGACTCACTGGAGTGGCACCATAATCGGTCCCGGTCATGTAGGTTTTTACTTCCCAGATGACCCAGGATCTCATGTTCCATGTCATCATATTAAATGGCTTTCATTCTTCACCTCCGATTTTTGCAATTGTCATCACAATACTGATCTACTATCCAGACTGTTTACGAAAACAGGATATACAGTCTCCGAATCCAATGCGGCAAGAAATATCCTGATGAACCACCCATCATCCAGTTTACCTCTCGCGTTAATTTACCTTTCGTGAACCAAGCAAACGGCATGGTTGATCCATCCAAGCTGCCTGTATTGGCGGATTGGCAATACACATCATGCATGGAGAACGTGTTGGTTGGTATCAGACGGTATGTTACTGTTATTTGTTATCATGGTGTCAACCCAGAACTCGAAACTTGTGCCTATTGTCATCTCGTGTTGCTGAATGGCACTTGACCATTGGTTCCGATTATCTCTGATTTTGATTTTGTCTTTCCTTTCTAGAGAGATGGCATCGTTTCATAATCGCAAGCTCCCTCAACCTCCCGAAGGCTCAACTTTCTGATCACTTGCCTGATTCTCAATTGTGTACTCGTATGACCACAGGTCATCATTTCTGACTGCTTAGTATTGCCTTCCGGCCATTAGTACTCAACATGTGTACAGTGTCGAAGTTCCTTTCACGGTCATAAAATAATGTGCTGTAGTTGTGTAGCCCATGGTCATATCACTCGTCTCTTCAATAACAATATTCTATTACTGTCGATTATCCGAAGATCGTCTTCTCAAATCCAAGCACTACTGTGGAGATAATTTGACCTAACTATGGAGCTGACAGATGACGAGACAAAATGAGCTGAAGTCCGTTGGATGGGTTTTGACTGATCGGACGTGGTAAAATACAATAGACAGGCATATCCTGGGTATGACTGTACAGCAATTTTCAACCAATCGCCTCACGTCAGTCAGAATCTACGAGAAACGCTGTCCGTATGACCTTGAATCCGTGTCCAAGGATTTGCAACATATTCCTTTGGATCTCACCTGCCAAATGCCAATCACACGATTATGAGGTCCTATACTATTAGTCACTACGCCTGTAAAGTGCGCAAAAGGCCTTTCCAAACAAAATCACGCGGGTTCCCAACCGATTCAACATACTTGGACATGAATATCTCATCATGCAAACTAGAAGCCAGTGTGCGCTGCTTCATCCAGATCTCGAACAATCCCGCAGCTTCTGTCACACTTAATTGGTTCGGTACCTCGATACTCGTCACATCCTTCAGATACTCCTTCAACGCCGCACTTCTCTTCACGTACTCTTCTTCCACTACTGGTTGATTTGCCTGATCTGTGATATCAAGCATATCCTTGAGCTCTAAACTGATTGGAAATGCAGGGTCAGACGATGTTACTGCACCCAGAACTGCGCCATAATTCAAGGGACGAAGAGTTGGAGAGAAAAGGGAGAGAAGAAGGCGGGGTACAGAGAGGTGGTACGACAAGATGGGTTTGTAGTGGGGATCACGGTAGAGTGATTTATTGAATAATGCTTGGAAGTCGTCGACAGCCACTAGCACAGGATAACTAATGACGTAGAACCCATCAATCAAATCAGAATATCTCCTCAACCGCGATCGGAAAGGGAACGTACTTACTCAGTCTGCTCTCCTAATTCTTTTATCAGTAGGTCTAGTACCTCCGGGGCTTTTGCAGCTTCTTCTTTCAACACATCACAAAACTCATACAAACTCGTTCCAGGCTGCGCAGGTGCATACCCTCCCCCAATGTCCAATGTTTTCTGGAGTTTGAGGTGCTTGAATATCTGAGCATTAGCCGAACGCACCCGCTGAAGAATGTGACATGCGGCATTAGGTTGTAGGTATGTTTGTGTGCGAAGGTCGTACGCGTAAGGAGTAGTCGAGTTTACGAGATTTACAGCTAAAAAAAGGTGAATATTACTGAATCTTTGGGGAATATATACGCACCCCTCGGAATGTACAATACAATCCACCCATTCATCAAACACCATTCCACAGCTTGATATAAAACATAACTCTTGCCCGAACCGATCCTCCCGCTGAGTACGAGCCGTGCTTCCTTGCTGGACAAGCGTTCTTTCTGGACTTGACCAAGGCAGTTGACCAAGTCGAGCGTGACACCACGAATTATTGAAGCTGGTTGAGAGAGGAGTTTGAACTAGAAGATGTCGACCTTGAGGTTGGAGACGAAAAGACTATGAGCAGCACATCACATACATCTTTCCAAATAGATTTTGGCTGCCCTAATTCTTTACGAGCTGTCTGTAGGTCGACATCCATAGAAAACTGCAGAGCTTTGCCTAGGTGATCCTGATTCACTGTTTCCTATTCGACAGGGATATTACCGGGCCAATAGATCAGCCAACCATCTCTAAAGAGAACGTAGATGACTCACAGCTGAAAAGGCTGGAAACTCAGGTTCCTTAGAGTTTACAGCTTCAAAAATGGGATTAGTTAATTCGTGAGGCTGAAGCGGAGTGAATAACTGTTCATCAGAAACACCTCAGTACTTCGTACAACCACAGCAGAATAACGAGACTAAACTGACGGGTGGTGTGCGTTCCTTTGTCGGCAAAATTGGGTTACCCGTCGCATCTCGTTGAACTACGCCTTTCTCTATAGAATATCATAAATCCAGAGGAGACAAATAAACACCAAAACAGCGAAAACGTACTCGCCATTTTCTCCTTGGCACGTCTCCGACTGAAATACCGTTTGGACTCTGGATAAATTGTGACATCTGCACCAAGTGAGGACACTGAACTCGATGCGACATTGATGGAAGCAGCGGTAACGGCTGCACGAGCAAATGTGCGTCCTGAGAGTGGTACGAATAATGACATTGCTCGCCCTTCAAAAAAAATACAGTTCCTGGAGTAAAGGACATCAGAAAGGGGATGTAAAAAAACAAAGATTCAATGTACGGTAGCTCGTAAGGATGATCTGGACTTAATTCGACCTGACCGGAAAGGGAGAAGCCGACCACGGACGGAGACACAAAAATTCGAGAACACGGCTCTCACTTGCCAATGTCAAATTCCCACGATCAATTGTGAATAATATTTTGGGTTGTGACGTGATGCAGTCCTGGGGTCTTCTAGCCACATCCTACTGGTATCTTACCGGTCTCCACAAACGAGTACTTACTACATGCCGCTCAGGAACTGTATCTCTTTTTCTTCATGTGGCTCCTTGCGCTTTCCCCGATGAGCGAGGAAACTTCAGACCGATAAAATATCCAATCAACAACTAACTTGTACATCCAATTTTTTATAGTTGGTTTATGAATGTTAAAAATAGGGAGAGTGTTAATAATGTTCTTTGTCTAGCTCTACATATTAATCTTAGTGTAGAATACGAATGATGAAGACATGAGAGACTCATGTACATAATTGGCCTCACGATAATTCACTCGTAGCAGTGCGAAGCAGGTGGAATCCAGAGAGAAAGATGACCAAGGCTGAAACGATGAAGCCGACAAATGCAGGATGAGTAGAAGTGGATAACATGCTGCCATTATGACAGTCCGAGCAAGTCCAACCTGAGAGATTAAATTAAAACGAATGAAAAATTATCGAAGATTAGGCAACTCACCATCTTCCAGGGATATATAGGGCTGTGGTGTATATAGTTCAAAGCGAAGATTATTATATTGCCGCATTAAACCTGGCATAGGGACTGCACTCTTGCCTCTGTCATCCCACATCGTTATTGTGTACGTTCCCTGAGCTAAAGGCATCCCCGGGTTATTCACCTGCCAAGAATACAAGTCCCAGGCTACTTCTGTTGCTGTTCCAGAAATAATGCCGTCCTTCGGCCCGACAGGATACGTGTTACCATTATCACAAATTGCGGAAACAGTAAGTTTGTCTGGATTTTGAAGGATGTTCGTAAAGCTCCAGCCAAAAGTTACTATCTCGTTTGACGCGATCTTATAGAATGAGACAGCGGACTGAAGAGGTTTAGTCATGACAATTCCGCCTGCGGGAGAGTTGATTGGAAATGAGATGTTTGTCTGGTTCAGAGACCCAGAATCTAGCACAGGGCTTGAGATTGAAGGGGTTACACTAATCGAGGTAGTATTTGCGGTAGAAGGACTCTCCGTAAACGAGGATATCGGAAGCGAGGTGCCCACAGAAGCCGAGTTTGTACCAGTGGGAGTAGACACAGGCGTGGCCCCTGGACTAGGTTGAAGCTGAGACATAGCAAGATATATCAACGAGCGAATGTAACGGATAGTTTCTTATCTTCTGAGGCTGACACAGAAATCGCGCTAGAGACGTGATGAGAAGAGATAAAATGACGAGTAGCCATATGACGGAGTGATCGAGCGACGTTTGAGACCGGATAGAACTGACTCAAATGAGAATGTGAGGTCCATCAGTAATAGATTCGATTTGTGCAGAGTCGTGCAAAACATATAGAGCAGAAATTAGAGTGCAGAACGAATAATTTGTTTGGACTAGTTGGTCATGGCAAAGAAATTGTCTTAGCATTGATTCGTGGTTTACCTTGTGGTCATGTCGTAACAAAATGCGTATGCTGACATGGAACATAGTATGTTGATAAAATCGACTCTTAAATGATCTAACATTGCAGTCCCAGAATGGAATTCGTACCGTTCCCCAATACCATCCGTGAGATGCATCTCATTTGTTAAAAACAGACACTCCTAATTTGTTCCAAAGATGGAACACGTTACTTAACCACGATGCGATACTGGAGAGGCTTGAAGCAGACATTATCTGTTTCCAAGGTACTGCTTGTCGTGTGTGGCCTGAGTTGATATTAACTTTTCTGTATCAGAGATGAAGTCCTCCCGTCCGACTTTGCCTAAATCTGTGGCTCTACCACCGTCCTTTCATTCCTTCTTCTCGTTTCCTGCCAAAAAAGCGGGATACTCTGGTGTCGCGGTATACACGCGAATCACGACCATCACGCCTGTAAAGGCAGAGGAAGGCTTAACTGGACTCATCCAGCCAAAACCCCCATTTTCGTCTGAAGAGCGCGTTTCTCGATGGGAGAACTATCCTCCTCAGTCCATGGATGATGATGACTTGGACTTCAAACACCTGGATAGCGAGGGACGTGCTCTGACGGTCGATTTCGGACTCTTCGTCCTCATCAATGTATACTGCCCCAATGATGGTGTCGGAACTGATGAACGAGACAAGTACAAAATGGATTATCACCGCCTTTTGTCAGCACGCGTCCAAGGCTTACTAAAGGAAGGAAGAGAAATTATTATCCTGGGAGATATCAACGCCTGTGCTGCTGTCATAGACCACTGCGAGGGTGACATTATGGTGGCCAGAGGGAAAACAGCAGGGCTGGAGGGTGAGGACGGATTTTGGGAAAAGGATTATCGAAAGTGGCTGCGTGATTGGTTACAAAGTGAAGATGGTACTGGAGGCCCTTTAATTGATATTGTACGCCGCTTTTGGCCGGGTAGGAAGGGGATGTATACCTGTGAGTCTTCTTGCATTCATGAAATCTGTCAAAAAACATCTGATCACTTCGTGAAGGTTGGAACACTAAGATTTCTGCTCGCGAAACTAACTATGGAACTCGCATAGACTACATACTTATTACCCCTGGTCTCATTCCCTGGATCAAAACTGCCGATGTTCAACAGGACATCAAAGGCAGTGATCACTGCCCAGTATTCGTCGATTTTCACGATGAGATTATCTCCAATGATGGGCAGACGATCAAACTTCAGGAGCTTCTCGGCGTAAAGGCAGAACCCAACGGCAAAATGGATCTACCCAGATTGGCTGCAAAGTTTTGGGAAGAACACTCCGGGAAACAGACTTCATTACGCAGCTTCTTTACCAAGAGGACGCCCACTACATCAGCATCAACGCCTGAGCCTTTGAATACTCTTGGTCTAAACAACACACAGGAATCCTCGAACTTGTCATCATCTGTCCAGCAACCATCAACCCTATCCGCCAAGTCACCCACATCGTCTCCTACGCCGATGTTGCCATCAATCACTGTCGCACCCCGAACACCCAAACGAAAATTCACAACTGAAAAGAGTACAGCCCAACCGGTGCTGAAGAAACTCAAATCATCAGAAAAAAAGAAAGGGAAAAGTGACCCTGACCAAGCAAAGATTTCCTCGTTTTTCTATCAACCTAATTCATCACAACCATCATCCTCGAACGACAAACCTGTAACATCACAACCCCTCCCCAACGAAGATGACGTTGTCGAAATCTTTCTACACAACGAGACTACAGGATCGTCTCAGGGTTCATCCTCAGGGCAAACGAATGGAAATGATGTCAAGCAAGTTTGGAGTAAGCTTTTGGCTCCTGTCCAACCTCCAAACTGTACTATTCACGGTGAACCTGCGAAGGAATATACAGTCAACAAGCCAGGTCCGAATAAAGGCAAAAAGTTCTTTCTTTGCTCTCGGTAAGAGTATTTCATCTATCTCCGCCGAGTTTCTCTTATTTGTTTGTCTACCTAGACCTGTAGGACCTGGGTGGGACAAAGGCAAAACCGAACGGCTTCGCGGAGAGGTCGACTCTACATATCGATGCAATTTTTTCAAATGGTCGAGTGACTGGAGAAAACAAGTCAATCAAGCGAATTTCAAGACCTCCACTCCGCCCAGGCACGAAGGTCAGGGCTGAGCGCCCCGGATTCGGGCTGACTGGTGTCACGCTCTATCAAACCGAAGAAGGCCCTATTTGTACTGCCTCGCTCCACATGGCCCCTATCATAGCTGCGCCTTGCTTCCAGTTGCTTTTATTTGCAGTGCTTTCTGGTCTTTTCATGTGTATCAGTATGGACTTGTCAATATATTTCTTCGTCGTTATCGCCTACGTGAAGTGGCCGCTGTTATAGTGGATACATGCATCTACTCTAATGAGATCGAATATATATACATAATGTACAAGCGTTAATAGGTGAATCAAACTGTGTTCTCTAGTACATGTTTTGAGGCTTCAATGCTGGGAGCGTTTTTCTTCGGATTGGACCAGTCTGATCCAGTTGCCGATGACGATGCAACTGGTCCGTCACGGCTGTCGAGATCTTTATCATTATCACCATACCGCGATGTCGCGACCGTTGAAAATGGTCTGTTGTAAGTCGGGATGGTACTTCCGGGCCCGTTTCGAATTGAGAGCACACTTGTTGTGATATTACTAACAGAGGTCTTGGCCGACCAACCTTTACCGGTTGCAACACGGAAAATGATGAGGAAGGTGGATACACCCTTGATAATGAAGCATTAGTTAGGAAGACGCTACCAAGTGACAGAAGCAATGAGTAACACACCTGGACCAACGACAGTCCTTGTAGAAACAGCTGTGCAAGCTGACTGCTTAATGCGAAGGGAACAATGAATAAGAGGGCGAATGTTGAATAGATGGCAGCAGACTCTATGATCATAGCAGCCAGAGATGTATATTGTGACCCTTGTCCTTTTCCCAAGGCCTGCACAATCCGGTGGCGGTAGACTAAAAGGCGTAGGACGATGAGAACAGTGATCAGAATGTTCAGTGTTAAGGACATTGTATAATACGGAATAGTATAATTGATCCCCGTAGATTGCCAAGGGGACTGGGCGGCCGTTCCAACCTGCTTGAGGAAGAGGATGCCGAAGACTGCCGCAATTCAGTTATTGAACTTGGGGAAACCACATGATGGTTGACGTACCTACAGAGCCCAAGTAGAGTAGCACTGGTACTGTATTCACAAGCCAAGATGGTACACGGCAGCGCTGGTAAATAACCCAACACCTCCATACCTGTTATTTCGTCAACAAAAGATATTTAGTGGACCTTTTACACCCACGTTGATAATGTCACAGAACCAGCTGTTTAATACCATGATCACATTTGCGAGCATGTCTATTGGCAGAGAGAACATCATAGACTCGAAAGCCTGAGGTCCACCGGGAATATTTCTTCCATCGATGAAGGAAAGTTGTGTGAACTGGAACAGGCCGACGATATAGAGTGTTGAAAGAATAAAAATTATTGAGATATAGATAATAAAAATTATGTTCATCCGCTTGGTCGATGGCGTCCGTAGCCTCCAGAGGAAAAAGCATGTCACGACATAGAGGACGAATTGGATTCCATATGCTACTGCTCCCAGAAATGCGCCTTGTAGCCAGGTGTGCTCAGCAAAGATGGTCTCTGGTGGCAGATCAGGGCGATAGGAGGCAGGGAAGCCAGAGTCAGCCATATGATGGCGAACACGAGAAGAGTCGGGATGGGGTATCAGAATTGTGCTAAATATGCAAATAGTGATTGAATCTAAACTAACCATCATCGGGTCGCACGCACTTTTCGGATACCATTCAAGAATGCACAGGTCTCTGCGAGGGTCTTGCCTGGCCCCGAATAACAGTGGAGAATAACGCTGGAAATTAGATGCTTAGCTGTGGCCTACATCAGATGAACACACGCAACGAACAAGTCATGCGTTGCGCAAGGCATCGCAAGGCATCGCCAAGAGCTTTACCTGGCCGTGCGTGACGTCATCACCTCACTTATCTCTTGTTCCCTGTCTCAGTGCTTTCAGCGCTGCCTGTGGTCAGAATTACTGTCTTGAAACATTCTTAGAAAGAGTTAATTATAAGATGAGGACTGTTGGGCTCTGGATTCATTGGTTCTCTTTATTTACTATTACCTTTTCTTTTCATCTACTCCTGTAGAATTACAATGTAATCCATGGACTTTTCACTCCATTTGTAACTCTCTACTTAAATCTATACTCTTTTCAACATAAATTACTCTTCAATCTGGATGACTTATCCCTACTGTTGAATGGGACTGGCTCATTTGATGTGACGTCATGTTCTTCTATGAGGTTCTGTTGCTTTCTTCATTGTATCAAGTGCCGGCTTATTATATCTGAGACATTCTGTTATTATAAGTAGGTAGAATACTGTAGAATTACCTTTTGTACCATGAAGTCAGCCATCAATTTCTATTTACAATTCAACTGCACACATTATAAAACCTACTCCAAAATTAGCAACTAACACAGTGACAATAACATACTTGTCTCTACTCTGTATTTTCTCTTTTCAAGACTCTGGATTTATTTTATTCTTTTGTTATTTCTATGTCATTTTATCGTCTATACTAATCCAATCTTCCATGACATGATGTGTTTATGTAAAGGTTCTGATTATGAGTTGTGCATTTCTAGGATTTTTTCCTCAGGCAAACTGGGAAGTATATTACAAATTTCTAAGATGTCGGCATGGCTCAGCTTAGTGGCCTGGGCAAACAATTTTCTTTTGTTAGGTTTAGTGATTGGTTTAAATTTTGGTTTGGAATGAAGAGGAGCGGAAGAGGGATTCTTCTTGGTACTTAGGATGCATACACATGCTGCAGGGTTTGCCACTGTGCCCCCGCTTGCCTCCTGTCCATTTGCACTTACAGTAGCCAGCTTTATAATTGATGGGCTTTTTTAAAAAAAAGAAAGAGTAATTCTTTGTTGCCTGAGGGGTTTGACAGTGAGTTCCAGAATTGGCTTCTAATATTTTCTGGACAGAGGGTGCCTTTGTACACTTGAGGAAGCAAATTTGTTCCATTCTGCATCATGAACCACTTGTGAAAGTTTCCACACAGCAATTACAAAGTTTCTGAGCATAGGGAAGTCACTGGTGTTTTTATCTTTCATGTCTCTTTGCCGGATGAAATCCCCGCTATTCTCAACGAGGAGCAATCAATCTTACCGGCATCCCGAATTTTTTTTACCGAATAGAGAAATGGCCGTCGTGTTACCATCCCATAGATCCTCATTGTAAGGGACTTGAGGTTGATCGATCAACATGATGAGCCACTGACAGGTGGGTTACCGATGGGTGTTTGCAATGAGGTGGGCACGTTGTTGTTGCCATGAGGGGCATGCATGCTTTCATTCCTTGAATAGATAGAGCTGACATTGCCTTACTGGATTTCTAACCCGACTTGGGTAGCCCAATTGAACAGTGCCTTGCCAGTGGGAGTGCTGTCGCTGTCAGGTGAAGATGCCGAGAGGGACTGATTGAGAGAAGCTGGAGCACTTCAAAGAGTGCGGTATGAGGTTTGTCTTACAGAGGACCTTCCTCTACATCCACATTTGCCTGTGATGGCTTCAGGGGCTAGAAGCTAACATAGCTCTATCCCTTATGATGTTGGTATTTCTTGCTTTATATTAAGGGAAACTGAAGTCAAAAGCGTCATAGCTGGGGCTCAAATTCAACGGTTCTGCATTAGGCGCTTCCGTCATATGATGGTGGTGCCAAACAGGTGATTGAAACACTATCGCTTTGATCTCTTCATCGGTGCAGGTACATTTTATAGAAACAAACAATTAACAATGTTAGCAATATAAGTGTCTTTCTGAACATCCTAGTTATCCAGTAAGTACTCCATATTGGTGACTACTCTCCATCAGTAGTAATGTATCCAAAGAAGGTTAGGTTCAAGGCTCTGCGTTTTTATATGATGCTATTGACAAACCAACCGTCAACCTTAATTTCATACATAGCGTCCTGCTCTAAGAATCACTATCGCAATGGACCTTTCCAACCACGGTGTCGCATTCAAGCCTGAAGACTTGCAGACAGTTACCTATCATCTTGATCAAATTCAATCAAACTATGGTGAGTAATCAAAAACAAATCTCTTACGAAAATGCCCTCATCCAAATAGAATACGTTCGAATCTACTGGGTTGACTTGGTCAACGTGAGACGTTGCCGTATCGTACCAATTCAATATTTCAAGCAACTTCTGGCGTCAAATCGGCCTGGCGTAAACATCGCAAAAGTCTGTCTTGGCCTCGTATATCTCAATGCATCTCCGGGATTTTCATCAGTCGGAGAATATCTCTATGCACCAGACATGTCTACTTTGCGACCGCTATCGTTTGCGGATGGCCACTTAGGTGTTCTTGGCCGGTTCGAGGAGAAAACACCCTATCGGACTACCGACGGTTTGACTAGCGTCGAGGTCGATTTATGTCCCAGGACATTGCTCAAGAGGATCATTCAGTGAGCCCTTTTCACAATCAGTATAGAAAACGATCGTTCAATAGTCACTGTAGGGATGCTAAACAATCATGTGATGCCAACTTCCTTGTTGGTTTCGAGTCTGAATTTATCCTTCTCAGTTCTACCAATCCTGTGGAACCTTCAAATGTTCACCAATGGTCCTCTGCTGCTGGTTTCCTCGCCGGATCTAAGGAGGCTACCATCTTGGGAGAGATAGGAAGTACCATGCGAGCCTCGGGGCTATCACTACAAATGATTCATTCAGAAGCGGCCCCTGGTCAATACGAGGTAGTCGGAGGACCCCTTAACCCCCTGGATGCATCAGATCAGCTCATTTTTACCCGTGAAATAATAGTTAATGTCGCGTCGAAACACGGTCTGCATGCCACCTTTTCTCCCAGACCGTTTATGACAAGTGCTGGTTCCGCTGCTCACGTTCATATCTCCGTGCATTCAGTCAAGGAGGGAGAGAAACCACTCGATCAGCTGTCAGAGTATGAATCAGGGTTCCTCGCTGGCATCATACAACACCTACCATCACTCCCTGCTATCACCCTCCCTACTCCCGCTTCGTACAAACGCATGGCTGATGGTGTCTGGAGTGGTGGTACCCACGTACATTATGGGACTGAAAATCGCGAGGCGCCCATTCGTCTCACAAATGCGACTTCTCCTCAATCAAGGAACTTCGAGATGCGCTTCGTGGACGGCACAGCCAACCCTTATCTTGTATTGGCAGTTATCATTGGCGCGGGTTTGCGTGGCCTGAAAACGTCTATGCCTCTGCAAATGAAGGATTGCCCTGGTCCGAAATGTGCTTATGAGATGACAGAGGAGGAGAGGAAGGCTCTGGGAATCACAAAGCGGATGCCACTTAATGTCGGAGAAGCGAGACACAATCTTGCGACAGATAAGGGAATGGAAGAGGTCCTCGGGAAGAGTTTTGTTGAGAAGTATATCTCGGTCAACCAGGCAAGTTACTTCTACGGACCTGATTGAAGTTAAAACTCACTTCTATAGACTCTGGAAGAGGAATTACTTCAGGATCAAGACGAAGCCGCTCAATTGACTCGATTGGTAAAGTTCTATTGAAGGGATATCGCGAAAGACTAGTGAAACAATAAGATATCAGACAATTAAGGAGGCTCACTCAACGGGCCAATAGCTTACTAGCTTCGATTTTAATTGTCTGTGTATTTTGCCTCTCTCACGATATAAGACAAAGGCATATCACATACCTCGTGTCGGCTCGCAATTGAATTCCAGCAGTGGTACTAACTTGTAACTATCAACACCATAGAACTACGATGACAGATGACATACTCGACCGCAAACAATTTGAAAATTTCGCATGTGTAGTTCTATTCTATTGTCTCCCTGCTTGACGTCCTGTCTATTTGTTGTTTGAAAGCTGTCACATCAAATATTTGCAGTAAATCATGCGGTGAGGATTTTATCTAATAAAGACTAATTAAATTATCACTTTGATTGCAGTTCCAATTATAATCAGGAACCGAGGTCCTCCCTGGACATTATCCACGACACCTATATATCAAGCATCTGAGCGATGGTTGCGATTTCCCTCTGCCACTATGCCTTCCGTGAACGAGAAACATCTCGCGAGTGACAACGAACGCTCTCTGAACGATCAAGATGTTCTAGCTCGCTTAGGATACAAAGAAGAATTCAAGAGAGATTTTTCTCGCGTGGAGCTTTTCGGGTTGTCATTTACTATAGTTGGTGTTGTGCAGTCAATTGCGTGAGTCCCTGTCGAAGCAGGCACCTGATCGTCCTTTTTCATCGCTCAACAGAGCTGTACTCTTGTACTCAATCCCTTATGGCGGTCCCGTCGGCATGGTCTGGGGTGTAAGATCCAACTGTTCAACCCTCTTGGACAATGCTGACTGATATATTAGTGGTTTACATGCTGTGTGTTCCTAATTTTTGTCGCCATGGCCATGGCTGAGCTTGGCTCTGCTGCACCAACTGCTGGTGGCCTTTACTATTGGACATTCAAATTCTCCTCTCCTCGCTTCCGAAGATTGCTTTCATGGTTGGTTGGATGTGAGTTGATGGCCTATCAAAAGAATATTCCCATGACTGATCGAGATGCCACAGATGTAAATACATCAGCATATATTGCTGGCTTAGCTAGCGTGGACTGGGGCTGCGCTACTCAGCTTGTGGCAGCGATCAATATCGGCTCGGGTGGATCATTCCAAGCAACAAATGCACAGACCTTGTGAGTTTCTCATCAAAGCGAACTCTGAACTTCGACATAGATAAAATACCTTGCAGCGGTATTTATTGTGGTCTTCTCTTCTTTCATGCCATTTTGGCCAGTCTTGCCACCAAGATCATTGCTCGGTTGCAATGGGCGTATATCACTTTAAATCTTGCGTGAGTTTCAGAGGACTCAGTATTCCGCGGAGAATTGACCGGTTATGGAAGTCTCTTTCTGACTGTTATCATTGCTCTTCCGATCGCCACACCCCGTGAATTCGTAAATTCGGCATCATTTGCTTTCGGAGATTTTGAAAATAGTACGTTTAAGTAAATCCAATCTAGTCAATTGCCTGATCAAATTATAGTATCCGGATGGCCTGACGGGTATGCGTTCATCATGAGCTTCCTGGCTCCAGCTTGGATAGTTGGTGAGATTCAGTTCAACCTTATTGTCTACTTACACCTCTTGCAGCGGGCTTTGACACCAGTGTTCATATCAGCGAAGAGGCAAGAAATGCTCCTCGAGCTGTTCCTTTCGCGATTATGTGTGCGACAATCTTGAGTTCTGTAGTGGGATGGAGTGAGTGGCGGATCTCTTGATATACCTCGCGATCCTTGACCTAGCACTCGTAGTTGTCAATATTGTCCTTTCCTTCCACGCTGGAAGCGATCTGCAGATTGTCATCGACAATCCCATAGGTCAACCAATGGCTACTGTATGTTCGCAATGACTTCCTGTCCTTATAACACCTTATGACATTCATCCTCAGATATTTGCCAACAGTGTTGGGTCCACGGGTACTGTCGTTATCTGGGCATTCATGGTCATCACGCTGTTCATAACTGGGATGGATTACGTGTGTACCTTCCACACTGTCCATGCCGATACTCTCTCAACCGCTCGATGCATTCACTTTAGTTGATAGCTGGTTCTCGTCAGATTTTTGCATTTTCTCGGGACCAAGGACTTCCATTCTCCAAGTTTTTGTACCGGATGAATTCACGAACACAGACTCCCGTTCATGCAGTCTGCTTCTGTGCCTTCCTCTCCCTCTTACTTGGCTTAATTTCTTTTGCGGGTCCTCTTGCTATCACAGCAGTGTTTACAATGTCTGTGGTGTGTCAGTACATCGGTTTCACCATACCGATTATTGCCCGATTTGTAGGAGGCTCTGAGTTTATTCACGGACCTTTCAACTTGGGCATTATGGTAGGCACGACTTGCTTATCATCTTCCGCTTATTAATCATCTTATAGAGTGGACCAGTTGCATCCATTGCCTCCTGCTATATGTTATTCATGATTGTTGTCTTCCTCTTCCCTCCATCACCTGGAGCAACATCACAGAGCATGAATTACACTGTTGTCGTGACTGGAGGGACTATTTTACTATCTCTGACATATTACTTCTTCCCAAAGTATGGTGGAAGATACTGGTTCAAGGGGCCAGTGCATACCATCAAGGACGCAGATGAGGCAGATTAAAGTGAAAGGCTTTTTGTTTGAAAATTAGCATCAATATGTAGATATGGAATTGAACTGCAGGTCACAGTGTACAGCATAAGAATTCATCACTAATGAGCCTATACATGGAAAAGTTATCCTCACCGCCAAGAGACGGCTGAAACTGGCCCCGGCTAATTCTCCATGTTACAACCTATTCTTAAACTAGTCTCAAGTTCAGGCTTTGTGCATAACCCTGCCGAGTGTCAATGAGTTTCCAGGCAAGTGTAGAGGGTACGTGTTTAACAGGTACCATAAACCAAATCCATGTTTATACTTAAGATAAGTCGTAGAGATCCTCTGAAACTCGAAACTCCTATCACTTTGAACGGTACTCTCGACATCGTGAATAAGAGGAGAATTCGAGGGTGCCATTTTCTTGGATACTTGAAGGGTTCAAGTGGTGTCCTTGAGGTTCGCTGTTGTAGACTTCTCATTGCTCAGCTACTAATGAAAAACCAAAGTTTTGCAGCTATCTGTAGTATGTACATGATTCATGACCCACATTAGCAGGCTGTACCCTCCGAGATGTCATCGCAACTAAACAGGGTAAAGAAAATACAAGTTTCAGGTGACTTTTGCTTGTATAACTCAAGTTACCCTTACTAATTTGCGGCAAAGCCGGTACAGCAGCGAGGCCTGGAAGGATCTAGACGAGGGTCAGCATCAAACTTTGTTGAGTTTCTGGAACATACCCCTTCTAATGCAGTCCTGGGAACAGAA
>Ga0153993_100108_pt1 | contig 28215 bp, 24 predicted proteins | sample TSNC077MetaG_FD_104706 | JGI IMG/M metagenome (GOLD analysis project Ga0153993, IMG submission 104706) | Attine ant fungus gardens microbial communities from North Carolina, USA - TSNC077 MetaG | ecosystem: Host-associated > Fungi > Mycelium > Unclassified | place: USA: North Carolina, Lumber...
AATAGGTGTCGGATTTGTATCGTTGGGATTGGAGAGGCTGTGGGGGAGGATGTGGCGGAAAAAGTGGAAAGGATTAAGACGGGAATTACCTGGGGTAGACAAATGCTGGGTGGCGTGAGCTGTGGATTCTGGAGTAGTCGATGCTAGGGAATTCGGTTGTTGTGGTGTGCTAGCCGAGTGAGAAGGGCTACTCAACCTTTCCGAAGGATGACGGCGATCCCGGTCGTCATCGTGGTCATCCTCTACTCTGGTCCTACGTACACTTGTACGTTGTGAAGCAGAGGACGACGTTTCGCGAGATAACGTAGGTGCTGGCACAGTCACATTTATCAAAGTATGCTGTGTGTCGGAAACACCTGTGTCATTGAAATCAGCACCACTCTCAGGCACCTGCATTTCGTGGTGGTGAGCTATATCTGAGGCAAGGTCTGCTTCTATCTGCATCTCCTCATCGGCTCCTTCGCCTGTAATGTCAATGTCTGAGTGTTCTCGGACGTCCATTGCTGGGAACGAATTATCACAAGACCAGTCGTTAAAGCTACTCTGTGAAACAAATTGATTAATCTCAGGTTGTTATGAGTTTCTGGGGATTTTATCAGATTTTCGCAGTCGGTATAGACGGATAGAACTCACAAAGACAATAGTGGAAGGATGGAACAGCTCTGGCGGGCTGTGCGGCGTATGTATAGTCTTATTTACAATGTTACCATTTCTAGATATAGAAGGTACTAGAATGTCGAAAAGCTATTTTACATTTACATTACTCTATATGTAAAGATTGACATTGTATTGACATCTCGTCGACCTCTGTAGTAATTCCTAAGCTATTTTTGGAGAAAAATATCTCCTGTTCATGCTACCCTTTCAGAGTGGCAATTTTAATAGCTCTCTGATTGGGGGTTCAGGCAGACAGCACATAATCGAATAACCCACCTACCGAACTAGGTTTTCTGAAAGAAAAAAGCAAAATAATCCGTCTACCTATGGGTATTTTCAATTTCCTGACCTCATGAAACGTTTTTTCAAATTGTTTATGAATTTTATCATATTCTTTTTGTAAATCCGCTTTCAGTTTCGGATCGTCCGATTTTTCAACTTGAGCCAAGAGTGATTTGATCGAGACTTTTTGTTCATAAAGGAGTTTCTGTAGATCTGAATGAAGGACTTGAGCAGCTTGAGTCTCATTCAGATTTCGTTCAAGGTCCACGATTTCTTGTTGAAGCAACGTAGCTTCACGTTCATGGGACTGTTGAATCAGAGAATCAATGATCCGCCAAGACTCTGACATTTGACTTGTCATGAGACGGTCAATTCTTGATCCTCCTTCCAGAAGACCTTTCCAGAATTCTCGAGCGAGTTGAGATTCCCTTTTTTCAGCGATCCTGGGATCGATCTTTTCCCACATGGTGGATACAAGGAGGACACGAGAAGCAGCATGATCACCGCAGAGATTACCAAACATTCGCAGGTTTTTATAGGGAGAACCAGCCATACGGTTGTCTGTGATGCGATGGAGGTAAACGAGACCGGTTAGTTTGACATCGTTCTTGTACCTGCTCGGGTGGGCGATGTTTGGGAAAGAGGACGGGTACTAAAGAGAGACGTACGTCCTCGCGAGCCAGTCATTGATCATAGCTAGGATCTCCATGTCGGATTTGGTTGTGTCATCGAACCCAGGGGTATCGACGAGCACGATTCTTTGACCATACCGGTGGTGGCGTTTGATCCGAGTAGCTTGAATCTCGGATGTGACCGACTTGAGTGTATGTCCTGCTCGTCGTCCATGCTGACCAGTCAAAAGGTCGATAAACTTGGGGTTTTCGAATCAGTCTGTCGACATGTGCTGGGAGAAATTGTCAGAGCGCACATAGCTCTTTCCAGAGCCTGTTGGGCCCATAAAGCTGGAGACCAAGCAAGGTGAGGGCTAGGGATGGGGTGATGGACGACGACGTACGCAATGATGATATCGTCTCTACGGATTTCGTTAATGGCACTAGCTACAGGGTCAAGTTCGGACATAATGGTACCAGGCAAGTTGTATATGTTATGTCTATATGTATATAATCTATATTGTTGCCATGCACCGGCCTCATGTCGCGTCAGTCACGTGGTGATTGCAAAAAATCGCGATCGCAAATGCAGCTGTTGTTATCGCCGTCATGGGCCTAGAACAGCTATTTGCAACAACGCTGAGCTCAGATCCAAATGTACGCCGCGCAGGTGAGCTCGAGATACGCAAGGTATGTATATGGTCGTATCAATGTGGCAGGCCACTGAAAGAGGGGCAGATCGAACATGAAGAGGGCGTTATCGCTGCGCTGCTGCAAATCATCGCTGCAGATATTGTAGCGACGTAGGTGCCGTGTTGACCCTAACCCCTACCGTTGCTCACACGCCTACAGAGAAGTACGACAGGCCTGTGCAATTTGGCTCAAAAATCGCGTATATACTTCCTACACTCTCGAGACGCCTTCTGTACGCCGGCCCGATCTCGTGCCGATTCAGGCCGGAGACAGACAGGCACTTAGACAGGCGATGCTACCATTACTGTCGCGTGCGCCGACAAGGACTGTGGCAGTGCAGCTTTCGCATACTCTGAAAAATATGGTTGCACATGATCTCCCAAAAGGCAACTGGCCGAGTCTCACCCAGGAAATAAAATTGCTGTTGGCAAGCTCTGACCCAGGCCGAATTTACGCAGGCAGCCTCGCTGCGCTCGAGTGTGTCCGCGCCTTCCGCTTCCGACAGAAGGGTGACATCCTTCCGAACCTTATTGCTGAACTCTTCCCCGCTCTCGTTAATATTGCCAATCAGCTCGTTAGTGCGCCACCCGGCACAGACCAGGACGTCCCTGCCATCCTCCATCTTATTCTCAAGACCTACAAAACAAGTATCGGTATTCGTCTTTCACATCATCAGCAAAGCCCCGAGTCTATTGTGCCCTGGGGTCAGCTTCTCTTCAAGGTTGTCAACTTACATGTCCCAGATCATGCTGTACCCTCCGATGAAGATGATCGCCAGGTCTGCGAGTGGTGGAAAACAAAAAAGTGGGCCTACAACACCCTCGGACGCCTCTTTCGCCAGCACGTTTTTCTTCCTCACCTACTTGCTTTTGTCCTCATCCCCTCTCAGATACGGCAATCCTTCCCAGCTGCCCAGCTCACTTGTAGATGACTATGCCCAATTCGCCCAGCACTTCGCCACCGTCTTTGCTCCCGAAATTCTGACCATCTATCTCCAGCAGGTTGATCTCTATGTCCGGCACCAAGCTTGGCTTTCCAACAAATGCCAGTATCTCATCTTTCAGTTCTTTACAGAGTGGTATGTCATTCACCTCTATACATGTCCCATCCCCAATATCCTATCCCAGTGTCAAGCCCAAGTCGACATGGATTCAGCTCAAACCACACTTTGAGACCCTCGTCTCCTCCTTTGTCTTTCCACAATTGACCTTCAACGAACATAGGCAAGAAATGTGGGAGAGTGACCCCATCGACTACATCCGCACCTCTATTGGTTCGTGTGCCCTTTCTTGCTTGTAAATTTCTCTTATTCAACTCTTTTAGATGAATACGATACTTTCTCATCTCCAACGTCCGCAGCTACCGGCTTTCTTTTCTCGCTGGCCAGTAACAGGACCAAAATTGCATTCATGCCCATTCTTGGGTTTATCAATCAAGTCCTACGCTCGTGCGTTCGATCTTGCCGCACATCTCTGCCCTTCTTCCTTATTCACAACTCTTTAGAAATCCATCTCCTATTCACGAGTTTGGTGCTCTTAATATGACTGCTGCGCTGTGCCCCTGGATCATGCGTCATCCTGAAGTCAAGAATAACATGGAGCAATTCATCCTACAGTTCGTCACCCCCAAGTTCGCCGATACTCGACCCTATCTGCGAGCTATTGTACGTCTTCCTTCTACCACAAGAGCTCATCTCTCATACATCACACAGGCTTTGGAGATTTTGGGCACTGCGACTAAGCACGGGCTGGCGTGGTCCAATAAAGCGGTACGTGTTTCTTCTTTCTGGAAGGTTGAGGCTGATGTCATTGGCATGGAACAGAATCTGGAACATCATTTCACGATTGTTGTCTCGTCCTTGGATGATCCGGAATTGCCTGTCCGTGTGCAGGCGGCGTTGGCATTGACAGAATTAGTTCTCGTTCACGAAGAAGGTACGTGTCATTCTGCTTCAGGCTCCAGTTGTTGGCAATTGTCTTGCAAGTCAAAATCGCGGTCTCTCCGCGAGTTGGGAAAGTTATTCAAGGTCAGTGTTTATGTTTTTGACCCTCCGTGTAGCTACCGACTCGCGTCCAGATTTGCTCAAATTGTTAGATGAGACCGAGTTGGAGATTCTCAACCGCAGCATGGAGGTTATGGTTGACCAATTCCATACTGAGCTCTTACCGGTCGCCACTCAGCTCTCTGCTCGTCTGGTATGCATAGCTAGCTATAGTCGCCGTCTCGAAAAACTGATGTGATTTCAGTGTGAATCATATCTTCGCCTTGCCGGGGAAACACTTAATCAAGAAGAATTGCTTAATGATAACATTGATATTGAAGAGTCGCTTACAGAGATGGATGATGATAAAACGTTCGCTGCGATGGGTGTTGCGAAGACGATTAGTACCGTGAGCATTTCTTCACTTTGTGTGTTCGCCAGCACTGATTTATTTTACAGGTCCTGACGTCTATTGAGACTTCTCCGGAGATTCTGGCCCAAGTCCAGGAAGTTATTATTCCCATCATTGTTTATACTCTGGATCATTCACTTCTTGGTGAGTTAGTTACCCACCCTGGATGAGGAGGACAAAATTTTCATTGAGGATGGCAGAGTTGTTGGATAACATGTACGAACTCGTTGACAATCTCACTTATAAGACTCGCTCTATCGCAACCAACATGTGGCCAGTATTCGAGATGAGCTGTAATTTATTCAAATCGGAAGCTATTGACTTCCTTGATGGTACGTTCATGGTTGAGTCTCAGTGATATGACGAGTTATATATTGGCTAGAGATGCTCCCGTCACTTGATAACTTTATTTCTTTTGGTAGCGATGTTATCAAAGCCAGGGCAGACTATAAACAAATGCTTTTCGAGATTTACCGATTGGCTATGTGCAGTGATCAGCTGGGAGAAAATGACAGAGTTAATGGGTCGAAACTGGCTGAGTCGATGTTGTTGAATTTGCGTGGGAGCTTGGACGATGTATGTTTTTTTTTGCTTTTTCTTTTGTTATTTCTTGGCTGATTGCGAGATGTGTCTAGTCTCTTCAAGGTATCATTACCATCGCATTGAGCGCACTTGAAACGGCACAAGGAACTGCTTTTAAACTCGCCAATCTTGAAGTTCTCATCAACACTGTTCTTTATAATCCTGTTTTGGCTCTTCACATTATGGAAGTTATTCATCCTGGGATGGCGCGAACCTTTTTTGATCAATGGTTTGTTGCTATCAATGCGGAGAATAAGTTACCTAGAGTTCATGATAAGAAATTGACGATTGTTACGTTGTGTGCGTTGATGGAGTTGAATATGGAGAGGATACCCAATTGTTTGAGAGATGGATGGTTTGGGATTTTGGGTTGTGTTATTAAGATGTTTAAAGAGTTGCCGAAAGCGATTCAAGGTAGGTTGAGTTTTTTATGATTTTTTCATCTGATTGGATTGGAGTTGATTTTGGTTTTTTTTGGATGGTGGTTAGCGAGGAAAGAGTTGGAACAGGCTATGCAGGAAGAGGCGGATACGGATGATGAAGTTGATGACAAGTTTTTGAATTTTGCGGATAATGAAGGTAAGCAAAAAAAAGAGAAATTTTGTTTGGCGTTTGGTTTATGGGTTTTTTTTTTTAGATGATGTATGGGATCAGGATTCGGCGTATATGGAGGTGTTGGCCAAAGAGGTGAGCTATGCTGAATTTTTGAAGAAAAGTTATGATTCATTTTTTTTCAAAAATAAGAGTGCTCGTCTTCGTGAACAATCTGAAGATCAGGTGGAGCGTCAGGATGGAAATAATAACAAGAGCGCGAAAGACAACGTGGGCGAGGACGAGGACGATGATGAGGAAGGTATAGAGGAAGAATTGGGATATATAAGTCCTTTGGATTCGGTTGATCCTTATGTGACGTTTAAACAAGCTCTTGGCCGTAAGTTCCAGGTCTTTTTTGAATGGAGTCTTTGATGATGTTTGATGATAGATTTTGAAGTTGCGAATCCACAAATGTATCAATTGGCGACGACATCACTTGATATTGAACAACAAACGCAGCTTATGGAGATTATTAGACAGGCTGAGAAGAATGTGATGGCAGGGTAGAGAAGAGCTGTTCTTAATAATATATGTACATGTGTTGTGAGTGAGTCTGTAGAAATATTTTTTGTTTATGAGTGTGTCTTTGGACCCACTCTTCACTTGTTGTACTGAGTGTCTGTGTCTGTGTCTGTCTCTTCATAGATATGTGTGGCTGTGTGATTGTGCAAGTCTCCGTGTTATGTGCCTATAATGATAATAATTTTAGTGTTTGACTAATAGGATAATTTAGAAACCTCTTGTCCATTTGGATCTCGGTAATTGTTCTATGATTGGTCGAGACTCAAATGTGCGTGTGAGACTGAGCATGAACAAACGTGTTTATAACGGTCTTCCGTAAGCTCGTTGAGGATTCATGACTCATGACTCATTGTCTTCCTTTTTTCATGTCGCTCTTATTGTCGATTGACTACCAATACGTCCGTGATGTGAATTTGACAGGCCCATGAATGTGCCTTGATGAACAGCTTCAACATTTCTTATGTCGCGAGATGGTGGCTTGACTTTGCGAAACTGATAATGACCCCCTGTTTTGGGATGCATGTCCCTACTCCTTAATTAGAACCTATATCAGTGAACTTCCTTGGATACATACAAGTTGTCGGACTGTCCATGTTGACAAAGATTTTAATATCGTATTTTTCTTTGACTCAGAAGCCCGAAGACCATGGACTGTAGAATTATCATAGTTTGAAGTAGCTCAACATTTCCGTCTATGGTTTTCCCCATTTTTGGCATGACTTACGTGCTCAGCTAAGAGCTTTTACTCATTCATAGAGGTCTGACGTTGGCCAAGACGTTACTTTTCTTTTATGCTTCTCTAGTTTTTCAAAAAAATGATTTCCGCCTCGATTGGAGGTTTTCTTACATGGAAATCTTCTGCGTGACATACACTTGGGCCAGTGGATCATTAAAATCAAGCTTTTCAGGCTAGAAACTCATAATCAGAATTCGAAAACTCAGCGATGATTGTCGGACAACTTTATGTTCGATCTTGAGACCCCTGTTTTTTTCTTTCTGTTTCAGCCCACCAATAAAATTTGTATTTCGGCGCCCGCGTTGCTACAACCCCGAATCTATATTGACAAGTGCGTAATGTAATTGGGCGTATGTGTCTGCGAGACTTGAAGGCATTCCAAGTGACGTATAGGGAGCAGATTTTACACCCCTGTTTTTCTGGATGCCATGCCTCAGATTGCAACTATTGGTTTGTTGTCACTTGGTGAGAACCAATTCACAGTTTAACTTATCTCAAAAGACAGATGAGTAAAAAAGCTAAGTTTCTGAGTTTAACCGACATTCAAAATTCGAAAACCATCATAAGATTGCATGTTCTTTGCTAAATACGGTAGTCGTAGAAAAGCCTGTGTGCACCCTTTTCCCCCTCAGGGCTGGAGTCACGCTAAGTCAAGCTCAAACTCGAAAACACGCTGTTTTGTGTTATGTTCTACGCGTTCAGGATTACCGTCTTGTCCGAGGCGCCAGATATCTCGTTCGATGAACAAAACTGAGCCATCGCTCCGGATGAGAAGAACCGTTGAAAGACGGGTGCCATATAAGTCTTGAGATCTCGCAGAAACGTGGGTTACGATTTGAGCAGGAGGTAAAGCATCCGATGTTTTGGGAGTGCTGACAGAGATAGTAGTAACAGCAGGTATGGGAGTATCACGGGGAGTTCGAATTTGCTTGGCATCACTGCTCTGGGTGGCAAGTGAGATGGGAGTCACCTGAATCGTATCACGAAGCTCAGCGCGTTCTTTTATTGGCTCAGAAGGTTGCCAGCTATGTCAAACAAAGGCAGACGATGGTGAAGGAGACTCAGAAATCTGGAAGTCAGAGAGAGAGACTCAAACATACACGAGAATGTCGAAGAGCTTTTCCACCAGCAGATTTTCAGAAACGAGGTCGCTATTCGGAGAGTAATTCTTCAAAACATCATCAAAACTGGATACTGCTCTCCTCATTTTCGGCCACTCGTTTCCTCCCTTGCCATCAATACCATTTGAAATACAACCGCAGGCCCGCTCTGTGGGTATGAGTCGACGAGCCTGCAGAGGGCCGCCCCCACCGTGATTGGTCACTAGCATTGCATCATAAGATAGCTTCTGATCCCGTGAGTGCACTGTAGTTTCCTCCGCTGTGAGTTCTAGTTCTCGTTCATGAGCTTCTAAAGTTTCTTTTGGGATCGTGGAAACCGAAGGTGGAGCAGGTGCAAGAAGCAAGAGGTTAAAACCGGCGAATTTAGCGTCTGGGGACACGACCTTGCCCACCTCGTCTTCCAGGGGTGAGGATGAATCAGATAAGAGAAAAGACGAGACCAGGTGACCCCTAGAGGAAGTAAAGGAGTTGGGGAGCTCAGTTATATTTGTCCTATTTTTTTTATACATTTCGTTTTGTGTCTTGACTGTGAAAGTGTCTGTACTCACAGGAGAGCAACCCTTCCGGCCCTGTTGAGGCCAAGCCAGGAGCCACCTGCCCTGACATCACGGCCAGATAGAACATTGCCATCGACTGAAGAATACTGGCCTGTCTGAAAGGAATGGAAGTGAACGTCTTGTGTGGGTCTATCCAAGTATTCGTCCCGATTCGTGCAAAGAATACTGTATGGAAGTCTCAAGTAGCCGCAGGAGAGCCTGATAGAACGAGCTCACAGAGAATAGCCAGGATGTTGCAGAGTCCATACACCAATGCACATTGCTGATATGCTGCATTTGATCCGATAGTCCCAGCATATCATTAGGAAATTACCTAATTTTCAAGGAATCATTAGATAATTCAACTGATGATAATTAGGTAATGTCTCGATCATAGTATTTTGTTGGAGCACCCGCACCTCCCAAAACTTCAATGGTTAAAATCATTATTGACAATGGTGCACATACAATTAAGGCAGGAGTCCAGAAGAAACTTCCACGGTATGTGAATGGTGCTTATTTTTTCCAGCACTGATCATTGATGTCGTGTTTTCAGAATCATCCAAAATGCTGTCATACGTTCCAAAGACAAAGCAATGTACATTGGGCACGAGTTGGAGCGGTGTCACGATTACTCCTCATTATACTACAGATTGCCCTTTGAGAAGGTTCGTTCTTGATCCTGTGCTTTGACGTGTCAGATGACAAAAATTTCCAGTTTTTGTAGGGCTACATTGTCGATTGGGATGCACAAAAAGCTATCTGGGATGGTCTTTTTTCTGCAGAGGTGCTCAATGTAAGCGATTCTCAGAAATTTTTAGATGGCTGAGTTGGTCCTAATCGAATGATAGATCGATACAACCCGGGCCTCCCTTCTCTTGACCGAACCCTATTTCAATCTACCGAATGTTCAGGATGTATATGATCAAATTGTTTTTGAAGAATACGAATTTCAGTCGTATTTTCGGTGCACACGTATGTCTCTTCGAGATCATCTATCGTCCTGGTTCTATCTTGAAACATAGCCGCCTCTCTCATCCCTCATGGGACGTTATTTCGGCGGGAAAGAGGGCCGCAACCCGAGTGTTACATTGTTGTCGACTCTGGTTTTAGTTTCACCCACATTATACCCATAATCGAGAATCAGATCGTATGGAATGCTGTCAAACGGTATGGTGTATGCCCTTCAGAAACGTTTTACCATCTCCTTACCAAGCTAGTGTTGATGTAGGCGGAAAACTCTTAACGAACCACCTGAAAGAATTGGTGTCGTACCGTCAATGGAATATGATGGATGAAACCTCCATTGTCAATGATGTTAAGGAAAAGTGTTGCTTCCTCTCCCAGGACTTCAAGCAAGATCTTGAAATTTGTGCGCCCTTTGTAATATGATACAATTCTGGAAGTTTATTCTGAACAATAGGCAGAACTGACATCAGGAAGAACTCGATAGTACAAGATTACATCCTTCCGGATTTGTCTAGAAACCAGAAAGGCCGTGTGCGAGCCCCGGACGAGACTCGTTCTGAAACCGGCCAAGTTCTAGTCATGAATAACGAGAGATTTGTGGTACCCGAGATTTTATTCCGACCTGACGACATAGGTAAATTTTACTCTGCGAGTCAAGTTCATTCTGATCCCGTGCAAGGGTTACAACAAATGGGTCTGGCATCCACTGTTGCCTATGTTATCTCGCTTCTGCCGGAAGACCTTCATGAAATGTTCTGGGCTAACATCGGTCTCATTGGCGGAAATGCAAAACTTCCAGGATTTCATGCGCGATTGTCGGTATTGCGTTTGCGGTTCCTCAAAGAGACTGTTCTAATCATGAGTCGATCAGGCTACAGGAGCTACAACCTCTAGCGCCTTTGAATAGTGAAATAGTGATATATGAGAGTGAAGAGTAAGTAACTCGACGGAATTTCCTGCTTTGTGGTTCACTTAATTTGCTCAAGTCCGATTCTCGAGCCCTATCGTTCCGCACTTAATTTCAATTTCATTCGACATGCTGTATCGCGGATGGAGTACCAGGAGATGGGCAGTGAAGCTTCCCGTAGAAAGTTCCTAACAGCTAACCAATCCCTCGCCGGCGTCTCCATTGATGACGGCGCAGTTGACAGTGATGATGGTCCTGAGCCTGCGCAGAACAGCCTTAGTGCTGCTTCCAATCGGGGGAAGAAGACTGCCGATAAAAGAGGCACGAACATGTCCGGCAAAGGCATCATCAACCAAAAAGCTGCTCTCACTGCTGAAGCACGGCATAGTATGCGGGAAATCACAAGTAGAAGGAAGTAATCAATCCATGTGAAATTCGGTGGTTTAGAACTTCGATGCGATCCAGTTCTTTTGTCCCAGAACCACATCACTGAATACCAATAATAACTGAAATCCTCTTGTACAAAACTAGACTCACGTTCCTATCAGTGGGAATTGAGGCCGTTAAACTGGAAACTCTTGGTGGGAGTCAAAAACGGTTGTCATTATGGTGTGAACATAGTCAACATCAGTGGCCCAATTCTCAGTACATCCGTTGGGTCGACTTCCTGATCGAATATTCTCTCCCTGTCAATTAACTGTCGCTGATCTGTTATTGATCATCCGAAGCGAGCTCCTATAACCATTCATGTCCCAGGAAGTACCTGTATTACAAGAAGACTCATAAATCAATACTTACCATGAAAGCCTTGGGAACGGGAACTGTTACCACGATCGACGTTTTAACCTGAACTTGTTTTCCAAGCAAGATTGAGGGATGTTGCAGTCTAGTAGGAACACCCTGCCACAGTGTTTTTTGACATATGATGGAACCAGCTTCGAATGTGTCAGTTAAATGGAATGCATAAGCTTCTCTCTATCTGTTGGAGTCGAGTTTGACGACGGACACTAAAACCAGTAGTCATCTTCGAATTCTTGGATTTATTTTGAAAAAGCTTGTTTGCGATGGATGCTGATCTCGAATGAATAGCAAAGTTGCTGGAGTCAAGGTCCGGTGGTTCTGGGTAGTTTGAAGCGCGTGGTTCAGAAGAGCATGTCAGATCTCTAGAATGATTATTCGCTAGTATCACTAATATTCTTAGACGGAAAAAGAGATGTTCGCTCTGGGTTTGGTATGTGACTGGTCAATTTTTAGATGAATGCACTGCTGAGGATACTAAAAGGGTGTTGAATGTTCAGACCGAAGAATGGTGAAATGGTATTGGCTTCGTGATGTCGGGGTCCAGGGGCTGTGAATGGAGGACTCGAAATGGTGACTGTTTCTGAAGTGTAATGCTTTAATCATGACTAATTACATTACACTAATCCAGACAGAGGGGGTTCGAATAAGGGAAAAGTATGACTATCTAGTTGAGAGCAGTGGAGGCTTTGAGGATGTCTCGTAATGGGTTGATTACAGTGATTAATTGCGACGACCAAGGACGGCGGAGACTACGGCGAATGAGATATAGTGGGTCGACTGGAAACATGATTAACTTTGGTTACCATTTCTCTTTTCTACTAAGCGTACAAGGTACCCTATAGATGATCTTCATACGCCAGACGGTACAGACAACGTTCAAGGTGTAAAAAAATAAACAAAAGGCTACTACGGCATAAGAAAAGAATAGGAAAGTCCTATGAAAGACAGATACAGACGTATACAAGATGAGGATATTTACAGCAGAGGGTTTCGTATAACTGGTGACGTAGAGACCAGCAAGTGATGGTATCAAAGTCTCGTTTGATGCTAGAGAACCCGAGAATTGAGATCTGGAGTTTGGTATGTATAGCTAGTGCGAGGAAAGCGGAGGAAAATCTACGAGTCGCAACGTGGCTTTAGGGAATGACATGGGTATAGACATTATGGTGATCGCCGTTTGCTGGAAGGGAAAAGTAGGAGCTGTATCCAGCTGTAGCAAGATTATTCCACTCTTGTGAAGTGACGCCTGGAGAACCGGTACCAGCCTGAAAAGAGGTGTGTCCGCTCGAGGCAGAGAGGGGCGTGAGTAGTTCGTTATCCGAGGGGGTATTGCTATCGTACGGCTGGCTTTGCTGGCCCGCAGCAGTACCATGACCGGTACTCGTCGATTCAGTCAGCTCGATACCATTGCTAAAGTAGAGATCGAGTAAGATAGAAGGCATATTTTGAAAGACAGGGAAAACTCACTGCATCATATCATTAAGTTCTATCACCTGGCGGAACAACTGGCATTGAACGTGATGACTGTACTGCCTTAGAGGTGGAAGGGAATTTTGAAGTTGCTGGGAAAGGGCCAAGTAGACTACTCCGGTTGCAGGATTTGTCCGACACGGGCAGTACACCGGTTGACGAGGGGAGCTTTGATATTGATCGTTGGGTGTAGCACTTCCATATCCATGATTACCTCCATAGGAGCCGTTGGTATCAGTTGAGTATGACGAGGCTCCTGATGTGCTATGCGTGTGGTATGTCGCAGTGGGATGACTGCCGTATGCCTGGGTGGAAGAGAAATTTCGTTGAACTTCGTAAGGTGACGTTGGGCTTCCACTACTTTCTCCGAGTTCTCCTGGGTATGATAAATGATACCTCATCGAACCAGAGGCGAGACCAGGGGAAGTAGAGAAACGGTATAGACTTGGAGAAGTCTCAGGAATGGGTTCTGTCTTGATAGGACTCATGAGATGATTCCCAAGTTCTGTCTTGATAGGACTAATAAGATGATTCCCAAGGATGGTTCGAGTAGCACGGTTCGAGGAATCGGGTGAGCGCTTGCCGGACGCACACTTCGTCGCTCTGGAATGCCACTTTTCGTTGGGGTCACCATCGCGGAAATTACTATCCGCCCATCGTGGATGTGGTTTTCCTACGCAAATTTAGTAAGATCATTATCTAGAGACAACTCACGCACCCCTCAGTTCTCGGACAAGACTCTCCAGTTCAGCGATACGATTCCTAAGGCGTGTGATTTCATCAACTGAGGGATCATCCCTGGCGAGTCACGATGAGTCGAAAATGGTCGTGATCAGAGGTCAAGTTTCTCACCTGAGCGCTGGATCATCGATCTCATAGACACAGAGCCCGGTCTGAGCAAAACGAGAGTCAGAGATCAAAATGTGGAGGCTGAGCTGAGATGTGTACCAAGCCAAGTTGTATACAGCGCTGGCACGGTCGTTTGCGATCGCACTGGGGCCGATGATAAGCTGCTGGCAGAGGACGGCAAACAAGACGATATACCTTGCGTTTTGAGGTGTGGCAGTTCAAACAACTTTGGGTAGTCCGGTTTCTCCTCCTCTTCCTATTTTTGGGGAGAGAATTTCGGGTGTAGAGGGGGAGAACGGTTAATAAGTCGGCAAGTAAAATACGATAACAGCTGAGAGCGGATTAAACGCTACTTACCTATGGTCAGTGTCGACGGTGAATTCGAGGTCCATGACTTCGCCCTTCAGTTGCACTGGTTGGAACGGGTCATTGGGCATCATGGTACAGTATGGTGAAAGGTCAGGAGCGGAAAAGGAACAAGCTCAAGGAGAATCGACCTTGTCCTTAAGTGCTTCCGGCGTTATTAAGTAACAAATAAAGATCTTACTCTTGAGATCGTGCCGAAATTGACAGATGCAGGCAGCCCATTTGGGTCACCGCCTTCACTGTGACGGTATACGTACAGCGTTTGTCACATTCCAGCCCTGAGGATCAGAATGCTGCAATGCCGGATCGTACATGTGGGAGCGTTAGAGTATTTTTGTGATTAGCCTTTTCCAGGCCGAAACTATCTTGGCTCGCCCGGCACCCGACTCCTCGGAACTACTCCCTAACGAATAAGGCCTTAGCTTCCTCTTTTGACAAAACCCAGGGTCGACGCGCAAACTGGAAGTTGCAAGTGGTTCACAGCTACTGGTTTGTTCACTCTGTCGTCGGCTCTGAGCGCGAGCACAACCAGATGTCGCATGAATAGTTCTTGGCTATTGTACCTCTCCTTTTTCTTTCCGATGATCAGAAGATGGATCCAGGACCTAGTTGGCTCAATGATTGGCACTATTTCGACAAGCATGAGTCGACGTCAGATATCTAGTCGGGGCGCTGTGAATTGTGTCGCTGTACCATTGCTTTCTGCAACTAGCCTCAGTCTGAAGGGTGATTCACTTGTGACGGACGTGGATCAAGCGTAAAAGTAACCGGAAGGCTGCTGTTTGTGATCGGGGGGCTGGCAGGTAAGATCTTGATGTTGCTTCCGGGGGCAGCCTGGGTTGCTTTGGTATTCGACTTACTATACATGAACTTAATACAAAATTGAAGATCTGATTACAACGTGCCCAGCATAAGTTTCCTTGCTTCATTTGAAACGAAGTAGGCGGCCCAATTTCCTCAAAGTGAGACTGAATCGGGGAGAAGTCCCCGGATATGTGGCGCAGCACGTAAGAGAAAGAAATTGCTTGCAATCCATGTGTACGCTACAGCAAACTCCAGCCATTCGAGAAGGCACTTTTAAGGTGTATGGTAGGTGTATCAAGGAGGGACAGTCATGTTGCTGAAGCGCCCGATTATAGGTGTGTGCAATCATCCGTGGAAGGCGGTTACAGATATCTATATCTATATCTGGTGTCCTATTCCACATCCAATTGAACCCTCTACTCTATCGGGATCCCTGGGAGTTAACCATTCATCTTGGTTAGATGTGAATTATTTTCATGTTAAAAACAATGTAAAACAATGTAAGCGTGGTGACAGCGGAAACGATCCACGATTGATGTACAATCCGCTGACCTAACGGTAAGTTCTGACCGGAAAGAGTAGAATGGAGACTTAGTATAAATATTCGGTGTAAGTGTTTCACGAGGGCCACAATCAGTCAACCAGTCATGGTTCTTTAGATTAGGCAGTGGATGATTGCTTGAGGGGATACGATCAGAATCTAATGATGGGAAAAAACTTGAAAAGGACCGGGAAGGTGAGCACCCCTGAATATACCTCGTGATATACCATTCCATTGATGCGATAAAGGCAGGAGAGCATCGAAGTGATCAGAAACACAGTATCATTACTGGAGCAAGTCGTTTGTACTCGTCCAAGCGTGAGAGCACAGATTAATCTGCAAATTCTTAAGGGGCAGAGAAATCGTGTAGTTCGAACCAGTCGGAAGATTCTTGTCGCATGTCTTCTGATCCAGTTGTCATATGGTCCAGAAGCATATAGATTGGAAATCAAAAAAACACCATTCTATGTTCAGCAGGTGAAGGCAGGTGCCTAATCAAACGAAGACATGTTGCAATGTAAAAGTCGTCAAGATCTTCCAGTGCTCATGCTCCTTCGGATTCCCAAGAAAGCCATAAATACTCAAACTCGTCTCCAGCAGAAGGCAAAAAAATTTGCCCTGGTATTGTTGTCTCCTATTTCTGAACAATGCCCCAGATATGTTGAAGATTCTTATCAACCACATACTTCATCCACACTTCATGTAATCAAGATAAAACAAGGTAAACAGCTCCGGCACCCATGTGAAGGATGGAACTCAAGAAGAGAGGCGTTTCCATGTTGCCTGCAGATACAAACCGCCCACGAAAATACATGAAAGGCAATTTAATAGTCTGAGGAACTGCAACATTTGCCAGGTACACGGGAGAGGCAAACAAACTACAACATATGCGTGGGATACTGACGTCGAGAAACGTGCATCGCTCGACATTGACCCAATATCTACCGTGCATTGTAATCTCAGCAGACTAGTCTCTCAGTGTTGACTCGGCTACTCTACAGGAACGATTATTTGTCACCTATATTATTTCTCATTGCTTGTTCTTTCTTCGACGACGATTCAGCCCCTTACCAGCGCTCCATATGGAATTAAATACAGAGGAAACTCGTTATTTGTCACCAATCTCCCCTGGAGACGACTCTGATAGTGCTCTCTCACCAATGACAGAACTGGAACCTAACCCTGGAATTGACGGCACTCCCGTTCGGTGTACGTTCATTTTTGCTTGATCCTTTCAAGCAGTGCTCAAGAATCACTTGTATTCCATAATAGGGTATGATGTGTGCATTATCTGCTTTCTTTCTCAGAACACTTCACTGAGTGTCACCTCCTCAGGCCGACAGGACCGAACCATATACTCAGATAACACCATTTCAAGAAAAAAAAGATACGAGCGTCGAGTAAGGTTTTTCTTGCTGAGATTATTTGCACTTCATTTTACTGATGGTTCATATATCAGATTTTTTTACAAGCCTGTCACATTGTCCGCATTGACATGCGCACTTATTCTCCTTGCCTATGTTGCTATGACTCAAGACGTCCTCGAAGAAGGACGTGACAAACGACGTGTGTAAGCTGCTCATAAAGCGACTGTATGTCTCATACGACTTTGCTAATAATGGTCAGCGGTGTATATGCTGCGATTGCTGCTTTTCTCATGTTTTCGACGATTCAATTTCGCGACGGGCCTTTCATCCGCCCACATCCAGCATTTTGGCGTGTTGTTCTCGGTGTTAATCTACTTTATGAACTCGCACTTGTATTTTTGCTATTTCAAGATCTCCAGACAGCCCGCCAGATGCTCATTTACATCGATCCCGGCCTCGGCGTTCCGCTTCCCGAGAAATCTTATGCTGAAAATTGCTCTCTCGATGTCCGAAACTTGTGGGTGGGTTTGTCCCCCAGAGGATAAATGTCAGATGATGACAACTTGCTCAGAATGCACTTGACGTATTCTGCATTGCTCATGCCCTCGGTTGGTTTGGGAAGGCTATGATATTACGTGATTACTGGTTCTGCTGGGTCAGTGTTATGGCCGAGGATTTATTCTCCGCTGTCCTATTATTGTCTTTGCGCTTATCAACCGGTACAGATTCTGAGCATCGCATTTGAACTAGCTGAATACAGCTTACAGCACCAACTTCCCAACTTCGCCGAGGTACGTCTTCGTAAGCGTATCGGTTCATTAACGCCCTTGCGACTATTTTGATAGTGTTGGTGGGATCATGTATGAGCTTTTTGTTCAGCCGCATAGGTCAGCAGCTGATCGGTTTACTCAGTGGGTGCTTGATGTCTTCATCTGCAACTGGCTGGGAACATATCTAGGTTGGTCCCTTGGTTCCTTGGTTCACATCTCGTAATCGCCTTATATGGTCATGCTCTTTCAGGAATGAAAGTGTGTCAGTATTTTGAAGTGAAGGTCTGGGCTCCTTAACCTTATGAGATCTTCATCGATCAATCAGTTTCAATAGCCCTATTCCTGGCGTGGTTTCCGGCAAACCCGAGGAATACGTCCCAAAATGAGAAGGGTTCTCAGTCAATTTTCGCCTCATGACTTTACTGCCTTCAAATGGGGAACAGCCACCAACTTTCTGCACTATTTCACTGTGGTTCTACTGCTTGTCGTATTTTTGGCTGCCGAACTCAACCCGTTTTACCTGAAGGCTCGTATCGAGTACTTTTTGCTTTGAGATCTAAGAAGCTTATCCATTGACAGAGCTTGTTGTGGATGGAGCCTGATCATCCAATCGTTATTCTTCGCCTCGCGTTTGTGTTTCTTTGTGCCCTCCCCGCGGTGCGAGAACTTTACCAATATGTCAACGATCCAAGGTAAGCGATCCACCCTGATCACCATCTATCTTGACACTGATTGGCGTTGTGTTTCCTGTCCTTCCATAATCTTGATCAGGCGTGCAGTGAGAATGGGACAGCATGTCTGGCTTCTCCTTGCCACGATTGTGACAGAAATACTTGTGATCACAAAGTGGAGCAAAGGATTATTCCCTGAACCTTTGCCATCAAAGGTTAAGTGGGGTTGGATAATAACGGCGTCTGCCCTTATATTGTATCCCATCCAGAGGGTGAGTAGACCGCATACTTGGAAACTGCGTTTACGTTCACTTCCCTTGTGACAGTTTGGCATACCCAGTGCTCGGAAGTATAGCCGGAAGCGGAAGGCTTCGAAAATGAAGAAGGCGCAGTGAGAGTCAGATATGACTACCGGATTGGTGGTATTGTTACCCAGTGCACAGTACCTGACTCTCACAGTAGCCTAGCTCTTTCCAATAACTAGACCCATTACTTCTGAAGAATACACGATATTTATAATCTCAATAGGAGCTCTGTTCGAGCCACTGATCTTGAGTGATTCTTTCTACGCCAGCTGCAAATCTGACGTGCTGAAGTCTGAGAAGCCTGCCGAATGATCCTGGCTGCGAACCTGCCATTCCATCAACACGCTGCTTGAGATTTGCACCACATATAAACTAAGAAGATTCTCATAGCAATTTTGGCGTGGCGAATTCAAGGGTAAGGTTTTGGATGGACGAGAGGGGTGATGTTTTTACCCCTCAGTTGGATGCGCCACCATTTGATGAACATGGGGGCTGGAAACCGAATATCAAACTCCAGTTGGGAGCTGAGTTGTCTTCTGGACATTTGATAAACGTTATTTTATCTCGGCACCAATTTTGTACGCTGAAATTCTAGTGTCTGATGAATTAGCCCTGAGTGGCAGACATAGACACACATCTTTTCTGGTACCGATCTAGACAGGTTGGGGAGCTTCCATTGCCTTTTATGTCTCTATGGCTTTGATTTTGTGTATTCACTACGAATGACTGTGCTGAATGCCGATATGAATCTCGCTAGTTATCGAGTGGAACGTTCGGCTAGTATCTGCACTCGCCTCAGTTGTCATAGAATCCGATGGGTTTATCAAACATGGGTTAAGTGAAATCCTTGTCGAAAATGAAGCGCGGTCGGAAAATGGTGATCACGTAGGAATTAGTACATATCATCGGCAGATGGTTGCTCGATTGTCCAGTAAGAAGAGATATGTGGCGCTAATCTATCAGAATTTTTTGTATGTTTTAAGAATTAGAGAGGACAGCGCACACTGGTGGTGGTGTCAGATTTTTATTATATTCTAAAATAAATACTACGGGGTTGGCGTACCTGGAACATTTTTTATGCTGTTCATTGAGGCTGTATCTCATGTCAGATTTCCCCTATCTACACTCGGAGCAAGTAGGTACCAGGCTTCCATTTCAGAGGCCTCTTAGAAGATCCTGGTCCTGCGGAGGGCGCATCCGAAATGTTCGCTCCTCCTGTAGTTCTGACACGAAAGCGCCATTCTGATGGTACGAGGAACAACAACTGCACAGTGACAGCTGTACTTGGACCAAGCAATGCAACATTTTTACGAGCCTCTGATCTCTTCATGATGACAATTCGGAAGGAACTGTCCAGTAAGATTCTGTCGGTCAGAAGGTCCATACCCTTGGAAGGTTGACGTCCACGTGTTGGGACCTCAGGTCATATGTTTTGACAGCCACTGAGAATGTTGACACCGAGATGCGGGCAATTCACAAGAAGACAAGGATTTGAGGCGTATGGTGGGAGAGAGAAGCGGCTCCAACTGCAGATGGAACTGTCACAATCATGGGGATGCTCCCGAGCAAGATGTGGGAGCTGGGAAACAAGAATATGACGGAGGAATCAATGGGAAGAACGAATCCGACAGAAGATCGCAAGAAATAGTGCCGAATACAGTAAATTCAATGTATCGCTGCTGATGAAGCTCTCGGCACGACCGAGCTTCATAGTTGGTGAGAATGAGCATGAGGACATCAGTTGAGAAAATGAGTCAGCTATTTTGGGACTACAATTTTCTGATCTGGAACACCGAGTCGGAGCTTGACGAGGATGGGAAATTTCCTGTGTCTTCTTGGAAAAATCCCATAGCACTGAATTTGAGATGGTCACTAGTAGGGTTTTGCTATGATGCTGTGACTGATGTTTGAGATAACGAGCTGCACTTTGGTCATGTCAAGGAAAAGATGATCCGAGCTAGTTTCCCATCTCGTGACACGTTTTGATTGAGATCAAGATGAGATATGAAACTTGGAGGACAAATCATCCGAAGACTGACCTCTGAATTCTGTGAGATGTTTCACAGTTCTCAGAAGACCCGCGCGCGAACCGGCCAGGAATGAATGAATCGCTGAGTCGGTAGAGTATATTTTCTAACTCCTGTCTGTTTGTTCCTGGCCCATATGGAGATAGTGCTAACTGAGCGATGGTCACAGTTGGTGGCTGTGGCTGTGTAAGAAATGATAACCAAAATAGTTGGTCCCAGGTTTTCTGCTTCTAGCTATTTTAGAAAGGAGAAATAATGACAGAGGGTGGAATACTATAGGCCATGAGGATCTGCTCACGACATTGTTTTTTTCCCTAAGACTATACGAAGTAAATCTCCACTTACGTTCAACTCGTACCGCGCCATCGACCCCTATTTCGGGGAAATCGAGGAGGCTAACCAAAAGGAGTGTTGTCGAATTTCCGCTCTCGATCAACTCAAGCTTGAGTAATTCTGTCTTCCTAAGGTGACCTCTGCCTGGAATTAACAATGCATATTTTGAGCTTCTCTGTCAAGGTCAATACATTTCCGATGCCCAGACGGTTGCAAGCAATAACAAAGGCCCCACACTCACCATTTCAATCTGCAGCGATATCACTTGATCGCGAGATTTACGGACGATACAGAGGTCATCTATGAAGGATTTAGTCGCTGAACTACGTTATGGCCCTCGTTATGTCCACTTCTTTCTAGTGGAAGACAGCTTTCTGAACCATCCTTTCTCACAAGTATCTGTCGTAATTTATTCTCTGGCATGGAAGATTCTGGGAAGTCTGAGATGGTTGTGACCTCAAATTAAACTTATAACTGTCTTCACTTTGTTCTCAATACAATTGTTCTTGTCGGGGACCATCCTGTAGGCCAAGTAGGTCCTTTGAAAACGTAGATTCCCGTTGTCCAGGTAGTGCAGGGCTCTCCGGGCGGTATCGGTTCTTCAAGGCTTGGAGCAGAAGCTGATAACGACCGTCTGAATGAATCTATTTTACGGAGGAGATACAAAGTTCAGGGAGGTTAGGGATGACTTCATCATTCATTAATCGTGTCTTGATTCTAAGTCTGATTTTTGGTGTATCTTCCTTGTGCATTTTCCCAGAAAGTCCGAGGTGAATGAATTATTACGCCGTCCAAGCGGCGACTAAGGTGAAAGAGGAGAGACTAGGTCAACGAAGCGTTGGGACTACGCCGATCAACACACGTGTAATGAAACATTGTTATTCGGCTGAGTTCAAGTTTTCCGAACGGACCCTGTTTTCTTCGATCAAAATGCAAGGCATGAAATTATATCATGGGTACAAGGGAGTGATATGCAAGGGAGTGATATGCTTGATCACTTCTCGATGTGCCCAAGCAGGGACTGGATTTTGGTAAGGGAACAGGACTTAAGTGAGTATTTGGCAGATAACAGGATAAAAACCAGAGTATAATTTGGGTCAGTGACAGACAGGAGACTTGGACATGTAACTAATACAGGGACACGAGGAGGCGTTTTTACCGTAACAGGCATATCAACAAGAGATGGCCGTGATTCCATACCCTGGTAATTACATCCAGAACAATATTTGCGAAAGAAGAAGTTAGCCAGAAACCACCGGAATGTAAAGTCGATGACATCCTATACTCCATTGTAATCCATGGCCTGTAACTCTTGAATGGTAGTAAAATTCATCGGTCATACTACACGAAGTCTAGAATGTGGAGATTGAAATGGAGCTAGTATCTTTCAAGCAGTCTTCATTGTTCGCTATGTTAAAAGGGACCTGGGTTGTTTCGTTAAGTAAAAGACCTCTGCTTCCTACTCACACACTCTCGTAACAACCGTGCGACTGGCGAGACCGTTTGGCCATTGTAAGCTAGATGGATACTATTTATGTCCCACTAGGTATAACAACAAAACTAGGAGGCCATTGAAATTGAGGCATGGACTGCGCTAGCTCGCACAGATTCTAACTGTTAAATGTCAGAACACATAACCAAGTTTATCTCTGCCGGATATCGTAAGCAAATATGGCTTTGTCAGCATAGCCACCCAGGGCAACCCCTTATCCGTCTTCTCCATTCAAACATTTCAGGATGCCTCGTGCAGAAGGTGCGCATTTTCAGTCAAGTCTGCATGAATCGTCTTACAAATAATTTGATCAGTTGGAACTCCAAAATATGTTGCAAATAAAATGAAATCCAAAGGCCTGCAGCGCCTGCGCTGGTACTGTCAGGTCTGCCAGAAACAATGTCGTGATGAGAATGGATTCAAGTGCCATGCACAATCTGAGGCACATCTCCGGCAGATGTTAGTGGTAGGAGAACATGCTGGCAGTCACATTGCCAACTTCTCTGCCCAATTTCAATCCGAGTTTGTACAGTTACTTTCAAGGCGGTAAGCAAAGAAAATGTCTTTAGCCAACTATCACATTCATTTAAGTGACTCTAGTTTCGGAACCAAGCGTATATTGGCAAATCGAGTTTATCAGGAATTTATCTCGGATAAGCATCACCTTCACATGAATGCGACACGCTGGGTGACGTTGACAGAGTTTGTCAAGCATCTTGGAAGGACCGGTGTTGCAAGGGTTGACGAGACAGAGAAGGGGTGGTTTCTTGCATGGATTGATAACTCGCCCAAGGCATTGGCTAAGGCTGTGCGTCCCTTGTCGTCTTGCAGACAAAAAAAGAAGTTCATGCATATTCATAACAGGAAGCAAGCTTGAAAAAAGAGCGAGCAACAATGTCCGATGAGGCTCGGGAGCGAATGCTTATAGCTGAACAGATAGAGCGAGCGAAGGCCGATGCCGGTGAGGATGAAGATCCTGAATTGAAATCTGGTTCTCCACCCGTGGATGAGGGGTTGAAGAGGGATGAGGGAGAAAAAGTAGTTTTATCTTTGTCAGCAAAACCTACCTTGGTGGTGTTGTCTTCGACCCCTGCTGCGACATCCGCCCCTGTCGATAGTGGTCTCAAGCTGAATCCTCTCAAATCTGGTATCAGTATCAATCCCCTCAAAGAAAATCCACTGAAGCGGTCAAACGTGTTCAAAACTTCCAACTCGAGTCAAGCAGAAGGTGACAGGGCAAAAAGACCTGCAGCCGCAATGTCCGCCGCTGAGAAGCTTATCTTAGAGGACCAGGACCGCAAACGACGGAGAACAGAACGCCAGAACCTAGCGTGAGTGGAAGTAATCAATATACTTTTTACTGTAGATTGTGTAATTATTGTGGCCTCGTGTAAATTCTTTGTTACATCTTTCACTTGGCCAGTCATCTAACAACTAGGATCAACAAATTCCCGATCAAGCAAGGTCCATTTTGATTTGTCTTCCTTGGACTATCCTGGAAGTAGTTTGTGGTTAGCTTGTAATGGCGCACTATGACCCAGTGCCTACAATTGAAGGCCACCTGCACTCAGACTCCAGATTTGCAGCCCCTCTTTCTCAATATTGGGACCCACAAGAACTCTATGTTGCGGTGGGATAGTGTCGCTTAAATATGTAAACAAATCTGACAATGTGTTTTCCCAGCCTCAAGTCCCTGTGAACAAGGACTATCCTTTGGCTCCTGTTCAGCAACAACCACCTCCACACTCCAAAAAAACCAAAAACCGTCTTATAGTTGGGTTCCTCGGTTTTGTGGTACTAATTGCCATCGTGGTCGTTCTAGTGGTCATATTAAGGCACCGAAACACCTCGGATAACGGCTCACCTGGCTCACCTGGCTCTGATCAATCAAGAAATGCCACATCTGGGATGTCCGGCAGCACGATCACTATGGATGACGGAACAAAATTTCTCTATCAGAATAGTTTTGGAGGGGATTGGGTCGCAGATCCAAAAATTCCTTTTGGCCCCGGTGGGAAGGCACAGAGCTGGAGCAAACGAATTGGTGCCGAGGAATGGGTCTGGGGTCAAGATGTTGCTCGTGGAGTTAATCTCGGGTAAGTCATTCCAGAGTATAAAGGTGGGGATCTCCGACTCATTCGTTCGTACCACTACCAGAGGATGGCTAGGTTCGTCTTCTCATTGTAAATACCGATGTTTGAGCTTATTGGTGATTAGTGACTGAACCATTCATTTCCCCCGCTCTGTATGAAAAATATGTCAATCAAAGTAGTGAACTTCCTGTCGTCGACGAGTGGACATTATCGGTTGCCATGGGCGGAAATCTAGCCCAAGAGATGGAACGCCACTATAAGACGTTTATAGTGCGTGATACATGGTGCTCAAATTAGTAGCTTCATGATAAATATCGGCTTGCTACCTTTCATAGACGGAGAAGGACTTCGCTGACATCGCGGGTAAGTGTTACTTCCTTATCGGACCTAATGATATTTTTCATTAATCGTACTCCGTAGCCGCTGGCCTGAACTGGGTGAGAATTCCCATTGGATTCTGGGTTATCGAGACCATCAACAACGAGCCATTTCTTGTCGGCACCTCATGGAAGTACTTCCTGAAAGCGTAAGTGCTCGCTTTCCTATGACAGACACTTGTACGGAATTCCCGTACTAGGATCCAATGGGGACGAAAGTATGGTATTCGTATCTATCTTGATTTACATGCTCTTCCAGGAAGCCAGAACGGATGGGTATGGATTAGCAAATACGTTCTTCTTCGAACCTTCTAATCAGTTTTTATAGAACCATTCTGGGAGAGGTGATACACGTCCCTTTTTATTTCTCATACAGATTGATAATCTTTTCATAACTCAGCTGGCTCCGTCAATTTGTAGGTCCACCTTCCTGGGGAGATCAATCCATTAACTACATTCTCAAGCATGTATGGTGTGATGGGAATCGCGAATGCCCAACGAACTCTCACGTACCTCCAGATAATCACAGAGTTCGTTAGTCAAGATCAATACCGTGATGTGGTTGGAATGTCGGTATTTCCTCTATTTTCAGAAGAAAAAGGTATTCACTTGCCCATAAGTGTCGGTATAGTCAACGAGATCTTATGGGGTACAGTCGGCCAAATCCCCGTACAAAGTTTCTATCACGCAGCGTATGAAGCAATTAGGAAAGCGACGTATGTCTTGAAGCTATTCATATCTTGGCCGTCACTCTAACACGGCGATATCTCAGAGGAACCGGTACGGGAGCAGGCCCGTATGTTGCAGTCCATGATGGCTTTCAAGGGGTAGGTTTCTTTTCTCTCAGACATTCCGATCAATCTATGACTAAACGAAGCTCTTTCATAGCCTGCGTTGTGGGAAGGGTAAGTTTGAGCCCGTCGTACATCGGCAAAAGAATCTTGATTCCTTCTTCTGCCTAGTTTTCTATCCGGCGCCGATAGGATGATGCTTGACCAGCATCCGGTATGTGTCTTTCGTGAAAGGAAGTGTGTACGCTCAAGATCAATTACAGTACCTGGCATTCACGGGTGACCATACGACTCCGTGAGTCTTAAGCTATTCCCGTAACTTGTTCCAAACAAGTTTCTAGGCCCAAGGATATGGCTATCAAGCCCTGGTCAGTCTTTGATGTACCTAGTTCCTCGAAGACCGGCTGAATCATGCTTTAGCTCGTGGGCTATAGCTACGAACCAGTCACAAAAAGCTTTCGGCGTGACGCTCGGTGGCGAGTTTTCATCTGCAATTAATGACTGCGGCTACTGGTGAGGTCTAGCTCTTGTTTATTGGATGAACGGTGGGGGGTTTGTGGTTGAGAGTGACAGAGCCGAGTCGATCCACCCCCGCCTGATGGACCTTTGATCTTAATATACTCCTTTCCAGGTTGAGTGGGATTGGGTCTACGCCAGGATACCCTGACTGCCATTTTTGGGATGACTGGGCTGTGAGTCGTGCGGTTGACCTATTCTGTCGTGCGGTCTCATTAACTCACCAATTCTCATGTTAAGTAGTCCTACAGCGCTGAAACAATCTCCGCCCTGAAGCAGGTGACCTTGGCCTCTATGGACGCACTGCAGAATTTCTTTTTTTGGACATGGAAGATCGGAAACTCGACTGTCCTTGGGATATCCTCCAGTCCAATGTGGCATTACCAGCTTGGCTTGGCCCAAGGGTGGATTCCTCAAGGTTTGTACCCACCTCATTACTTGAAGATAACTCACGAGCTACTCTTGTCCCTGATCTATTGTAGATCCGCGCGAGGCCGTAGGTCACTGTGCCTCTGTACTTGGCTCATCGCAAATTTTTGATGGAATTTACCCGGCGTCTGCCACGGGAGGCGTAAGTCTTTATTTTTGCTACGATGGCATATTCATCATTTTTCTGATATCAGTCGGGCGCGGGAAATATTACCCCTAATCAAACAGCCGCCCATGTGTTCCCACCACCGACGATAGGGCCCTCATTCAACGGGACACAGATTTCTCTTTTGCCAACGTACACACCTACAGGGTCAATCAAGACGCTACCTGCACCAACATTCACTGCGGCACCTTCGGTCGACGCAGGCAGTGGCTGGGTTAATCCTTCCGATGACCAGAAAGCATATGTGTAAGCACAGCCTGAGACTCATCATACAGCACATTGATGGAGGCATTTCGGACTTTCGATTAGGCCCATTAATGGATGCCAATATCCAGAGTGAGCACAGGCTTTGAATTGAATATTTTCCTTCCGATAGAAATGCTGATCGATACTTTCGTAGCGAATACAATGCAGTGAATGCATCTTTGTCAAGTACCCCTTGCGATGGTCGTGACTGAGAACCCATTTATACTGGTTTCATTTCAGATGAGACAGACATTTTTGTGAGTTCTTCGCGTTTTGCTGCTTGCAGTCGTTTTAATCCCATTATATCTTAGGAACTAAACATTTATGATGGAAGATATTTCTCGATGATCTTCCCACCTTTATCTCTTGGACTACATGCCTATTATCCTTCTACAGCTTCGGTATCGCCTCATCTATTTTGCAGACAGTAAATAGTCAGAATGGCTATCTACCAGTTCTAACGTATGCTCCTGAGAGGATTCAATGCTGATATGTTTGGAGATCGATCTGGCGGTCCTGGACGCCCGGAGTTGGTTTCTCACAACGGACATAGAAGCCATTTTCATGTACCTCGAGGGAGTTCCCAATATAGCCACGTTGAACACCACCTGACGATGGCAAGCCTACTGTGCCCCCATGACATATTGTTGGACATACTTTCTCATGATGTTCAAGAATTTATGGGGCATGTTTCCGATTGGATGATGGAGCAAGTCTCCTTCCGGTCGGTCCCTGTTCTATGCATGAACAAGCGTTTTTTTGAAACAAGAAATGCTTGAGTGTACAAAGTGTGTGGTTGCAATGCCTAAAGTGACTGATTTTTTTCAGATAGGATCATAAGTTGCCCACCAAGCGCTGTACTGACTGATGATATACTCGAACTTAAAACATGACACGACTTTGGTTTCTCTAAGCTTTAGACTGAAAAGATACTGACATGTCCATTTGATGGATTAGGGTTTCTCAACTATCTGAACTAAGTGGTTCGGCCCGTTTGAACATGGAAGCAGGTTTGTCTAACCCTCGAGGAAGGTCATCCTTGGATACAGACCTCTTAAGAATTCCGTCCAAATTCCTTTCTTGACTATTATCTCCCCATGAGCAAGATACAATGCGATGATGAAAAGACGAGAATATCGTTTGACGAAGTTCAAGGAGAGTCTGGCAGTAATATGGCAGATGGAGAAGAAGTATTACC
>Ga0153993_100110_pt1 | contig 28143 bp, 36 predicted proteins | sample TSNC077MetaG_FD_104706 | JGI IMG/M metagenome (GOLD analysis project Ga0153993, IMG submission 104706) | Attine ant fungus gardens microbial communities from North Carolina, USA - TSNC077 MetaG | ecosystem: Host-associated > Fungi > Mycelium > Unclassified | place: USA: North Carolina, Lumber...
GTCTGATTGATCCTTGGAGTATTCTTTCTGTTTAGAGAGAAATATCCCATGAAAAGAGAAAGAAGGGATGAAACGAAGGGGGTAAATTTCTGAAGATTGGATGCACGATACACAGTATTATATCATTGCTTTACCGTCTGCACAGGGTAGGCCTCTGCGCACAGTGTCCTTTGTAAGATAAAGGTGACAGAAGGTCGTAGGTGATGTTTTGCTCCCAAACTGTGACAGTTACTATCACACTACTGTGACTCGGCTTTCCTACTCTCCTGCCTTCTCCGGGCCAGAATTGTCTTTCTCTTTGCTTCAAGGGCAGATCTCTAATGGAACAAAAGATAAAGACTTCATCAGCTTCACTGTAAATATTGGTCAAAATTTTCTTCTGAATCACCTCTGATTCCTTCCTCTTTTGAGAATGTTTCATCTTCTCATATAATTTTCGCTTTTTATTGCTCATCATCATTTTGTTCATATCGTCCTCGCCTTCACCTCCAGGTTTCTGTCCTTTATTCATCCTCTTCTTCTCGAACTTATTAACCTCGTTCGCAAATGCGTCATAATCCATTCCTGCAGCCTCGGCAACCAACTCAGCAGTGCGGAGCGCTGAAGGATCGTGGGCCGCATTTTGTAAAGCCTTCTCGAGGTGATGGTTTTTCGTTTCTCCTTCGGCTCTTTCAGGTGTCTCCTCCTTTGCCTTTTCATCTTCTTCCGCCTCTTCTCCTTCGGTCTCGACATGAAACCCAATGGGGTCGGCCGTAGGATCATAAGCACCTTCATATTCATCGAAGGGACTCAGATGAGGTGGTAGCGTCTGACCTTGAGCGTAGGAATCTTCTAAGAGGATTCTTCCAGAGTTGATGCAATCGACTATCCACTGGGGCTGAACATATTTTCGTATGGACCGTCGCTCTTTCTCCTCTTGAGTTTCAGTCTTGGAAGAAGCAATAGGGCGGTCAATAATGACATGCGTGATTGATGGGTCATCCTCCTTAATCGGACTACCATCTCCTGAAGATGCTGGCCAGCCGACCTTGCCCCCAAAACTCCGAATCAGAAATTCAAATATTGATCGTGAGGTTTCACGAGATAGGAAGAATGTGTAAGGTGTAAAAAGGATTGTTGCATTAGACCTTGGGAGAGTCTCAAGAGTCCTGAGCGTAGGCAAAGGAGCATCAACCTCGGAAGTTTTTCTCGATGGATAGAGGACGAAATCCTCTTCATGCGTGACACTTGTAATTAAGGAAGGCAATACATCAGTGGGCTCCGCATCTTCGGAAGTTATAGCAATAGCTTTGATAGTCTTCCGGACATCTTTTTCAGAGATCTTGCGGCCATCAATTTCTACAATCTTGTGTTTGGGGGCGAGATCGTTTAATGAAGAACGACCAGATTCTTGCAAATTGAATGCACCAATACCTGCGGCAGCTTCCAGTTTCTTTAGGTCTAATGGCGGGGGATATGCGAGGCCGACGTCCGTGAATAATTTAAAGAAGACAAACCCGAGAAGAGTTTGATAAAGTTCCAGAAATGTGAGCATAACCCGCACGTCAACATCACTTGGAATCTGAAGATGGACGTGTCAGGGGGAAAAAACCAATACCTGGGAAATGTACAGACGTTCTGAGTAAACTGATACGGCACTAGCCAAGTGATTGTTTGATCCATGACTTCAGCTTGGTAATAAACGCCTTTTATGGAGAGGAATGCTTTCTGCAACAGTCGAGAGTGCATGATGTAGAGTTGCCATTCGGCTGACAGTCTTGCACAATTCTCGATGAGCTCAGGGGGAAGGCGTTGACCGGAAGGTAAGCTCGCAAACAGGAAGATCATACATAGAGCATCATCTATATCCCTCAGGGCATCAATGAAGGTGGGATATCTTGGGATATCTGTCAGAAAGAACGTAGGCTTAGAAGTAATACGGTACGACCCTTACATACCTCTCCTTGATGATATGATCGAGTCGATAAACTGGCTTGCTGTCTTCCAAATTTTTAGCACTTTTCCATTCGCCTCGACCCAACGCTCGTGAAAGTTTTTTCGCAAAAGCCTTGTGTTCTCTCAGTTTCTTGAGGACGGGCTCGTGTGCGAGGTAGGCGATATCCTTGGTATAATAAAAGGAGGTCTGCACTGAAGAGCCTTTGTTCGCTTTCTTCCGACTTTTGGGTTCTCTTGGGAATATCCCTAAAATTTAGTTGATCTCAACAGCACTCCTGAGCAATAAAACGATGACAGTTACCCTTCAAGATGCAAAGCCGACGAAAATCAGCTAAGGAGCACTGTAGCTTTCTAACAGCAGAAGATCGTGTAATGTAAGCTTTTGCAGCTCCTGCCTTGCCTTTCTGCTTGATACGGCCCATATTGAGGGATAGTAAGGACTGGAGATAGCGTTTCTAGAATTTCAGCCTGCTTGTTTGACTCTGTTGTCGATACCAAACAACACGATTCTCCAGCTCAGGCCGAACCATACATAATCTCTAAAGTAATACACCATGAGGTAGGTGCAGAACCAGATGCACAGCCAGAAGTTTGCTCATAATAATACAGCCAGTATGTTCATGTTCCCAAATCAGAACTCGATGAAGCCCAACTACGCCAATTGGAGGAACATGAAATCTCTCAGGGTCCCCTGTCGGTGCTTCAACAAGCAGTTCGAAACCACACTCAAGTCCTCATCTCCTTACGAAACAACAAGAAGCTTCTGGCTCGTGTGAAGGCATTTGATCGCCACAGTAATATGGTATTGAACTTTCGCCGGATTCCGCCAGTATCTCATCGTGATTAACCAGGTCCTCGAGAATGTGAAAGAGGCAAGTTCTTCAAAAAAATACTTCCCTAGTCAATTGCGACCATGTTCCATTAGATGTGGACAGAAGTTCCCAAGGGAAAAAACAAAAAACCAGTTAATAAAGACCGTTTCATCAGTAAAATGTTTTTGCGGTTGGTAGTTTATCTTACGAAAATGTACGGGACTAACTCTAAACGCGACTAGTGGTGATTCTGTGATTCTGGGTACGTTAACGTCAGTCTGTGCCTCCATCGCCTTTTCTACTAATGCACACCAGTCCTTCGAAATCAGGCATAGGCAGTACGAGCTGCCTCATCTTTATATCTTTTCCTGTTGGCTGCTATATTCAAAATGCTCCTCCTTAAGTAGACAGATGATATGGACACGATGTACAACTAGCGGAAATGTCCAACCAAATCACTCTCTCCTACTTCTCGAGCTTCTTAATTCCAACGCATCATGGTCTTCAATCATTTTCATCGCATCGAAAATAGCACTGAGCGCAAGCCAACCAAAGCTCTTCGCTCCAAAATTTTCTTTGGTGACCTCGACAAAAGACAGCTCCCATGCCAACCAAGCGTACTTTAAGTGATCCTCGAGTGTCCTGTGTTCGTCTCCCTCGAGCTCCAACAGAATCCCCTTCACAAGCGTGTTTGACATGTCTCTCACTTTGGTCATGTACTCTTTTCGCGTTCGAGGCTGTGATGTTTTTTGTATAATCGTTCCGGCAATAACTTCTTCCTCAGTGAGCATTACATTATTGTGAGAGAGGCTGTAATTGGCGGCAATCCCTGTCAGTTCACTAGAGAACCGTTTGAAAAGCCTGGAGACATTCTCAAAGTCCGACGCCTCCCACGGGCCTGCAGTATCCAGAAACCTCCTAACATGTCGCTCAACCAAATCAAAGACAGCAGAATTAGGATCCTTCAGTTGAAAATTGGATAGGTGATCTTGCATCCGTCTCGACATAGTCCTCCTTGTACGCCGTCGAGGACGACTGGATGCAGGAACTTCATCCAACTCAATGGCTCTAAACAATTTGCCGATTATCTTTTGACTCTGATAATAGTTCGAGGAGTCTGGGTTTATCGTTTCGGGGGCATTCCAGTCAGGCTTGATTTTGAATTTCAGCTTTGGAATGGCGCTGAGTTCTACTGCTCGACCAGATTTTGGGTAGTCTACAGCATCACTGTGCAGGTGCGCGAGCGTGATGCAATCAGTGTCGTATATTCCGTCCTGACTCTGATCTGCGATAATCAACCAGTTTATGGCAATTATCCCAACCACCTTGCGAATCATAATGAGTTCAACAAAACCGAGGACACAGACTAGTGTCTTACATCTGAAATAATGTACTCCATAACAAAGTCGGCAACGTCTTTCATCGTACTATCCCGATCTAAAAGTTTCCTTTGAGTGGGCGCATATTCCGCTGGAGCACTCAATGGTTTTTTCGGTTCAAACCACGGGTGATCCACCAAGGGGATGATGTTATAGATATCACCATCGAGGTCCCCGCCCCCTAGGCATGACGGAAGGGGCCGTTTGCCTTGAAAGAGCATGAGCTAACCTACCTACATGCCGTAGAATGGACTGCACCTTGAACACTGAAAACTACTGTATTGAACAGGGGCTCTCTCGCAAAAAACAAACGTTCTGGGGGTATTCCAATTGCTCTGACCAGTTGGATATCCCCAGGGTGTATAGTAGGTGACCGTGAAATGAGCACCGGCCCTTCAAGGAAGATCACACCCTCTGTGTGGTGCTTGACACAAGCAAAAATTTCACCCTCTTTGAGGTAGTGATGAACGTCCGCAACTCCAACGAGCGTCCAGGCGCCAGGGATTGGAATTCGCGCATGATGCTTAAGGTCGCGGAGAATATGATAGACTCCAACCTTAAGAAGTCGAGTGTAAAAGGGATCATCGTAGATCGAGTCAAGACCAAGTTTGGCCAGACTCTGCATTGTCGATGGTAACCTGAAAGAGGCCCCAAGACCATGTTTCTCCAGTAAACGAGCAGCCCCCGTCAACGTTGCAGTGGCACTTTTGGTCTCTGACACCGCTTTCTCCTGAAAGTTGTTAAATACATCATATGGAACCCCAAGGCCTTCTAGGAGCATAATAAGTGGACGGTTGAGATAGTATAGTGTTGGTCGGTCGAAGGCTCGTGCTATTTCAATCTCGTGTTCCCCGGAGACATCATCAGCCTCAAATTTGGTCATTGAAGGACGTAGCCCTATCGAATGCACGCCGTTAAGAGTGTGATCAATTGAGAGCATCCCTTTGGACCCCCGATAGCGAATTTGATATGCATGGGGAAAATCAGACAATTTTCCGTGTCCCTTCTTCGGCTCCCGTAATTTCTTCCATATCGCGCGAGCGAGATCCTTCGACATTGTCCCAACCCCATCAGTGAAGACGTACTTGCCATCTTTCGTCTTAATGTCATCGAGTTTCAAGACTTCCTCTACTGGAACCACAGCTGCATCAGTTGCAGTGAACGCTTGGGAGATTCGTGCGGCATATCGTGCCGGACAGCGCATCAGGTCTGGGTCATAAGGGAGACCACGAAAGGTCCCAAGACTATCGATAATGACAGCCGCATCAACATAGCCACAATTGGGGTCTTGGAAAGCTTTGACAAACCTAAAAAACGGTCAGAAATGCTCAAGTGAGCTAACATTGAATCCTGCGCACCATACGGAATGTTCCTTCAGCGCAGACTGTGAATATGCAAGGAATTTGAAGGCACGACCTGCGATTGTCAGACCATTTTTGAGGTATACACCAACTCGCTCCCTAATAAATCTTGGACCGTCTACCTCACGGTCAAAACGATATTGCAAGTGATTTTCATCCCGAAAAGTGACGCGCAGAAAATTTTCATGATTTTCGTTATCATATCTGCGGATGACTCGGTTTGATTGCTCGGGAAACGGTCCATTGAGGAACATAGTCGTAGGGGTGATGATTACATGCAATGACTGGTAATAGCTACCATCATCAGGAATCATAGAAGTTATATCACCCTGTTTGTTGAACTCTTGTTCCACCGAGTTGAAGCAGGATTCAATAGTTTCATTGAAATCATCGCTATACCAGAGCCCACTGGCAACATTACAAAATTCTTTCAGTAGTTTGGCGGTGTAATTTTTGCCCTTGAGATCCGAGATCTTCTTGATCCTGGGTAACAAATCAAGCAGTTCAGAGGTATCAAGTATCATATTTTGGAGCAATGATGCTAACTGGAAGGCGACATTCCAGTCAAACTTAAGAAGATTTCTCTCCAGGGTGTCTAAGTTAGTAGCAGAGAACAATCCTCGTCGCTCGATAATGGTTTCATGAGTGTAAACATGTCGAATCCCAGCAGTCTCCGACAATTTCGAAAATTTGTCTGATTCTTCCTTCGAAGCGAATACCAGGCGAAGAGCCAGCCCAGTAAAAGAGATGGCGCGAGGATTATTGAGATGAGGAAATGTTGACATTCGCGAGTAGGTCACTTCCGACCCTAAATCTAAGAAGCTCGGAGCTTTGCATAGAAATGTTGGAGGCATTCCTAGTTCAAAGAATAAGACATAGTTTCCGTCTATGGTTGAGTAATGTCGGGAAACTGCATGGATGGATGTGTATCGGATCGCAATGATGCTGAGATAAAGATCGTCATCTTTTGTACTAACGTGTACCTCCCGCCGACCAGGGTCAAATCGTAGACTCGCTTCCAGATTGGCTTCTGCCTCTATGGAGACCACTTCATCTCTGCATTGCCAGCAAAATTGGATAGAAGAAATGGACATAGAGGAGGAGGTTAGAACTTCGTCCCTCTCTTTTTGCTCTCGCTCCTTTATAGGATCAATCCAAGGGGTTCGAGAAATCGTCTCGACGATGTCTGATCGTGGGCTATGGTTGCTTCTCTGAAAATAAATGAATCTGTTGTCAAGCCGGAAGCCCTTAGTACCGCCATATTCTGCTAAGAACTTGGTTCCAATAGCAGCGTCAGCGACAGTGAACGTTCCTGTCTGGGCTCGTGCATTCTGTTTCTTTCGCCTGTGAAGGTGCACAGCAAAATTGGTTTGCACAAGACCGAACAACGAGCCATGAAGTAGGGATGCAAGAAAAACTTTGATTTCATCTTCTGCAAGGTGCAGAGGCAGATTGTGCATGAAGACCTCCATGACGATATGGGAAAAGATATAAATTACATCATAATCTTATCGGTTGGTCGGATAGGTACATGTGGGATGGATGCTAGTGGGAACAAGGGTTCGGGTGAACTACTGATAGTCTTCTAATAGGTGCACTACGATAACTTGCGCGGCTCGGATTACCGGATGTTTTGAAACAGAGAACGCAGTGAGCGCCTCGTGGCTCGAACATTATCCTCGATAAGTGCCTAAAATAATTCAAGCCTTTTCAAGGACTGGATGTAGAATAAGCTCACAACATCTGAATTGCACTTATTTCTCTTTAATTCTCCCCGGACCCAAGCGATGGTCTCTTGTCTAGTCACGGGATCCTCGATGACTGGCAGAGTGTCATATTCAAACAAAACAAGAGGAGGAGAGGGCACCTTTGGAGGCACGAACTGCATGTCTGTAGAGACGGATGACCTCCTGCCTGATGATAAAGTGTCTAAGAGTGAGCTGGAAGGGATTCATGCTCGAGGGCTTTGGCCAGGGAGAGGCGGGGTTCCAAACTTGGATATTGATCATTTCAAGGCCCGCGCAACTCTGCCTTGACTCTTGACTGACTCCAGCAAATCTACTCTATTTTATCCTCCTTCCACCATGTCCTCTCCACCTTCAGATTCTCCCACTATAGACCAAACTGAAGAAGAACAGGCTGCTATCAAAGCTCTTGTTGATAAATATGCAAAATCTAATTTACACGATGCAGAGGAAGACCCAGCTAAAGCTATCCAAAAAGACCCTTCTGGACTTCGTCCAAAGCAGGTGTATACCCGCAACGAGCTCCTCTCTCTATTTAAATCGCCTTTGGTCAAGCCACCACCCGACATGCCAGACCTCAAGCAATGGTTTGGGTCCGTCGTTCTTACAGTTTCATTTATGTTGCCCGCCTCATTTTACAAATAGCGACAATGAAGTTACTCTATCTAAGAAGGAAAACGATACGAGCTCCAATGGCAGAGGAAGGTGAGTGTGTCATCAGTAGATATTTCCTCTACTCCTTTATTGATTTTCGCAACGTCCAGGTTTAGGAGAGACCTTGATGATGGGGGTGAGTTGTTTTATTTTCATTTGTGACAAAGTGTGATATAAGGAGCTTGTCCTAGACGCATCTTCTCGTCCTTCATTTCGTTCAGCCCTGTCCCAACCATCACAAATGGGCAACTTCAAGCACCAATCGCTACGTTCAGGTGACCGAGAACGTGACGGAGATAGGGATAGAGATAGAGAAATACGAGACAAAGAAGGTCTTCGTCATGTAGGAATTTCACGATTTTGACTACCTCCAGCTGACTGCAATTCGAGCTTTCTGAAAAATATGATCGTGATCGCTTCGGGATGTCACCTGCTGGTACACGAGGAAAAGAACGTGAATCGGCATCCCATCTCAATTCAAGCTCATCCAATAGGACCTCATCACAAAATCAATCTTCTAGCGGTAACAGGCGATCAGAAGGTAGAGAGACCCAGAAAAAACGACAAGGTGAGACTGGTGATGATTGGCGAAGGAGTACGTCTCTTTTTACTCTCATTGCCGTCGCTGACGAGTTTCCAGATGAAACCTCACGGAATAGTCGAGATGGTGAGTTTTATTAAGTGACCTTGCGCTAGCCCAGCTCAAGTGTTGCTCAGACCGTGATGATCGTGAACGTCCCAGGTCGCGGGCTCGAGAGTTTTCGAGACCAAGGCGTTCCCCTTCTAGATCAAGGCGCGAACGAGACGACGATAGGGATAGACCCTCAAGAAATGATCGTGAAGAGTACAGAAGAGAGGAACATAGGCGTGAGCGGGATACTGACCGAATTCCTGACGATGACCCACGTCACTGGCGTGATGACGGTAAACGCGATGAACGGATGGCTGCCCGGCGTGCCCTGAGAGAACGTGGCGACCACTGGGAACCATCCCACGATCGCCGCTGGATACCTGGTGATGAAAAAGATGCCCGCGACAAGCGAACTTCTGGTAGGGATAAAAAGTCGGTTAGTCATCGTGATGAGCCAAGGGATCGCGAAGACAGACGGGAGCGTGAGAGAGAAAAGGAGAAAGAACCTGCTTGGATGGAAACCTACGTACCGACGAACACGTCTGGTATACTAGGTGGCAAAAGTGCTGATGGCGGGCTTGATGGCATTCAAGCATGGAAAAAGGGACTTAAAGAGAAGGAACTTCAAGGAAAGAACTTAGAAGTCTTGTCAGAATCAGACATGCCTGCCGGTCAGGATGCGGAGGACAAAGGCCTCGACGAGATCCAAATCTTTAAATTGTTGATGAAACGCGAAGAGGAGAAGAAGAAAAGCGATGGTAGCTCGTCTCCGGCACCCGACAGCAATGCAGATACCAAATCGACCATCACCGCCATTGGTAAGGCTTTGCGATGTTCTTGAGTCTCCTGAACTAATTCTTAAGACCAAGGTTCTCTTTTTCCCCAGTCTCCATTGTCGACTGTGGATTCTTCAGGGGTCATATCTCCGTCCCCAAGAGACGCAGCAATAAAACCCCCTCCTTCAATGACTGTTACTACCTCCTCAGATGGCGGCTCATCCATATTGTATCCAGAAAAATCTATTGAGTACATTCCACCTGCTGGGTCTCGATTACTTGCTTTAGGGCGATCATCTGCCAAATCCCCTGTCAATCCTTTGTCAGCTACTTCGTCGGGACCTTCTAATGGTAGGTCTATGTGACAAATGCCTTGCAAAGCCATTCAAACCGTACACTAGGTCTTGCTATTGAAACGCTAGTCAAGCCTGGCACACCCCGGTCTCAAGGTTTCCCACGATTTGAGGAACAACAACATCGTCTTGGTGAAGAGCAAACCCAAATTCCAGTGGCAGGACACCTTGAAACTGGACAGCGAGCTTCAGACAAACAATACGGTTCTGTCTCTCCTCTGAACACCTATGATGACAACAACAGCCTTACCTATACTGGAAACAAAGGCAGTCGGTTCGCCAAATTCTTTGATAGCAAGACAAAGGAAAACATGCCTTCTGGACTTAAGCCTCAGACGCCAACGAACTTCTTATCACCCTCTTCCAACCCTCCATTGAGGCAGGAGCAAACACTATACAGCGGTGGTCCACCACTGGTTCAAGAGAGAACTGTAGATGATCTATTTGCTATGCTTAACAGCTCTTCACAAGTAAGTTTTGATCGTAGAATTTCAACAACTGGCGTTCATTGGCTTTTGAGGCTCAGCGGACGAGTTTACCCAATTATCCAACCCCCCATCAGCATCTGAATAGTGGTCATTTGCTCAATCAAGCTAACGCTATGAGCAATCCTCCACTCCAATCTCAGCATCTTCAGCCGAGTCGCTTAGATGCTCTTTACGACAGTCGACTTGACGATCGTTTTGTGCCTGATGGAATGGTTCCAGGTCTCCGAACCGCACCTCCGCGAAGTCGTGATAATGTAGGATCCTACCACGACGTACCAGATGAAGCTTTGCAGCTCCATTTACAACGACTACACCAAGCGCAGCGAGGCCCCGACCCTTTTAGTGGTCCAAATCTATCGATGTTCAATTCTCAGAGTGGCCGCAATATGGGATTGCCCTTGCAACAAGCACAATTTCGGGGTGGTCCTTCTCCAGGTATTGGCCCGCACAACCAAATGTCCAGTATTCAGCAACAACGTTTACCGCCTGGTCTTGCCAACCTCGGTGGTCGTCCTCCCCATGATTCCACCCAGTTTCTTGGCCTACAAGTCCCCAACGGCCCTCTACATGCCAATCTCCTCCCAAACGCGGCTCCATCGCAGCAACAGCAATTCACTAATTTCGCCGTCAACAATTTCAGTAATCCTCAGATTCGTGGACCTGTTCCAAACGTGCATCAACTTCAAAACTCGGTCCCCCACCCTAGTCTTGTGCATAACATGGATCAGCGTTCGCAGAACCCCAACCAAATCCTGGGTATTGCGGGGCCGGGTCTCCCTGGTCCACGAGGAGGAAACCCTTTGTATAATCTCCAGCAGGCCAACCACTTGCAGGGTCCCCCTTTTGCTGGCCGTCAACAACTTCCACTCCATCCATCCTCGCACCTCATGAGTTCGCAATTCCAGCAAGGGGCGAGCGGTCCAAATAATGGTCATACTAGCGATCTCATTGCTCTTTTGATGGGTGGAGCTCCTCGGGAGTGAATTCTGACAGCCCCACTCTCTTTCTATTAGCCACGTCTGGTTTTCTACTCAATTGTGTATAATGTCTTAATCATGCAGCTCTTTGAATACCTCATTGACCTTTCTTTGTTGGACTCTTAAGTACTGAATCAATTCCATCGATGAGATTTATAAGACCTAATGGTAAAATTCCGGAAGAATTCAGAGTCGATTTAGAATATACCTTAGCCTATACCCATAACAGTCAAACGGTTGTTACGCTATTGCCTACAGCTCGGGGGAACGCGGCCACCTTGTGATCATTCCGTCTGGACCACAACTGCAAAAAACTAACTGAAGAATAGTCAGGTACAACGATGGGTCAGATTATCGGTATCTATCTGAGATATCACAAAGAAACCTTGATAAAAGTGTTGCCCACTCAAACTCGGCTCAGAGAATCATCGGTAAAAGTTAGCAGAGAGGCTTTTTACTCTGACTCATAGTTTCTGATTCTTCGAGTTGAGCGGATATCTTCAAGCCTGGTTCAAGTTCTCGATGTTCACTGTGTCATGTCTTGTGCACCCCTTCCTTTGGAGTACCACAGGAGACCCGCAAAATTCCGCAAGTACAGGACAGGATTCTCATGGATGGCTACTCCCTTCGCCTCAATCAAATACTCACGTCAGATGGGCGGGGTTCTAGTTGAGCACTGAGGCCCTATAAAAGGCTCTGCGAAGTCATGGCCGAACAGCACCCGATGGGGTTCTCACTTACTTTGGGTCAAATGTCCAATGTAAAAAAGGGATTGTGATGGCAGATGGGGTAGAAGCAGGGTGATTCTTGGTAAAGCTAGTAGGGTTTTGCACGAGGCGAACGTAGATTCATATAACTGCCGCTATATCATATTAAGCGCCACTCAAATTTGCCGAAGGATTGTTATATACGTCCAAGTTTGTAGTCATGCTTATCGTATAAATGTTATGGTGCCTGGCTGCACATCAGAGAGCTTCCGAATTCGATATGCAGATTCCGCGGACAGCCGAGTGGGAACGAAATGCATGATCAGGGCTATTCTGATGACCTCCAAAGGTATCATCGTCAAGGACACCCATAAAATTTCAAGGCGAGAGAACCCAAGTTGATGCGTTGATTCTATGAGTACTGCGCATACTTAAGAGATCAACGAACTTGCGGTGATGAGCAGAGGGGGATATTTGTGACTATCATTGTTAGCTCTTGGTAACCAGCTAGAACTTGAATAACAAAAGATGTCGGCATGCGGAATAGAATGGACAAATGATTCTGATGCATTACAGATCTCTCCCGATCCCACATGACAATAGTAGAAGCTCGAGATGCTATCAGAAATTAATGATTCTTCTAAGTACGTGACAGAGGACTGACAAGCCGTGATACAAAACTATTGTATTATCAGGATGATGGAATAGGATATGAGCTGTAAGATTAGTATACGTACGACCCTGTGCGGCGAGATGATGTGGCTGGAGGCCACCAATGGACGTATCAGAGTACGATGATAATTAATTATATTCCCGCTGATTCGGGCCGAATTAGCTAGTTTCATTAGAGCGAGACAAGTTGTAAGGTATGAGGGAGGAGTGCTAAACACACCAAACAATAGACCGGGGCTTGTTTGACTGAGACAGCGACTCAGTGAGTTAGACATTTTCTAGGGAGTTTCTGATACGTTGAGGGAAAAATGCTTACATAACGCCAAGGATGACCTGCAGGCATGGATCGAATTACGAAGTGAGCCTGGTATTGTGAAAAAAGGAAAAGGGTCCACGTCAAAGCGCACGCCTGTTCTTTGTCCTTGAAAAGCTGCTTCTTGTTGAGTCGACGCACCTTTTCTCTTTATCCCTCTCCAGTCGTCTCTGTGCCTCTAGCAAGTCGCTGGCTACTGAAGCTGCTTCTGGACACGCTCAAGTCATTTCGAGCGTGTGCACGGCCTTCCAAACTCCGTCGTGGTCTACCCAAGCGGTGACACTCCTGGAGCGGTCTCTAACTTTCTCTCACCACAGTCATTCTTTTTTGTTTCCTGTTGTATTCCAGTCGTAATTCCACTACAATTTGTGATTGCCGACAACCTTAATATCTGTAGGCGACATTTTTTCTGACCAAGTGAGCGCCCACTGACGATTTCTGCTGTGTTGCACTGTCTCAGTTTCCAGCTTTCTTGACAATCATTCACACAACCCGTAAGCAGTCCTGTTAACTCCAGAACATGCGTTGACAAGCTTCATAGTCCCTGGTCTGCTGCCGTATCTAAAGGTAGGTTAGATTTCCACTCTGTTGCCATTGCTCGGCCTGTGTCGGATAATGAGATCTACGTCATGGAACGAGCTCGTTGAAAAACGTGGGGTCGTGGGAACGATCAGATTGACACTGCCTGAGGCAGATCCTTCCCGATCTGGAGCCGTTCAAATCGTGTGGTAGTTTCATTCCTCTCCTGGCGCGATGGTCACCAGGTGTTGATGGACAGCGTATCCAATGTAGACAGATAGAGAGTAATTACGGAAGGGGGCTCGAGCAGGGTATAAGATGAAATGGCGGACATGGGATGGAGATAGACCTTCCTATTCGGGAGCTGATAACCACCACTAATATTCTGGACCCGAAGTTGGCATCAATCTTGACTGGCATTTGCCAATCATTCTTTTATATTCTTCTGTTTTCCCTCTTGTCCTCTGCCGTCGTTGTGTCCGTCTCCCGGCGCACATACTTTCCCCCTCACCGCTCACGCTCACGACCTCCTTAGACCACAGACCAGCAGCCGACTTGTTCTCGTGCATGCTCACTGGCTTGCTTCATCTCCACCTTGTAGGTTTGTTTTCTCAAATTTATTTTCGGTCGATCGCAAGCCTCTGTTTGTTGTTTGGCCTGCTGGTTTCTTCTCCTTTGTCGTCGTCATTGTCCGCATCCTGCCTGGCTAGTGACAGGGCGTCCCTCTTTTTCTCCGCCCATCAGACGCCGATGACCCCTTGCGACACAGTTGATTCCAGCGATGCTGACCCGTCCCCCTCCAACAGGCTTGCTTCAGACTCAACTAGCACTGACATGAAGGATACCGCTTCCTCAAATCGCCAGTCCCGTAACTCCCTCATCTACCCCAAGAAGCGCCCTCCTCCCCACGGGGTCCAGAAAGCTTCCAAGTCCCCTTCGCTTCTTGCCTCATATGCCTGCCGTTCCCCGCGTTCAGCCAAATTCGCTCTCATCCAGCAGCAGCAGCGTCTTCGAGGGATGCAATTCTGCAGGAAAGAGTCTGTGTTGCTCGAGGAGGAGTATCGCGACGAGATCCGCTATTATATGCACGATATGGAGGTCAGTTTTTCCCCTCCCCTTAATCACAGCTCGCCCGAAGAATGCCGTTGCTCAACCTCCTCCTAGCGTTTCACTATGTCGTCCACTCAGTCAATGGACCAGCAGCCTGAGATTCGGTGGCACATGCGTCCCTGTCTAGTGGATTTTCTCGTAGAAATCCACTTTACTTTCCGTCTGCGTCCAGAGACACTCTATCTCACTCTTAACATCGTGGATCGTTATGTTTCCCGTCGCATTGTCTATATCAAGCACTACCAGCTCGTTGGCTGCGCTGCTCTATGGATTGCTGCAAAATTCGAAGATGCAAAAGAAAGGGTTCCTACCGTGCAGGATCTTGCTCAGATCTGCCGCGAGATCTATGAGGAGTCAGCGTTTATCCAAATGGAGGGTCATGTTCTCTCCACCATCCAATGGACTCTTGGTCACCCAACTGCCGAGGCCTGGCTTAGGCTCATGTGCTGTGGTCCCAATGTTGAGGACACCAAAGTCCAACACGTCGCCCGCTTTTTGATGGAGATCACCCTCTTTTATCGCGAGTTCATCAAATACCCCCCCTCAACGATTGCATTGGCTTCATTAACTCTTGCTCGTTATCTATGTGACAAGCCTCGGCGCCTTTGGGAGGAAACGGACGAGTGCCTTGAGGTCATCGACTATCTCGATGCCCGACTATCTAAACACGTCAATGGCTTGTCGGAGACGCTCATCAAAAAGTACTCATATGCATTCTACTCCAAAGCAGCAACCTTTGTTGTCCAATATTATTTGCAAGGTGGCCGTTTCGTTCCTCAATCCCTAGCGGCCCTGGCTGCCCTGCCTGTCACTCCCAAGCGTACAACTGTATCCGCAGCTAGTACCCCTATGAGTTCGTCAGCATCACTGTCAGACGTGTCGGATGATATGCCTCTCACCCCGACTACGCCGATGTTCTCCGGCGATCCTTTCTCGGGATCTTATACACCAGATGACAAAGAAAACCAACCGTCGCACTTTGAGCCCGCACTGAACAAGCATCGTACAGAAACCGTTCCAGAGCAATATCTTCCCCATGACTTCGTCACCTTTGGTCGATCTGCTCTTCACAATCTAAACATTTCGTCACCTCGAACAACGCTTGTTTCGTAACGGGTTCCTATCCTCTTGTATCCTCTGTCGCTTTTCTTCTTTTATTTTGTCTAAAATGCAACACTCCGCAAAATGTATTATCAATACACGTCGCATCGACCAACCGCGCCGCACATTTCATCTTCGCAATCCATCCATCAGTTTTCTCTAATAATTGTCTCGATATCATCATCCGCACCCACTATTCTATTCTGGCAAAGCCCACAACCTATCTGAGGGTAAAAGATGGACATCGGGCAGTGAGATAGAGCATCATCGCCTCGTCAGAATTGGCACTTATCAGAACTTTGAGGTCGTCGTCAAACAAATCATAGTATGTTTGCTTGTTGCCTGGGCTCTCCGCTCCCTTTTCCGTTCTTTCCTATGGCACTTTCTTTCCGGAGAAATAGTCTAGTATACGCGGTCTTTTTTCCACCTGCCTCAAATCATCCGACTAGCACACTCATTCTCCAATATGCATTCCACTCTTCAACCAACTCATTCTTGCAACTCAATCATCGACCCTCCATCCAAACTTCTTTTCACAAGATGGCAGTGTCTTCCTTCTTTCATTGTTCCATACCTTTTTCTTTCGTTTAAAGTATTTTATTCTTCACTTTATACACGCCTTTCCTCCTGGTTTCCCCGTCGCGTCTAGCGCGGATGCCAACTTTATTTTTGACCTTATCGTCTTGCACGATCACCATCATACCGCAATCTCATATTTCACTTTCAACCGAACTTGTCTGCATTCCCATTAATCTTTAGTTATACTCCATCAACCAATACCAGGCTTACACCACAAGGACTTTCTCAAATTTGTCTGCCCGTACGTCAACTACAATACAAATGGCTTGTTGGACATTGTTTTGTAGCTCAGCCAGAGATTTTCGTCATTTCAAGTTGTCCCTAGTAACCAGCTCTAACCCCGGGCTGACACAGGGTGCCAATGTGTTTAATAATCTCGACGGGCTTCTATGCCAATTCTGCCTTGCGGCATCAGGAGTCACTGAATCAATCCTGAAATGATATATATAGCTCTTGTACATCAGTACAAGAGCTCCAGGAAACCGGGAGATATACCAAGACTTGGCACTGAGAACATAGATTTGACTACGAATACAAATCAAAGCGTAGACAGGATTTTTTGTCACATGATTATTCCAAAATCCACTGTTCACCACTCTTCTTAATGCTAACGGGCCTTTTCTCATCAAGACTGATACGACCAGCGTTGAGAATGGCGGTCGTCAAGATTGTGTTTCGAATCGTAGGAAGACCGTGCTCATCGAATTTCGAAGCTGTAACCTCACCGGTGTTCACGCTGCGGGCGGCATCGATAAACTTCTCGATCGAGATATAACCATATCCATGTTGGCCATCAAAATGACCTGTTTCTGATGGAGAGTATTTCATACTGGATACAATAAATTAGCAAGCACAAAGGATGATGTTTAATAATAATAATAAAGACAAGAGGAAAGCGTTTTGATTCTGTGTTGAGGCAATTCAAAAGATTGAGTACTCACTAGAATGGGTTGTACCATGTCTTTCCTGCATCATCAACAGTGACATCGTATCCTCTGTGAGCTTGATCAACATTAATATCCCCCTGGATGGGCCGGGTGATTTTAGGAAGGGCGATCTTAGATCGCGGTTAAATGATCATTCACCTTTTCAGCCATATAATACCAGTGTTGTCCACTATGAATGCCGGCTTTGAGCGGCGCCGTCCAGCTCGCAGTGTATACACCCGTTCCTCTGTGTTTAGGACTCTTGATCGACTGCCAGTCTACGAGAAGGGTGATGGTATCCTCAGTTTCCGATACGCAGTTGTAAGGGTCACTCGTTGCGATACCCGTTGCAGCACTCGCGACCACTCGGGTTGGTACGGCAAGGTCCTGGAGGATCCAGCAGCAGATGTCGATGTGATGGGACGAAAGATAGTAACTTTGTACCACAAACAGATTTTTTCCCGTTAGTCAAATTAAGTTTTTCATATTCTCCCGAAACCGACGCGGTGGCAATAGGAATAGGGCCATTAGACTTTCCCGACTTACCTGATGTCAGAATCTTTGCCTGCCCAGGCCCGAAAGGTCTCGAGCTGGCTCTTGGGCTGACTCATCCAGGCATTGAAGAAATTGAATTCGCCCAAAGTTTGAGCACGCGCTTTGGCATCGCTATACACAGGATCGAAGCTGACGGATGAGATTGGATTGAGAAAACCTATTTTGACTGACAGGGAAGAAATGTTTAGAGGAATGCCCACCGCTTGTGATGCTCGACGAAGCAGACGACTTTGTGCTTTTCCGCCGCGGCGATCAGCTCGTTGTGATGAGAGAGCAGCTGAGTTGCGGGCTTGGTGATGAGAACGTGAATCCCTCGTTGGATGGCGTAAATCGCGATGCTGTAGTGAGTGTCTGTTGATATTTTGATGGATAATTAGTGTGACGGAAACGAAGATGAAAGGCCTACTGTCGGGAGTGAAAATAACCACTGCATCGCCTGGGTTCAACTTGTCAATGGCCTCTTTGTCTGACGGATGAAAGGCAGTCAGTCAATCAAGACAGAGCTAGAGTGTTGATACCTTCACTCACATGCGTCGGGGTCAACATTGCCATTCTTTGGAAACTCTTCAAATCTGGATGTACCGGTCAGAAGGCTAATTCGTGGGTGGTGAAAACACTTGCTCGAGGTCCATATCTCTGTAGACTTGGCCAATGTTGTTCACCAGATGCTGGCGAATGTCGGGAAACTTTTTGCCATTCACACCTACCATACCGAGTTTATCGACCTAAATATAAGGTTAGGCCAAATGCCCTGCATCGTGCAGTGACACGATTACCTTGCCCAGTCGTCGAAGGTCAAAGAGCGTTAAAGCAACAACCTTGATAGGTTGAGCATGCGGGCTTCAGCAAAAAGTGGATAGAAAAACATACGCCGATCTAATTATCGTAGAGGTGAACTTGCTATTTGACGGATTTTGTAACTGAAATCCTAACCTTTTTATCCGATTTTGATGCTCCATAGCCAGTCCATCCTGTGGTGTACTCTCCCTTCACAAAGTAAGTACAATGATAATCAATCAGAACCAGTGCGATCACTCACAGTACCACCTGTCGGATAGATGTATTAGACGAGAGGATAAGTAATTGGACGACTTACACATCAAGACATTCAATTTGGGAGCTGTTGACATTGTAGACTTACGTGCAAGAAGGTGGAGAAGAAGAGAGGTTAAGGCATGGCTCTTGAGAGAGAAACTGAAGGGGATTGCGGACCGCAAAGCTTTGACGGACCGTGATTCCGGGCACCTGCTCTCACCAACAACGCTCACCGGCAGAGGGGCCCTGGGCAGGGTAGGGCCCACTTTTGCCGGACAACAAAAGGTTGACAACCTATTGAGGGGTATACTACATGATCAATAAACTATGTATGCCACAGGACAGTCTAATGTTGAATTCGTTCACGTGATTGAGCACGTGCAGCGCCTCGAAATATGAGTGAAGATGGACGGAGAAGGGCGGCGTATCACAAGAGGGCAAGAGGGCCGAAGTACGACCGAACAGGCCACCAGAGCAGCGGCAGAGGTGAGGACTGCGAGCGTAAAAAAAGAAAAAAATAGGGAGAGGCCAGGGGCAGACGAATATATATGGCAAGAGGACGAAGCTAGGGTTAGCCCGGATGTGCGCTGCACAGACGGACACAGAAATCAAGCACGGTATGTGGGCATCGCGGGTGCCGGGGATGGTGGGGACTGGGAGAGGAACGTAGGAGTCGAGGGGAGGAGAGAGCAGAGGGGCAGAGAGCGCGGTAAGTGGAGACAGGACTTGGGAGCTCGGACAAGCCACCTGGCCCTTTCTGTCCGCCCGCCATCACTCTTTCCTCCCACATTCTGTTTCTCCTTTTTACCACCCGCCTCGCCTCCGCCCCACCCATGCCCTTTTGTCGCCGCAAGCGCGTCGTCCTCATAGAGCCCTCCGACGACCTCGTCCATGCTCTCCAGACAGATCCTGAACGCCAAGTCTTCTACCTGCAGGAAACCGGCGAGATCTTTGAGTCATACGAGTGCGTCTTTTTCTCATATCCCACCCCTTTCCAGACTATCTTTTTTTTCCAGGGCCTTCGCTGCACGCATGTCCTTCTATCGCCTCAGGCAGTTCCAGTGTGAAGTCACCGGTAAAAGTGGTTTGGACTATTTCCAGGCTGTAGAAAGTGAGCGTCAGGAGGCTCGCACCCTGCACACCCGTTTTCCCGAGCCTCTCAAGTCCCGTGTCCTTAAGGCAGTCCAGTGGCGTATGGCCTCTCCCCTTTACTGCAGAACCATCTACTCATACTCCTTCTCAAGAGGTCATGGGCCGCCTTGATCACCTTGTCGAAGCCGTATACGACCGCTTCAAGGATCGCTATTTCAAAGATGAAAGTGTGTTTGCCGTCCATTATCGTGTCGTCATCGACTCATGCTCATCTCCAGAGGTCATTGTTGAGATTGAGGGTGTCAAGCAAGTTCCTCTCTGCAACTAATGGCTTTTATACTTACCCACGTGCCTCTCAGATTCTATGGCCTCGTCATGAAGGTCTATCCTCCCCGTTTCAAATCGGACGAACAGAGGAAAGACACCTACGACGATTCGTCCCTCAACCATATGGATGAAGAAGCCCATGTCATCGGTAGTGATCTCAGTATCCCACTTGCAGACGCGAATCAGAGGGACGACCCAGAACTCTACTATTATTGGATATATATCCTTGAATTTGAGAAAGAAAAGGGTGAGAAGGGCAAAAAAGAGGTCATGCCACAAGTCATTGGTAGCACCATGGAGTGTCATTGTCGAATCATGAGGTATCTCTATCAAAGTCCTTAACTCTTCTGCGACACTTACATTTGTCTAGCCGAGATCGCCTGTCTTTTTCAAAGTCCATTCTTCGTCGTTTTATTCGAGATTGTGTTGATCGTGATGCTGCCGTTGCCTCTCCATGGACCGTGAAACCTTTGATAGCCAAACATTACGGCATGGACACCATCATGCCTGAGGCAACCCGCAAAGGTGTTGAAGACATCAAGAAGGGCGAGATTGATAAACGAAAGAAAGTATGGGAGGATAGAGAGGGACCGCCCACCAAAAAGCAGAAGAAGACGACTACAGCACAGGAGGAAAAGGGTATGCTATTCATTCTTGAGAATTACTTGTGAATCTGATGGTGTATTCGTTCAGTTGGAAAAAAAGAGCGCGAGGCTCATGAGAAGGCTGAAAAGGAAAGACTGGAGAAGGCAGAAGCTGAGCGTCTTGCTGCAGAAAAAAAGAAGAAGAGACCTGTTCGTTATCCCACAGAAGATCTCGATATACGATTATCAGACAAGGACAGGAAGGCTGGGGTAAGTTTGCGACGTCCAATGGCACAGCGCTCTGGCCTTCCACTGAATGAAACACCGAATACTTTCGAGGCACTGCTGCTTTGTTGGAACTTCCTAAATGCCTATGGGTAATAGTTATTCACTCTTACATCCTTCCAATGAGACTCAACATTCTTGGCAGCGAGCCACTTCATATCTGGTTATTCACCTTGGATGATCTAGCAAGCGCCTTGCAGCATACAATCCCTGATTTACCCTGTCCTCTTCTCGCCGAGATACACTCGAACCTCATCTACAATCTCCGAACTGTGGCATGCACCCGTCACAGCGCCACACTTTCGCTGTTCAGGCTCAAGCAAACTCTTGGACCTAACCATCAAGTCTATGGCATCACCATCGAAGACCTATTAAATGCTATGGATGAAGTGGGCAATAATTGGGAACGAGTGCCCTTGCGGCACGCCGAAGGTCGAGAAGGTTGGGAAGATGCATTGATTGGTTGCCTCAAAGACGTCAGTGTCTTCCTTACACTTACTTTCTCCTTGCTCATGTCTACATTAGCATGCCAATCTTGATAACTTTCCTCGACTAAGAGAAATTCTGACACTACTATTCTTTGCACCACCTGAAAACGCAGTGGAGTTAGATTCTCCTGAAAATAAGCCTCTTACGTCTCTTGCATCCCCCGCTGAACGCTACTATTCACTTTCTTCCGAAGACCGAATCGCGATACTCTCTTTCCTCTGTAATCAAGCTATCTCTAGCAAAACAGTTCGCGCTCACATGGAAGCCTGTGAAGAGGCCTTAACAGAATATCGCAAAACCAGAATTGACATTAATCGGCTCAAAAAGCAATAGTATGTAGTGTCATGTGATGTTGGCCTCTAGTCATCTCAACAAACATCCTTTTTAGCTTGCAAGAAATGAGTGCTCTTGCTGTTGAGGCCGAATTGACACCGGATGTAACAAACGGCACGGGTGAAGACATGTCCATAAACGATGCCAGTGAGCTCTCGGACTCGTCTGCAATAGATAATATCTCGACAACAAAAAAGAAGGGCAGAAAACAAGACGCTCGCATTACCGCCAAGGCGCGAAATGCGGCACGTGCTAAGCAAGCACAACAAAAGCATGCACTTGCAGAGCATCGGCGGCTGGATGAGGAAGTCGGCAGACTTGAAAGGCGGCTTGAAAACATTGAACGCGAATTCAGACAGCATGTTGGCGGTGTTCGTGCGAAGCCCCTTGGGAAGGATAGGTTTTACAACCGTATCTGGTGGTTTGATGGTCTTGGTTTGACAGCGACGAACAACCTGACCCTTGGACACTATGGAACTGGTCGACTGTTCATCCAAGGTCCTAGTGAGTTTGATTTAGATATTCTCAAGAGAAGAGAGGAAGATATCGATGCAAGGCGAGTGGAAGAAGAAGGGACAGAAGGCGTACTTGGTCCTGGGGATTGGGCAGCCTATTCAACTGTCGAAGAAGTGAGGTTCATCCTATCTCTGATTGCTGACCGCCTGATCGCACCATTTTGCTAGCTTGAAGAGTATGTGGCATGGTTAAATACGAAAGGGCATCGTGAACTCGCTCTCAAAACGGTGCTGAGCAAGTGGTGGAGTCTCCTTACAGCAGGGATGAAGAAACGAACCACCGTCAGTAACCGGCCACCACACTCTGCCCTTTCACTCTGACGCTCCCGACCATAGGACCTCAATACTAATTTCAAAGTCCCGGATGCCCGACGTAGTTCTCGCAACAAGATAGGATCAAGTCACGATGTTTCCCAGCAGTCATATATGCAATGGAAGAACAAAAGAGCTCTCACGCATACCCAGTAATGCCTCATGGCGAGATTCTTGTTTCTCTCAACAACCCTACCAAGGATCTGCTTTCTTTGAAGCTCTCATTTCGGTGTAGGACGGTCGGCTTCGCTTTCACTTTAGATCTTTAGTGTATCTATCTTGCCAGGAGATTTCTAGTTTACATCCTCCGTCAAAGGCAGGTTGCATACCCCTGTACTGGTGTATGATTAGTTCAATAATGGCTATATGCAAAACACCGGAATATTGGAGCCTGGTCAAAACATCCGAGTGGCGCTATCGGAGTTACATCCACCAGTCGCGAGCAACTCAGGTCATGATACTGACTGGTGGGTGTTTTTGTTGTTATCTTGACAGGAGAGCAACTGCAAAATAACGGCCGGAAAAGACCCGAGTCCCTTGATCATATTGGCCAAAAGGATATATTAGATCCGTCGCAAAAAAATTAGCCAAGTTCCCCTGTCTTCCCTACAATCCTCTCTCATGACCTCTCTACCGTTGTCCATGCCGTCCAAGGTGGACTCGACAATATCAGCGGCATCTGGCATTCGCGACGTCATTGCATCATGTACATCATTCCTCCTTTTGTCTATACCACAAACTCATCGAATTGGTAGATCGTCGTGCACAATATCTTGTTGTTGATTCTACGCGTGTATCTACCAGGGCAGATGATGAAAATGAAGAGGCCTTGGTCGGGTATTTCGATGAGCATGACCAAGAAGCTCAGTGCATACCAACTCGCGCGGGACCGCCTCAAGACGAGTTCATTAGCCAATTGGAGTGGGATGAGGGTTCCGTTGCGTCTAACTTACTGGATCCTGCTGCTGCCTCCCTCGGCTCGCAGCAATCACCATTGGTTATATCGGAAAGTTTTCCGGTGCATCAAACATCATCAAAATATTCCCTCAAATCGGCACTACCCGGAGTGTCACCGGCATCTTTGCCAAAATTAGGAGAGACGACGCCTTTGTTGGCGAAGAACCCACATAAGCAAATTCCAAGAAAGGTGTCTATAGCAGAACATGGAAAACATCATTATTCAAATGTGCCTTGTCATGTGGTGCGAAGGCTTTCGAATGGTTCGATACAGAGAAGCGTCAAATCAATAAGTACTCGACGTGGTCAGAGTACCTTTGGTCAAACGGTTAGCTGGTCTGGGTGTGCATTGAATTTGACCTGAGGTCTCATGTGTTCGTGACTAGTTGTTTAACTCAATTGCTATTCTCCTCGGTGTTGGGATGCTCTCCGAGCCCCTGGCGTTTGCTTATTCGGGCTGGTTCATGGGCACTATCCTCGTTTTGATGTATGGTGCCTTGGCTTGCTATACGTACGTTCAGATGGCACACTCCTTAATTCTACTACTCATACGTCCTCATCGTTATAGAGCAAAGGTCCTTGCCCGCATCATTTGCTCAGACTCACGCTTGAGGACGTATTCCGACATCGGTCGGAAGGCATTTGGTCCACGCGCGACGGTGTTCATTAATTTTATGTTCTGCCTAGAATTGTTCGCTGTTAGGTGAGTTATCCCTGATTGCATCCTCAGTGCATCGAATCGAATCGACATGGTGCATTTGTAGTGTCATCTTGGTCACTTTGTATGCTGACTCGTTACATACGTTGATGCCAGCCTACTCGGCTGATGTGTATAAGCTCTGGGGTCTCCCATTGTAAGTGGCTGTACTTCGAAACGACGAGGAACTTTTGATATGAAGTACATCCTCACAGATTGATCCCAACACTGTTCTTGCCATTGTCATTACTCTCTTACACCTCAATTCTTGGTCTCATTTCAATCATATTCCTGATTGCAGTTGTCATTGTGGATGGTGCCTTCAAAATGGAAGCACCTGGAAGCTTCTGGGATCCTGCCGAAACCACATTTGGCGTTGTGAGCACGAACAAGCTTGGCCTAGCATTTGGGCTATTTATGGCTGGTGTAAGTTCAATTATCTACCATGTCACCTGTGGATCACGATCAACGGAGGTATGGTATTCAGTTCGCGGGGCACGCTTGCATCCCTTCGTTGGCGAAGGATATGATTGATCCTTCGCAATTCGATTATATGATCGACTGGGCTTTTGTGGTCGCGTCAGTGATCTACATGTTGATTGGTTATGCTGGCTATCTAATGTTCGGGGGGAATGTAAGCGAAGAGGTATGTTTTGCTGCGTTGACCGAACTTTTTCTTCCTCACAACTCAATAGATCAGCATTGATATACTCAATACACCTGGATTCAATCCCTTGCTCAACCATGCTGTGCTTTGGATGCTTGTTCTCAACCCTCTGTAAGTTTCGTGATCTCTTATTGGATTCAATTGCTCACTTAAAAGCAGGTCCAAATTTGCCCTCAATACTCGACCTGTGCGCACCAAGTTTCGATCCTGAAGTGACATTTAGCCAAGTTAAACTGACTCCCATCTAGCTCATGTCAACTTTGGAAATTCTTATGGGGTTAGACCCCCTAGACGAGAAAGAAATCGAAGCTCCAACGCCATATGGAGTCAAACGGGCTGTACCGAAAAAGGTCATCGCAACTGTACCGCGAGTCGTGGTAGCCTTTGCTGCCGTAGCTGTATCTATCTATATTCCTGGGTTCAGCGTGGCGATGGCGTTCTTGGGATCTTTCTCTGCATTTTCTATTTCCATTGTGGGTCCCATAGCGGCTAAAGTGAAACTCGAAGGAACATGCGGGTTATTTGATGCTGCTGTCATGTTCGTAGGATCAGTTATGGCAGTCTGGGGAACCACTGCAGCCTTCTTGAACCTTTGATCTCGACTTGGAATTGTGTATATATTTTCATATCGTTACCTAGCATTATCATCGTTCATGATAGATAGATAATGTGTGTATACTGAATTGGGTGCCTAAGACAAGTTCAGGCTTTTAGAGCTGAATGCGAGATTAACTTGGCAAGCTCTGGAAATTCAGACTATTAGGGTGATTGGGGAGAGTGAATAATGAAGCGTACGTGGCAGCTTGATGTCTTCTTGTACAACAGTGGCTTCAATCTGGTTATCAGGGTTTGGTGGTATACTGACAACAGAACTAGCTGAGTCAATAGACCATCCAAGCCTGGTGACATATTCGAACAGATCTTCCCCTAGTCAGGCGTATTAATGTCTTGCACAAAGACTACAAGTACATCCCAGACGCACCAGACAGCGCCAAGTAAGAACCAAGTCGAACAGTGCTTATTCGCGTGAATGTAGCTTTGACTGCTCGGATAACAACTCCTCGCACTGCGTTGGCGAAGCCAACTACTTCGACGGTATAATTATCGCGTAGAGTTTCGAGTTCATCCGAGCGATAGATATCCCAGAAGGCAGGGAAGCGACAGCGGAGAAGTAGATCATGGAGACTCCGAAGGACAGGGAGAAGGATTGGCAGTGGATCTGGTTCATCCAAAGGTGCGTTGATGGGCCGCTCATCAAGCAGAGATACACAGAGATTGAAATCGGGAGAAGGGGCCGCGGTAAGCGCCTTTATGAGAATGTTTATGACTACCTCCGGATTGTACAATTCGGGGTTGAACTGATACCTGAAGCACTATCAGATCATTTTCGCGGTTTGGTCGTCACACGCACAACTTGAGAATGGCAAGATTAGCAAGGCAATCATATTCTTCGTTGTAGATCTGGTGGTAGAGATAGCGCTCCAGGATGCTCACGTTGTTTGGATTGTAACGGTCTACACTGGAGTTGAGTTTTGCAAGGAAGAAAAATGGGAAAAGGGCTGACCAACGCCGGAGACAAGATTCTCAATGAATTCAGGGCGTGCAGGAGGCGTAATCCATGAAGATGCTGTGTTGTCCATTGTAACCTCTAGTTTGGGGAGAGATAGATTTTTCTGAGCACGTGCATTCTCTCTAACTATTGATCCAACCTGACTATCTCTACTTTTACTTTGACGCCTTTGCCATGGATCCTGTTGGAGATGTCGAAATGGAAGACACTGTTGTTTCTCCTATACCATCCAAGCCCTTGTCAAAAGATTCGGAGAGCAGACCTGAGCCAGGACTGCAAAACAAAGATCAGGCAGGTATTGACTGCCCTCAGTTCAAGCTTCGGTTTCTCCTCGATGGCCATAAACGGGCTATTTCATGTCTGAAATTCAGCCCCTGTGGTACCTATCTTGCGTCAGCATGTACGTTTTTGAACCCTATTCAGGTTCTGGTGGCATATGCCTGACTGACAGTGGAGGAAAGCCTCGGATAAAACCATCAAAATCTGGGAAACAGACACAGGACGATTCGTCCACACATTTCAAGGCCATGCGGAAGGGATCTCGGATGTTTCCTGGTCCATCGATGGAGACTATTTAGCATCGGCCTCGGATGATAAGACCATCATTATTTGGAGCTTAGAAGATGTGGGTTTTTAGCGAGTTCTTACACTTGGTCCAATCCTAGAACTTTACTAGCGCGAAGCATTCAAAACACTTCGTGGACATACCAACTTCGTGTTCTGTGTCAATTTTAACCCCGATACCAATCTACTCGTGTCCGGAGGTTACGACGAGACAATTCGTGTTTGGGACGTCGCACGAGGTAAGTCGTAGCCTTTTCGCGATCAAACTTCAATAAGTGACGTTGTAGGTCGACAACTGAAGGTTCTCCCTGCTCACTCCGACCCAGTGACCGCGGTGAGCTTCAATCATGATGGTTCTTTAATTGTTTCTTGCGCGATGGACGGGTTGATGTAGGTAACGATTGCTCCTCTCTTAGTGCGCTAGATCCTGATGTTGTGAAAGACGGATCTGGGACGCAGATTCTGGGCAGTGTCTCAAGACGCTGGTTGATGATGATAATCCCATCTGGTATAGAATTTGCTCTTTGTGCTCTACCACCTAGTCCTCATGGTCAGCTAGCTCTCATGCTCGCTTCTCCCCTAACTCCAAATTTGTTTTGGTATCTACGCAAGACTCGACAGTTCGATTATGGAATTATTCCACTTCTCGGTGTGCGAAAACGTATGTGGGTCACATTAACCGAACCTACTGCATTCCCGCATGCTTTCTCCTCTATGACCGGGGAAAATTTGTCATTAGCGGGAGTGAAGACAATAAGGTCTATATCTGGGATATGCAAACGCGAGATGTAGTTCAGTGCCTCGATGGACACCGAGGTACGAATGAGGATACGTTGTAAACACATTAATACTGATATTCTGGTCTAGATACTGTTCTTTCTGTAGCGGTGCGCTGGCAATGACAGTCATGTGAGAACTTTTGATCAAACAATATTACAGACACATCCTTCGCGCGGTATCGTAGCCTCCGCAGGCATGGATAAGGATAAAGCTATTCGACTATGGTTTGACGAGGAGATATGACATTAATAGATTTACATTTTGAAGATTTATGGACTTCGAGTACACGAATCTCTACTCTATAAAGTTGCTCAACCACTGCCGCTTGCTGCTGTAGCAGCAC
>Ga0153993_100113_pt1 | contig 27953 bp, 38 predicted proteins | sample TSNC077MetaG_FD_104706 | JGI IMG/M metagenome (GOLD analysis project Ga0153993, IMG submission 104706) | Attine ant fungus gardens microbial communities from North Carolina, USA - TSNC077 MetaG | ecosystem: Host-associated > Fungi > Mycelium > Unclassified | place: USA: North Carolina, Lumber...
ATTCACTATTCCATTAGCCTGGATCACATACGCAGTGGATATATCTGCGACTTAACATCACAGTCAACTGATCATGTTTAATCACATGATCTCGTGTTTAATCACTTTCCACCTTACCATGACTATCACGGACATTCTCAAGGCTTCTGCCCGCTCCGCTTACCGCAGTATGTACCGGGCAGCTTCGCGTAAATTTGCAGGTATTCTACCCTCTTCTGCGCCATTGATTGTAACCATCATGTCTTATAGGTGATGAGCTCGTCCTCGCCGGTGCGTGAGCGTAGGACTCTTCAAAGCATGATGAAGCTCAAAAACTTTGTAGCGTTCCGCCAGAAAATGAGAAATGATGCTGCTCAAGCACAGACCCTGACAAACACGGAGGAGTACGAACGGCATACCCAATTTGCCAATGATGTCGCAGAATTCTTGCGGAAAAACGTTATCCAGGGAGTCAAAGTTGGAGAAGGCAACCAGGGGGACCACGGGATCTGGCGTAACTGAAGTTTACTTGGGCTCGCAGTCGGAAAAGTACTCACGAATTGAAGATCTGCCAATAAACAGTGAGATCGAGTTAGGAAGCAATGAATCTATCAAGAATCCAAAGATCACAGAGTCAAGTCGAAGTGCAAACAAAAAGGAGGGGTGCGCTGATTTGATTCGAGATCTTGACTCACGATTCAACTAACCTCAGATGTTCTTCAGGTGCTGTTCCGCCTGAACAGTCCCGACTTCGATATTATTCCGCACTCAAGAGGGACTCGCAGAAACGTGTCATCCCTGAAATTCTTGAAGAAGATTTGGAAGAGTCTTTCGCCCGTGGTAAGGATTTGTTTGATCTGTCATCTGGTTGATCAAGATCGCATTGTCTGGGATATAGGAAGTGGTCCCGTAGGTCTTTGTGTGAAAACCGGAATTGTACTCGGTCAAATAATGTTTTGTATGTATGCCAGGGTGGTCAATCAATTAACAAGACTAAAAACAATGTCCAACTGCTACACAAACCAACTGGTATTCGAGTGACATGTCAGGAAACCCGTTCATTGGCCCAGAATCGAAAAATTGCGCGAAAACTGATAGCAGAGAAGGCGTGTCAACTTCATTTGCTTACCTGTTGCTCAGGCACTCATAGTGTTTGGGTTGCGTTTGGTATTCTAGCTCGATAGGCTGGTGAATCCTGGTCTGTCTAAAGAGGATTTGAAACGTGCGAAACAAATCGAGAGAGAACGTAGAAGGCGTAAGAAGGCGAAAAAGAAGACAAACAAGCTGAATACAGTGCAAGAGGGATGACTGTGGACTGGTACATCCCTACTTAATACTCTAGTCGAAGACACCCTTCTTTCTTGGTCAGATAGGTGTCGCCGAGATTGTTATGGCAGCACATCAGGGTATAGTTGTGATACAGACAAGATATAAGAAAAGTAAATTACTGAAAAGGGGAGTTTAATTACACTCCATATCATCCTTGGAATGTTCTCAAGGTCTTGAATGATTTGAAAGAAGATACTTTGATTTTGTCGCTGTATGCAAGGTCAATGTTCTCAGACAGCTCTGTCCTAACTGAAATTGATGGACTGTCAAATCCCCGATATCATCAACAGTGATTCGAATAAAAATTGAATTCTGCCATAACTGAAAACAATTATTACAGTTAAGTAGCGATGAAAAGTAGTTACACAAATTTCCTCCTACTTCATGGGTAGTGAGGCCATTACAGGTAGTGTTGCCTCAACAACCAATTTTATCTCATTGCGTACCAAGGCCAAAGGACAATCCTCAATCACACCCGAACGGGTGAACGCTAAGGTTCCTTCCCCACGAACAACAGACTGTCTCTGTGACCATTCCTGAGTGGAGATCGGGTTATAGGATTATAGATGACAAGCTATCTGCGATGGTCATTATCAAGTTCTTGAAGGCACACCCAAACTGGTTTGCCCCTTACCCTGAACCACCATAGGTTCACAATTAGTGTAGTTCCTTATCCTGCTCTTTCACCTAATATCTTTCAAATCTCTGTAATATATTTTAACAAGCTGCGTGTTGAACAGTGGGTACGATAGATAAAAGTGTCTCATACCAAGATAGCTAATAGCTCTCCATCCATGACTGTGTCTCTTATATTGTGTCGAAGAAGAGAAGAAGCATTTGAACGAGTGACGGCCGCTGACTGGGCCATGGGCGGAAGGGGGGTGTCATATGATGGTGCTGGTGGGAAAATTGTGAGCTTGAGTAGAAGTTTGAAGTTGGACTTTGGCACGAGAGTTCTTGAAACGAACTAGAAGAAGAAGGGAAGAAGAACGATGATTTCAACGGGATTTGTGGTTATCTTATATGATTGGGAAGATAGATGTGAGACCTTTTAAATGAATAATTCAGAGCTGCTGAATTGATTTTTTTAAAATTCTTCACGCATTTTGTGCGGGATCAATGACTTTTGACAAGGTAACTCTAGTGGTCAAGACGAGGTTCAAACGTCCAACCTGATCGCATCTGTCGTGTGACTTTCTGCGTTCAAGTCTCATGCCCCAACAACTAAGCCGTCTCGCCAACAAATTTGTTAAATTTCCCATACAATACACAACACCTGAACCAATCGTAGAAATATATTTTTGATGCGATGTAGATCAATATCCTATACATAGCTGAACTGGACTGTGTGAGGTTTTTCCCTCTTCAGTCACCGGTATCACATGTCCTCAACCATGAGACCTATCCAGCAATCTGAGAACCCAGGAGAGCTAACACTGGAGTTAAATGAGCCGGATAATTCAGCCTCACATTCGTCAAATGAATATGCCACAAGACCATGGGGCTGCGAGTCAACAGACTATAGCTCTGCGTGCTGGGATGACCTTGAACAAGCTCAGCTGATGCTTGGGAAAAGAGATGTTGAGAATGTGAAGCATGAAATCATGATCAATTTGGGTGTTGTGCAATAAGAGACAGCTGACTCCCTGTAGTTTACAGGTAGGCTATCGCGGACTGTGCTCGAGCACCGCGTTACAAACCCATGAGATTATTTTGAAAAAACAGGAACCTTGATTGATATATGATTACCGCAATTGAAATAGGATTGAAATAGCCCACATGAGCATTGACCTTGAGGCATGATGTGGTGGACATCAACAGCCATGGGCAAGTTCAATATCTCGACGTGTCAGCTGATCCTCTACTCGATGACCATCCTTCCATTTTATCATCAGATCTTATCCAAGCGGGTAGGTCGGAACGGTGTAAGACGAGGCCGCCTAGAATTCTGAATATACAAAACCTGATTGGCCCCTCCAAATGACCCACCATGAGTAATTTACTGTACTGTGCACTGCCACAAGTGAAGCGAAATGATATTTGATATTTGGATGCATGACCTGTTACGCTCAGAACTAAATAGAATCGAAGAGGAAGCGGGCTCGAGGCAGAAATTCTTTCCGAAAGTAGACGTAATTGGATTGCCAAGTGCATCTTAGAAAAGAGAATGCATGTATAGCGAATGGTATGAGTGCTTAAACACAAGGTAAGACGTCCATTTCCATGATGATTCATCAATCACTCACATGGGTATATGAAACAGCCACGAGGTGTATGTGGGGTATTATGCATTCTGTATTGTTGTGGGTGTCTGTGTACTTGCGCTTCTAGTGAGGGGAACCTTCTTCTTCAGGATGAGGTCTGGAGAAGAGGTATCTTGGCGAAAAGGTACAAAGATGGGCTGACATGGGTACCGCGAAGGGCTAGAGCTCATGGGCCGTGGTGCGATGACGGGTGACGAAGGAGAATTGGAAAATACAGAGAAATTCGGTGATAGTGGTGGTGACGGGGGAGCGTCATCGTAATATTGGGAGTACGTCGGTGAAAACGCAGACGGCCTGCGAGGTGACGGGATAGGGATAGGATATTGGGACGGTTTAGGAGGTTGGGGGACGAGACCCGAACCATTCGTGAATGGATGAATGGCATGGGGGTCAAAGGAATTGAGAATTTGAGATTGCGAGGAAGACATTTAATTCTGGGTTGGATAGGTCAGGGGATTTTTTGTGGCATTTATATGGCGCGGCAGAAGGCGATCGGATCTTACGTCGTCATAGCGCTGTTCCTCAGTTGGGGCTTAGTTGGGGCTCTGTCACATGCTGTGGTGAGTTCGGAAAATCGTCGGGCGGGCTTCCGATAAACACGTGTTCCTCCGGATCCTCCGGATCATCTCAAGGCCCGTGGCTTCATCACAACCCCGTTTTCGTCAAACACGCATGATCCTTTCTGAACAAATGAAGCTTCTTTCCAGCAATTCTGTGACTTGGCCATCTCAGAGTAATACATCTAATTTCTGCCAGCCCTTTCATGGCCAAGTTCTACAACATTATTGAGCTTTACAAACTGGTCCTCACAGGGAGATTAACGACTGTCGAACGAGCCATTCGGAATGATATATTGAGAGGTAAAATATCGATGTGCACCGTGCCATTCCCTACGCTATCTGCACAATAGACATCGAAGAAGACTTATGGCTTGATATAAGCAAAAATATCAACGAGAGTAGCCGAAAGCGTGAAACGCCAATGGGCAGCGAAACCATGCAGAAGTGCCTGCTTTTAATGAGTGCCACAGAGAAGCAATGCGGCACTAGACAAGTGCCGTCGAAGATCGTGATAATCAACGTCGTGGGCTAAAATTCAATGCAGAATTAAGCTCTCATGCGGCATCAATCCTCTTGTGCAGAGAAGTACTTACTATCCTCAACCTCGCCCCATCGTTCAATTTGGCTATTTACTTCAACAGAAGCTGCCAAGGCTGCCCGCTCAGGAGTAAGGCGTCTTGAAACCAATGCTAGCGCGATGATGAATGATTTTGTAGCGTAAGTAGCTCGTTCCATAGCTAGAAAAAGTAATGTCAAGTCCCGTCAGTTGACTAGAATTAGTCAACAGTCACACCTGCCATTTGCCACTGGTCAAAAGTGGTTACAATTTCCCGGAACTTCTCCCGTGTTTCCTGGGGCTGTGAACTGGAGAGGATAGATTCATGTTTATTTAACTTCACATCAAACGTCCTCTCTACCCATTCAAAAAGTGGGTCCCAGTGTTCTGCTTGCAGCCTTTCTATCTGGGGTGTCGTGTTCTCATAAAAGCTGTCGAGGTTGAGTCACATAAGCTATCTCGTCCGTGTGGGGCAATTGGAGAAGAGGCACCATATTGTATCGGTATCAAAGTAGTTCAAAAGTGCCTCTCTGACTTCAGCACGTGTAAGCTCAGATGACATAGCGTCAATTGCTCTTGAGATTAGCGAAGTCTAGACCGTAACAAAATATTGTGCTTCAGATAGACATTAATAGAATCGTGTAGATGCGTCAAATGGTGCTCACGACCGGAAGAGCATGTGGCCTGATGAGGGTTCTCTGGTGGTCCCATTCTGCCGCAATAGATGCAGCGAGAAGAGACTTGGATGCTGGAACAAGAAGTGGATTCCCACCAGCAGTCTTCAGAGCTCGCTTGTCAAGCGTGACCACCAGCGACTGTTCCTGGGTTTTGATTCCCACAGTCTTCCAGAATCGTTTCAAGGTCACTTCCGCTCCTATGTAACAGGGCTTTGCATCAGTATGTAGGGCATTTTATGTTAGACACAGAGATTTACGATTGGTGTGGCTGGCAGAAGAACCCTCCTCATGTGTTCCGGCGTGCTGCCACCTGAGGGCCGTTGGACAGCGATTCAACCCAGAGATTCGGTGTACATTGCCAAGAATGGTGTGATTGACAAAGCGTGCAGAGGCAGAGACACGTAAAGGCAACATGCTTAGCGAGATACATTCAATGTCCTCAAGCGAATCAATTCTCTTCACGTGACTATACAAATGTTCAATCCTTCTTCTGTAACGACCCTTCGTAATGGCCCCCACCAAGAACTCTCAATCTATACTTTCATCTTATTTCTCCGCAAGTCCCCTCAAGTCTACTAAGCGACGGGAACCTCCTCAATCCCCTATAGACCTTACGGGTGATGATTCAGTGGACGAGGACTATCTCCACTCGGACGAACCTCCAATAAAGAAAATCAGAGTCATTCGTCCTTCGCAATCTCAATCTTCCACTGTGACAAAGCCAAAGAAGCACACAGAAACAACTAAACATATTCAATCAACGTTCTTCTCACCCTTGCCCGCAACTCCACAATGTAGTGCGCCTGCAACAGGGGGTAGCGCCACAGGCATGGCGGAGCAATGGATATTCAGATCACAATCTTCTAGCACAGATAAAATGCCCAGCGAGGAAATTAGGTGGATATCTAATTCTGTCAATGAAGCCAGGAAAGTAAAACTGCATGAAGCGTTCAAGAAGAAACTCTTGACACACGAAAGTCAATATCGGCTCCGATACGGAGTGTCACTTGCGCCAGAGAACAATTTCGAAGCAAGAGGGAAGACTCACGAGAACCTAACACCACATGCGGATGATCCAGCAGCCATTAATGACAACGGTGATTCAGGGAGTGACTCCGATCCCGGTTTCAAAGAGGTCATGAAAGTATTTTTACACTCCGGCTCCAACTCTGTGGCAGTCGCAGAACAGGGCAAGGGCAAGCAAACGGCTTCTGTTCGGTTGACTCGGACAAAACCCACAGACCCGAAACGAAGAACCGTCAAGTCCAGCCTCGTAATTGGTCCTAGTGGAGAACCGTACACCCCTTTAGAGTTACAGGTTCAGTATATCATGCTAGTTACATAATAACACCACTCATGTAGCATCTGACAGGTTTTAAAACTCAAGGAAGACAATCCCGGAACGCTGTTGATGATCGAAGTTGGTTACAAATATAAATTTTTCGGAGATGATGCTAAGGTCGGCGGATTTTCAAATGTTGCTTGCCCTGGCGACCGCTAAGCCAACAGATAGATTGCTGCTCAAGAACTAGGTATAGTGGCGTATATCGACCGTAACTTTACTGTAGCCTTCGTACCGGAGGATCGTCTGAGTGTCCATCTCAAGAAGTAAGTCAAAATTTCAGGAAGGACTTTGTTAAATGGTGACATTAGGCTACTTGCGAAGGGACATCGTGTTGGAGTAGTTAAGCAAGTAGAAACTGCTGCTCTGAAGAAAGTTAGCGAAAACAGAAATGCACCTTTCGAACGCAAGTTGACCCATCTGTACACTGCCACAACGTACGTTCGGTATATTTCCCAAATGGTTACATATATTCACAGCAATGTATATAGCTTCGTCGATGATCTAGATTCCACCGATGAACTCGACTCTTATTCTCCTCCGCCTTTCATGTGTCTGATTGAGGAAGTTAGGAGTGGGAGCCCCGGAAATGTCAATATTGCTGTAATCACGATCTGTCCGAGCACCGGTGACGTTGTTTGGGACGATTTTGAAGGTACGGTGATCTAGTGAAGCGGGACGACCTCTTCATTTGTCATGTTTCCAGATTCACTCATGAGAATTGAACTTGAGGTAGAGCGTGTCACCGTTTTTGGGGGTAGAGCTCAACAAAGTTTCAGACCCGACTAACACACGCACGTCCCGTTGAACTATTGGTTCCAGGGAAGGAGCTATCCGAGTCAACATCCAAGATGCTGAAGTTCTTTATCAGGTGGTTTCCTTTTCACTCCTTATATATCCACTAATGGGCAAACAGAAATTCTACTACAGGGGCAAGGATTCGTTTAGAGAATATCAAGAATCTGATGTGTTACACGGACGCTTTCTCGTCAGTGTCTAAGTTTTATACTAATCAGAATGTCTCAACTGTTGCTTCAATCGCTTTCCAATCAGGTATGCTTAAGGTTCAAAAACTATGTTCATCACCATTAATCGGTTTTCGTGAAGGAAAATTGATGGCAGATATCACCAGCTTTCCTAAGCGTGTTGTCGTAGCTTTAGCTCATGCCATCAAGTACCTGTCGAGGTTCGGACTTGCTGATGTCCTACTCGAGACCAGTTTCTTCAGTCGATTTACCACTCAGACACACATGCTCCTTGCTGCGAATTCTCTGATCAATCTGGAGGTATATAGGAATGAGACTGATTACACAGTCAAGGGGTCATTGATCCATATTCTGGATAAAACAAAAACGAAATTTGGCGCACGACTTCTTAGAAGTTGGATAGGCAGACCACTCGTGAATAAAAGGTGCGTGAACAAGATCCACTTTGAGGGTTGCTTGCTCAAAAAGGAATGCTAGTGCTTTACAACAGCGTGTTGACGCTGTTGAAGAGATTTTGGCCAATGAATCTGAGACATTGACGACTCTACGAAGTGTCCTGAGTCGACTACCCGACTTGGCGAGGGGCCTTTGCAGAATTCAGTATGGACAAGTATGATTGTATCTCATACAAGGGAGCGATAAGTCTGATTTGTCGTTGGGTAGTGTACACCTCAGGAACTTGCCAAGTTGCTCCTTGCATTTGAGAAAATTGGCAATGTGTTCACAGAAGATTTTCAAACTCCAGCAGATGTTGGCCTCAAGTCCCCAATCCTGAACGAGATAGTTTACTCTTTACCTAAACTCAGACCTGTCATCAAGGAATACATTGACGTGGTTGACATTGATCAGGCCAAGGAGGGGAGTAAAGAATTGATGTGGCAGAATCCGGATAGGTTTCCTGGCCTTGTTGAAGCTGCAGAGGTGTGTTATGCCTGTTTAATTTGCATCATATGATGAATGTATTTTATACATAGGATCTCCATCGTGCTGAGGTTAACTTGGAGGAGGAGCTGCGTTCGAGTAAGCCATTCTTTGTGGATCTCAATGGAGTCGGGTTGACATGGTTCAGTAAGAAAATCACTCCACATGCCGTCATTGGAGTGGACGAACCATCTGAGTGACGAGGTAGGACGAGTATCTTTGATATCGCTCTGAGGATCTGACTGTTCTCAAAGTACCTGATTGAACTCAAAAGAGCCAATAAACCACCTATACCCGCCGATTGGGTATTGCACTCGAAGTCTGTCACACTGGGTTTACATGATCAACAGGAGTTAACATCTTCACAGAACGAAACATTTAGTGAGGTATCGTCCTGCAACTTCTATTCCCAAAGTCGATGCGCGAGCTCGATGCCAGGAGATGCTAAAGGTCATTCTATCTTCAATCTCCTTACCTTATATTCTCATTTTGGCCACTTTCAGGCAGAGTCCCAAAAAGCATATCGAGATTTTCTGCAGGAAATTTCAATTAATTGCTACAGTATCTTTCGGGACGTCATCAACAAGCTAGCAGTGATTGATTGCCTGAACAGTCTAGCCCGCATCGCTTTGGACCCGGGTTATGTCAAACCAGAGTTTACACACGAAAACTCATTGGAGATAATCGAAGGGCGACATCCATTGATTGAGAATATGAGCGATCGACCTTATTTTTCTAACTCCGTTACCATGGGATTTGGTAAACCAAGAAGCAAAATCATCACTGGACCAAACATGGGAGGGTATGTCTGGTTTGCTTTCAGGGATTTGATAGGACTTAATTTTTTTTACCGTGCTGTAGAAAAAGCTCTTTTGTCAGGATGATAGCTCTCATTGTATTGATGGCACAGATTGGGAGCTATGTTCCTGCCGAATCAGTCAAGATGGGTCTACATGATTCAATCCTTACAAGAATGGGAGGTAGATCGATTTCACGTATGGCAACTCTTTAGTGTTGTTGATCTGTTCGCAGCTTCCGATGATCTCGCCAAGGGTCGCTCCACTTTTATGGTAGAAATGTCAGAGACAAGTGACATCCTTCGTACGGCCACCTCAAGAAGTTTGGTCATCCTTGATGAACTGGGTCGTGGTACTTCAACATTTGATGGTGTAAGTCTCTAATCTGGGACACATAGCTCATCTCAGCTCCTCTTCAGATGGCAATTGCACACGGTGTGCTTCAAGAACTTGTGGACCAAACACAAAGCAAAACACTCTTCATCACACACTATCCAGTCATTGCTGCTGATATCGAAAGGAAATATCCTACAGAAATAGAAAATATACACATGGGATACACTTCAGACATCCGATTCGGTGGAAGACGTGAAATCACATTTCTGTACAAAGTGAAGAAGGGGATCACCACAGGTAAGTGTACAACCTGTGTGCTCGAACTTTGAGCTGGACTCAGTCTAGAATCATTTGGGATTGAGTGCGCTCGCCTTGCCAGCATACCAGAAGACATACTCGAGGTTGCTTTGGAGCGAGCACAGCAATTTCAAAGTATAACGGAGAATCGTATCAGGCAAAACAGGTATGTACAAGGGTAGTAAAAATATGGAGTATGTAGGTCATACTTTTGAAAGGGTCACAAAGGCGTTGCTGCTCATCAAACGGTGCAAGCAAGAAGAGGGACCACAAGTCCAGGCAACGTTAGCACAACTGCGGGGATTAGTCGAGTCATTATCCAAATCTAGTGTATGATCCAGCTCAAGTTTTAACCTTCTTCCGTTTCACTGTCGGTTTATCCGAGGCTGATTGGCCTTCAATAATCTTTCGTTTCTTCTCCTTTGTCTCTTGTTTGGGAACTGCTTTGACAACTTGGTCACAAATTTGATGGAGACCTCTTGCGTCCACAAATCTTTTGCACCCCACCAGCTCTTGTTTTAGAGAAGCCCACAAGTCTGCTCTCCATATGTTTGCAACTGCTTCTGGAGATTGACTTTGTGTAAGATGTAATGCTTCAACAGCCAGCTTGAGGACTGTCTTCAACTGGCTTGAGTTCAGCGTTGCTTTTTCGCCACAAGCAGTATGTCCTATATCAAGGATTCTGTTGATGAGAATGGACAGGAAGTCCGTCCACTCAGTTTTTAGGTTGGACTGTAAGGCAAATCAGCGGGGTTTGGGTTGAAGAGACAGCATTGGTACGCACCATTGTTGATACAGCAGGTAAAAGCAGATGTAAAAATTGGAACGCCTGGCATTGTCTATATCCATTCAGAGCTTTGCTGGAACCCTCAAGGACATCTTGGCGAAGTTCCCATCCTATTGATCGATTTTGGCGGAAGAAATCCTCGAAGAAGGCGGGTTGAAGTGCAGAATTCTTCCTCGTGAAAAAATCGGTCAGCGATGCACGGTAAGTATTTGTGACAACATCCACAGCTCCAGCATTTAATAGACGTTTTGTGAGATGCAGGCTACATGACTTCAAGGCCGTCTGAAGACCAGAATCATGAACCCGTCGAGCATAATTGTGTACATCCAAATAGCTCTTGGCCAGTTCCGATTGTGATACATTAGAGGGTAGTTGGCCTAGCTTGGGAGCCAAACGATTGGATAATATTCCCTTAGTTTTTTCTGATAGTTGTTGTTCGTCTGAGCCAGTGTTAATGACGATTTCAACCAGGGGTGTTATGAATCGTAGGATCAGAGGGTCAGATGATTGCTTCTTGACGAAGATATCAACAAGATCAAGTACACGGATCTTGAAATGAGTGGCTTCGCGTTGGGCATCATCTGTTCCAAGATATTTCAAAATTATGAGCAAGATATTGTTGCATGAAACTAACGCACCCTTTCCGGATTTATTCTCACTGATATGAGATCGGAACACTTCTGCTAATTGACCATCAATTGCCATCATCTGTTCATCATCCATGAGGTCTTCTTCACTCTCAGAGTCACCAGTAGGTGGCTCAATCCCATTAACTCGTAATGCCTGCTCGATTTTATTCCGAAGCGCGAGAGCCGCGTCTTCGTCCACCTCCTCCTCGTCGTCTTCACCATCTTGCTCCTGATCACTGGTTTGGTCACTATCATCCTCTTCATCCTCTTCGTCATCATGTTCACCGTCGCTTAAGTTGGCCATCTCTATGTCTTCGTCATCTACATCGTTTTCGTCAATCGTAGGATCGCGTCTCTCCAGTTGCTGACCAACGAATTTAATGACGTTCAATTTCTATATAAAGATACTCACAGTCAAAATGAGATTAATGGTTGATTCTCTGACAGAACCAGACAGCAGCATGAATACTTGGTTCGCAGTGGTCTTAAGATATGCTGTTGATTTTTCCAAAAATCCAATGATTATGTCAACAAGGACATCAATTGGTTCATGAATGACCTCGTCGCCTGTCTCTGTTTTCTTCTTCCCTTCTGGAAACATACGTGTGATCCCATCGATACACGCCTTGTATCAATGAAAGTCAGTCTATTTAAGAGGAGATTAACAAGACCTCGGTACCTGCAGAGCATCATTGTCTACCTCTTCTGGTTCATCGATGCAGTAGTGTTGGAGAGTTGTCGCGCTTAAGAGAAGCTCAGCTCCACGAGCGTTTTCTTGTTGATCACTAGGGGCCTAAGCTTCCTCAATACTCGGATGTTCACCGAGACGCTCAAACTTACGTTTCTCAATTTTGGGACGAGCAAGCAAGTTTTTTGGCGTAGCTTCTGATCATCCTGGTCGACTTCCACTAAGATTGAAGCATGTTTGGAATCGGTTTCAAGAGCCGTGATAGTCTTCAGGACTTTGGAAACCCAGAATTCACCGTCTGACGCCACAGCACAAGTCCTAGCCGTCTTATCACCTATGACGGCCATCGATAATGGCACAGTCGAGACAAAATGCTTCGCTTACCAGTTTTTATCAGTACTGTCTGGGTATTGAGTTCACTCAAGCAGCTCAGAAGACGAGATCGACAGCTTCTTCTGAGTTCATCGGAGAATGGTGGACTAACAACAGAACGAGCCTGTGAATCTGTCAATGCTCTGTCGGTGGCATTAGAGAAAACTTACAGGAGTAATGGGGTTTTTGCGTGACTCCTTTTTGACAATGAACAAGCCGTGTACAACCAGCCAGTCAAGTACTAATTGAACCCAATCATCGCTTTTAGGTACATTACCGTTACGAATGAGAGTGGACAATTGCTCAATGGCCCATTGACGTTTACGATTGATTGTATCAATAGCATCGCTAAACATCACCATTAGATCCTAGCCATCATCATGAATACAACACTGAGTGTTCACCTATCAGTGGCATCAAGATTCTGTACTTGAGAGAATAACCATTGGATGTACTTCTTAATGCCTTCGGTGTCTAAAGATGAAACAATGGAGCTAACTGTCTTCGTTTTTGTTAACTTGTCGAAGTTCCGACTTCCATGCACTCCAGTCAATTGGAGAATGAGACTGAATCCAAGATGAGGATTTTGTTTCACGAAAGTTTGGACTATAGTAGCCTGGTTCAAAGTGAGGCAGCTCTACAGCACAACCATACAGGGTACATACAGTTTGTTGAGCAATTTTATGAAGGTAGTTGTCGCGTTTGGAGAGATGATTAATCCAAGTTTTCATGAAATTCGGGGTAAAGAACATCGACATGTGGTCTTCGTTTGTGCGATTCAGGGCCTTTTGGAAGACTTGAAACCCCCAATACTTGCGCTGAATTGAAGAAGTGGTGGAGAATAACGACTCTAAAAGCTAAATGAGTTGAAGCTATCAAAACATGATCCAACTCACCATCTACTACGATGCGGAAGAAATCCTGGAAAGAATCTTTTGGAGCATGAGTTGAGTCTGAGTCGAAGAAATATTGTTCCAGCAAATAATTCCAGACAAAATGTAATTGAGGCTTCCATGGTCCTCCGCTTGACTTAACGGTCTCTTCGCTATCCTCAGAGGATGACTCCTAGTATTCCATGTCAAAATCAATGCTTCAAGTATCCGAAGTTCGATCCCTACTTTCACGATTCTTGCCAAGGTCTGCAGGTTTGTTGCAGCTACGAGGTCGCCATTCTTGAATGTCGGCGAGAAAATCTTAGTCCAATCCTTCTCCGGATATAGAGACTTCATTTTCAAAGCCACAGCAATCTTTTCGGGTGTCCAGGATTTATATTCCACAAATATTTGCTGACATGTCGTTTCTACTGCATCTGCTTTCCAAGTCACTTTCGAGCTATGCAGAATGTCAATGGCAGCTAAAATAACGTGCCACACGCTCTCTCTGAGCCACGACCTCTGTTCTCCCAAAGCAATGAGTTGCGAGAGAACGTCGGTATAGTCCGAGAGTGTTGATACCTCCACCAAGGCTGACTTTGGTAAAGAACCAGAACGAACAAGGAGACCTGACTGGATGATGGACATAAATCCGAACAAACGAGCAAAGAGCATATCACGTTGTTCTTGACCGGTCATTGAACCCTGAGTTTTTGTGCTATCCGATATGAGAGTGATTATCTGAGCGCAAGTAACACTATCAATCCTAGACAAAAGCTAAATCAAGTCCACTCGTGTTCTTCGGCATCATGGAAGTTACTGAACCTACCTCAGTCAAGGTAACAGCAAAACCTAGTCGACTACTTTCTCTCGGGCTAGCCAAGCCCCTTATCAACCTTCGTATTGAATACGACACATCCTGGGCATTCAAATCATCCAACCTATCATTTTTTCCCTTGAGTCTTGGAGTTCTTTCTTTTTCTTTTTCTTCATCTTCATCACTATCATCATCCTCCTCGTCCGAATGGGATTTTGGTTGAGGTACGAACTGGGCTTGAAATTGTTCAAGAGCACAGACAAGCTTTACGGAAGCATCAATACGCTCTTTCTTTTCTGGTGAGGAAAGGTGCCAGAACAAGGCGAGCGTTGTACTCATGGCTTTGAGAGAGCCAATCTGTTTTTCGAGTTGACTTTTTTCGAATTGATCGGAGCACTGTTTGACTATCTTTGTTCGGAGGGCTTATATATTCCTTTTAAATAACCTAAAAACATAAGTGTAGAGTAGATGTAAGCAATTCATCAAAAACAAGATATACAAGTATGTGAGCTAATCTAGGTGCACATAATGGCCCTTCACTCCTAACCTACACTTTTCACAATCAGCCCGCGGTCCCATCGTGAACCGAGGCTGCTTTCGAGGTGTTGTAGACTTCGGTAAAATATCCATGGGTGGGCCCATGCTCGGATTTATTGCCGAGGATGAATCAGGTTGGGGATAATTCAAAAATGATTGTTGATTAGTGGGAGTCGGAGGTACAATATTGATAGATGGCCTTGTTATGAAGCTAGGGTCAAGTAGAGATCTGGTGGGCTGAGGAACTTCCGGTGCAAAGAGGGTCGATGTTGTCTGGAATGGAGCATATATATATCGATCGATATGGATGGAGGACATCGGTGGCTGATGCTGGACTTGAGCGGTCTCTAAACCAGGATGAATTTCGCTTGGATTAAATGAAGAATAGTCAATCGTCTGTAAAGGAGGGAGTCGCGATCCTTGAATAATGGTTTCTTGACGATTGCAATCAGGTGATTCCATCAACTACATTGGATGGTTCCCAACGGAAGCATGAGTGAGCAAGTTTGGCAGAGACAGGACCAAGGAAAAGGAGAAAGAAGATTTGCGCGCACCATATCCTCATCCTGAAATAAATTATCCGTTTTATCTGATTGGAAGCAAGTCCCCATATCATTTGGACTGTCAATCGTTAGGCCACCGGTCTGTTGAACCCAATCCTCGGATGAGTGCCGACTACTTCCAGTCGAGTGATCACCCAGATATCGGAAATTAAGTGATGAGTAGGAACTCGGATGCTCGACATTGAATGAGGGCCTTTTCTTTTGATGGCTCAGAGAAGAGAGGCGTATCTGATATCAGAGAACCTACTGAAGGTCGATCGTGTGGACTTGACGGCTCAGGTGATCGAACACGTTTGGCAGACATACGAAGAGTATATCGATTGAAACAACGGAGACAGTACTGAAGGTTTGGGTGTGAAGAATTTGACGATTATACCTTTGCCTTTCAGGTCCTGATTTACACCTTAAGCCACTTGTCATGTGCAGTAGTTACAAATAAATCAATCTACATTGTAAGAGGCGCTTGCATTCATCTAAGTCTTATCTACATGGCAGACTATGGAGATTATCCCTGCATGTTCAATCCCTCACGTGGTAATCTAGGTTCCCCCTCGACGTACTCCTGGCCAGTCTCAACTCGGAGAAGGTCATTGAGCCATGCACCATTGGGCTTGATCTTGATACCGCGAGAGTACATCACAGCTAGGTACAACCAAGCAGCAGCATTACCAACAGTTCCAACTTCATCTGATACGTGTGTCCTAGCATAATCGCTCATGGTTCTGTACAAGTTTTCGTCAGTGTAAAGATCGTAAAGGTGCATAGCAACAGCGTCGTTGTCCCCGGGAGTGGTCAAGTAGCCTGATTTTCCGTGGATGATTTGGAGAGGTATTCCACCAGTCCTAGAAGCAATCACAGGTTTCCCAGCATGAAGGGCCTCAGAGACCTTGACTTCGAATCCTTCTCGAGTTGATAGCTGAAGCGCAATCCTAGAGTTAGCCATCAAGGCATTGAGCACTAGAGAGGGAGCATCAGATCTAATGTTCAGCTACCAAATACAAGGAGACTCACACTGGTCGCTCGGCGGTAATCGCATGACGACAATGTCACTAGCGAGGTGTTTGTACTTATTACTTCCGATAAGTTGCATAACTTGGTCGTAGATGATGCTAGCATCAGGGTCATCGACAGCTCCGTGTCCGCAGATCAAAAGCTGAGGGTGTTCCTCTGTGGAAAGTTCGGGCGACCTCTCCAGCAGGAGGGCCCGTAATTTGGCATAGGAATCGATGACATTGGGAATACCTATCCATGCCTTGAGAAGCTAAAGATTTCGAAATAAAAGAAAAAACCTTTAGACGGGTCAAATCGAGCGACTTGGATGATGTAATCGCGCTGTGGCCACTTGAGCTCATGCATCTTCTCTCTGACGCATAAACTACGGAATTCACCCATGTAGTACTGGGAATCCCTACAACACCATCAACAATATAGCAAGAGTGGGAAAAGGATCGCACTGACCAAGCATCTAGTTCCTTGTTTAATCCATCCAACCAATCAGTGGCAGCACCAAGAAGGGCAACTCGTTCAAGAGGAACATCGCTGGGAACAAACTTGCTCACAGGATGGCCTTTTCACATATTCAGACTGTATCCCTTAAAGAAGTGAAAGTATTTACTGATGAATAAATCGGCTAGCTGGATGGTATTCCACAGGTACTTCCAAACCTCCTCCTGAGGAGAGCCAGGGACATGAACAAGGTCGCTACGAATTTCGATGTGAGAGCGATAGACAATCGGGAGATCAGGTCTGATCCTCTTGATGAGTGGAATCAGACCAGGCATCTGAGGATCATCTGAAATTTGACAAGTTGAGTAGAGGAAATGTAGCGCAATGAGGCAGCATACCGATGAAAGCAACGTCAACACCACCGGGGGCCAGGGGACCACCTTCAGCCGTCCAGCGTAGACCATTTTTGAGAATCCAGGCATCAAAATTATCTTTTGCTTGTCGGGTAAGCCGGAGATCGGGAGCCGCAACGCCTTGCAAAATATTGTGGTTGTTTTTGGTAGTCCTGAACACAGCTGGGGACGGGTTTGGAACATACCTGCAACATCATCAGGGTGTGTCTACTTTGCGAGCCTAAATAGCTTACCAAGCAACATCTACATCAAGCGCCGTCAAGAAACGAATCAAAGCATGCCGCATCTAGAATAGAAATTAACTTCATAGGCTGAGATGTGACACTAGACATACAAGAGCGACACCACCTCGAATTCAAGTCAAAATGGGTAAAATGAACTACAGGATTTGGAACTTACCTCCCTGTGGAGTTGAGGAAAAGAAGCCAATTTTGACTTTCTTCTCTCGAAGTTCATCCGCAAGTTTGATGACCGCGTTCCATGTCCTGGAAAAGATATCAGCACGTGTAGGACAGATCGAGGTAAAAATAGTTGACCTTGAGCCAACGGTTTTTCGGTATTCTTCGATGTCATCGATTAGATGGATCCTACCTGCATCGTCAACAGTGACTTGATTACGAGGTCCTATGCTTAATCGAGGATTGTTTCCAGGACCGAAGTTCATGAGGCATTTGCGAGCAGCAGAATCAGCCTGCTCGTCCAGGGTTCGTTGAATAGGAAGCTTCCCAACGGCACCTGCCTGCAGACCCGAGACAGCTGTCAAGTGGGTCGAGTCTACATACATGGTGGGAGTCTCTGCCCCAGAAGGAACATATGAACCCGTAGTAGACGAGATACGGTGTTTAACATTGGGACGTGTTACAGAGTCGGTGTGATATTGCTTGATATTGAACACAAAAGGGACAATATCCAAGTCAAGCCAGAGCCTCGTACAAATATTGGGGCACTGAGTCCACCATATGAGATAGGCTTCGATAAGGATGACGAAGCCAATACCTACCTCGCGAAGCAGAGTAAGAGTAACACCAGCACCAAGGAACTTGCAGAGGTGCTCAATTGAGAATTTTCGGAGCATTTCAAGTACGAATAGCTCGATGTTCTTTGCATTTTTGTCCGGAGTGCGTGGATCATAGTCGATCTGAGCCGACGAGAAGTCGGTGCTATAAACTGAATCGTGAATCGAAACCGCAACTTCGAACTTTTTGTTATTCTCGACGACAGCTCCTGCAATACCGGCCCACATAGGCTTTGAAGAGGCAGCGACATGAGATGATCAATGTGAGTACACAGATGATTTGTAAACGCACTGTAAGACTGGAGAACGTGGAGGTGACATTGGGCTTTTGCTTTGCCGAGACAGCGGACGACAATCTGCGTCGCACGGCGGCAGAGGGGACTGAAGAAAATGGCTGGGAGAGCTGAGCCATGTGTGGAAAGGTGGGAGGGAAGAAAGGAGGCCTGTCAGATTTATATTGGGACCAAGTTCAAAGGGGAAGATGGGAGTCCGGGTACATCGAGAAATAGATCTCCTCTAGATTTCATCCTCTATCCCATTTCGGGTATACTCTTCTCTTCTTGGAGCTGTCATATTCGCGCAAATTCTGTACAGGAGCTAGATAAGTCCAGTCATGGCAGATTTCACATCTTTGATACCCTGATCTCAGCTTGCATTTAGGCAAGTAGAACATGTTATTTCACACGTCTTGAGATGTTCGCTAACATCCTCTGCACCGATATTGAGTATCTGTGATAATTGATCAGAAGAAGTGAAGAGGTCTTATTTTCGGTTCTGTTCCTAGTGATCATTGAACACGTGCCGCCCATTACTACCTTCTTGCCTCCTGTTAATCCCCATCGACCACTGCCATTGATAGATCAAGCCTTTAGGAAACGCAAGCCATACTATAGAATGACCCAAACCTGTTCAGAGTGTGATGGGTTCACCACTTGGGATGATGATGTCGGTTCAGCCGTATGCACCTCCTGTGGTACTCTAACGGACCCTTCGCAATCAGTTTTGACTTCACAATTTGGTTTTCCAGAAGACAACAATCGATATGGTAGTAGTAGCGGCTTAGGCAAGCGGGCCCGATTCTCTAACTGGGCCCTAGCAGACCAAGGCAAAGAAGCAAGAGACAAACGTAACTCGGTAAGTGATTCCGTAGTTTCAGCTAACAAAGGGCTGAGTTTCTTCTGGCGCATAGATAGCAATGACTGAATTCATGGGTTCCCTTTCCCATTCCTTCAATGCCACCGGTCTATCTTCTCGTGCAATGAATATTTTTCATAAAGCCAAGGAAACAATCCATTTTCGGTGGGGTCGGAGTGCGAAACTGGTCGCTGGGGCATGTCTGGCTGTTGCCTTACGAGAATCAAATCGACCAGACTGCCTTCGGGATATCTCATTCCTTTTGGATGAACCATTTCCCGCTCTCTCCCGAGCATTTATTTCGGTGACCAGCGCAATCAATATTGTTTTGGATCACGTTGAAACTGCATCCTATATTCCTATCCTTCATCAACATATGTCTTCCCTCCAGACTTTTCCAACGTCACTCAGACAAGAATTGTCTTCCATCTCCTTTCCTGCAGTTACTAAGACTGCCACTTACCTCAGTGACATCCTGGCGCGGATCGGAACTTTGTCAACCATCAAAGGACCCTTACCCTCTATCGCCTGCGCAATATTCATTATCTCAATAGAATCAGAATTACGCAGTACTACCAAGTGCTTGTCCCCCCTCGCGCAAGTGCTAGGTAACCGTCTCAACGTTGGGAAAGGTGCCGTCATGACTTTCTATAAGGCGATACAAAACACTCTTGCTTCCTTAGCCGAGAATGTCCCCTGGCTCGACAAATACGAGTCAAAAAATGGTCGAGCCAAGGTTGCCAAGCGAAATGTCGTGGCACGCGCAACTAAAGATATTGTCGTCTTTTACAACGACTCTTGGAAGCAAACTGAGAGGCCTAACTTGGACATTATCTGCGAGAATGACACTCGGCTCTTTGATCAAGATAGATCGACTGGCGATAGAGACTGCGTTTACCCGCGAAAGAAGCGCAAAACTCAGCTTGAAGTTGGCATGCAATTTCTTCTTGACCCGGTCGCAGGTCCGCTGCCAGGTTTTCAACCATCGTCTATTGATACGGCTAAACCAGTGATGCTACCGCAATCTGTTTCCTCTCTCTTAATCTACTGTCTCTCGGCACCGATGCCATCAAAACGACCGACGAGATTACAGTTGCTAGCCGCTGCGCGCGGAGGAGCGGACGAGATTTCCGATAGCGAATTATTTGAAGAAAATGAGATAGAGAGCCTGCTGCGGAATGAAGAAGAAATAAAGATGATGGCTCATTTATATGATTGGAACGTGGACGCCGAAACGACGTCCGATCCGGAAACCGCCCTTGGCTTTGTTTTTCAAACATCAAAAACGAATCAGTATACATGTCGAGGCAGATCAACGACCCAAGAAAGCCGCAAGCGCATCAATCTCGATGCCCTAGCTAGATTTCTCAGTGACAAAAATGTGCAAGATGACCAACCTTCCACCGGATTGCTGGGAGCAGCATATGATTCTGATGCGATTGATTCAATGGATTCAGGTCCTGAAAGTGAATTCGGAGACAATGTGCCAGATAAATTCCAGCTTGGTCCATTAGCATCGAGTGCAAGAGTGTTTTCTGATGAAGAACTTGTACTTGAAGACTGGCGACCCGTATCCCCGGGATGTGGCACCATCGTTGGAGATGACCGGTATGAAGAGTCTTACGATTGATGTCATTGACGCTTGCTGGCCTCGAAATTGTCCTTGGACGAATGATCCCCAATATGGACATCCATCTGTAGCGCAGCACATCTTGATATACCTGGCTGAATTCTTGGGCAATATCAAGGTTAGTTAGTCGTTCATCAGAAGATGGAAGTTACCTGTATTCTGATGTATATTTATCCTTCCTTTTGGGGAACCTTGGTCCCCATCCTGGCATCCAAAGTCTGATGCTCAGTTTCCTTTGTCGCTTGGACTTTAAAAATGCGGATAATCGTCTATCAATTGGATCTCCCGTTCTAGCCTTCTCGGCAAAAATGTTCAAAGCTTGGATAGAGTTTCTGACGCAATTATATGCTTAAGCTGAGATTCATCTAGGATACATGATGTAAACATGTGTTGGACCCATAGCTTCCAGAAATATGCTTCTTTGCTCAAGGTAAGCTCCTGTGTTTTTCTAGAATGCTGTATCAGACTGAACCGAGTGCATACACCGCTAGTCGGCACTTCAAATGTCATAGGCTCTGGTATGTCTAGGAGATCAAGCTCCGAGTTGAGATCCAATGCAATTTAAGATACCTCTCAACCATACGATGTTTGATTTAACTAGAAAACAAGCTGATGTTGACAAAGTACTCAGGAGACAAGTCATTTAACAAATCAGAAAATGCCTCGTTTTTTTTTCAATTTCCGCACGCCTTCTATCAAGATGTCCAAGAGACTTGGATCTCAGCCCGTATCAATCGATCACTTGAGGATATCAGTACCCGGGTTGTAATTTCAGCGATGAACTTATATAATCCATAAAATTAGAGGATAATTTCCACAGCGACAAGCATGCTAATGATACAGATAGGTATTCACAGGATGATGAGCGCAAGTGAAGGTACAAGAAATGTTATGATCAGATATAACTGGATACACGTGGTTCAGAAGAGGTGATAGCAGGGACTGGGGCAGAGGCTACGACAAGAGCAGGAGTGAAGGCGATAGGAGTCTTCGCAAAGGGAATGTTCAATCGAACAGGCAGTCCCCTCTGATGTAACGAATCCAACCAAGTCTTCCACTCAGCAGGAGCAACATGACCTGCGGGAGCATGAATATTAATCCGCGCCGATACCAAACCACATTCAATCTCGTCCACAGATGATGGGGCCCCAGAAAGTTTAATAGCATGATAAAAAGGGAGTACCTGCCGCGGACACCGAGTTTCGAAGGCGACAAAAAGCGCTTTGAAAGATAATTTTAGGTCGACTTCTAGCTCTAGATGACATAGCTTAGGGAGAACGTCATACTGGTCACTAACGTCACGCCGATGGAACAGACGAACAAAACTCATTGCGGAATCGTCAGCACCTGCTTCCCCTGGTCTTTTGCTGAGGTCTAGGATTAAATGATGAAGGGATGGAACGGAGCGTAAGAAAATCTCCAGATCATCCCGCTGGAAGAGAACCCCAGAAACGTCCAAGGAAAGGGGGTTGGATCGCCTGAGAAACGGAAGAAGAAAAGGGATGATGGTGGATGAAGGTGCGCGAGAACCGAAGGTATTATATTTAAATTTTAGGAGAGACGGACAGTAGAGCGACTGCAGAAGATTGAAAACTCTCTCGTTCTGAGGAACGTCGGTTACCTCAAAGGTGTGGAGACGAGGAAGCAGGAGAGGATCTAATCGAGGAATCTGCATACTGCCATCTTCTGCACCCTCCATGTTGCGGATGCGAAGAGAACCCAGGTTGGGACAGAGTCGGAGTATGGTCACTAGGCCATCCAACGCCATCCAGCAACCACGAAAGCTAGATATCCTGTTCCATGGAAGGTGTAGACTCGTAGGATTCATCGCCCACAAGTCGACACTTTTTAGCTGAGGAGCATTCGCAAACATGTGAACATTCGATGGAGCAAACACCGGATCAAGTTCCCCATTAATTGTCAAATGTGTGAGCTTGGAAAAGTTCACAGGGATCCTCAACATGTCTCCCCAACCCCCATCCAAAATTCCGAAGAACAGAGATCCGATCTGATGTGCGTAGTCCTCGAATAGAGTATTGAGCACTTGTTGACACGGCTTCCAATCAGGTAACAGTTTCTCGCTATGGACCTCATCCACCAGCCTCGTATCATCGTTCTGGGTAATGTTTACCGTCAACGGCAACTCTCTTGCCATCCTGAACCAATAATCCACTTTCTGTAGATCCCTCACACTTGTCTCAAACGTGAGATCAATCCAGAGAAACGTCCAAAGCCTGGGATCCCTGGTCGAGGCTTTCCGCCATCGATGACAAACTTGTCCTAATACCACAGGCGACATGCATTTACCGAATCTTTGATGTTTGAGTGGTTTGAAGGTTGTGAGCTCTGGAATGTCACAGGCCCAGAGCATGATCACTGAGAGGATCTCGTTGGGGAGGCGAAAAATGGGCGAAGCGCTAATGTTAATTAGGTTCTTAACCTGGGCGCTAGCCTGTTTGAGCGCATCAGCGATGTTGTCACAAACTTGAACATGATGCTGGAGACGCTTCAAATCGTGCGGAGTACAAGTGTAAGAGGTGTCAGGTACGGTGAGGAGGGGGCTGAGGGATTTGAGGAGCTGGATAGTGTATTGTTCTTTCATAGAGTTTCTGAGGAGCGTAGTGGAATTCAAGTAGAAAAATTCCGAGCAAAGGAATTCAAACAGAGGAGGCAACGTGTAGGTGCGAGAGAGCTCGTAGATATACAGACAGGGCCAGTAATGCGGGATTATATGAACACTCTGTCGGCGGGTATCAAGCAGCACTAAATTAAGCTGTGTTCAAATGTGAAGGAGACGAGGGAGTCTCCCTTGTTCACCCACAGCGCGGCTATGTCCGTCACTAGGTTCTGTGAAGAGTCAACACCATCACCTATATCACCTGTGGTGGGAATTCATCCTTTTCTTGGAGGCATATACTAGATAAGAGACACGAATCGGGGTATTTGATGCTCCTGGGTGAGTGTTCCATAATGTTTCTATCGTGTGAAGAGCGTCGGCTTCTGATATCCCCATCCAGCAATTACTTTTTTTGTCGAGGCGAGATGGTCTATCGTCAAAAAACGTACCAAATGATGACATCATGTTACTCTGCATCACATGTCCAGATTGAAGACAGTGGTAGAGTGAAAGTGTCAAGACATTTAGACTGTTAATTCTACTCTTTGCAGTGAAGTGGACCGTCACAATCACAATCACACCATGATACCCATATATATCCAGTTGCAATGTTCCTACCCCCTCCGTCGTCAATACAGAGTAGAACTGATCCTGTAAAATAATGGTATGAAATGGATACGTGAAGAAATGGTGAGCAGGATGGATGGGGATTAGATACTAATGTGGCATTGGGGACGTCCAAGTTAAGTTCTGATGCAAGTTTAGATTTAGGTTCAGGTCTTTATGTCAGAGGGATGGTAGTGTAATAAGGGATAATACAATTAATAAACAAACAAAAAAGGTCTAGAGCGGAAGATGAAATTACGCCGAATAACAAAGGAAGGTGTCTGATCCGGTGACAGGATCGACCTAGGAAAGAGACAACTTGGGGATGGGAGAGATGAGAATGAAAAAGGAAACATCAAAAGCATGTTATATAAATAAATTCCATAAACAAGCAACATCCATATCCGATATCCAAATCCCAGATTATAATCACACTACATATAGCATTATAGAAGGAGAGACAGTAAGTCATAGAGAGAGTAAGTCATATTACATGCTCTGCCCAGTTTTACCTCCTACTTTGTGTATCTAAAATGTGTCTTCTGACTCCTTGAGGTACTGCAATACATCTTCTTCCAATCCTCAGAAAAAAAACACATCAAGTCCAAAAGGAACTTCGTGTAACAACAAAACCTAGAGTAAAAGAGAATAGTTTCTTAATCAAGGTTACTCTCGGTGGTACCCTAGCCTCAAATGCAGACAACATTACATTGCATTTTTTGTCATACAAATGAAAGAAAGTGAACTAGGCCTCGAGATTAAAAAAAAAAAAAAGGTAACAACTGCGTCCATTTTTACCTCCTATCCCCTTTTCCCCCCCAGAAACACCCCTATCACCTATGAAAAAAAAAAAAAAAAACCTCGTCCATAACCCAAAGAGACGTGCAAAGACGAAAGCCCCTACTGATACAATCGCGAGAGAGAGACAGAGACAGAGACAAAGAGAAAGAGAGAAAAACATGACAAGAATGACTCATTTCCCCCACTCACTCTCCAACACACTAGACAAGCCAACACAAAAGCGTCCATAAAGGCTCAACGAAGATCTTCCGCCCCACGATAAACATGATCCGGAGGACGAATTTGGGGCGAATCCTTCGACCGTGTCATTCGCAACGCAGATGTACCATCCTCAGCCCTCAAAAACAGCCCATCATCCTGCTGTTCAAAACGTACAGAACGCTCTCGAACAGGAGGAGCATGTTCATCATCTTTCCACATCTCCTCGAGCGATTCGGGAGGATGAGGACGAAGTACAGTTCCTTCCAATTCATATTCCTCATCGTCGTGGTGGTGATCATGCGGCTGAGGATCCCCACCACCCTCGAAAGGATCGTCATGCGTCTCTAGCCTTTCCTCGTCTTCTCTCTGAATACGAGGAGAGTACGGCCGATGCGAAAACTCAGACCCGAGAGATGGATAGTACTGCCGATACGAGAAAAACGCAAACACGGTGCCAACGATAGAGCCAACGAGTACGTCTTGCCAATGGTCTCTCATTCTCACATGTTAGCGACCCTTGAAAAAAAAAAGGTACAAGTGTCACCACTCACGACGATAATCCATGGTCCTGGAAATAGCTACCAAAGAAGCAGCTGCAAAAGGCCCAAGAGTGAGCCATCCTTTGCCCTAAAATAAATCCGGAAGTTGTAAGTAAAAAGAAAAATGTCGATAGCCTTGAGATAAACAAACCGTCCGTCCACGTGTGTCGAACAAGTGCATTTTTCCGGCAAGATAAAAGGAGAAGAAGCCGAGCCCCGCAAATGACACTACCATAGGTCACGATATAGATTTCTTTGTAAGAAAAAAAATAAATCTACTTACGGCTGGAATGTCCTGAGAAAAAACTGCGAAAACCATCTCTCATCATCCAATTATCCGTCTGGGTACATATCGTCCAGTTAGTGGCACCAAATTCAGGGTCGGTAGCACCACTGAGAGGTTTACAGCGATCAAGAAAGTCTAGACAAAAAGATCAACACTTCGAGAGCGGCGAGCTTGTTGTTGACGTACCAGGGCGAGGTCGGCCCACCGTGATCTTCACAAATTGCGTCACTGTGCCAGTCAGCGACAACGCAAAAATCACTTGTAAGTTGAAGAAAAAAAAGCTAAGCCAACACAAGCGGCCATGAATGGAAAAAAAACGTACAGCCCAACGTTGCTGCCGAAAAAAAAACCCAAGGCCCGTTAAAGTGTCCTGACGTGAAAACGATTCATTTTCACACTCACAGTTATGAAGATCCCACCACGAGCGGACAGTGATGAAATTGACGATGGGTTGAAGGAGAACCGGAGTGAAGAAGCAGATGAAATATAACGCGACGTTCTGATATACCATGAACGATTGACGATGAGTAGTGAGAGAGAGAAACCGAAAGTGGGATACGATACCGGAATGCGTTCATGCTCTGCGTACCTAGATTACAATCCGAGGTGAGTATGCCAGGGGGGAAGAGGGAACATGACACATACGGGTGGCGTATACTGCGGAAAGGACGATGTGGTGAGTGATAACTGAAGCCGAAGGAAGAAAGAGAAACACATACGACGTGTCCTCCACAGAAAAGACTCTTCGATAACCTTCAACCTGATCTAACGAGAAAAAAATGGCACTAAAGGGCAAATAATAGCCTTTCAACAATGATCTGGTGAAATTCGACATTCAGAACACTCACGCCAGAAGAATGGTTATTATCCTTCTCAAGGGGGAGGGACAAGGCGATAATGAGTAAAAAAAACGGTTCGAATGTCCTCCTCGCAATGCAACGACAAGAAGACAGAAAAAAAAACACTCACCAGTCGGGGGCATAAGACCATATGAGCCGCTTCCGTCTAGCCGAAGACATAACTGGCATCCTCGGAAAAGAGTTTGTGGGCCTGACGGAGAAGCGCATCGTTCGTGAGGATGAAGAAGACGAGGGAAGGGGAGGAGGGGTAGGAGGGGTAGGAAGATGTTGGCGGGGAGCGTGGAGAGTGTGATCGTCGAGCTGCGTATATCCAGGCATTAGTTACGCGCCCAACTAGTAATATAGATCACTTGAGAGAGAGAGAGATTTGTTTCCCACCCATTCCCTCATGACTTCCAACACATTCAAATGGAAATCAGGTGAATAAAATTTAGAAAAATCACTTGTAACCCGCATCCAGAATCAGTTAGACTAAATCTCACCACAAAACAGAACATCAGGTTCTCCTCGAGAAAATAGCCTCGAGCGACACAGTCGAGTTTGCTCTTCCCTTACAACCATCACATCAATCTTTTTCACGCGGATATATAGAGATGAATGGTCTGTCATACGCGATGCCGTGAAGCATAAAATTAACGAAGTCCGTTTCATAACAAAAATCTTCTTATCAAGGTCGCCCCCCGGTGAACTGAATGTTCTTCTTGTCTCTTTTTAGAACATCAAGTTCTTCTTGGGGATGACGAGACCGACTCATCGACCTCCTTATTTCAACCCGGTCGCAACCCAAAATGGAGGCCTTCGATTCGCCCCGTTCCCCCCTCACAAAGCACTCCGTGTTCATCTCAACGAAAAACCTGCCAGTTTCATGCAACCCGAGGAAGCGCACGACGCCAAAAAATACATCTTTGAACAATTGGACAGTTTCGATTCGTATGTTCTTTTCTTCTGGAGTCTCATATCCATGATTGAACCTCCTCCTCCTCCTCCTCTCAGCACTCCGTTCTCTGTCCAACGCCTTTGCGAGCTCTGCGTCAACCCCAAGGCTCATTACAACTGCGTCGGGAAATACCTGCGTGCTGTCGAACGATCGACGCTC
>Ga0153993_100114_pt1 | contig 27903 bp, 23 predicted proteins | sample TSNC077MetaG_FD_104706 | JGI IMG/M metagenome (GOLD analysis project Ga0153993, IMG submission 104706) | Attine ant fungus gardens microbial communities from North Carolina, USA - TSNC077 MetaG | ecosystem: Host-associated > Fungi > Mycelium > Unclassified | place: USA: North Carolina, Lumber...
GGAATCCAAATGTAGGTTCAGAGTCAATGAACAAGAAAAGACGTCTTCTGACGTGCGACCGCATGCTTCACTCAAGGTACAGATAGCTGCACCACAAGAAGTTGTCCAGATGATAACAGGTTTGATGGGGCGTTCAATGTAGGCAAAATGCTGCTAGATAGCGGAGTTCATTTCCTTCATTCCCCAACCCCTGGCAGCGCCGATCGGCATCACTCAAAAAGGAGTCATCAGCTCCTCATTTAATGTGGGCAAAGGCCACAGGCGACGCTGACAAACAGTCAGTTGGAAAAGTATAGACAATATAACCAACCGGGTCGGCATGATTTGAGGTTTGTTCACAACGATTAGGCTCAAGAAAATCCACAGCGAGGCTGAAAACGATACCAAGTATCTGTAGGAAATACAAACAGACTCCGAAGATAAAACAGGATTTTTCCTCTGACGAGTACCTGGACATGATGTACCATTCGTTCGTTTGTGAATCCGGGCCTCGTGCCGATGATTTACAATTGATTGATCAAGATTGTACAACCCTCAGCAATCTATGCATGGGGTTGAATGTCAGCAGTCGACTACATAAGCTCAGGCATGTTTTCAGGGTTCCAGATCAAGAGATACTATATACAACATCCACAGTCATATTTCCGTGAATACGATTGCACCATCCATGAAGCTGTTCGAAATGTCAGCCATGCTACAAGCTTGACAACCGAGGAGTGAAGGCTGTACCTTTGCTCGTGCGATGACGGCAATCCGATCACCTGGTTGCAGGGTATTTATAAATCCAAGCCCGTTCCCACAGCCATACAGAACAGATATATCCTCCTGGGTTTCAGACAAAATGCGCGGTAATGACGGGATAGATAGGAGAAAGTCAGTGCCGGTGTGCTCCTGACAATCATGAGCAATGAGTCCTCCGTTGTACCAGGTAACTGTATGCCGTTGGATAGTATCAGAGGCGCGTAGATTTCGCTGAATTACCCAGGCTTTCTCAGATCGAGCATCCGCTTCCGCAGGAGGGGTCACTCGCACATAGCCAGCAGTCAGTAGCGACTCATCTGTTGGAGAGTACATCATCGGCTTGACAAGAGTCGGTGAAGCAATTGAGGATCCGACCCCCAACTGACTGTCATTGACGGTTAGCACCGGGCGCCAAATCTCTGCATCAAACCATGTCCATGACCCGGCGTAAGGAGCTTGGCCCTCGTAAGAATATATCAAAGATGATCAGACGGCTAGAAGTATACCCTCCCATCCGAAATCTTCTTCCCAACCTTGGTCTCTGCTCGTAATTCTGAATACCACTTTTTCAATCTTCCGTCTAATGTCATAGTCTGCGCTTTTGCAGGCTGCCTGTGTCAGGCTTGTTTTGATCCTTCGGGAGTTCGGAATAGGAGGAGTGATAAGGCAGAAATATGAAGCGTCAAAGCTACCATCAATATTCGCTGATTGTACCTGAAAGTGAGAGTCACAAGACCCTTGGATGATTGGCCAATATTGTGCTTCACGAATGATCTCGTTGACTAACTCAAGGGGAAGTCTTTCAATGAGTGCAGCACGGACAGCAGCTACATCCCATTCAGAAGGGGTGTGAGGTTCCGAAAAATCTTGAGAATGGTCAGCAGTTGTTGATATGAGAGAGCCCATGTTATCATGTATTGTATTACGGCGTATGTTGAGGTTTTGCACGTGACTGTTTATCTATATTTCAGGATTTCTATTCCGCAACAAACAAACAAGCAAGCTAGTGCTAAGACGAGGAGGGCCCAAACAGGGCTCGGCCATAAGGGGTGTGTCTACAGAAGACATGATGATACTCATAAATTTGTAACGCGGTGCTTGGTCACAGTCTGCGGTAGTGTACAAAATATAGCTGTTCTGCTCAACCGGCTTCACATTCGAGGTAAATTCAATTGAAGTCAAACGGCAATATATGCACCCGGTTATTTTGATATAAAGTATCGCAGTGGAGATGAACATGTACCTCCCAGCTTGTACAAAAATACTTGGACCCGATAACACTTGTCCAACATACCTTTTCGGGTACCAGATCCACGTTCCCTGAGGCTGACCTTCGAACTTGAAGTGGAATAACGATCGTCGAGGAGGGGCCTCAGACGATGACTTGGTCATGCATGACTCCTCCCTGTGCGACTGCTATGGCCAAATCAATCCATATCGTTCATATCAAAGTCGTAGAAAAAGTGCTGATAAACTTATTAGCCGCCTCATCGATCAATAGAAAGAAGAGGCATACTTTGTACAAATTCATCACTTTGACTACCCATGCCTCCAGATGGTAGATCTTCTTATTACCAATCCGCATCCGCGTTTCCTATGAAAAACCGTGCATTACAGCGCCAGATAAAACTTTTCCAAAACACTCACGTAAAACGCTGCCCAGTGCATAATCTCTGGTTTTAAGCTTTCATCAACGCGTTCGACCACACGCTCAGCAACAGTCTGAATTGGAGTGTGTCAGTATTTCAGTACAGATAGCCAGGAGGGTTTGAGTACCTTGAGGATTGTAGTGGGTGGAATACAATGACTAAGAAGCTCATAAAATTTCGAGCGGACTTCCATGACCCTAGCAGGAGACTGCGCAGTGACGATTAGGTCGGCGACTTTGTGGCAATATGTCTCCCAATCTGGTTTTGCAATGGCCAAAGAACCCGTAAAATCAGACCTAATAGAAAGTTTGAGTACGTTGTAAACAAGGAGACGCCAGACTCACGATTGCATCCTGAGAGCTTCCATAACCAGAATGGCTTTCCTCATATTACCGTTTGCGTCCTCAATTATTTGTTTCAAAACGGCTTCAGGTATCTTGAGCTGTTCTTGATGAGCAACAAATCGTAAAACAGTCGCCATCTATTCGAATATGATAATCAGAAGGGGCTCAAAGACAGTGAGCTGGCCACACTTCTTCTGCATTTGGAGCAGCCACTCGCATCAACAAGCACCGACTCTTGATAGGCGCTATCAGCCGACCAGTGCTATTTGCACATAGTATCATTCGCAAATTTGACATGTACTTTTCCATAGTTCGTCGAAGAGCGGCCTGGGCATCTCTAGATAATGAATCAGCCTCGTTGATGACGACAACTAGTACGAAGCGATCAGGCAAGACACGAGTGTTTCGAATATACACAACATACCTTTGAAGCGCTGCTTGGCATTAAGGTCCACTTGTTGTGTCTGGGCAATCTCCTTGAGGATCTCTTGTATCACCACTCGATCATAGTTTCCTGCCTCACTAATTCATTTGAGCAAGAAGTTTCTCTTCCTTGACGACGAGCGCACCTTGGTGTGATCTCAATATGGTAGTTACTTTGAACGAGGTTGATCTCCAGCTTCCGGCGAGACGGCGACAAGAACACGCGTTGATCAATTTTGAGCTACTCCGGTCATTTTCCACTATATTGTGCTCCAAGCTAGCCAACTCACTTTCTCTACACCGGACCCGAAAATCTGCCTGAGAGTGCATGCTATCCTTGTTTTCTTCCCGGCCCCAGATGGGCCATAGAACAAGATATGAGGAAAGTCTCCCGAGCACGCCTGGGAGACTATGAGTTTCCACTTCCATGACAGACGTGGTAGACGGACCAACGATTCGAGACGTTCTGATAAACCTTGGTGGTAATGGAGGGCATCCAAAGATTTCGGTCGATACTGGTATCTTTCTCAGACTTGACATATTTCCTGATGAGTTCATGTCTACCTTGTCCACCCAGAGAGCCATGGGGAAGTAATTTTGAGTACTAATGTCGTGCTCAGACAATTTCAGGCAATGTATGTGACGTAACGCGTCTGCCTCACGTGTCAAACAATTCTATTAATCTGACTACTATTAAAGGAAGGGGTCAATCGCTCTCAGTTACACCTGTGATGCCCAAGTCCTGAGCAATCAGAACAGCTGCCTTCTCTCCGATTGTTATCGTTGTGCTATAGGTATTTGCGCTCACGTTTTCTGGAACGATACTCAAATCTACGATGTCTGCTAAGTACTGAAACATGTGCTGGAATAGGACTTCGCACCTGCAACCTTCAGGTTCTCTACACCGTAGACATTCAGACGCTCATCCACAACACCACCCTGGTCTCGAGCTTTCATGGCACAGGTGCCACACTACAAAGAGGATACTTCAGAACGATCGAAAGTGAGGAAATGAGCCGCATACCGAATGCCATGTAGTGCCGACTGGAAAGTTCGTCAGGATGCAGAAATAAGGGTCGGACTTCCAAATCAGCGACTCACTGTATTGTTTGACGTACTCCTCGATAGCTTTATCATCTTCCTTAGTGTACTTGATTTTTGGGGTATTCATTGGCACTGGTCCATCAGCAAGTTTGGCAACAGCTTCACTTCCCTCTGGGAATTTGGGATGCTCTGGAACAAATTCTCCTCTGTACATCGGCATACGGCGCACAAGCTCTCTGGAATGCTTGTATGCCCAGACGAGGACCTGGAGATCAGATTCACTTGGAACAACGATAAGCACCAGAAAACCAACAACAGGGCTTTGACTTACTAGGATAGATACTGAGGGTCATAGTCAAGTTTGGCATATGGATCAAGCCCCGAGGTGATGTGTGAAAATCCGGTGGATTCAGGATAGGCCTAGAAATGTCTCAAAATGGCCTGTAGATAGACGTCACTCACAACACTTACCGTGTAGATGGGAATACAGAAGAACTTGCGGGGCGGGACATTGGGTGTTGGGCCAATGTATCTAATCACAGCTCAACATAGGGATGTGAGTCTAGTAGATATCGTGACTCACGCAGCAATAGTCGCCATCAACATGAATGGTCTGTCAGGAGCATTAGCAAAAAATGTGTTCCACCGATTGGTGAAACTGGGACCAATTGACTCCAGGTCCTCAGCAGTAGGCCGTAGTCTGATACCTGCATCCATGCCACTGTGCAGAAAACAGCCATGATCAGCTTGGAAGTCTTCAATGTTTTAAACTCACGACTGACTTATGCTGCATGAGGCCTTGTCCGGTCTTGGCCCACTGTTCGGCAAAGGCTATTCACTCCTAGATCAGACATTGAACAGCCCAGACTTTCGAGGCAACGAACGCTTGGCCCCTTCCTCCCCTCCCCAGAAGATGGAGTCCATAGTCTCCGCATAGTCGGCAGCATGATATTGAACGAAATTGACGTTATGATCTGCTCTCTCATTTCAAGAGATATCAATCCACTTCACGAATTTGGACACACCTTTGAGCTTCTCTCCGACGCCGGGGAGATCAACAATCTGCTCGATGTCGCACGGGCGGAGTACCTTTGAGGCACCGATACCAGATCTAGAATTGGTAAGGTGATCAACACAAAGGATCCTCTCAGTAGTTGTTGCTCACCTTTCCAGGATCGCAGGCGATCCAAAAGCACCGGCTGAAATGACGATTTGGCGGGAAGCATAAGCAACCAGTGAAGGCCGTGGAGCATCCGCATGTTTCTCCTCGTCATTGACATATTCAACCCCGACCGCACGTTTCCCCCTGATGAAGATTCAGCATACGTAGGCAAATGAGGATAAGATATATACTCGAAGATAACACGGACAACGCGCTTCCGAGGCAACAGAATTAGGTTCTTGTTCGTTTCGAGTAAGGGATAAAGATAAGTGGAGGCCGTATCGGATCGTCTTCCCGTCTTCCCATCGATAAATCTGTGATGCAAATATGAAAACGAGCAAAACAGAAAATACCAAAACCATCTTTCCTTGCCCAGCGCTAGGTTCAATTTGGGATCAGCAATCTCCGATTCTTCTCATGTGTGGAAATTACTCACTCCATAGCCATTGCATGCGTAGAGTCCGTTGAGATCATCGATAGGCCCTCGCTCCGAGTCGTATGCCGCCGCGACAGCGAGGAATTCTTCGGCGACATTGCACCCTGACTTTGCAAAAGAGACTTTGAGAGGTCCAGACTTTCCATGGGTATCGTTCGATGAGACGGCTTGGTAGGTCTCAGCCTGCCGATAATCAAATCAAGTCGCGCATCACAAGACCTAGTACTCGTACCTTACGTATCAAAGGCATCAGGCTTTTCGCATCCCATCCTTTGTTACCATACACGTTTGCCCAGTCATCAAAATCAGAAGCGGAAGTACGGGAGTATACCATAACTAGAACACCTTGGTAAAACTCGGGGAATTTGATGGAACATCACCTGCACATACAATTGACAGCAGAACCACCCCCAACACATCGACCAGCGACAGTAGCGCAGGAACGGCCCAATACTTTATCACTTGGCTTTGGAGCGTGGACAGCATAGGCTTCACCGCCTTTGGCCAACGCTGGAAAGTACCGCGCAGGCTGGATACGCTCCAGATCGTCTTTGGTGTGAGGCCCCGTTTCAAGTACCTAAACAATTATTGACGGTTTTTCAAAGTGAACATCGGTATTCACCAGAATTTTGAGAGTCGGATCGGCCTGGGCAAGCCGACCGGCAATGATGCAAGCAGCCGCTCCTCCTATAAATTATGAGGAAAGGCACCTTGAGGCTAGAAAAAAGAGAATTACCTCCAGCAAAAATAATATCGTAGGTGGGTTCAGTGGTATCAGTCATGGTGTGAGTTATCAACAAGTATCTCTCCTTCCACTCACTCTTAAGCAAAAGACGACTGTCGGAAGTTCACACGACTCGCCAAGCGATCGGATCTGTTACTAAGGTCTCTCAATCACGCTTTCCGAACACATGTCCTCCGCTTCATAGTAAAGCCAGCTGTTTCCCATCCCTATCAGTCACCTATCAAGAACTGGATCATCTCAACAAGAGTGTCAGGTCGTGACCCACACTATCTCGACAGATTCTCCTGTCAGAAAAAATACACGAGCACCTGATTCTGATTCTTCAAAAAAGTCTGTACCAAGATGCTAGAATTTTCAGCATGGTATTCTCTCCTTCCCGGATGGATCAAGGCTACATATACCACATATCCCAATCGTACCCACTACAAAAATCGGAGTGGATTCAGGTTTGAGATTCACCGTTGTTCAGAATTTTTTCCTCTGTAACGTGCTACCAGTTATCAGAGGTGGACTCAGTCTTTGCTCAGTCTTTACTTCATTCACATAAGCTTGCTACGCACTGAGACAGCACTGAAACATCGAAGATTTACTATATATGAGATACGCGGTGCCATGTTTGGAATTCTAACATTAGCCAATGTCAACAACCACTAATCATCTGTCCTGCCTTGCCAACCTTGACGGTAATTTTGACATATCTCAGGAGAGGCTCGGCTGAGCTTCCTCTTCGATCAAACCGAGAAATTCCAACAACTAAACAACGCAGCAAAAAATGCCGCGTCATGATCGATCTCAAGGGACTACAAAGCTACAACTCACAGCTTCATGACGCCTTTCACCCAAAGACTTCCCTGGCACTGTTTTCAGACGAGAGTAAATGTGCACGAGTTTGTCATGGAAATGTGAGATAGCCGTGTTTGAGAAAGCGGTGTCATCAGTTGGTGTGTGCAGCGGTCTACGAAGTGAATGATATCATTTTCAGTTGGCCAACGACTATTTTGTGATTGACTGATTTGTTGCATTGCACGTCCCGTATCCAATGATTGAAAATAGAATACCCACCGATTGGTAATGGCACTGTATGCCGCACAGCGCATGATCCCTGGAGAAATGAGACCGGTTAGTGACACTGTGCCTTCTAGTTTGAGAGAACGGTAAGTTGAAGTCGTTCAAAAAATATCTTCCTATTCCCAGTGCGGAGCCGTCTAACGGCTTCCTCGTTCCATGCGCGCTTGTCCGGAGTTTTTAGAACTTAGTTGTCCAGCAGTAAAGCTAGAAGGCAACGTATCACCATAGCACCGAAGCTCGGACACGAGGCCCTATCACCCTCGATGGCAGGTTATACAAGAATGCAGCATAAAAGGGCATCAAGGCACTATGCAACGTATAGCCGCTCAGAGCAAATAAGCTTTATGAATTCAGGACACAGAGAATCTCAGGGAGATTAGGGGTAAAGACTAGAAATAGACGTACCGAAAGCACCAATGGCATCCAAACGGTCTGCATCTTGGACACAGTGGAGTTCCAGGCAGGACTCATGCCAGGAAGACCATAAACCTTGGTCGCGAATCTTTTTCTCTGTGGTCCATGAGACATTGTTAACAACATTAGATATGAGTTGAGCACGGCCAGAAGGTATCAAGTCGAGTCCTGGGTTAGCTGTGTCGATGGAATTGAAGAAGGGCGTGAAATAGGCGTAAGGATCAATCAATTCTTTTTCAGACACATACTTCTTGTCGAGAATGTCGTGGAGAAGCGCCGCTTCATAGTATGAATGAGAGGTGCAATGTTAGATCAGAACATGCTTTGAAACCCACCAAGTTCGACGACAAGAAGATCGGGGGTTATTGGAAGGGATCTGGCAATAACGAGAGCGGTCTTGCGAACACGCTCAACTGACTTTGTATATCAACATCTGCTTGGACCTTCCGCGTTGACTAACCGTGATATTTGTCATGCGAGGGGTCGTAACGCGCCATGGTTTGAATCATTAATCTTTCAGCAGCCGCTATAGCAGCTTTTTCTTGCAAATTCGGATATCCGGACATGAATTCGGTTATTGAACCACAGCCCTTGGAAATTGTTCCCACACTTTCACAGGACGCGCAGCGTAAAATTAGGATACATTCCCAAAGCCATGGCCGCTCATCTCTCTTTTTACTTGGTTTTACTTGTTCTTCTCGCTTGTTATAGCTCAAATGCTACTCACGTAGAGCCCTCAAATTCAACCGAATTCTTAAGTGTTCTCGTGAGTTACTGGGAGAGTGCGATGAACTTCAAGTGCTAAAAGTTTGGGTAGGACCATGAATTACAGAATTGTTCTGTTATACAGGAACTCAGTGCCCTCAAAATCCATATTGAGGAAGAGGAATCCCCTATCATGCGACAGATATTCGCGTGGCTCTTCCCATTTGGTCCTGCTGCCAATTCTATCCTTGGGACTTTCTACATAAGCTCGTATGTTGCCACGTACAACTATCTGTCTTGTAGCCAATTTATATGTCTTCTAGGATACCCAACTTTATACTTGCTTTTATACCAGCTGAGATTAAAGGCGACACCCTGAACACAATGACTGCATTTGCTGTGAGTAGTACTATCCTGCATTCCTTCCCTCCATTCTTTTCGGCTTTGTGGCCTGCATCATGATCCTGATCTTCCGCTTTCCGCCACAGACAAGTGGCTTACTTTCTGATGTTTTTCTACACCTCGTCCCTCATTCGTTCATGGGTGAACATCAACATCTCGGCGCTCATTTTGTGATGGTAGAAGAGAAGCGGAATATCCTAATAGGGTGCGTTCTATAGCCCTGTTTCAAGTGCAAATTACGATCTCTTATCTTTACGCCCATATCCAATAGACTCGGGATGTTCATTGGGTTTGCTACGTTTTTCTTTATGGAAAAGACACTCCGAGTCTTGGGTGGAGACGACGAAGATTCCGGGCATTCGCACACACATGCTCATCAAACAGATCACAATGCCATCGAAGCTGAAACGACAGCACTCGAAACTTCAACGTCAGGGAACGGACTACGGCTGAGAAGAGACGATCCGAGTATCAAAGAAGAAGTACAAGTCCCTCCCGAAACAATTTCGAAATCCTCTGGGCCATCAAAACTCTCAGCGTATCTCAATCTCTTTGGTGATTTCGTGCACAATATGTAAGTTCTTGCGTAAAGCAAGGTTCAAACACCACTTTTACCGTAAACACATGTCTGATACGTGTGGGGAACACCCCCCTTCGGCAGTACGGACGGACTTGCGTACGTCATATTTCCTTAAGCAAAGTGCCGATCTCCGACTGATCTTCGGTGCTTGACCATCGTTTGACTTGAATCCTATTGGTCGTATGCGTGCGTGTTATGTGTGGTGGCGGCGCTTTCATTGCAGCATGGCAGCGTCATTCTATGCCTCTCCTCTGATTGGCGCTACCACAACTTTGGCGTGCTTTGCCCACGAAATCCCTCATGAGATTGCCGATTATTCAATCCTAATTCGAAGTGGATTTACGAAGAGGCAGGCTATGCAGTCACAATTCTTAACCGCTACCGGTGCTTTTGTGAGTTGATTTTCCCCATTATCCATTAAATACTCATGGACATCTCTTCTCCTCATGCACTTTTCTATGATACATGTCCTAGGTTGGGTAAGGACTTGCTGTTTCTGAAAGCTTTGTTCTTGAACTTACACTACATCTGTATCGGACTCCTTCCCTGCTCTACCCTCGGTGTTGTTCGGACTCTCGGCATGTTGTAGCACGTTCATCGGAATAGCGGTCCATAACATAACAAAGACTAATAGCGGCAGCTCATCATCCATTGACCTCGCTGCTGGTATACGACAAGATGCATCCGGCTTACTTGGTACTACAGCTCTACTGTCTGATCTGGTATGTCTACCTTTTGTGAAGTCATATTGCTGCTTTTGCCCGTTGCCGATTGTGTAATCGGATTCGTAGGGGCATAGTTGGGACCGATGGTCCTGATATATTATCGATCAAGCGTTGATCTCGGCCTCAGAAGCCGTATGTCAAGAAAGAGCGTATACTAACATAATTGTCTACTGAAGGTTATCCCATTCGTGGCCGGAGGTTTCCTTTATATAGGCGCCGTGGCTGTCCTACCGACGTACGTGTTGTGTCCTCTTCTGACAGATAACATCTTGGTTTCTATTGGGCAAATTGCACCCTGCCTCTGCTCAGATCAGAGGTACTGGTCAATGCAACTAGCTGCCTCCATTCCCGGTCTTAAAATAACCCTATCATCTACCCGAGTCTGCTTATTGACTTGACTTGCCTTTAACCCGCTTTAGGCTGCTTGAGGAAAGCAAAGACGGAAAACAGGCCATACGTGAAGTGAGTCAAGACCAAAATGGCTGTGTTTGCTTCTGATATTGTTTGACAGTTCACTGCAATGGCATTCGGTGTTGCATGCATGTTTTTGGTTGCGTGAGTGGCTTGACAGACGATTTGTTCTTTGGCTGATATCGACACCAGGTGGAACGAGTAATGGCTCTAGAGTAAATTATTATTTTGCATAGAACATGTACTGTGTAGATTGATCCGGGAGGGGGTGATGGCCGGAGTGGCCGAAGAACGTGCGTGGGCACAGATGGAGAATTTTTTTTTGAAATCAAAAGTTATGGAAAAGCCACGACGTAATTTTGCTGGACGTGGCGTCTGTCCACACCTTGGTCATCTTTCCTTCCAACCACGATCTCCCTGTTGTAGGTCTCCCCTATCCTGCTCCCTTAGCTACAATTATTCCGTGGAAACGCCCACTGGGATATCAGATCGCGGTCTCACTCTGCCTCCATGACTTCTGGTTCGACAACGAGTGCCGCAATTCACGAACATATATTGAACCATCCCTCAACAAACGCCTCGTTTATACCCAAGTTACTTTATCCAACATCGTACAACGCTATGGGAACAAAAGGAAGGTCGACTCCCCGCGTTGTCTGCTGTGCAATCCCAATCTCAAGGACAACCGGGAAAGTGCTGGTCGTCCAGAGCAGGAAGAGAAAAGACCGCTGGGTTTGTAAGGCAATCTCTATTATTGTTACAGGGACTGCGCTGACGTTTTCTCTCATTCTTGCACACCTTGCAGTGCCAAAAGGTGGTTGGGAGCCGTCGGATGTGCAGCTTGAGGCTGCAGCCTCTCGCGAGGCCTTTGAAGAAGGTCCTCCCCGTTTTCCTTTACTCCGTCGCGCAAACTCCTGATTGTATTTCGTCTCTGCCTTCCTTTGCCTCTTGTGTCCTATGCGCAAATCTTTCAATGCTGCTCCATATCAACTTGAACAGCCGGCGTACGTGGAACTATCAGTCGTTATTTGGTCACGATACCGACACCATCGTCCACGTATCACTTTTACGAGATGGACATCATTGGACTCGAGCAGGATTGGCCTGAAAGGAAGGAACGGAGTCGTGAAATGGTAGATTATGCCGAAGCCATTCAACGTCTTGAGTGGAAAAGCGAGCTCGCACAGGCCTTAAAACTTTCCTCTATAGCTCCCCGTCGTTGAAAAGTTTCTACTTAAGCTATGACAGCCCGTCTCAATGCACCACAAGGCACACGCATTCCGCATACAAGCATGTTGAAGACTGTCTAATCTGGTCGTGTTCCTCAACTTCAACTTAGCAGCTAATCTAATCTCTTGTTCTTGCTGTCATGCCTCCCTCTGGAAAGGTGTCTTAAATTCCACCGAAAAGTGTCGTTCCTCTCGACACGGACTTTCCTTTTTATTTTTCTAAAATTTTTGTCTTTTTTATATCACCCATCCATCATGTCCATCATCTTGCTACTCCCTGTAGACTGTTGGGTTTGTGCGCTATTGCAGTCCTCTTCTGAGTTTCAAGTATCTGCTGCAGTTCCATTTTGCACTCCCAACAAATAGTCTTTTTTTCCTTGTCGTATCGCCTTGTCCTCGCTTGATGGCTTTTTTTACTCCTCTCTGTCTACTGTCCGGCATAGATTCTCCTCCTTTCAAGAGCGCCTGCAAAGCACTGGCTTGATACCTTTACCCGGCTTTCTCAGACCGCCCTTCTACCTTTCAAGCACCACTTAATGTAGAACATTGTAATAATGCCTAGCCTACCCTATCGAGCATGCTATCCACTGCATGCTTCATCAGATACATATTTGATAGGATGCGTGCCTTTTACGTGCAATTATCGGACACATGTCCACATTTCTTTCATAATTCGTTGTCAATGGTAGCTTTTACCCGGTGTCGAGGTCCGATTATTTCCTTGGAAATACGCTGACTTGTTAGTTTGGAGCGGAGCCTCTTTTCTCCACAAATATCCGCTTGAGTTGCAGGGTCGGCCGATCAACCCACACCGAAATGAGTGCGTACTTGAGTGTATAGCAATGAGTGGATTATTTTCCGCTCGCTCCAAATGCGTATTTAACTTGCGTCGGATTCAAATTCCTCCACCTTGTTTGAACAGAATTATCGTCTTTGTTCGTCCATTTTCAACATCACGCTCACTCTTTACTCATTACATGTTTTTCACATGGGTAATCTGATTCTGTTTTTGGTCCTGTAATAATTGAAGGCTTTAGCATGCTCCTATTATGCTGGGCTTTTAGCAAAGTGAATTTCCCGCTCTTTGTCCTCTCAGGGTTTATATATTCCATTATTCTAGTGGATAGACAAAACTAAACTCCACTGACGTTTGAATTGCTAGGATGCCTGGAGGAGTCATTTAGTTTCAACGCACTATGTAAAGACGTGGATCGTTCCTGGGGGTCCCTGGCATACATGCACATACATACATACACACACGCATATAAACGTAAGCGACGGGCACTGTAACATGATGGATGACGACATTATAAGACATGTGTACAGGATACTCTGCTGCGCGTTCGTGTTCGAGGAAACAGCCGTTTTCTTTCGTCACAAGTGAAACTTCCTATCATTGACACATGTATAAAAATTCGGTTCAGTCTGATGAAACTCTCCGCCAGGCCAAACTTCTGAAGTCATTGCCTCCGTTTTGTCTCAGGTATCATACAGGACGGATTCTGTTCAAATCTAGCCATACTTGTCGCCTGGTCTGGCGGTGTAACTTTTAGGAGGAGGCGGCTGGTTCTGCGTTGTTCTTTGTCGAGTTGGGGCGAATCTAACTCTTGAACTGGCCTCTAAATCCTTAGATGACGTGATTGCCACAGAAGAAAAGCATATTTGCGCTCCGCAGACTTCTTTTTGTGGGCCATGCTGTGTTATCAGTCCTGCTGTCCTATTGCCTCGATTCACCCAAAAGAGACGCGAAACCCCAAGTGTTTCATTCATTTTCTACTTTGGAATTTGACGACACCAAAAGTGACACAACGTATTTTTTTTAGTTTATTTTATCTTAATTTTAGACTCATTTCCGCTCTCACCTGCAATCGGTAAATTCATAAACCGGTAGGAAATTTTTGTACTGTGCTGTGTTTCCTGAAAGACGCGTGGGGGGTCCTGATGACAGACTGAATGGAAGCGAACCCTAGCCTTGCCATTTCTTGCGCCGAATCCTCACCCCACTGCCTGTGTTCTATTGCAAGTCAGGTGTCCATGGTCAGCTCTCTGATCAAGGATCTCTTCCGATGGAAAATTCGTTTGCGGCCTTAGTGAATCTGACTCCGACCATCGTGTTCGAATTCGAGATTTTTTTTTCTTTGTTTCTTTAAAAGAGGGATGCTGGCAGACTTAGTACTATTTTTGAAACTATGGGGGAGGGGGGAAAGATTTTTTTCAGTTACCTGGATGACGGCACAACCATATGAATCCATCCATGGGATGGAACCTGAATTTTAATTTGGGGGTTTACTAAACCATGATAGATGTCTTATTTTTCTGTGAACTGATCATGACTAGTTTTTCTTGGGAGCGGGAGAAGAAATTAGATTCATTCACCATGGTTCGACCGCAGCTTAATTTTATACCATTGTATGAAGTTTTTTGATCTGTTTTTTTCTCCTCGAATAGCCTGTAGATGTGTACATATGCGATTGGAGATCGTTACATCATTATGTATTGGTCCTTTAACTAATCGATCGGCGGTCCCGATGGGACATCTCCTCCGCGTTCTCGATTTAAAGTAAGCATCCTCATCGATGAGAGAGGCTAGAAAAATTATCGATATTTGTGATTGTCCATCATCCCGAGTCGTCCAACAAAGTTGTCAGAATGCCTGGCAAGGTGTGGCGCATCCCGTGCTCATTTATCTGGCGTGCCTTTACTTGATTCGGTATTTGTCGTGAGTGCACAATGGGTGGATTTGGTTACGAGATCCCGTCCATCGTGTGCAACTGGTATTAAGATTGATTGAATCTGGGTTGAGGCCACGGCGTGTTGGACAAGATCAATCGGGAATCTGGAGCATGGTCGGCTTCTGTCCGTCCCCAAACGGGTTTGCCGCGATCTCGATAGCACCGTCAGGAATCACAGTGGACTGCTTATTTTGGTTAGGCTGTCCCCGACTCTTCTGCTGATCAAGGAGGTCATGTTGAGGCGGTAGGTATATGAAAGCCTGCTCACAGACAGTCCTCTCATCCAATCCCCAGTATGTACTTCAGTTCCTTCCAGGTCCAGGGGAACTTCGAGGCCAGTGGCTCGACTGCAGACACCATCACCACCCAGACTTTGACGATCGATGACCTCTCTTCGACCTATACGCCCGAAGAGTCCCTAGCAGTGATCACCCAGCAAGATGCAACCGGCCGTCGATGCCACAAGACTCTCAAAGGCGGAGGCGAAGCGGTATGGCCCCCCAATCTGTGTGTGCAGCCCGTGTTATAATTATAGCCCTTCGATAGCTGAGTATTACCTTGATCATTGTCGCAGGGAAGCAGCGCTCATTGAAGGTATGTCAAGTACCCCTACATACAAACTCGACCTCAAATTACACTAGGTTTGCGAGTCTACTCTGATCGTCATCGAATACACATGAGGCGTCGCGGTCGTTTTATCGGCCGCAATTTTTTCCTTTCCGCCTATGTCTTCTCCATAACCGGACGACGGCGGACCGCAAAACAGGTTGGAAGTCGCCTTCAGCAGCTCAAAGACACGTGCCGTGAGCCTACGAGTACGTAGGCTGTATTGATTTTGGATTATCCTCACAATGCGGTCTCATTAGTTTTATACTTGATAACTGGTAGTCGTTCACTATCTCCTCAACGTGACAACCGCTGCGGTAGAAAATCGTCATGGTCGAGATCATCTCTACCTACGTCAATCAGCATCTCTCCTGAGCTATCCGATGAGGCCACCCAAGAGATCCTAAACCCTGATGTAAGTCAATCTCATACTAGACACAAGACTCATTTTAAGTTGACATCCAGCAAGCGAGCTCCCCTCAACAACTTCCATTCGCAGAGACTTCCCAGCCAATGGCTTACTTCCCTGCACCTGTTTCCCCAGCTTCTTCCATATATCAGCCACAGACTCAGTTCTCTTATTCAGATCATCAGAATATCATGGATCAGAGCTACACATCTTCCCAATGTTACAACCACTCGCATGAATGGTCAGATGCTATCCAACATTCTCCCATCTACTTGAACCCTCAACAACGTTGGGAAGATTACTATCCTTCCGGCGGGTATACATACTATGATTCACAATACTAGTCTTTTCTTTTTCTTTTTCTTTTGGGGCTTCAGTGGTATATTGGGTAGTGTTTCTGCGATGATTTTTCTTGTTTCATGCATTGCCATCATTCATCTATCGGATATTCACTTTGTTTATGTCATACCGGAATCCGACTACTATCCGACGCTTCTAAGACTCGTTTAGAGGTGGCAATTTCCATGACGTTGTATTTTTGGAGACGGTAATAATCTTGGACCACAGAAATTCCGCAGACGCTCTGAGTGTCAAGTTAGTAAGTAATGTCTGCACAGCAGCAGTCCAAGGTAATTCGTACTTTGAATACCTCGACAAGAACAAAGAGATTTGGGTTTTCCAGAGCCACTGTATGTCCTTCGGGCATACACTGCACAATATGTTGAATGAGCACTGGACGCGATATCACATTGTGATTCCGAGTTCTTAATTCCACCTTGTACTAATGGCTCTCCGATCATTCAATCGTTCAAGAAAATTTTGGAGTTCAACTTGACGGCTCACCGTAAACCGATTGTCACTATGTGTTGCAAAAAAGTTCCTGAACACATTACGACATAAGGTTTCGATTTCAGCGAGATTTGCGACGCAGTTTCCACTGACAGGGACAAATCGATGTGCGTATCTACAAGGATAGTAGGTCATCATTATCAGCATCTGAAACATTGGCATTTAATCTACCGAGTATGCGTTATTCCCGTGCGTTGGACATTCTCGACATGCCTTGCTACTAGTTGAACAGGATCAACAGGGTGCTTGCACGAAATGAATACAACTAGAAAACGTAATGACTTCTTGAGATCCCGACTGGATGGAACTAATTTTTTTACCACAGGGTGTGTTTGTTTGACAGCTCGCTGTACGAGAAGAAGAGGTGAGCTAAATTTTAAAAAAGGAACGGTAAAAGAAATCACTACCAAATCGTTTCTCTTTCTTTAAGGAGGACATTTCGTCGGCGATTTGAGCTTCAAGACTACGATCACTGGTCGTTATTGTTGGTTCAAATTCTTCGGGCCACAAGTCATCAGCTAACTGAAAAAGATGAGTGTCTCATCTACGGACAAGAATCTCAAGAAAAGTCACCTTACCGATTCGAAGAGATCATAAAGCTCACCGATGGTTTGTTTTTCTTTCCCCTTCACACCTATATCCCAACGGCAGCTTAGGAACGCAATAAAATGGTCCGAAAGAATATGCCTCACAGCTCACCCATATACCAGGCCCATCTATACTTCGTTTCTCCCAAATCGGAGTTCCGTGCTTCATAGATCATTAGTCAAAAAAGTGATATAATTGATTCAGGGACCAGTAGCGCACTGAGCGGTATTTCTTTCGTTTCTCGTTTCCAAGAATCTTCTTCTTGATTTCCGCCATAATAAATTAAAAAGGGTGTCTAGATCTGAGTTGCTATTATCTACCAAGCTGATCACGGTGTTCTATAACATGTGACCGCTAGTTTTAGCGGGATTGATTGATTTATTCGCTTTACATTATGTGTTCGTTCCCCTTACCTCAATGTAAGACCTTCGGCGGAGCATCACAATAAATCAGGATTCTGAGTGTTCGTTGTGGGGTGGCACGTCATCTCGTCGAGCCTTTTCTTGGCAGCCAAAAGAAAACAGGTATCCCCCGACTCAGATCTAACATGACATCTCTCGTTGGAAGGGAACCATCACATTTGGATTTTTAATTTAACTCCGACTGGCAACAAGTCATCATCTTTAAATCGGACCCGCTTCTGGGTTCTGGTTAAAAAAGTTTTTTGGACGTTCGCTGGGTCAAGTCTTGCGCCGTTGTTCCTAATTCGCAAACTGTTGCCAGGTTTCGATCTGCACCTTCCCGATTACTTCGTGTGCAACATGTTCATCGCTGATGCCCTCACCAGCTCTCGTCCGCTTTTTCTCATCACGGAAACATTTGTTTCATACGAGGCTACGATACATTTTCTCGTCTTCCTGTAATCTCTGTATCAGGTGTTCGAAGACAACAAACTCGCTTCCATTGAGTCCCGATCAATAAGATAGCCTGCCGGAAGAAAGCTATGATTGGATAATTGGCCCTTTATCAACCCACACCTGACATCTGAATTGCATTACATACATGTTCAGTTGCTTGTCAAAAGATGCTGGAGCTTTCTCGGAGAATTCACCTACACATGTGAAATGTAAAAGAATGGACCGGTGACTCGGCAGCTGCGACACTCAACCTCGTCTAGTAGCGATGTAGTTTTTTGACCTAACTGGCCAATGTGATACATTTCCCTGGCTTTATGCTGACCAGTATCATCTTGAAACTTTAGACAACAGAATCCGTTCGACATCTGTTCTTACGGTGACTGGAGAACACTACGAAACTACTCAATCTGATTTCCCGTGTCCTGAGTTAAGGCGGATTTGATACATGAAGTCGTCCTACTCGGCTGATCATTTGGGGTTACGGACGTAAAACAAAAATAGGCAACAAGCCACTGTTAGGGTTGAGTGTCTACACCTACACACACAACTTCTGAGACAAGGGCTTTTCCTATGTTCCTAAAAATGAACAAGCGTTTACCAAGCGCGGTACATGCATCTATTTATGATATCGTTATTCCCATTTTTTTACTAGTCTCCCAATGCTTCATGAGTTTGTTATTTGAAGCAAAAGGCCTTGTTTCCCAATGGGCGATATGGTCGTCTTGGCTAGAGCATAAAGAAAACATGGCAAAGTTGAGCAGGTCCTCCCTTTGATGTTGTTACCGAACAGGTCTTTCTAGGCTCCAATGTCGTACCAAGATTCGGATATCGGCCCAAAGGGTGGCAGATGATGGTGGCTTCGCCGTAGTGATATTAACGTCTTCTTCGCTTTCCAGCTCTCAAGTGTCAACTCGATCCGGTTGACATCAAAATGCGATCTCCAATGGATCGCTCAAGGCGAGAAGACCGGGATACTTCCACAGCTTGCCAATGGATAATGACATCTTTCGTCAATCGATCATTTCTAGACCAGTCAGCAGCGCTCAACGAATCACAGCTAACTTTATTTTAAGATACTTCGGTTCTGGGGTCAGTAGCCGTGCACACATGATCAAAGCCTAACGAGAGAACAGACTAAAAACCAACTGTTTTTGGAAGCGCCCCACGAGGGAATACAGGGGTCCTGAGTCCTACGTTCCTACATTCTTGGACCTGAGTAGGATTTCATTCGTTCCTAGCAATCTTGGACATGGTCTTTGCCGAGGTAACCAAACACAGATTCCTTGTCTTAGACATAACCCTTATCTCGATTTCGAAAGCACGACTACGGACGAGGATGACTGCAGCGCACCTGATGTAGCTTAAAGTTCACTGATCCTTTACCTGATCTGCTTCGAGCAGCTTTGGATGGTCCCCTGCTTCGGTGAAGACCTGGCATATCTTCCCACACTGCACGCGGATTTAAGATTCACCCTGAAAACACCCCTTTGTTATCAGATGCTAGCAAGAAATTCATTGAACGAATCTCCCTGACACTTCACATGAGTAATTTGATTGATTATCAATACCTCTGACAGTCGACAACAGAAGTATGTAGAAAGAATCCATCAGACATCTTGAGCTACCGTACAATGATGGAATATTTGAAGGTGCAAGAGCAGTAAAGCTATAAACGGGATCTACAATATGATGATTTGGCACTCTTAACAATAGACAGCGGGAAGCAAATTAGGCGGCAGTCGTTTGCCTGATAGTACAATAGTAATCAGAAAACAAGATGAAAGTATGACTTTACTAATTACAGTTCGGACTTCAATTTCAAACTAGCGCGGCGGACTGTAGATATCCTCTGAAGATAGAGTCGCGTACTAATAGAGGAGTTAGTGATGTATCCATCAGTCAAGGGTCAGACCCACCATTGCCGATGACGCGTTGCGTCGCTTTGGTATCCTAGACACATGCATGGGCTCAACTGTCATGAATCACAAAGGCGGTGCCACATACTACAACATTTGTGAAATGCGTATAAAGCACACGTCGATTCTCGTTATTCTTCCGATGAACTTGAAGAAAGTGCATTCGGAAGTAATTGAGTGTAGTCTCGTAGTCATTCAAGCGCTCCCCGAACGAAGTTATGCTGTTATCACAAAGTAATTGAGTTACCGATGATTCACCCGGAAGGAGCATATTTACTATTTTCGAACCCTCAAACCTTTATCTATTTTTGACTTGAGAAGGTCTGTTTTGTCTGTTGGACAGGTGAGTCTACAAGATGAAAGATATGAGGCTTGACAAGGCCCACTTAGAAACAAAACCAAATGGACATTTTTTAACAATGCATTAGAACAAATTTGAGTGAATAGTTGAAGCGAATCGTCTATTCGATTGATCCGTGGGTCTTCTTCTAGATACTGTGACAAGCCGGTGAGCCAGGATGGGGCAAGCTAGGAGATCAACTGTGTACCTGGTCAAATGCACTAACCGGGGCTACGAAAATGATGGCGTTCGCATCATCAAAGTATGGTACCCATGAGTGTCGTTGGCCACGAGCACCGCCCACATCGAAGAGATGCCATGAAACGGATTTTCCATGAATAGTCACGTCAAATATATGTTCAGCAACGCCCATAGTCTGAATGCGAGCATGCAATATGTCATCTATGAAGGGAGGTCGATATATGCACTTGCAATTTTGGCGCTTTGACTCACCAGTAGAGGGTACATAGTCAGGGGAAGCGACTCGGGTAATGTGTTTGAGAAAGCTACGTGATGATTCAACCAAGGCACAACTTGGGTGGAGGAACAACATACAATTCCGACCACTCATCAAGCTTCAACCTGCGTTTGGTAATCATTCCTTTCACGGTGGGATGGTCCCACAGCTCCTTGATATCAGATTCAAACAACACGAGCATCCGCGCAACATCAATGATAAGCATGTCCTGAACAACTTGACAGTTGGAAGTCTCCTTCCTGTCTTGAGAGCGTTTGCTGAACCGACCCATAGCATTCTCAATTGTTCTAGCTTGCCAACCACTTCGCACATAGACGCTGCCTTTTCCAGATCCAGAAACATTGATCCCGCCGCTCAGGCGATCCGCCAGTTGAGTGTCTGTCGAGACAAGGGGGGAGAGCTTTCTGCGCAATGCAGCGATTTGATTGGCGCCGGAATTATCGGTCCATGTCTGAAAGTGGTTAGAAGACGGAACGCTTGTAGCCGAACTGGGTGAGCCTTTGGAGCCACCTCCGGCATGCAAAAACGTAGAAGGAGTAGAAGCGAGCAGCCTATCCTCGCTGAAGGAGAGGCTATCGTCATCTTCGCCAAGGACATCATCCCATTGTTCGAGTGTGGTCAGTATATGTTTAAGGGAGTGAACGACGTTGAAATAGATAACTGTCTTCCATGATATGCGCTCGCTATCAAGAGAGCTGGGCCGATACATGAGCTGAAATTGCTTTTGAAGTGTTGATTTGCCGCTTTCAGCCTGACCGAGAAGCAGTAGCTTGACAGACAGTGAGTAAATGCGCCGGAGAAGAACGCCAGCCAAATGCCGACCTTGACGTCGCCCTTCTTCCGTCTGAGATGCTCGCGTTCTTCTCGAAGGTCATCGTCTATCTTTTCTGAGATGCGTCTTGCCTCATCCTCTGCTGCGAGACGGGCAATGCGCTCAGCCTCAGTCTCCGATGGGGGAGGTTTGAGCGCCTCGGTGATAGGATCATTTTGACTGTGGATGGAAGGAGTGCGTATCATAGTCGCGAGAATTTGGAGGGGACGGGGTAGATGATGGTAAGAATGAAAGGAAGTGAAGCTGGTAAATCTCCATAGTTTTGAGTGAGTGATGATCATTTGTCAGTTTGCTATACTTAGATCTACAACACAGCGTTTTGTCACGTTACCACACCGCTTGTCATGGTGCGTTCTCCTCTTCTTTCCCCAGCTGCTGCTCATCATGTCTAGTCCGTAACTTTGCATACGACACATGGTGACTTCAAGGTATATCTGATTTCTCCCTCCCAACTCTCTTGTGACTCTCCATAGATTGAAATCTTCTGTGAGGCTGTTCCCAAAGCGGCCGAGGTGAGATGCATTCCCACAGCATTTGTCGTGCTTCCGACACAATTTCAAGAACTTTCTCGCACTTTGTGCGTCAAATTATTACGATGGCTGCATATTCCATCGAAGCATTAAATCGTTCATGATCCAAACTGGCGATCCTTCGGGATCAGGCAAAGGAGGCCAGAGCATCTGGGGCAGTCCCTTTTCCGACGAAATCCGATCCACACTCAAGGTAACGTTGACGTCAATGGGTGGCTTTTTCTAATCCGAGTGTAGTTTAATGCACGTGGGATCGTTGCTATGGCCAACTCTGGTCCTGACTCGAATAGATCCCAGTTCTTCATTACCTATTCGAAACAACCACACCTTGACGGTAAGTACACAATCTTCGGCAAGGTGATTGACGGCGTCGACTCCACTCTTGATACCATGGAGCGTGTCCCTGTCAACAACAAGAACAGACCTCTCAGCGAAATCAAGCTATTAAATGTAAGATATCTCTGAGCTTGGTGTTTTGTTCCTCATTATCTATCAGATTACCATCCACTCGAACCCTATAGCCGATAACCAGCTTCGATATTGATATGTTTTGGTCTATCAAAAAACTGTTACCTACTCTGTTATCACCGCTTGATGAATCCAACAAGCTCTTTCTGGAGCTCCTTCTGCTGTCGAGCTCTTTCGAGGTTTTCTACGCTTCTCAAATCATATACAATATCCCGAGTTTTCCCAAAATATACCTGGTCATGGAAACAAGTCAGACATACCGCCTCAGTTCTTTGGTGACATCGGATACCTCTTGTAAAGAATTGCGCATTTTTATTTCCATATCTTCAATCATGCGGCCTGTGTTTGTGACGTGAGACGACGGTTCATGGATTGGCAAGTCTTGCTCCAACTATAAGAACATTAGTCAAGAAGCAATATTTTAGGACCAGGAAAAACATTGCTTCATGTGCCCTCGCACGCCGCAATCGTCTGATTCTAAACGGAATGCAGATCAAATAAGAGAGACTACGGACCTGTCGTGTCATACTCCCGCTTAATGTGATCTCACCCTTGCGCTTAGGCTGGATGTCTCTATATTTGTTATTCCCAATAGAGGCAGCAGAGGGGCCAGTAGCCTTCTTGTCATTTTCACTACCCTCCTCTGACGCTTGATGCGTCGTGAGCTGTAGCATAATGGTAGAAGTCAATTTATAGTGAGCCTGTCTGCCTCGCTCGGAAGATTCGAAGACATGGATTGAGTCCCATGATCCCTCAGGCTCTTGACTGGACGACGGTGCCATGCCTATTCACAGGCGTAATATTACGTGAAGTGTAGGATCGCCAATTGAGCTGGATCTAGGTTTCTGATAAGGAACCTACTTTTCTTGAACAGGACTACCCCTGCGAATCCGCCATCTTCGAGGTCCCAGAGATAAACGGAGGATACACCCCCTTCATAGTACCTGCGGTTCAATGGTCAGGCAACTATACTCCATGAAGATACCACGCACATTTCGCGATATGTGTCGAATGCCTCGTTGGCCATAATCTCCAATTTGCGAAGTCGAGGCGTGGGGACGGTCCCATCATGCAAAGGAGGATCATATTCATTTGACCAAGGTGACCTAAACCGAGCGGAAGCAAGGCATTAGACCTCGAAGTTAAGCGAATACAACGGATTGGATGAAATGTACCGATAGCTTTCTCCGTCCCGATTGTAGTCACAAGCGAGGTATTCACGGCCTGTCGCGTGGTCGGTCTTCAACTGAAGAGGTTGATCGACACTTCCAAGTAAATCGTCTGCATACTCTGGACAGATAGTAATCAGCGCATTAACGTTCTCCTCCATTCGGGTTGGAGGCAAACGCCGCATGAGATCAAGCATCGAATCCACTAGTTCAGCCATGGTCGGATCCAAGGAGTGGAAGTATTTTTTAACCTTTCTATTTAAGCCATCAGATTGGGCAATTTGACTTGTGATGCAAAACCGAAACACGTTTATTCAAACAAGGATTGACTACATAGATGGCGAAGACAGAACTTCCGAGGTAACATAGTCCAACTCAATTAAAATTTGGAAAAATGAAAGTGCCCCACACCAGGATTGAACTAGTGACCTTCTCATTGCAGAGAATACAAGTGAGACGCGCTACCACTACGCCAGCAGGGCACGTTGACAACTTCTTGCATTAACACAATTGTGGTTCAAAGGTTATCTTTTCGGCGGTGACCGGAAACTTAATGTGCGACTGAATCATGAGCGCCGCAGCGTGTAAACCGATGTGTTTGGTTTCAAGTATTCAATTGGCCCATGCGCAAGGGCGTGAACATCGCAGAATTGATTGATGACGGAGCCGGGAATATCCGGGGACCAGATCGTACGACCAACGTGGGTATATCAAAACTTGGCTCCTAACCACCATCTTCATCGACTTCTCGTGACAACTTCACAATAGCGCCTACCGACTCATATTATACATCCCGTATCCTCTTCTGTATAGACAGAGGATTCATGTTTCGTCCGCCAATTGCTCTAGAAAATCGTAATCGTTCTATCTTCATACTTTCTCCTAGTTTTGTGAGCGGGTTTTGGACTGTCACCTCTTCCTTTACTGATGTCTTGTCCATACACTCTCAAGCGTTGAACCCATCACATATCCAACATGGCTTCTGGTCCCATTGTGAATATCCGGCGTGATGTCGATGACAAGTTCTATCGTTACCGGTAATGTTTGCGTCATGTTTATCCACCTGCCGTTAAAGTGTTTGTAGCATGCCTCTCTTAACTACTAAAATTGAGGGGAAGGGGAATGGCATCAAGACTGTTGTTCCGAATATGGCGGATGTAGCCCGCGCCCTTAGCCGTCCTCCGACCTATCCCACCAAATTTTTCGGTTGCGAGCTTGGTGCGCAAACATCCTTCGACGAAAAGAATGAGCGTTACATAGTCAATGGTGCTCACAATGCCGATCGCCTCCGTGAACTCCTTGATCAATTTATTGAAAAATTTGTGTTATGCAAGTCATGTAAGAATCCAGAGACTGATCTTGTCATTATCAAGAATGGCAGGACGGAGGTGATTATCCGTGATTGCAAGGCATGCGGTGAACGCACGGATATAGATATGCGCCACAAGCTCATCACATTCATTCTCAAAAATCCACCGGTCAAAACCAAGAAGGACAAGAAGCAAAATGCTGGGACTGCCGCTGCCAGTGTGGGTGGCAGTACCTCTCCCACAGAGAATAGAGACGGCGAGGTCGCTGATGGTGCTCCAGGCGCCGACAGTGACGATGAATTGACGAAGAAGATCAAAGCTGAGGCTGCAGAACTCAACCCTGAGACCACCTTAGCCGGAGAAGATTGGGCAGCTGATACCTCTCCAGAAGCCGTTAAACAACGTATGAAAGTTTTGGAGGGTAATATGGCGACAGTCACCATTGTTGGGGATGACGAAGGTAGTGATGAGGATGTCAATAGCCCCTATTCTGTCCTTGGCAAGTGGGTTGAAGAAAGTCGGGATGAGATCGATGATCGTAAGACCTTTGCTGTCGAGGTCTTTAAAAAGGTTCAGGAATTGGGCATCGAAAAGAAACACAAGGCCGTCTTAGTTTTGATGCAAGCTCTTTTCACTGATGAAGCTGTCGCTGAAACCAAGGATTATCTTCCCATTTTCAAGAAGGTTTGTCTCTTTTTTCTTGCATTGACTTCACCTAACTAGTTGTTACAGATGGTCACCTCAGAGAGGCATCAAAAGGCTTTACTGGGGGGTTTGGAACGCCTTGTTGGCCTGCTAAACGTTGAACTCATCGCCGCTGTCCCAAAACTTCTTATGGCATTTTATCAGGCCGACATACTTGATGAAGACACTATTACCCAATGGGGTACCCATGTCAGTAAGAAGTATGTGGACAAGGAAACGAGTAAGAAGGTTAGAAAGGCAAGCGAGCCGTTCCTCAAGGTGAGGCTCTTCTTGTTCGAGTTGGTTCAAGACTCACTCCGTTGCTAGTGGCTTGAGGAGGCTGAGGCCGATGACGATGACGATTGAAAATGTTGAGCTTCTTGTAGTTCTAGTTTCTTGCTCTATCTCTGGTTTTGTCTGAAATCTATGTTTTTTCGGGAGAGCGATTCGCGACTGATATGTTTCACACCAATCCTTTCAAATAATGATATCGTCGAGTTTGTTTAAGTGTGCTTTGGTTCTGCTCAAACCATTCTGTCTACTTCTCGGTTGCATGGTCATTATCTTACACGATCGTCAACATTTCGAATGCTGTACAATGGCAACCAGATTACCGCCTCGTAAGTTGGTTTGTAAACACTTAGAAGACCAGTCAACAGATCACCAGGTCAATGTTGCCATATGATTTGTTTGCATTCGAGAAATCGAACGAGGTTCTGGCCAAGATGGTGCTACAAAACTACATCTGCGGGTCATCGTGATAGCGAAAACTATCGATGTGCATAGAGATTCTCGGGATCTGCTAAGTACCACCTCTAGCCCGAACGAAGTTCAGAGTGAATTGTTCAAGGAATGGAACCGCTCAATCATAGGTGGCGCAAGTCTGTTATGAATGTGATACCTTCAATCTGATCACATAAACTGTTACAAGTATGTCGATGTAACCATACTCATATCAATGGTTCGTCCTACAAAATAGTGATTCGACTCTTAGTACAGTCAGATCACAGAAAGAAACGGTAGGCACAGTATTAACGTGACCTCATTTAGAACCTCCTTGTTTGCCTAAGAATACGGCATTAAGCCTATACAGACGGCTCGTATTTTGGTCGAATACGAGGATCACTCAGGCCGGTAACATATACCTTAATCAAATAATAAATGGGCGTCAAATAATGCCTTGACTCTTCATTATTGCCTTGATGCTCTTATACCAATACGTTGCAACAGAGTTCACGTCATCAAGCGCTTCACTTGCTTTCGAGCTTGAGGCAAGCAAATATTCAAGAAATTGGCTTGCTGTATTGGGTGAACTCATTTGATGTAACTCTATGACCAGGTTAAGCGAAGTAGTCATAATCGAGAAATAAGCACTGCACCTGCTGCTGTATAGATAGCTGCCAGAGATCCGCGACGGGTATACCAAGAGAACTCGAATGACAGGTCAGCACATACAAACGCTGACCAATACGAAAAAATACCTCAGCAGATGTATCCCCACTCAAGTAACATGCTTCATCTGAAATTCGTAGCGCATGCCTAAGCACAGGTAAAGGATCTACTGGGGATATTGGGAAGGGGTTGAAAGTAGTCGTAGAAGACACGAGTAACGCGAAGGCATCAGGTAAGTGGTCTATCACTGGCTCGTTGAACTTTAGCCTCTCTTCCAACAGCTCCTTGATAGTGGGCACCCGCTGTTCCGATTCGGACAACATTTGAGCTCGATTTTTCATCTGTTCCAGGCCATCGTCGAAGAATAAATTGATGAGGGTATGTTCAGGTGTTTCACCCTGACCGAAAAGAGAGGATATAGCGGGATCTGATAGCGGGACAGAATGTGTTTCTGGATGTGGCAGTCGAAGAACTGAATTGGCAAGGGCATCGCGAGTGAATCCATGGGTCTTGACTAGCCCGAGGGCTATCCGCAGAAGGCGCAGACTACTGCGGCAAGTTAACTAATAATTCAATGAAAGGAGAGAGAGGGGGAATACTTTGTCGGTATTGACATGCGTGAATCGTTTGCAGCAATACTAGTCGGAACAAAGTCAGCAAAGTCA